>Ga0209702_10007367_pt1 | contig 13496 bp, 10 predicted proteins | sample FRY01_FD_187210 | JGI IMG/M metagenome (GOLD analysis project Ga0209702, IMG submission 187210) | Freshwater microbial communities from Lake Fryxell liftoff mats and glacier meltwater in Antarctica - FRY-01 (SPAdes) (version 2) | ecosystem: Environmental > Aquatic > Freshwater > Ice > Glacier... | reverse complement strand
ATCGGTGACTGAAAGAATCTCTACTTCGGGTCTGTATCTATGGTCGGACATAACGTCGGACCTAAGCGGAAATCCTCAACTCAAAAAGACGGCCCCCGGCGGATGCTTACAAACCGACACCAGTTTCAGCGCTTTCATTGCCCTCGCATCAACCGTCATCCGGCTTCGGTGAATGTCAACAGACCCTAATATAAGAATCCACAGGTGACGTGCGCGTTATCCGCCTAACAACCGGAGGGGGTAAGACGCTGGCGCTGACCCAGGACATAAATCACGCTCATAAAATTTTTGCGTCGGTGCGCCTGACCTAGCCGCGCCCCTGTGCCGCTGATTCTGACACCGGATGGAAGCGCCCAAACCCGCTGGCTGTTTTTGCCCCAAGGCCGATATCCGCTAGGGCGCGCGTCAGCCAATGTAGCGCAACCCACTCCAGCCCTGCATCGAGCGGCTTGCGTGGGGCAAGGCAAACCTGCAGCAATGTCCCTTCGGGTAGGCAAAGAAAGGAGATCGGGTTCGGGTCCGACCAATCGGCCGGGGGCAGTACCGGATCGCGCCCTCTACCCTGTTGAAAGTCACCATAATGCGGGGTCATAACATCGAACACCACCGGCAACCCTCCACCCGGCAGCACCCAGGCATCGTGCCAGACCACCCCGCCCACAGCGCCGTCAGCATCTTCGTCGGGCCCGCAACCGAACACTGCGATGTACAGATCGACGAAATCTTCCCACGATGTCACGCCCAGTTCGTCTAGGCTGTGACCGCCCATACCGGCCCAAGCAAGTGCAGCCCCCTTGAGCCCGCTTCCCGGAAAGATCGGCCAGCCTGTCGCCCAATCCAGATGAATGCCGTTCTCGAGCGGAGTGGGATTACCGATCCCGCTGACGGAACGGTCGGTCGCGACGAAGGGTTGCACAAGCCCACCGGTCGCACTGACAAGATCCGCAAGCCGCTCAGCGCGCTGCGCCACTTGGCTGGCGATTGGCCCCTTAGGGTTCAAGTTGGTGGAAATGAAGTCTTCTACCAACTTCACAATCAGGCGCCTTGGCTTTCTAGGGTCAACTGTCTCCTTCTGGCCATCCGGCTGGAACGTACTGCCTGAGAAGAGGATTTCATTTGCCAGAGTGACCTCGAGGTACTGCCCAAGGTTCTTCATTCCGGGCCCTCTGTTTCCAGATCATCGTTCTGCGGGTGATCGTCCAGCCAGTCCTCTTCTTCCGCAACTTCAGCTTCGTCGTCAGTTTCAGTGTCAGACCGGCCAGCAAGTTTTTGCACCTCGCTTTCCAACTCAGCGCGTGCGACAGCCTCACGCATGCCAGCGACGAGTTTGAGGGCTTGTGCAGCATGCATGAGATGGCTTTGTCGGCGCATACGCTCAGCGGTCAAAGGAATGGAATGGATTTCCTCGACCCATTCGGTCAGCGACATTGCGTCGCGGCCAATTGACCATTTCAAGTCCTTAAGAACCACTGAATTGGGATCTTTTGCCAACCGCATCGCCAGCGTTGCCAGCGCCCCTGACTGCCGGATCTCGACCGGCAGACCCGCGATCTCCTTCTTGTAGTCGCCCCAATACTTCTTTCGCTGGTCCGTAGATGGACAGACATCATCCCGCGTGCGGAATCGGAGATAGGCTTGGTGGCGAAGCTGATCATACCGATTGACCGGGCTGCTCATGTCGATGCCTCTGCATCCCGGTTCTTCGCGTCATCGCAAGCGGGTCGGGGGCCGGTAAAGATCTGAAACCATCCCTGACCGACGGTTTCATTTCCTCCAATTTGTACATAGCGCAGGCCTGACGTGCCTCGCTTCAGGGCATCAAGGACATGATCGACGGGGCTTATGTCCTTTGTCCCACCATCAGAGTTGGGCACCGTGACTTTGCCGCGTTCGCCCAACCACGAGCACATCACGGTGTCGGGCGGCAATGTCTCCTCATACCAGATGTTTTCGGATCGCTTGTTTTCGTCAAGGACGTTTCGGGTACGAACCGGTAGGGCGACATCGGCGAAATGCGCGAAATCGCTATCATCGAAGATCGCCAGGACCCGCCCGATTTGGAGTGCATCGGGGAGCGCGAGAATGTCCGCCAGTAAGCTGGCGAGTTCCGCCCGAAGATCTGGGTGCATGTCCACATCCGCCAGCTCGAACTCGAAACCGCAAACAGCAGTCACCACCTCCGGAACGAGTGCTACGCCTTGTTGTGTGGTCAAGCGATCTATTTTCGACCGCAGTGTCTTCGCTTCGTCTTCGCGACCGACAAAATCAAGGTCTCTGGCAAGTCTAGAAAGAACAAAGCCACTGGTTCCGAGCACATAGGGATAGCCCTCAGCACGGATGGGAAGCAATATAAGTCGAGCATCCCCGACCAGCAAACGTCCAGTACCGAACCGGCCTTCATCCCCGAAGGAGGCCCGGAAAGCGTCCTTAATCATGGTCTGCGCCTCATCTGCGGCGCCTGAACCGAGATTGTTCATTCGATCATGCCGACTGAATGGCATGTTGGCGTTTAGCGCCCCCTTCTCTGAGTGACCCGGCAAGAAGGGCAGGCACGTAACGGACTCGCGTGCGACAGGCTGGTCCACAACGCCACGACTCTGACCCTCTCCCGAGTGTACGTGTGTCTCGGCGACCAGTGTGATCAATCTGTTTGGCATGTAGCGCTCCAAACCAAGTTTAACATTTAGCGGCCCCTATCTCGACTGCACCAAATCCCAGTTTGCGCTGTAAAGCCGCTGAAGCTGGGTTCGTCATATTCAACCCGCATTCATGAAGACGGTTCGAAAGCCTGCTCCATGCCTCAGGGTCAGCTATCCTGCACTCGAAAACCGCGCCTGCCGGAGCAATCCATGACCATGCCGTCCTACCCGATGAAGTGGCATCCCATGTTGAAAACCGGTTTGCACGGCTCATAGCTGCCGACAGCAACTCAACTCCTTCGCATTGGAGGAAGGCTAGACGGTTCCGAATCCTGGGAATTGTAGCTCCTGTGACGTGAAAAGGTGTCATCGCATAAAGGCGTCTCGAGCATGGAAAACAATCGGGGATCTCCCAAGACGTCCTGTTTGAAGCTTCTGAGCGGAACGTCACATTCACAGAGCGACCCCTACCGCCCAATGTCCCAATTGTTCGCCGAGTATTGAGGAAGTCTACCATCGCATGAGCTTCGCTTGACTCACCGGCAACTTCAATTTCTAGCGCGTATCCACAAGGGCGCGCGTTTGCGTCTTCACAAGCCCTCAGATGGTCAAGCGCATACAATTGACCAGGAATGTTTGTCTTGTTGGCGTCAAGGCCAAGTCCGATATAACTCTCCTTTGCGAAAAAGCTGTCGCCTTGCATAAGACTTGTCCTCTCTATCGAAGGTTCGGCATTGTTCAGGACTTCCGCGAAGGTCTTCTCGTGAAGCCAGTAATTATCGCGGTGTTTGGTTTCTACCGGGAACGAAAAGAATTGATCTGAGTCACCTAGGTCGCTCTGGTATCGACTTTCTTCATTCTGCTTGGGCGGAATTACCAAATCGATGTAGGCGGAAGGATGTTTGTCTTCTCGGTGGCGGATAGTCATCGGCGCTGACAAAAACATGTGTCCCCTGCCGTCTACCAGCCAAAGCCTTCGGAAACTCAGGAGTCCCAGATCATCGGGGCCATCACCGATCAAGCTTTCGACGGAAAGATGTTCTAGCCCGGGGACAGCCGTACAAAAAGTACTCGCGTTCCAGCGGCTGATTGACGGGCTCTTCGCGCCCAACAACTCCGCGATGCAGACACGCAAGCAAGACGCTAGCTGACTTGGAAGCGGAGGAAAAAGCGTATCGGCCTGAGAAACACCCAGGTCGTCTTGATTAAACGGACGCCCATCCGATAAGTGGAGCGTGTCATGAGGTATCAGCGTGGCGATCAGCCTCATGCAGATATCTTTTCTTTGGCAATTGGAACATGATGATCGATATAGAGTTCGATATGCGCGATGATCCGCAGAAGTGAGATTGCTGACACATGGGAAGACACGCGACAATCTGGAATAGCCAGTCTCATTAGTGTTTCGGAAACATCTGGAAGATGTAAGTTGGTTTGGTCAGCTGTTGGTGTTACAGCTCCCCCCGATCCGGAAAGCGCCGCCAGAATAATCTCATAGACAGCTTTCTTATCGTAGCTTTCTGCGAATTTTCCGAATGGATCAGCCAGTCGGAAGGCGTCCGAAACGGCATAGATTACCCGGTTGGTGCGCAAGTCAAGGCCGCTTTCTTGGGGTTGGAGTGATGCCAAAAACTTCAGCAGGTTTAACGTCTCCGTAAGTCCGCGAGATGCCTTCCGCGTTGGCTCTGCGATACCGATCCAATCAGCAACACAGCCTGATAGCGAGACGACTTCCACTCCAAGGCCACCGCGATTAAAGATATTCTTTGTCCGCCTGAGCAGCACCGCAGATCCCCGGATCAATCGCGAGAGCGGATAGTCGAAACGTGCGATACTGATAGCCACAGAAATAGTTGGTCGCACCATGTTCATTTCTGTATCTGCGTCCATGATCGAGGCTGCGACCTTGTCAAATATCCCAGAAATCCCGTGCGCAACTTCGAGCGCATCGCCTGCCGGACAAACGATGACTAGCTCATCAGCCGCCCCGTAGAGCACAGCGGATCGGGATCCCCACGCTTTCTGCGCATCGCCTGATAGCGCAAGACGGAGTTTTGCTTGGAAATTGTTAAGCATTCCGGTCGCAACGGAACCTTTCTCGCCGATCAGGGCGCTCATGCGATCACCGTCGAATTGCAAAATGGCGATGTAGGGCGCGGGGGAGCATCCAAGGCGATCCTGAAGGTCCCTCAGGTTCTTTGTGAAGTCTGCGCAGTTCTGTTGGGCAACCAAGTCGGCTCGCGGGTCCAGTACGCCTTCGGTTTCCTTTTTAAGGCTTGATAGATCGCCAAAAATGAAACTTCCATCCAGCGCGAGAAACCCCGCAGCGGCGGATGCTTGTCGCGTCGGTTGATTGCCGCTGCCATGCACTAGATTTTCCCAGATCCGGCTCTGTCGTTCAGCTACGGCGTGTTTAAGCGAAATGGTCCTGGCGCTCAACGCCAGCGCCTGAAACTCGGCGTCGAACTTTTGTTCGATCGCCCGGGCCATCCAAGGCGCAGCGGCAATGGCTGCCGTCGATGGCCAGTAGCGAACGCTAATATTGCCAACGTCTTCTCTGCCGGACCATTGTTTACGCCTCGCCTCCCATCGCGTCGCAGATGCAGGCTTCCAGCCGATCATGTCGACACGTGCGAGAATATCGGCCTGCAGACGCGGAAAAAGCCGCTTTACCAAGGCAGGTGCTGAAAGCCGTTCGCTGGCACCCAGATCAAGCGACTGACCGCTGGAGCGAACGTTGCTGTCGATTTGTCCAAGGTAATTCGAAACAGCCGTCCAGAACTGGTCCTGCTGCAAGCGGTTCGAGGACCGCCGCCAACCCGAGATTTCTCTGAAGTCGCGCGAGATCATACACAGATCGCCTTCGCCAACGTCGCCGAGAAAAAAGGGCGCGCGAAAGAGCTTGCGCTCCGCAAGCCACAGATCATCGGGTCTGCTTGCATGATCATCCGCCGGTCCTATCACCCATATTGTTTCCCAAAACGAGGCGTCGTCGCCACCCGTGCCGATCTGGTCCTCCCAGATTGCGCGGGTCCGCGCGAGTTGATCGCTATCGTCCGAGATCGCCGGCGCAATGAAGCTGTCCCAAACCTCTCCAGCCAATGCGCGCCAACGTCGAAGAATCTGCTCCCTGAGGCAGCGTGGATCGAAGTCGTCCGGGACGAGAGCGCGGAATTGATTGGGGATGGTTGGTTCGTATTCAACCTCTGCATGGGGTGCCTTGGCAACCGCCCGCAGGAAATCCGATGCCCCAGCCATGTCGGTTTGGTCGACGGCATAAGGCTCCATCTCTTCTGGCGACAGAATTGTGGCACCGTTCCGGTTTGCATGAACGATGGCAACTGCGGTGAGCCAACTCAGCAGGAAAGACCCGGCCCAATAGTCGCGTGTGCGGCGGGCTTCGCCAATGAAGCCGCTGACCGGACCGAGCGAAAAGCGGAGTAACTTTGTCAGGGCGTTTCCTCCGTTCCAGCTTTTGCCCCGGACAAAATTTTTGCAGCGGGTCCGGCACGACGATGGGTTAATGTGTCAGAGAAGAACGCATCCGCCAACGCCTCAACCGCGTCGTCGCTGGGGCGGGGCATGCTGACCGTGGCCGGGTATTTTCCAGGAAATTTTTGCCAAAGTTTATCGTCCATCGTCTGGCCCCGAATTTCGAGTGAATAGGTGATTGCGGCTGTAAGGGTTGGCATGTCGTCCGGTAAGAAGACCGCGGGCAAAAACAGCCAGGTGCCGATTGAGCCGTCGGGGGTCGCGCGGACCTTGAGGAAGAAGGGGCTGCCCCGACGCTTCGGCCCGCCTTTTGTGGCATCGTGCAGATTAATTGTCAGCGTGGTCTGTAAAACTTCGCCAGTTTGCAAAATCTTTCCTCCACGTTTGTTGCGAATGAGCGATCGTTCCGCTTGGTCGAGGTTGTCGGCATCCTTCTTCTTGACGCTGCGCGAGTTCATCGGCAGGCCGAAACCTGCACGCAGCGGTGATGCCGATGGGTTTCTGGGAAACGTAATCTGAAATCGTCCTGTGCGCTCATTCAGCGTGCGTGCGGCGTTTGCAATCGGCTTATACCATGTGTCGTGATCCGAAAGTGCCACCGCTGAGTGACGCTCAGTCTTTTTGTCGATAACGGTGGTTCCTATCTTTGGGTGTCCTCCGTCAGGAGGTGTCAGTCCCCAGCCCCTGAACCGCTGCATGGCGAAGCCTAGTGTTTCGTGCGCGATATGCGTGTCTTGTCTATTGAATTTGGCGAAAAGCACACGGGCACGGGCGTTCAAGGCAGTGTAGGGGGGAAGATCAACAATGTCGGCATGGGCATCTAGGATGGCCAACACAGACGTTTCGAACTCCTCGGCACTAGTGGGAAACAGATCGGCCGCCGATCCGCCAAGGCACGCGCCCTGCACCGAAAGACCACCAAAACCTCTGCGGCTGCGAGAGCCGACACCCCCGAAAAGATGCAGCAGCAAAAGTGCATCGGCAATCGTCGGTGGGGCAGTAGGTTTCCTGTTGTCGCTGATGGTTGTCGCGAACGGCGTCCATGCCTTCCAATCGGCGAGGGCGGCGATCTCTTTGTGTTTTTTCGCTCGTGTCGTCGGGTCGGAACTACCGAGCCAAGGCCACCCTGCGCGGGCCGTCGCTGAAACAGACAATGTACCATGCGGCGATAGTGGACGATGCTTGTTCAGTCCTTGGCCCGCCATATAAATCCGCCCGGGTTGGTTTTTCATATAGGCGTCCCAGGCCTTGTCCAGGATCGCTTCGTGCCTATGCGCCACAGCCCAGATCGTGGCGCCGTGGCCATGCTGACCACCCTCGCTGCCCCAGATCACCGACTGCCAGGCATGGACGCGGGAAAGGGCGGCGCGCCTGTCGCCCTGGCAGGCGCGCAGAGTCCGCCCCCAGGCGGCGGCGCGCCACCAGAATCGAAGCACGCCAAGGATTGACCCGAGGCGCCAACGCGCGTCGCCCTTGCCGGGTTTCGGATCTTCATTCGGGTGATGCCCAAACAGGAAACCGGGGGTTTCAAGGCGTAGCGTCAGGTCAAAGCGTTGGCCGACACTGGGACTCGGAAGCCGTCCAGCAACGCGCTCGCGAAGCACGTCGGGGATACGCTGGCGCTGCGCATCGCTGGGCTTGAATCCATTCATCAAAACGCGGTCTCCCGGCAGGCTTTCTGGAAGTCTGCACTGGAACCCGGAACGGATCAATCCCTTCAGCTACCCCTGCCGAGGACCGGTCGCTGCACTTCCAATGCAAGCTGTCGGAAACAGCAAATTTATCAACCGTTTCAACCCAATGGTTCGACAACGCGCTGTGCCGACAGGCACCAAAGCGCTTGCAAACAAAGCAATACCAAGTCTTTGCGCGTTTCACAGGCCGCAGCCTCTGCCGAACACAGCAGACCAGACGACCGTCGGTTCCATCCACGCGAGAAGTTTCATAGGCCGCAGCATCTGCCGAACACAGCAGACCTAGCAGGCTGCTGAAAAACTCAAACTTGCCCTCAGTTCGGTGCTCAGAATCGGAAAATCAGTCGAAAATAGCCACGAAACTCCGGCTTTTGCGCCATTATTGGCTTCGATTCGGAAGATTTTCCCTGCTGCGGCACCTCAAAATTCCTTTTTCAGCAACCTGCTAGTGACCATTGTTACTTTTTTCAACAACATCGAGTTTCATAGGCCGCAGCATCTGCCGAACACAGCAGACGGAAAGGTGCTTAACATGAACAAACAGAAAGTTTCATAGGCCGCAGCATCTGCCGAACACAGCAGACAAATGTCGTCTGATCTTTCGAGCAGCATAAGAAGTTTCATAGGCCGCAGCATCTGCCGAACACAGCAGACCAACGACGGTATGCCCGAAGCAGATCAAAGAAAGAGTTTCATAGGCCGCAGCATCTGCCGAACACAGCAGACTCCTCCTCTGAAAGCAACTGAAAAGATTGGTTCTTATACTGGCACATCCACACTTGATAAAAAAGTGGCTTAAATTTTTTAACCATCACGAAAATACAGTGAGCCATATACCAATTTTTCTGTTTATTTTTAGCACCCTGTCTGCTTTCCATACTTGATTTCCCGTGATCAATGACCCGTCGGTCTTTTTCTAAACTTGGCGCATCATCCGCTCGACGTGGAGTTAGATCCGAGGTTATCTTGCAACCATGCAACGGCTCAACCTTTACATCTTCTGCTACGATATTGCCCAAAGCCGCCCAAGGCGGCGTGTGGCAGCATTGCTGTCGGATCGCGCGGTGCGGGTGCAGCGGTCAGTTTTTGAAGGACGTCTGAGTGCCGCCGCCGCTGACCGCCTATCGTTGCGCTGCGCGTCAGAGATCGAACCGGGCGACAGCCTGCGTGTCTATGCAGTCACGCCCGGCGGCCTCACCGCCTGTCGCACCTACGGCTGCACTCCGCCCGTGGTCGCAGGCGACTACCTGCTGCTGTGATATCGGCTTGGCCACCCCCTGCCCCCTGCGTGCCGGTTCCGCCCGAAAGGGCACTCGGCATACTTGAGGCCGAGGATATTGTTGTTCGGTTGGACGTGCTGCGGGATTTTGACACCAGCGAAACTTTATCGGGTCGGATGCGCGGCGCGCTTGGTCAGGCGTTGATGGCGATGCAACCGCAGGAGAGCCAGTTGTTGGAACGCCGTGCAGCGCTCTGGCGCACGCCGACTGCCTATGACGCGCTTTTCTGTGATCCCATCGTCGCACCCCCGAGGGTCGGCTCTGTCGCTGCAGCCCCAGCCCGGCCTTATGTCTTGTTCACCCAGTCGTCAGGACGCAGGGTCACGATCACTCTGCGGGTATTCGGTCGCGCCCGCCAGTTTCTTCCGACCCTGCAGCAGGCTCTGACACGCGCCTTGTGCGACCAAGGTATCTCGGTCATGCCGCTGGCCCGTGCGCGGGCACGATTTCCGGACATGGAAATGGAGTGCGGCCAGCCGCCGCAGCCCGCGCCTTTGCCCGAGGCGGCTGCCCTGCGTTTGGTCGCAACCTCACCCTGGATGCTGGACCGAAAGGGTCGCATGGCACTGGACGCCGCGATGCTGGGTAATTCGGTGATCAGCCGGGCCGCGGCGGTGCTGGCGTGGTGCGGATGCTGGCTCGAGGTCGACCCCGAAGCTGTGAACTTAGAAGTCCGGTCGCTTGAGTTGTGTGACCAGACACTGTCGTTCCTCACCACCGAGCGGCGATCACAACGGCAAGGACGAACAATGGAATTCCGCGCGGTGTCAGGCGGCGTTACCCTGCGCCGTTGTGGCCCGATCTTGCGCACGCTGCTGCCGCTGATCGAGGTAGTAGGCCTTGGCTCGGCCACCACATCGGGCTTTGGTCGCGTCGCGGTTTTTCATGAATCGCCGTGGAACCGTATGTCCGGCAATTGACAGAACGGGGGGGCATACCGCAGTATTTTGTTATTCTGAATGAGAGGTTTGCATGTCCCAGTCCCCCCGCTACTGCTTTATCGCTACCTTGGGAAGAACAGGTCAGGTCATTACCGAGGCGCTTGATGCTTTGCTCGAAGAAAAAGGCATTGTTCCGTTCCGGATCGAGATCATCACGACGGATATTGAAGGTACGAAAAAAAAATGCCCCAACGCGTCTACAGATATGCCTGTCTCGGAGAGAGACCTTCGCAATAAGATTGCAGAGCTGTACGTGGACCGAAAAGAAAATCCGAGTGTTTGGAACAACGTGGGCCTGGTCCACCCAAATCCACGGCAGTTTGTTGACGTAGCTGCGAAGCACGTGGTTTTCAATTATGTTGAGGATCCCGATGATCCTAAGAAGTACTTGAAGGATATCGAAACCGCAGAGCACCACAAGGCCTTCATGAAACTTATAGACGAGCGCACGCGATTGCGAGGGCGTTCGGAAGCAGAAATGATAAACCCTGACAGTGATGATGCTCCCCGTCTGATCATGCTCCTCGCTGGCGGCCGCAAGACGATGTCGAGTGGGGCACAAGAGATCATGGTCTTCCGGGGCCGCCGGGATGACAAGCTGTATCACATTCTCGTAAAGCCCAGTTGGATCGAAGAGCCTAATAGTCACAATTTATTCTGGTTCAGGAAAACAGTCGGCGAAGAGGAAAAAAAGGACAGTAGAGATAAAGTCAACCACAATGACAAAGAAAACCTCAAACTCAACCTGATCGAGCTCGAATACGGTATCGCAAGCCTCGTGTTCGATTATGATGAACTGCCAATCAGCTATGAGCTTGCATTGAAAGCGATGAACAGATTTCGAGATTCTGTCAGAACAGAGCTTGTGATCGATCTGGACGCGAGGACGATCTCCTATGGCGGAATAATGAAAAAGGGCAAGATCGAAGAGCGGATTGTTAGACAAATTGCCCCGTTGCCACTAGCGTATTTCGCGGCGTTGGCAGAAGTGAGCCCAAGGCGCGTCGATCTCCTCACGCTTGAATGTGCAGACACTGCCTCCAGCGATAGACAGAATTTTCCTTCGTTTCGGGAAATCCTGCTGAAGAAAGAAAAATTGATAGATCCGGTGCGAGCGGAACAACGCATCCAAGCCAAGGCCGCACTGCTGCATTTCTTCGCCGATCCTAATTACAAGAACTTCGAAGCGTTTCATTTAGCATCAACCGAAACCGAGACATCTGGCCAGGAAAAGGATTTTAATAGGGGCAGGATATCAGCAGAAATTAAGCCATTTCCTAAAGCACCTTTCTCCAATGCTGATATTTTTGAAATCATACTGGCGATACGAAAGCTCTTGCCAACGGGTTCAAGTGTTATTCTTTCAGAGGACTTCAGGACAATTTTGACGCTACACAACGCAGAATTCGCAGATAGCGTGTCACGAAATGAAACTATTAATGAAAAGTTGTTGGGGATTGCTGATACAAATAAGAAAAATATTGAACGTTTTTTTTCTGACGAAGTTCTTCTAAAAAAGTACCCTGGCGAAGAAGCAGTTCTAGCTGCCGCACAAGCAGACCGTGCAATGATCATCTCAAAATTGAATACTGCGCTTCGGCTTCCCGATGAGAACTTTTTCGTATCTTCCGACATCATCGTGAAGGGTTTTTCAAAGAAAGCACGCGACCGAGAGAAATTAACATCTTCTGAGGCTCGCGATTTTAGCACCGATGACGGAATGTACCTTTTACCGAACCGAACGATAGTTGAGCTGTCTGACGACCAAGAAGGAAACTAATCAGCTGGTTTCGGGTATGGCGGATGCCATGTGCAGTTAATTCGATTGAGTGGACAGGTACTTTCAGGCCCATAGCTGGTGTTTTCTAGTTTTGTTTGTTGCACTGTGTGCCTTGTAGCTGACTTTCTTCCAACCCATCTTGCGGGTGGGCATTTAAGATCACTGCCGTCGGTGAATGCCCTGGGGCGCACTGGAAACGAAGCACCCCCGGTGCGGCAGCACCGGGGGCATGGCAAGCAACCTGTGGCAACCTAGTCAGCGGATGCGGTCCTCGCCGCATGACCGAGGGCGGTTGATCAGGGGGCAGTCATTATCCGCGAAGGGGACGGCGCAGCCGGGGATATCGAGGCCGCGCCCACACGGGTGAAGTGCGCAGACGAGGCAACCCCGATCAATGCCCGCGCCCATCGGAGTCAGGATGCGCGCATTGATCTCGGTGACGGAGCCGATTGACAGGAGGGCAGCCATCACCGTGGCTTGACTGAAGACAAGGAGACGTTCCATCGGGTTTTCCTTTCTGAATGGATGGATAGAGGGGCGGGCTTACACCCGCCCCCTGTCGGTCTCAGATCAGCGACGCGTGCCAGGGTACTGAACCCGCGGCAAACCCTGACGGCTATTCATGAAGTTGCCAGCCTCCCAGCCTGCGCGGTCCCAGGCGCGGATCGCGTTGGACAAAGGCTTTGGGCACAGGCCGCTGTTGGCGCAGGCGAGAGCGCTGTTGGCGGTGTGTTGAACAGTGCGGTTCTGGGCGGCGGCCGGAGCGACCGAGCTCAGCAAGACCGATCCGATAACGGCAAGCGCAACGATGGTTTTCTTGAGTTCTTTTTTCATTGGATAGACCTTTCGGATAGAGATTGGCGGGACTTTTCTGAGCCCGCACGCTGGTATGTCCAGACGCAGTTCTTGAATATCAGCTTCAGAGAGGCCCGATCCGCGCGGAAAATTTTCTGTGCTCAGCTTATCAATTTCGGTCGCGCGAGCTCCGATGGCCCGATCGCTACCCCCATCGACTTCACTGGTCATGCGTGGGTGTTTCGATCCGTCATACAAACTCAGGAAATTTTTCTGCCCCGGCCTGCCCGTTTTCCTTGCCCCATAAATGGTCTCGCGAGCGCCCGTCCGGGCGCGGCGCTAAACCGCGCGGCGGCTTACGCCGTCTGCCAGATAAAAGGACACACAATGAACATGCAGTTTCCTGACCGCGGGCCAAAAGATGAGCGCCTAGCACCCACCTCTGCGCCCCGGCGTTTGCCATTTCTGGCACAGCTCTCTGGGCGTAACCGCGAGGTCTTGGCAAAATGCCCCAGCGATGTGATCGCGCAATCCTCCAGCCTCGGCGCCGCATTGCTGGTCGCAGCGGCTCTCCATGCGATCGGTTTGACAGCGGCGCTGATCATCTTGAACGTCCCGGTCGAGTTCGCAGTTGTCGCAGCGGCGATCACTTCATTGGGCCTCTTCGCGCTGGACCGGAACGTCGTCCATTCAGTGGATACTGCGGGCGCGCAAGCGGCGATGCGCCGGATCGGTGCCAGCACCCTTTCGGACCTCTCACACTGGACACATGGTTCCATCAAGCTGGTCCTGCGGACCCTCTTTTCGGTCTTCACTGCCATCGTCATCGGAGGCTCGCTGACGCTGCACCTCTTCGCGCCGGATGCGGCCATGGA
>Ga0209702_10007366_pt1 | contig 13497 bp, 14 predicted proteins | sample FRY01_FD_187210 | JGI IMG/M metagenome (GOLD analysis project Ga0209702, IMG submission 187210) | Freshwater microbial communities from Lake Fryxell liftoff mats and glacier meltwater in Antarctica - FRY-01 (SPAdes) (version 2) | ecosystem: Environmental > Aquatic > Freshwater > Ice > Glacier... | reverse complement strand
AACCTTCTGGGCCAACGCCTGAGCGCGAGGGACTTCGACCGTCAGGTCGCCGAGTTCCAGATCCGTGCCATTCGCGCGCTCTCTCGAACCGATGGCGTTCGCCCGCTCATTCCTGAACGGCTTCACCACGCTCGGAACACCCATCACTGAAACTGTGGGATAAGTCTGTCCAGGGAAAGGGAAACCCCGTCCATCAACTGATTTGTGCAACAGAGCCGTTTCAACAGCCCCAACATTACCAGACCGCGCTATCGAAAGCAGGGGCCATCCCCGCCATCAGTGGGGCCGCCCAAGCCCCCGAATGGATGACGCACTCGGCCAGAGCATTTTCGCAGGCGTCTCCGACGGTTCCGACAGAGACATCTATCCCAACTTCGGCCAGACACTCAGTATAATTGATCGACAGACACTGCGATCTGCGGGCCGTGTGGTGAACCAAATCCTTGTTATCCTTTGTTTTTCTTTGCCAGATTGCCTGCTCCAGTGCGTCGAGGGCAAACTTTGTCCTCAACAATGTCGAGGTGCTCCACCCCACGATCCGCCTCACAAAGACATCAATTACGAACGCGGCCTGCGCGAGGCTGCAATGCGGCTCATCCTTGCAATGTATGCTGGCCTTATCGGAATGTTCTGTTTTTCATATCATTTTTCAGCGACCGGCAGACCATTCGGGCAGGAAACTGCCGGCAACATCAACCGGAGTGAAAAAGTCCCGTTGACCTGACTGCATCCTTTGAAGGACACGAAAGCCGCACCGGAATCCGAGGTGGAGAGGATTGACGACCGGTTGGCCTTCTTCGGGCTTGATGCTGCTGCGCGACGCCGCCTGCGCCGGTTGCGAAGGGTCGTTCATGACGCCATGGGACCGTCGCTTGCCCGGTTCTACGCGGTCGTCGGGGCCAATCCTGCGATGCGGTCATTCTGTTCCGACGACCGTCAGATGAACAGCGCCAAAGACCGCCAGATAACGCATTGGGACCATCTGACCGATGCGACTTTCGACGCAGCCCATCTGAAGGCGGTCCGCAAGGTCGGCGGCATTCATGCGCGGATCGGGCTGGAACCCCGCTGGTACATTGGCGGCTATTCCCTGATCCTGGAAGGGGTGACGAACCGGATCGTGCAGCGCAACAGTTGGTCGTTGCGCCGCGTCCTGCGTCGTCGCTTGCCGCAGATATTGCCACGGTGGTCAAGGCAGCACTTCTGGACATGGATCTGTCTTGAAAACCCCGATGTCGAACGGCAACGGCTGGAAACCGAACAGCGCCAGACGTTCGAGGAACTTTGACGGGCGTTGCAGCAGATCAGCCGGGGCGACTTAATGGTGGCGGTCAGTGACGGACTGGCGCAAGCCACCAGCTTCAACCCCACCTTCGCTGCGCTGTGCGAGACGATAGCCGAAACAGGCCTCGGTCATTGGTGTCAGCGGTGCTGCTGACGAAATTTCGCAAGCCTCCAACAACCTTGCCCGCCGCACCGAACAACAGGCCGCCAGTCTGGAGCAAACCGCCGCGGCGATGGATATGTTGACCAAGGGCGTGCACGAGGCGGCCGGTCAGATGATGCGGGTCAACAAGTCCGTCGTGGACGCCGGGTCCGAGGCCGAAAGTGCGGTCGCGGCCCGTACGCACACGGCGATGTCGCAGATAGTTGTGTGCGTCCATTGAGGTCTGCCCGATCATCGGGGTAATCCACGAAATCGCTTTTCAGACTAATCTTCTGGCGCTGAATGCCGCCGTCGAGGCGGCCCGCGCCGAAGATGCGGGGCGGGGCTTCGCCGTCGTCGCATCCAAAGTGCGCGCGCTGGCTCATCGGTCGTCCGATGCCGCCAAGTCCATCAAGTTGCTGATCGACAAGAGCAGCGCCCACGTCTCGGACGGCGAAGCATTGGTTGCCAAAACCGAACGGGCACTAACGCAAATTGTCACGGCGACACGCGATATCGGCAAACTGATGCAGGAGATGGCCCAGGCTGCCGATATCCAGACCGGGAACAATGCCGAAATCAACATTATGGTCAGCCATCTCGACACGATGACCCAGCAGAACGCGGCCATGACCTAACAGGCAACAGCAGCAAGCGATTCGCTGTCGTCCGAGCCGCAACAGATGCCGGCGATGGTCAGCGGGTTTCGCACCGACAATGAACCGATGGGCCGGGCCTACAAGATGGCAGTTTGACCGTGGCGCTGCCCGTCACAGATCCAGATGTTCGCGCAGCGATTGCCGGGTCATGTCCGGAACCGGCTGCAGCCAGCGCATTGCGAGGCTGCTGGGGGGACGTCTGGTGCGGGATACTGCCAAACCCTGGTCGAGCCGCTCGGCTGCCCGTCACTGCCTCGGATGGCATAAGCTTGGCCCATACGGCATCGCGACCCGGTGCCCGGGTTAACTGGAGGCTGACAGATCGGTCGGGACTACCCGAAAAAGCCAGAAATCCGGTTCCACATGATGGCTGACGTGACGCCTGAGGCGCTTCTGCCCGTTTTTGAATTTCGCTCCCCCATTGCCTGCAGTGCTGAAAGTTTTGACGTGGCTTCAGATTGTGCCGCTGATGTTGGGCCGTGCCTCGTCGCCCTTCCGGACATATTTGATAGGGCGTCGCCGTGCGTCGCGAGGAAGGCGCGCAGGGTGTCTTTCCGATGCGCCCGCCGATGGCGTTCAGATGAAGACAACTTGCCTGCGGTGATCCATTTGGCTTCATTCATCTGACAATACAGGCAACCTTGCCCACGCAGGGCAGGCTGACCACGGAATGTCGTATCAGACCTGCAGACCGGGATTTACGGTCAGCCGCCAGCATTCGCCCAAAACTGAAACGGGCAATGGCGTCCGAACGAAGCTGCGTCTTGCCGAGCCAATATTGACCTTGCAACTGAGGTTCGACATCGTTGAAAAATAATTTGCATTTTCATGATACTACTCTCGCCACAAAGTGACCGACGGCAGGTAAGATTATCCTAATTGACATTGAGGTCTGACTTGGACCTGCGAGCCAGCCAGATATCTCCGTCGGACGTCCGACTTCAGGAACTGAAGGCAATTCTGGCGAAGCGGTCCTCTCGTTGGTGTTCTGCGGTGGCCGAGCGCGCCCGCGTCGGCTTTTCGCGGGATGGCAGTTTTACCAGGCTGTCCGCAGGCGACCGGGTCCTGAAATGCGCAACCAGAGTGGCAAGCGTAGTCGTCTCCTGATGCAGAGAATGACTTGCAGCGGTCGATTCCTCGACCATTGCGGCGTTTCGCTGGGTAACCTGATCCAGTTGCGTCACGCCGATGTTGATCTCGGCCAAACCCGTGGACTGTTGGCTTGCACCTTCGGCCATATCCGACATCAAGGTCGAGATATGGGCAACCTTGTCGACGATGCTAGCCAAAGCCTCGCCCGCGCGGCCCACTTGTTGGACGCCACGCCCGACATGCTGCGTGCTGTCGCCGATCAGGGTCTTGATTTCCTTTGCTGCACCCGAACTCCGTTGGGCGAGTGCGCGCACTTCAGAGGCTACCACCGCAAATCCTCGTCCGGCATCACCGGCACGCGCCGCCTCGACTCCGGCATTCAGGGCCAGCAGGTTGGTCTGGAAAGCGATATCGTCGATCACCCCGATAATCTGCGAAATCTGGCTGGACGAAGCGTCGATGGCGTTCATCGCATCGACCGCGCTCTGGACCACGCGCGCACTTTCCTGAGCATCGCTGCGCGCTCGCAACACCACGGTCTCGACCTCCCGGGCATTCGAGGCGGCGGCATTCACATTGACGGTCATCTCTTCCAGGGCGGCTGCTGTCTGTTGCAACGTCGCGGCCTGCGTTTCGGTCCGGGTCGCAAGGTTTTCCGACGACTGGCTGATTTCTGAGGAACGCCCCCGGATGCTTTCGCAACTTTCGACGACCTTCGTGATGAGATCGCTCAGCTTGTCGACGGTCGCGTTGAAGTCGGCGCGCAGCGGCTCATAGGTTTCGGCAAAAACTTCGGTGATCGGCGCGCTCAGATTGCCCTCAGACAGGTTGCGCAACCCGATCCCCAGCGTCGTGATCACATATTCTCCCTCTGACCGCATCGCCGATTGTTCGTCGAGCGCCGCCTTGATCCGATCCGTGATCCGGTCGATGTCACGGGCAATCGTGCCGATATCGTCGTCGCGGGTAATATTGCCGATCCGGATTTCGAAGTCACCTTCCGCCACTTCGCGCAGCGCCGCGCGCAACCGCTCGATCGGTCGGGAAACGCTGCGCGTTACATACCAGGCATTGGAAATCATCAGGATGGTCGTGGCGATCGACACGCCGATCAGCACACGCATCAGGACTGTGCTCAGGCTTCGCACCGCTTCTGCAGTCGTCTCTCCTGTCCCCTGGATCAGGTCGCCGAACTGACCGAGTTCATTTTCCAGCACGCCGAATGCCGCCTTGAATTGAAGGACCATCGACTGCGCCGCGGGTTCATCCCGGAACGCAAGCTGTATCGTAGCATCGGCGCTTGCCAGATAATCTTCCACCAGTGGCACCACGGCTGTCAGCCGCTTTCTTTCTTCGGAAGGCAGGTCGAACGCCGCCAGCGCGTCAAGCGATCCGCGGATCGTATCGGTACTTTCCGAAAAGTCGGCCCGGAGCCGCGCCTGCTCCTCGGTCAGGCCGTTCGGCCCGATGACAATCGCCTGCATGACTTGGCCGAAGATCGCATCGTGCATCATGTCGGCCCTCATCTGTAACCTGATCTGGGCGGTGACTTCACTCTGCGCCGCCAGCCCATGACGGCTTTCCGACATGCCGAACACGCCGACCCCCGCCGTGACGATGACCGCGAGGATGGCAACGACGCCCGACAGGATGAGACGGGTCTTGATCGAAATTGTGCGGAACATGGCTTTCCTCTGGGCTGGATGCAGGAATACTGTCGACCGAAAGCCTTTCCGATTTGGAAAAGTGCATCCGGAAAAGTCGTTCAAATTGTGATGATCGGCAGGGGTCGCGGCGAACTTGCGCCATCAGAACAACTCGATCGAGGCTGGCCGTACTGATGCGCGGGCCGCAACCGACACTGGCGGTTCGACATTGGTGTCAGGGACCAACAATTGGCGGGCGTGCCCGGTTCTGGGTCGGAACAGCACCCGACGGGCATTGATGCCGCCCAGACTTTCGGCAAGGCAGGGGATCTCTTCGGTTGCCAGAAACTCCTTTGCGAAGCGGGCGTTCGACTGCCCGATGTCGCTCAGCGTGGCCGACAACCGCGCGCCGCCAAACAGCTTGGCCTGCAACCGGTTTCGCCGTGCCCCGGCCTTCAGGAGGGCGTTGATCAGGATTTCCATAGCGTGCACTCCGTACCGTTCCGGCGACGCGGCGGCGGCCTTGGGACCGAATGGCAGAAGAAAATGGTTCATGCCGCCAAGACCGGCCACGTCGTCCCATAGGCAGACCGCAACACAAGACCCCAGAATGGTCGACAGCACGACGTCCGGCGCGCCCGACACCTGATGTTCACCCTGCAAGACATAAAGGACTTGATCGGTTTGCACGGCCTATCTCGCAGCCAGATCGGGTTCGGGCTGACAATGCCGCAGAATTTCCGGCCCGATCCGATTCAGGCCAAGCTGCGTCTGGACCGCTCCCAATTCAAAGGCAGCCCGTGGCATGCCGTACACCACGGCGCTGGCTTCGTCCTGACCGATGGTTGTGGCCCCCTTGCGACGCAGGGCTAGCAGACCGTCTGCTCCGTCCCGGCCCATTCCCGTCAGCAGCGCAGCCACCACGCGGTCGGCAAAGGGCAGGGCCGAGCGAAACAATTCGTCCACGGAAGGAACATGGCCCGACACAGGTTCGCCCGGACTGACCTGACACCTGAGCGATCCGCTGCCAAGCAGGCGCAGATGACCGGCGCTGCCTGCCGCCACACAAACCGTCCCCGGCTGCAAAGGCGATCCGTCTTTGGCCGCGACCACCCGCGCCGCACATCGCCGATCCAGCAGAGCAATCAGGCTGTCAGAGAAGCCACGTCCGGTATGCTGGACGATCGCCGTCGGCGGGCAATCGACCGGGAAACTGGCCAGCACTGTCAGCAGCGCATCCACGCCCCCCGTCGATGCGCCGATCAGCACGACACGGTCCGGTCTTGTCCGCGACGGCTGTGGCCGGACCGTGCCTTGCGCTCTGGCCCGGGGTGCTCCGCGCGTGGCTCGCGCGGTTTCGATCCGGGCAAACATGTCGGGCAACGCCATCTGCGGGTCGATCAAAGGGCCGGGCAAGTCATTGCGGTTCAGACCCACCACCTCGCTTCTGGACATGCCGATCGTGAGCCAAGCGGCGTTCAGCGCGGCGAACGCCGATTTCAGGCAGTCAAACTCCGGCAGGCGAGTGAATTCTTCTGCCAGAAGCACAACATCCGGCTCCAGTTTTTCTGCCAGAGTATAGGTTTCAGACATATCCGACGCTTGGGCAATCACCTGCAGCATCGGATGCGCGGCCAAAGCATTGGCAAGGCGCGAGCGTTGCACCGGGCGCGGGGTGGCGACGATAATCCGGATCTGTTTCAACGGTATAGCTCCTGTCGCGCCGAGTGCGGGCATTGGATATCGGCATGATGACCGGGCACGGGCAGCTTAGAACTCCTGCCAGACGCCGCGCCCGGTTGTCACGGATTTGACCTCGCGGGCGGTAGCAGTTGCTGTGCTGCGGACCGCCGGCTGGGCGGGCCTGTCGGTAGATTTGACGGCGCGCTTGTCGGCGGGATGGAGCACCGCGATGACCAGCGCCGGTGCCTTCGGAACGGTTCTGCCATCGGTCACCGTCTGGAAATGCCCCACCAGATCCGACAAACCGGACGCCTCCTGATGCAAGGCATAGCTGGCGGCGGTCGATTCTTCGACCATGGCCGCGTTCTGCTGGGTCACCTGATCCAGTTGCGTAATCCCGATGTTGATCTCGGCCAGACCGGTCGATTGCTCGCCCGCACCCGCCGCGATATCAGAAATCAGCGTCGAGATATGCGAAACCCGATCAACGATGCTCGCCAGCGCCTCGCCGGTACGGTCCACCTGTTCAACCCCGCGTCCGACATGTTGGGTGCTGGCGCTGATCAACGTCTTGATTTCCTTGGCTGCCGCCGATGACCGTTGCGCCAGTGCCCGCACCTCTGATGCGACGACTGCAAAGCCGCGCCCGGCATCGCCTGCCCGAGCCGCTTCAACTCCGGCGTTCAAGGCCAGCAGGTTGGTCTGAAACGCGATGTCGTCGATCACACCGATGATCTGGCTGATCTGGTCTGATGATTTCCGGATTTCCGTCATCGCAGCCACAGCCCCCTGAACAATTCCTGCGCTTTGTTCAGCCTCTTCCCGGGCCTTCTGCACAATGCCTTCCACCTGCCGCGCACCGTCCGCTGCCGATTTCACACTGGCCGTCAGCTCATCCAGAGCCGCGGCGGTTTCCTCCAAGGCTGCCGCCTGGTTTTCGGTGCGGTTGGACAAATTCTCCGAAGCCTGGCTGATCTCGGTCGACCGTCCGCGAATGCTTGCCGAGGCGTCGATGACCTGCGAGATGGTGTCATTCAACTGTTCCAGCGTCCCGTTGAAATCCTGGCGCAGTCCTTCATAGTCTGCGGTGAATGGCTGGGTGATCGGCTGTGTCAGATCGCCCGTCGCAAGGTTGCGCAACCCTAGGCCCAGCGCGTCGACCACCTTGGATTGTTCGATCTGCAAGCGTTCGCGTTCAGCCTCGGCCAGCTCAGCGCCGATCAGCTTTTGGCGCAAACCGTCCAGCGCCAAGGCAATCCGGCCGATCTCGTCGCGGCGGTCGGTTCCACCCACCGCGCTTTGCAGATTGCCGTCGGCCACCGCCTTGATGGCCGCGCTGACCCGCTCGATCGGTCCTGTCACCGACCGTGCGATCACGGTGCCAAGGCCCAGCACGATGAGCGCAGCGACAGCGGAGATCGCGAGCATCCGGACCAAAGCCTTGTTGACCGGAGCCATGATGTCGGCAAAGTCCTCTTCGACGATCAGGCCCCAAGTGATGCCCGGCCCCTTGATCAGCAGGGTATAGGCCAAGCCGATCTGGCCGGACATCAGCAGCGCATGGGTCTGGAACTCCTCTCGGCCCGCCAGAAAATCTTCGACCTGGGGCGACATCGGCACTTTATCGAGGACGCCGAAGCGGCCTTCGAACCGCGAGGCGCTGCGGGTTTTTTGATCGCTGCCGATCAGATAGCCATCGCCGGTTTCGCCTAGGGTGTCGGCACCCACCGCCAATCTGGTCAGTTCCGCAAGCGGCAACTGCACCGCCACCACGCCCACGGATTTGCCGTCTTCTCCCTGCACTTGGGTGGCCATGAAACCTGCGGGTATGTTGTTGCTGGGGGCGTATTTCTCCAGATCGCTCATGTAGATGGTGCGGGCGGTGCCATCGCGGGCCCCTCGGAAGGTGCGGCCCAGCCCGGTTTCGGCATAGGGGCCAGAAACGAAGTTCTGCGCAAAGTCATCTTCCTTTGTGACCGTATAAACCAGATTGCCATTCAAATCGAACAGGAAGATGTCGTAAAAGCCCAGTAGTTTTGCCCGCTGCACAAAGGTCGGATGGACCGAGGAATGCTGCCGGAAATAAGAGAGCGGGCCTGCAACATCCACGAGCAAGGCCCGCTTTTCTGGTGGATTTGGGTTTGCGGTGATGTAGGCGTCTTGCAGGACCGCCCGCGGATCGGCGGGGATGCTTCTGTACGCGGTGCCGAGGTCGAGGATGCCACGGCGGGTGCTTGGGCTGGTCGCGAGCAACGTCAGCCCTTTCTCCATCTCTGCCAGCCAGCCTTGCAGATTATCCCGACGCTGAACTGCTTCGGACTGGAACGCCTTGTTCGCCGCAGTCAGCGCAGAATTGCGCTGCTCGAAGTATGCATAAGTCTGCAACACGCCCGCGACGAGCAGCGCGAAGCCGACCATCAGCGCGGGCAGGCGGTATTTCAGTGGTACGGTGCGAAGTTTGAACATGAGCGGACCTGTGGATTGGTGGGCGAAGCATGAAGGGGCAGCGATCGCGGTGCGAGTTCGGGGCGGCGTTTAAGGCAGGGCGTTCGGGTCAGAAAAGTTCAATGCGGTCGTTGGGCCGTTCGTCTTGCCGGGTGCCGGGAGCGGTCTGGCCAGCCAGACGCCGCGCCAGATCGTCCAGCCGAAGCCGCGACAGAAGCCGCCTAGCCTCGACGGGCGGCAGCGAGGCCAACTGGCCGCACAGATCCGCCAGACAGCGGGCGATGTCGGCAAGGCTTTGCGCAACAAGGTCGATGTCCTGCAGGGCATGTCCGGCAAGGTCGGTCTGCGTCCCCGCGATCAGCGGGGCCACCGATGCCTCGATCCGGTGCAGCGCGCCGATGCAGAGTTCCAACTCGGTCACCAGACGCCGGCCGACGTCGACAGGCGCGACCGCCAGACTGTGAAGGTGCACGGTCACAGCTTGCCCACCACGCGTTCGATGCTGGCTTTCAGAGAAACCGTGGTGAAGGGCTTTCGCACCAGATTGTTCAGGCCAAGCTCCTGACCCTCGCGCACCACTTCCGGGGTTGGGCTGCCGGTGATCAGGATGAAGCCGATCTTCTGGGTTGCCCGTGCCTGGCGCAACGAACCAAGCAGCTGCAACCCTGTCATGCCGGGCATGTTCATGTCCGAGATCACCAGATGGACCGGATTGGCGGCCAGCTTGCCCAAGGCAGACCGGGCATCGTTTTCCGTAGAGTAGTGCTTGATCCCGATCTCATCCAGCGCTTGTACGATCAGGGCGCGGCTGACCGACATGTCGTCGATCACCATGACGCGCAGGGAATCCCTCAGGCTCATCGTTGCTCTCCATTTTCAATGCCAGACCGTTTGCGGTAGGCGGTCACCCCGATGCTTTGCAGAAGTTGCTCGGCAGGGCCTGCGACCCGTTCGGAATGGCCGATGAACAGATGCCCGCCGGCGGGTAGCAGCCCTGCAAACCGGTGCCACAACCGCGACTGCGTTTCTCTGTCAAAGTAGATTGCCACGTTCCGACAGAAGATGATGTCGAATGGCCCGCGCATCGGCCAATCCTCGATCAGGTTCAGTGACCCGAACCGGACCAGTGCGCGGGCCTTGTTGCTGATGCTGAAACCGCCCTCGGGCAGAACGTCGATCAGCCGCCGGGCTGGCTCGGGCAGCGCCTTTGTCTCTTCCGCAGGATAGACTCCGGATTCGGCGCTCTGCAGGATCTGCGGATCGACGTCGCTCGCCAGAATGCGGATGTCGAGATTGCCCGCCTCCGGGCACAACTCCAGCAACGTAAAGGCCAATGAATAGGGCTCCTGTCCCGCCGAACAGCCTGCCGACCACAGCCGAACCCGGCGCTTTTCACGGGCTGCCTTGATCAATGGTGGCAAGACCTGCTCGCGCAGCAGCTTGAAATGATGCGGTTCGCGGAAAAAATGCGTGACGTTGGTGGTCAGGGCTGACAGCATGTGAGTACGCTCTTCGCTGCCGTCCGGCCCTTCCAGCAGGCCGCAATAGCTTTGAAAGTCGCGCAGACCCAACTCACGCAGGCGCTTGGTCAGCCGCGCATAAACCAGATCTTTCTTGGTCACCGGCAGATGCAGCCCGAAATCGGCATGAGCGCGCCGCGCGATCCGGGCGAAATCCGCATCTGTGAACGTTTTGTCACCGTTTTTTCGATCGTCGACGAGGGTCATGCGGCACCAGCCTTCAGACGCGGTTGGACCACGGCTCGCAGATCGATAACCCGCGTCATGCCGTCGCCGACCGTGATCACGCCGGTCACAGACTGGGGTGCGCTGTCGGACCGCACATCGGGTGTGGCCTGAATCTGGTGGCGCGCGACTGACAGGATCTCGGAAACCGCCTCGACCAGCAGGCCCAGCACCTGGTTGTCGTGCATCGCTACGACGATCACGTTGCGCGTGCTTTCCGTGGTTGGAGGAAGGCCGAAACGTGCGGCGAGGTCGTAGATCGGTATGACAGAACCGCGCAGGTTCATCACCCCCAGCACTTCGGCAGGGGCGTGCGGCAACGGGGTCACCGGGCTCCATCGCCGGATCTCGCGCACATCGGTGATATCGATACTGAAGCTCTGGCCGCCGGCGAAGAACGTGACGAACTCGGCGATGGACGCAGGTGTCTGGTCAGCGGCTGACATGGAAAGCTCCTTCGATCTGGGGTGGGATGACGCGGTGGGCCGCAATTGCATCCGGGTCGAGGATCAAAGCGATCTGCCCATCGCCCAGGACGGTTGCGGCCGAAACCCCGGGAACTGTGCCGTAGTTGCTGTCCAGCCCCTTGATCACCACCTGCCGCTGGTCATGCACGCCATCGACGATCAGCGCGCACTGGCTGGCATTTTCGCCCTCGACCAGCAGCAGCAGCGGCGTGGCCTCGGGGTCGGAGCGGCGAAAGCCCAAGGCCCGCGCCACATCTACCGTCGGGATGAACCGCCCACGGATCAACAGCAACGTGTCGCCTGTACCAAGAGCGTGCAAATCGCCCGGCCCCGGCCGGATCGTTTCCAGGATCGACGTCAGCGGCACCACCATGGTCTGTCCCGCGACCGAAACCACCATCCCGTCCATCACCGCCAGCGTCAACGGCAGCGACACGGTGAACTCCGTTCCCTGACCTTGCGTCGAGGCGATGGTCACCCGCCCGCCAAGATCGGCCACTGCGGCGCGGACCACGTCCAGACCGACCCCGCGTCCCGACAGGTTCGACACGGTCTGTGCCGTGGAAAATCCGGGCAGAAACAGCAGGGCGTCGATCTCGGTGTCGCTGGGTTCGGCCTCTTGCGCGATCAGCCCCTTGGCTTTCGCGATCCCCAGAATCTTGCGCCGGTTCAGCCCGGCGCCGTCATCCTTGATCGTGATGATCACCCGGCCCGACCGATGCGCGGCCGACAACCGGATAGTTCCGCAGTCGTCCTTGCCTGCCAACCGCCTGTTCTCGGGGGTTTCCAGCCCATGGTCCACGGCATTGCGGATCATGTGGGTCAGCGGATCGGCCAGCCGTTCGATCACGGTCTTGTCCACTTCGGCGCTTTCGCCCGAGGTGACCAGCCGGGCCTGTTTGCCGGTCGCCTCGGCTGCCTCCCGGACGATCCGCGACATCCGCTGAAACAGCGGCTTGACCGGCTGCGCGCGGATGGCCATCACCGCCTCCTGAATATCGCGCGCCAGCAGCCGATAGTCTTCGACATGCACCATGACCTCCGTCTCGCCTGGCTGCGCGAGTTCGGTCACCCGTTGCGAGATCATCGCCTGATTGATGATCAACTCTCCGACCGCGTTGATCAGCCGATCCACCCGCTCCAGATCGACCCGCAGGGTGGCTTTGGGCCCACGCCCTTCGCCGTCGTCCATCTTGGAGGGGGAGGTCTTTTCTGCCACCGGCGCAACCGCGGTGACGGGTTGGGGCAGCATCTCCGACGGTTTGGGCAGATCGTGGGCAACGGGCTCGGGTGCAGGTTCGGCCTGCACAGTTTCCATCGGTTGAATTTCCAGATCGCAAAGACCTTCGGCGAAGTCAAAAATCTCACACACCGCCGTTTCGGATTCCGCGGTCTGCAAGACCATTGACCAGGTCAGGCACGGCACCCAAGGATCCGTCAACTGCCAGTCAGGCATGTCGCCCACCGCAATAATCACGTCCAGCGTGCCGAGTTCGGCCAGCGCCCCGATCAGCAACGCCGGTTCGTGCCCGTTGGCATAAAGCGCTGCCTTGGGCGCAAAGCGGATCATGAAGCCCTTGGCCTCCATCGGTTCGTCAAGGCAGAGCGCGACCGGTGCAAATTCAAAGGCCGAATAGTCGTCCGACCCCGGATCGTCGTCGCCCATACAAGCATCCAGGTGGCTCACGAAGCCCGCTGTCACATCGGAGGGCACCTCATGGTCGTCCCTGGCAGCCTCGACCAGTTCGGTCAGATGATCGGCAGACCGCTATAACACATGCAGCACGGCGGGCGCCATTGCCAGACGTCCGGATCGCAACGCATCGAGAACAGTTTCAAACCGATGAGCAAAGCCTACCAGCGCCGAAAGCCCGAAAGCCCCGGCACCGCCTTTGATCGAATGCACAGCGCGGAACACCGCGTTGATGGTTTCGCTGTCTTCGGTTCCGGTTTCAATCAGCGCCAAACCGTCGGCCAATGCGGCCAAAAGGTCTTCGCATTCCTCAAAGAACGTGTCGCGTATCGAAATCATCGTCGCCATGTTAGGCCCGGGCCCCCGTCACGCGCCGCACAACCGAAACGATCGCGTCATCGTCGAAAGGCTTGACGATCCAGCCGGTCGCCCCCGCTTCGCGCGCCCGTGCCTTCAGGTGATCGGCACTTTCGGTGGTCAGAACCAGAATGGGCACCGTCCGGTTTACTACCCCGCCAGTAACAGCCCAGGTAGGCGTTTTCGATTGAGCGCTTGACGCGGGACTCTTGGCATGAATCAAGCTTCCCATGTCTCCGGCCTCTCAATCCAACTCAGATGACGGTGCATTGACCGCCGCGATT
>Ga0209702_10007365_pt1 | contig 13497 bp, 14 predicted proteins | sample FRY01_FD_187210 | JGI IMG/M metagenome (GOLD analysis project Ga0209702, IMG submission 187210) | Freshwater microbial communities from Lake Fryxell liftoff mats and glacier meltwater in Antarctica - FRY-01 (SPAdes) (version 2) | ecosystem: Environmental > Aquatic > Freshwater > Ice > Glacier... | reverse complement strand
CGATCCCAGGCACACCGACGAGCAAGGGCCGCGCGCGCATCTCAGCGCGTGGCGGATTCGCTCGCGCGTACACGCCGGCGAAGACGCGCGCAGCCGAGGACTCGCTTGCAGGTCGATGCCTCGCGTTGTTGCAAGCGCGCGACGATCGCGCCTCGTGGCCGAGCGCGAACGCACTCTCTGTGTGCTTCACGTTCACGGTGCCCATCCCTGCCTCGTGGCCAGCGTGGCGTCGAGCACTTGCGCTGTCGGGCGCAGCGGTTCCTGCCTGCAAGCCCGACCTCGACAACCTCATGAAACTCGCGAAAGACGCGCTCAACGAGGTGCTGTGGGTGGACGATGCGCAGATCGTCGGGGTCGTGGCGACGAAGTGCTACGGCGATCGTCCAAGCACGCGCGTCGTTGTGCGGACCGTGAGCAACCAGACAACTCGAGGTGCACCGTGAGAATCACCGTGCGTTGCGAATCCTCTAGCTCGGCATCAGCCAGCGAAGAGTGACGTCGTCAACGTGCACGGTCCAAAGACGAACGCTCCGATCTGTCTTGCTTGCGCGGTCGGCAACCGTCGACAACACGAACACGTGATCTCCCGCCATCGGGCGCGCGCCGATCTCGTAATCGAGAGACGTATTCGCCTTGCCGATCGCGTCGCGCATGTCGTTGGGGATCCCCTTGTCGTCGAGGTGCTTTCTGACGCCGTTGCCGACCGAGACGATGCGGTGCGCGATGCATTTGCGAGCGTCGTGCTCTTGCGCGATGCCCTTGATCGCGCCGGCAAGCCCCAACGCGCTCGCGTCATTCGGATCGATCGAGCACAGCAGGAGCCGCGGACCCTGCGGAATCATCTCGATCTGCCCTGAGAGGTGCATGCGGGCAAGGTCGCCGCTCTTGTATGGCTGCGCCTCGAGAAACCTCGCGCGCGTTTCGGCATCGACGATCTCACCTGTCACGCGTTCGAGCTCGTCGAGCTGCTCACTGGGGCTAAGCGCGCGCGGCATCGTCGGGAGAGCGATCGTGGGCGAGGTCATTTGCGGTTGTCCTTGTGCGGGTTGTTCTGGACGATCTTCTTCAGGACGGGCGTCTCGGCAGCGACGGCAGGCGTCTCGGCAGGTGGCGAGTAGCCTGTGACGAAGCGATCGGGAGGAGCTTTTGCGTTGAGCGCGGCGCGAGCGCGCGCCTCTTCTTTCCGTGCGCGGTATTGCTCGTGCACCTCGCCACGGTCGGCAATGCGCGCGCGGCGTTCGCGCTCTTCGCCTGCGATGCGCTCGCGCTCCTCGCGCTCAGCCGTCCGCATCGCGACGATCGTCGGATGCTCGACGGCGTCGGCGGGCACTGGCGCAACGGCAGGGTAGCGTGAGCGATGCTTGCTCGACGCGGGCAGATAGGCGTGCCGAGGACGGAGTTTTCCTCCGTCCGGGCCCGTGGTCGACAGAATCGACCCGTGATGTTGGTGTCGGAGGTCCGTGATGATCCCCTCCATGTCGCCGCGCTTGATCTTGGTCGCGTCTGCGACCTCGGCGAAATCCCAGACCTTTGCCGGTTGACGGCAAAGCCAATCAAGGACGATCTGGTGTTGAGGCTGGAGGGGCTTTAGTGGCTCGCGCATGCCTCGACACTACGCCGTCAACGGCGTCCGATCAACGGTCAAGGGCCTGGAGTTTCGGTGCGGCTTGTTTTCCGACCATCGCGCGCGCCTCGTCGATCGTGATTCTCCCATCGACAACCTCATCGAAAACATCGAGGGGCATCATCCGCAAGTCCGCCTTTTCGGCGTCGGTGAACGACAAGTTTCCCTGTTGCGTCCTGCCGCGCGGCAGCGGCTCCAAGAACGGCGCGGCAGCCCGCTGCCTGCCACGAGGTCCCGGTGCGGATTCCGGTGACCCGGCGTTGCGCCATTTCGCCGTCGCAAACTCTTGCGCGGCGCTGCGCGCGCCAGACCCTTTCGGCTGTTCGCCGGTGCGGAACGGGGAGGCCGCGCGCTCTCGCCCACGAGGGCCGGCTGGCGTGCTGGCGTTGGTCCACGGTGGGTTGATCGGTTGCGGGATCGCGCGCGCGAAAACGTCGACAGGCGGCACATCAACAGGCGGCACAGCGTTCGCTGGTCCCGCTGACGGCGTGCGCTCTCTGACTGTCGGCGGGCCAGACGGTGGACGAGGAGCGATGTTGGCTCGTGACTCTCTCGTGCCCTGCATGATGTTCGTCGGCGTGCGCTCCGCATGCAGCTGATCCGCGATCTGCTCAAGTCTCATCGCTCGCGCATCCGGCGACTCCATTGGAGACGGCGCAGGGCGCGCGGACTCTACGATGTCGGCGTCGTCGATGTTGACGGCGCGGGTGGGCGCAGCGCGCGGAGTGAGCACAGGCGGCGCTGTCGCGGACGACGAGCTCGACGCTGGCGACCACTCGAGATCGCTTGGGATCTCGCCCCTTGCTTGCAGCACAGGCGCATCAGGCGCACTGTTTTTCCATGCCTTGCGCCCGGCTTTGATCATGTCGCCACCGGGTCCGGCTTGGACGATGTCGAGCGCGGTTTCCTTGTTCGCAAGCTTGCCGAGGCGCGCCTTCAGCCCGCTTGCCGGCGCTGTGGCTGCGGCTTTGCGTGAGAGCTTCGGCACGCGGGAGAACGCGGCTTTGCCGAGGATGCCCCCGCCTGCGACCATGCCGAGCGTCTCAAGCGGTCGCCGCGTGAGAGACTGGACGGGACTGCTCACGGTGTCGGCGATTCCGCCGACGACGCCCTTTGCGATGTTGCCGGCCGCAGGGATGGCCTCGTCAAAGAGCGCATTGACGTTTGCTCCGACGTCACCCCATGGCCGCTGCGCTTGTTCGACTGCGGTGCTGATGCCCTTGAACGCGAGGTCATCGAGAGCGCCCGGGATGCCGGTGACGTTGTCGGCGAGATTCTTCATGAATCCGCGATTGTCCGCGAAGTCATCTTCAGCGGACGCCGTGACATCCGCCAGTTCTTCCTCGGTCTTCTTTGGCTGTGCGCGCTGCGCTTTCTTTCGTGCGAGGGCCGCGCGCACGTCGTCAAGGGTCGCCATTATCCACCGCCCGCTGCAAGGATTGCTTCCATTTGCTCTTCAGTGAGCGAGTCGAGATCGGCCGGGTCCATTTCAGCAACATCAGCCGCAGACGGTGTCGACCGCGCTGCCGACGTCGGCCTGCCGCTAAGTGCAAACCCGTCGTCCAGAAACCCACGCAAGCCCTGCATGCGCTTCCGTATCGATTTGAGTTTCACCTTGTACGAGACGTCATTGTCGCTTTTGCTCGGCAACCCCTGCTTCAAGCGTTCCCATTCGGCCGGGGGCACGTTCGCGCCTGACAGATCGGAGATGAGCTGGTCGACGACGCCAGAAACCTCGGCAAAGAAAGTTGTTGTGTCTGCGTCGTCTAGGCCGAGCATTTGCGCGGCTGAGTTTATTCTCGCGTCGAGAGGGCCAACGTTGATCTTGTCTTTCTTCGCGATCAGTTTGTCGAGCTCGGAAAGTTGGTTGTCGAGCGCCGCCATGTACTTCACGCCGCTCTCGGACATCGCGCGCGGCTTCGGCTTGCCATCGTTCGCCGCTTCCCGTTTGCCCTTCGCGATCGCCAGACTGCGCAACTCTGCGACCTGAGGGTCAACGGGCTTTGGTCCCGCGCGCCCTGTCGGCTTGCGTCGTCGTTGCTCGGCGAGCGCCTTGTCCGCGTCGATGTCCGCTTCGGCTTTCCGTCTCGCCATGTCCTCAGCTTCGACGCCCTTTGCGTGCGCCGCGCGCTTGACATCCATCGACGCCTTGAACCCGGGGTCAAACGCTTGCTCACCCATGAGCCCGGAGCCGGTCGCAGGCTCGGCGTCGACCTTGCGCTTGAGCTCCATCGCATCGCTTGCCGCCATCGCGTCCGCGCGCTTTTGTGCGAGCACTGGCGCGTCGAGCGCGCGGTCCGCGTCGCGCTGGCCGTCCTCGACAGACTGGCGCGCGCGGTCCGCGTCGACGTCGCGGCGTTTCAGCGTCATTTCCTCTGACGCCTGCTTGTCGAGCCCGGTCTGCCGCGATTCGGCGCGTGACTGCTTAGCCAACGACTCCATCTTGTCGAACCCGGAGATGCCTTGCGATGCGGCCAGCTGCGACGACGCGGCGATCGCCGCGCCGATTCGTCGACGCTCCTCGATTTCGTCGAGCCCGCTACGTCCGTAGGTGAGTGCCATTGTCAGCGCCTTACCTTCCACACTTCGCCGTTGTTTCCTTCGTAATAATCCCATTCGGAATCAGACCCGATCAAACCCTTCATAAACATCGTGTCAAATACATTGCCTTCCTTTGCCATCTTCTTCGCCTCTTCAAGCGACATATCGCTCGTGTAGACGGGACGGTTGCTTCTATCCGCCTCGGTTCTGCCGTCTCCGTCATCGTCGCGCGCTCGCTCGATAGGATCTTCTTCTTCTTCTCCCTCGCTCATCATGGCGTTGATCGCGTCAACTTGAGCCTTCAGGATCGCATCCTGCCGTGCGCCTTGTGACGCCCGTTGGTCGAGATTCGCCGAATCCATCTTCTGCCCAAACTCGGTCGTTTGGTTTCTGAAGTCATTGTCCGCTTCGTCGGTCGCCCTGCCGTAGCGGTTGTCCTGATTCCGGAAGTCGACGTTCGCGTCGTCTTGCGCGCGCCCGTACATGCGATCGTCCTGCCGACCAGCGAGCGCCGCGCCAGCGTTCCCGAAATCGAACGCCTGATTCTGCTCACGCTCGCGCACGTCGTAGATACGGCCCTCGGCATCGAGGTTTGCCTGCCGCTGCTGGTCGCCTTCGATCCCGGCAAGCGCACCCGACGCGCCGAATCCCGCGCGACCCATGCGAGAGCGCGCTTCAACTTGCTGCGCTCCCAGTCCGTCGCGCACGCGTTGATTGATGTACGCCTCTTCGTCGCCAGTGTCGCTGTTGGCGGGGTCGAGAAGGCCCATCGTGTACTGGCGAACGGCGTCGTTCATCTCGCTGTCGCCCTCGTATCCGATCTCGACGTCACGGTACGGGTCCGCGTTGATCTCGACGTCGTCAAACTCATCTCCGCGCAAACCGGATCCAACGAAGTCCTCCACGAGGTCATCGATGTCGCCGCTGTCGCCGCTGTTGCCACCTTGACGATCGATGGCGTCCTGCACCGGGTCGCGGTCACGGCGAACGGGGTCAGCTTGGAAACGGTCGTCGTTGCTACCGCCAGTGATCGCGTCGGGGTCATCGCCTTGCGCGTCGACGCCACGATCTCTCGTGTCGACGCGTCCGTCGCCGCCCGTGAGATCGTCGACTCGCCCATCGTTGGGGGCTCGACGGCCCTCCTCGATTGCTCGCCGCCTCGCTTTCGCCTCCATCTCGGCTTCTCGGGCCGCTTGACCGTCGCCCACGATGCCGTTTGGCGACCCGCCACCAAACGCCTGGGTGCCCCCGCCCGTTGACCCAGGGGGAAGCTGTGGCGGGGGCGCGGTCGGAACGGGAGCCGGGGTTGCGGCCGGCGTCGGCGAAATCGGGCGCATCGGAGCCGTAGCGGTGCCGGTCGCGGTGCCAGTCGCAGGACGCGGCGCCACAGGACGCGGCGCAGCCTGTGTCGGCTTCGGGGTTGGACGCGCGACGGCGGGCGCGGGCTGCGCCACTATCTTGGTCGCCACAGCGGGCACGCGCGGCGTCAGCGGCGCCCGCAGATCGGGCTTCTTCTTCTTCAGCGGGTCTTCAATCGACGGGAAAAACGCCATAGGGCCAATCCTTTCACGCCGACGCTGTGACGTCGACGCCTGTCACGACCAAAAAACGAGAAGTGCGGCGAGCGCAGCGGTCACGCCGCCCGATACCGTGATCGTGACCGTGGCGTCGTCGGTGGAGTCCATTGGTTCATCGGCGAGCGAGCCGCTTGCCGCATCCACGGTGGCCACGAGCACGGTCGCACCCGTAGCGGTCGCCGCTGCCGAGGAGCCCGAAAGCCCGGTGCCTGTGACGGTGCCTGTGGCGATCGAGCCGGCGGCGCCCACGACGTACTGGACGCTACCGAGGATGCGGCGCGCACCGCTCGGCAGCGCCCATGAGACGGAGGATCCCGACGTGAGTCCGCGTGTCGAAAACATCTCGCAACGCACGTCGACGCTGTTCGTCGTGTCTCTTGCGGCCGCAGCCGCCAGCGAGACGAGCTCGGCATCGATGGACGTCGCAGGTGCTGTGGTTGCCGAGGTCAGGAGCGCAGGGAAATGGCCAGCGTGAGAGGTGCCCTGGTTTCCACGGTCTACCCGCAGGTGGACGACGATGTAGCCGCGCGTGCACGTCGATGCGGACGCGGGCGTGAGTGTGAACGTGAGGTCCGCAGCCGCCGACGTGACGGACACAGGGATACCGCCCGATGCGTGTGCCTCCACGGTTGCGCCGGCAGCCGTGACCGTGATCGATGGCCACGAGGTATCAGAGCACGCGAGCGTCCACACGACAGCGCCGGCTGCGTACAGAACAACCTCGACAGCGTAAACCTCGAGCGCGTTCCCGGCTGACGGCCGGCGAATCGCGACCGCGCGCAGCACAGCCGCGCTCGCCTCGGTCACACCGTCGATATCGAGCGTGATCGTGGAGTAGGTGTATCGCGCCTCAAGCGACCGCTCGATGTCTCGGCCGATCGCCTCGAGATTGTCGTTGATCTTCTCCATGTCGAGGTTGTCGCCATCGACGAAATGATGCGGGACGTAGGGGATCAAGCGCGCCTCCGGACCGAGCGCATTTGCAGGGTGACTTGGCAGACCGTCGTGTTGCTGCCGCTCGTGTTCGTGAGCGCGAGCCGGTACCGCACGCCTTTGACGAGGCGGATACGCGTCCCTGTCGTCGTGCGCAGATCAAGCGACGTTGGCCGTGAGTTGTTGGTCCCGTTGACCGTCGCGTGCGAGATGCTGATCGTTTGATCGACGAGAAATAACGTGTCTCCGTTGTCGACCGTGAGTGTCGCGCCGATCGTGAAGACCGATCCGGCAGTCACGCCGATCGACATCATACGGACCTCCTGATCGTCCTGTTGCGTCCATGCAGTCGAGCGCAACGACACGTCGCTGCCGCTCACGAGCGCCGCCGTGCGAAAGAAGATGTGCCTGTCTTTCGCGCCCGCGCGCGCGTTTGTCAAAAGCAGCGCCGTTGCGTCGTCGAAGTTTGCCCGCAACTCGGTTGCGGTGAACGCGGATGAGATTGCGACGAGGGCCATGTCAGGCAACCTTCACTGGGCCGTTGCGGCGCGATTCTGCGTATTCGACATTGACCGACGTCGCGATTCTGTTGAGGCAGCCGGCAGCTTCAACTTCGATCGACACGTCGGCAGTGCGCTCGCACGCTGCGGCACCAAACTGAAACCGCGCATCGCCGATCGGCGTCGTCGTGAGCCGTCTGCCAGTCGTCACGGTGCCGATCGTGTAGCCATTGCCGTCCGCGTCGAGGGATGCGCTCTTGCGCGAGCCACGCACGCTCACGGCGAGCGTGGATCCGCTGCCGCCGACCGCCGCTCCGACGTCGACGCCTCGCACCATGCGGTTCTCGCTCGGATCGTAGGGAAGCGGGGCGAAAAGCGACCCGGTGACGCTCGCCACCTCGCTCGTGAGCGCGATCTCGCCGTCGAAATCACCGTCCGCCGCGAAAACACCGTTCTCGCACAACAGGAGCTCGGTCCCGTCGAGGGTGCGAAGCACGCCGCGCACATGAAAGTCCGTCGCGGCGTAGCTCGAGCGCCACCATGAGCCGATCCCGCTTGAAACATCGCTGCGGTGCATGGCGTCCATGCCGTCGTGGCATACGATCGGGCCCTCGTCGGTCGCATACATGCGCGCAGATCGAAAGTCCGCAAGCGAAACACGCGCAAAAGCCGAGCGCGGCATCAGCGGCTCGGCAAGGCGCGTTTCCTCCGTCGTTTCCGTGTCGACCATCGCGTATCCATCGCGCGTGAGCGCGTACACGCGCCCGCGCACGCCAACCGATGACGCGTATGACGACGCAGCCGTGTGCGACGTCAGTCGCCACGGCGTACCGTTGCTGCCGACGATGCTGACAGCCGCAGCGTCGGCTGACAGCGCGTAGGTGCCGTCCGACGTGACGGCAACGAGCGCGTCGCCGGCACCCTCGTGCAAGCCAAAGACGACGCCGGGGCGTTGGTTCTGGTTCTCAGCGACGAAGGTGCGCACGTCGCCGCCCGTAGCGGCGACGGGGTCTGACGGGAATACAGATCGCCCATCCGCGATCACAACCCGGTTGCACCATCGAGAGCAGATACCGCGCGGCACAGCGATAGCTGTGTGCGTAAGATCGGCGCTCGCAACTGCCGACGCGAATCGCACGCTGCTGCCGACGATCCCAAAGATCGTAGGGAAATCTGGTGAACAAATGAGCAACTGCCCCTCAACGACGGCGTGAGTGATCACGCGCGGCATCACATCCGAGTTGACCGAGAAGACCTGCCACACTTGGAAAGTCTCATCGAGCACGCGGAGCTTGAGATCGAGACGCGCGCTGTCGGCAACATCGAAAACGTAGTGCCAGACCTCGCGCGTGTAGCTGTTCTGAACGGAGAATCCGCCAACAAAAACGCGTCCGCTCACCGGGGCGTGCACGCGCCGCAAGCCAGGACGCACGCACAGCTCCCCTGACGGATGCCGCCAAAGGTTCACCTTCGCCCATCGGGTTGCGTCGATAACGGTCACAATGCCGACGCCAACTGCACCTCGGGCACCTCTGGTTCAGCTTTGGCGCTGATGCTCGCGTCGACATCAGGGATGGATGGTAGGCAACGCGCGTCCAGTTGAGCCTCCATCTGTCGGATGATCTCGTTGCCCTTTTGAATTTCTCCAACGAGGCGCGTCTCATTCAGCTTGAGCGCGGCGATGACCTTCGCCATCATCAGAATCGTTTGATCTTTCTCATCCATGATGTTCCCCGGATTAAGGCGCGATGAGCCCGTGCGTGCGCATGCGTGCGAGAATATTGTTGATCGTCGTGATCACGGTGTTGCGTAGTGTGGACGAGCTAAAGGCGCCAGCGGTGACACCGGCACCGCTGGTGCCCACATCCGCAACGAGAGCGCCGCGCGCCCCGATGATCTGGTTCCCGCTGATTGTGACGGACGAAACCGTAACAGCGTCACCAGACGTGTAGTAACCAAGAATAACTTTCACCGATGAAGCAGCAAGATCCTCAATGGTGCCGGTGCCTGACGTGGCGCGTCCGAGTAGACGACCGTTAGCACAGTCCTCCAGGCGCCCGCGGGTTACACGAGCGTTCACGTCGAGTCCACAGTAACCGCTCGCCACATTCTTTCTCGACAGTTCCTCGGCGCCAAGCGTACTGCACATGAGCGCGGCCGTTGCCTGGTTGACCACGCCACGCGCGACCGTGGAGATGACCGACGTCGGGATCGTCAGTTCGATTGTGCCAGCATCTGACTTGACGTCGCCAGTGTGCGCGGGCATGCGGGCCGCCGCGATGCGTGCGTTCACGTCGAGGCCGCAGTACCCGGATACCGCGTCCTTGTTCGCTGTGCGCTCCGCGCCGAGCGTCGTGCACATCGCCGTCACGCTCGCGTCGTCGAGCACGGTGAGCGCAGCAGCGGTGACGATGGCAGCATTGAACGTCGGATTTGGGTAGGTGCCAGCGAGGTTGCCGCCCGCGGCGCCGTTGGGTGCGCGCGCATCCGAGAGGCGCGAGTCATTGCCGATGCACACGGTCACCGCCGTCGCGCCAGTAGCGATCGCGTCGGCGCCCCCCGGCGCGTGCGTCGACGCGTGCGCTGTCGGCGTGCGCGCGTCCGAGAGGCGGCTGTCGTTGCCTGCGGCCGCGGTCGCAGCGCCCGTGCCGAGCGTGCGAAGCGAACCCGTAGCCGCTGCCGCATCGACCGCCATCGCGTCGGCGCCGCCGGGCTGATGCGAGGTCGCATGAGACGTCGGCGTGCGCGCGTTGGAGAGTCGCGAGTCGTTGCCTGCGGCCGCTTGCGCAGCGCCCGTGCCGAGCGTCCGCAGCGACGGGGTCGCCGAGGCGCCGTCTTTGTTCGCCGTCGCCACTTGCGCGTCCGTCACCACGAGCGGATCGATGGTCCACACCGTTCCGCCCGCTGTGACCGTGATGTCACCCTTGCTACCATCCTGCTCAACGCTCTCAACAATAGATCGTTGGAGCTGTCGTCGAGGTCTGGTGAATATGGTCGGGGGAGCCATACGTCACCGGCTCCCGATCACGAGCTGCAACTCTTGCTCGCGCGGAAACCAAAGCCAGCGCAGTCGGCCGCTCATAAAGAGATCGGAAGGCGAGCGCGCGGGCCACGGTCGCGACGACGGCGTGCGCTTATGCTGCATGACAGATCGCTCGCACCGCTCAAGCGTCCGCAGCAGCGCCTTGCGCGTCTCGTCGTCTTTGGCACCGAGCGCGTCGCTCGCGCGCGCACACACCCATTCATCGAACGCATCCCACGAGCGCGCTACGCCGGCCGTCGTGCCGAGCAAGAGATCGTCAGGGTCGGCAACGTCGGCGAGTTCGAGCCTGCGCACAGCGGTCAGCGTGAGGTCGCGTGCCACGGCGTCAGGCAGACCGCCTGCGAGCACGTCGCCACCGTCGATCCGGTACAGGCTCGAGCCGCTGTTGATGCGCACGCCGCGGATGTGCCCGACCTTCTCGTCTGAGAGGTCAGCGATGCCGTCCGTTGCCGTCGTCGTTACTTCGATGCGCTCGTTGAATCGGTCGCCACCTGCCGAAACGTAGTCGTCGACGCACGACGACAGCGCGTTTCTGAGCGCGCGGTCTACCTTGCGGAAGCTCTCAGTGTTCGCGCCCGTCTCGCGCGCGTACCGAGCCCCCGACTCGTCGTCGAGGTGCTCAAGCACTTGCTCGCGAGCGTCGGAGATTCGGTACGGCACGCGTCACCTCAGATCACTGCTGATAGCTGCTCTTGAGGTCGACGACGTGGAAATCGACTTCGACGCTGATGTTGTATTTGCCCGCCGTGCCCATGAGGATGTTGTTCACGACGACGATCCCCTCGTTCTTCGCGAGGATGATCTTGCCGACGCCGGGCGCGGGCGCGTAGGTGAGCTCCAACGGCGTGGCGCTGTGCGCCGCAGCGCCAGCCGCCATGACGTAGATGCCGCTGTTGGCAAAGTTCTGCGCGTCGAGGGTGTGCGTGCCCGCCGTGAGCGCACCCGTGGTGCCACACAGGAGCCCGATGTCCGCCAGCGTCGCGTGCGACGTGCGCAGTTTGCCGTTGTTCGTCGTCACGGTCGCCGCAGCGCCGCCCGTGTGCGCCACCGTGTAGGCGCGAGCCATGACGAGGCCGAGGCTGATCTGCTGAAGCGCGGTCGGCAGGACCGTCGTCCACAGCTTCACGCGGATGGCATCGACGACGGTCGTCAGCGTCGTGGACGCGTTGCGGAACGCCGCGATGTGGCCAGCCGTGCTCGTCGCAGCCGCAACGACTGTCAAGTCTGCCGAGAGCATCGCGAGGCGATACGCGCCGCCAGTGTTGCCGAAATCGGTCTGGAGGATCTCGACCCGCTGGGCCCTGCTGTTTCTTCCAAAGTGACTCATGGGGTGGTCCTTCTGTTTGCGATGCCTGCGGGAATGATTCTACCTGGGAGCGCCGTGATGCGGCGACGACCCTTCCAGATTCTGAGCGTCTCGGCCGTTTGCTCGGCTTCGATCGCGCGTTGTGCGCGCGCCTCTTGCTCGTCGAGGAGTTTGTATTGCCGGGCAAGGTCCGTCTCGCCGTTGGCAATGCGGTTGCGCAGTGCCTCGGAAAACGGTGCCTCGTCGTCGACAGTGCAGATGCGCCGATTGGCGCCCCACGTCACAACGCCGACGCCAAAGCGCGCTTCGGCTTCGGGTGTGACCTCGACAACGCGCGTCTTGCCGTCGATGTGGTCCGTCTCAGGCACGAGCCCCCAACGCGCACCCTCTCGCGCGATCTGCCTCTCAAGGGAGGCCGCAGAAAGTGGAGAGGGTGCGGTCACGATCAGCTCGTGATGTTGTCGAGGGTGAGGAACGAACGGCGATTGTCGACCGTGGCCGAATACCAGCCGTCGAACAAGATCTTCATCGCGAAGAGGTCTTCGGACTCGCGCAGCGCGCCGCGACCCATGGTCCCCTTTTCGGCACCGAGCATCTTGCGCGGGCCGTAGGCGACGTGTTCGCGAAACTCGATGGAGTTGAAGTCACCGAGCACGACACGGGTGTCCGGCGCCTGCGGGCACGCCACGATCGGCAGGCCGCAAAACTCGGGGACCATCGCATCCGCGAACGGGTCGCGTTTGTTGGGCGCCGAGCCGGGGATGAAACGGACATTGTCCGACTGCGCGTTCACGATCTTGTCGCGCATGCGCGGGCCGCAATGCCAGTGCGTCGGGTTGCAGCGCATCGCGAGCGAGGAGTGCGCCTCTTTGCCGTCGCTGTTGCTCCACGCGCCAGCCACGCTCTGATAGATGCCCGAGGGGAACACGGTCGCGCGCGCGAGGCCGTAGAGGTCGAGCGCCGAGTCCGTGATGTCCTTGAGGCTCCCGAGATGCTTTGGGTCGCCAAAGTCACCCTGGCCCTTGAGGTAGATGGCCTCGGTGGCGACGGTGATAGCGCTCGTGAGCGCGCTCTCGAAGCTCACCGTTGCACCGCCACCGAACACGGGGGCGACGAGGGAGACGACAAACTCCTGAACCACGGCCTCGGTGCTGACGACGCGGACCTCGTATCGCTGGCCCTCGATGTAGCCCGACGCATCCCCCACGACCATCGACGTTGCGGCAGCCGCGACGTCGACCGCCGGCTCGGCAACGCTGGGATCGATCAGCGCGCGCGCCATGTACGCGCCAAACTGCGAGCCGTGCGCCTTCAAGGTCTTCTCGACCTTGTTCACGGTCTGCGCGTCGCCGCCCTCGGCGATGTCCACCTCGGCGAGGTTGAAGAGCAGAGTTTCGGCGTACAAGCCAGGCAGCTTCTCGCCCTGCGTGATCGGACGACCGCTGCCGGCGGGGCGAGCGGTGCCATCGTCGTACGCGCCGAGTCCGCCGGTGCCGCCGATCGAAACGTTCACGACCTTCTTACCGCGCTGGTTTTTCATGAGCGCGATGGGGCGCGTCAGGCGCTCCTCGGCGGGGGGAAGATCGTAGTCTTCCTCCATCGGCAGCGAGATCGCGACGGTCTTTTGGACGAACGATGCCTGATTGCGAACGCGGTCCTGGCCGATGCGCGCGATCAACTCAGAGAGGTCAGCGATGTCTTGTGCGTCAGCCATGATCAATGCTCACTTTCGAGCCGCGCGGCGCGCGGCGAACCACTGGAGGGAATCTTTTTCGTTCTGCGGGACCATCGCTGATCGCTTGCCACCCGCGCCCGCGCCGCCACCTGACAGCGTCGTCGAGCTCGGTCTGTTGCTCTCGCTGGGCGGGGGCGTCGATGGTGCGCGCTTGGTCGACTGCGCCTTGCTGTGGCGATCCCATCGAAGAGCCTTTGCGAACGCGATTGCATCACGCTCGAGGTTCTTCATGCCGAGT
>Ga0209702_10007363_pt1 | contig 13499 bp, 17 predicted proteins | sample FRY01_FD_187210 | JGI IMG/M metagenome (GOLD analysis project Ga0209702, IMG submission 187210) | Freshwater microbial communities from Lake Fryxell liftoff mats and glacier meltwater in Antarctica - FRY-01 (SPAdes) (version 2) | ecosystem: Environmental > Aquatic > Freshwater > Ice > Glacier... | reverse complement strand
GGATATTGGGTCAATCATCCGATATGTCCTCAATCTGGTGCTTGAGTAAGTCCTGTTCAGCCCGGTCGAACCATTCCGCAATGATGCTGCCATGATCGAACGCCCCGCTTAAAATGCCCTTTTCGACAGCCCCGCCCCATTGTTTCGATGCAACCAGCATTTCGCGGGCTTTGTGGACGATTGTTTCGCAGGGTAGGGTCATGCTGCCTCCAACATTTCGACGCCACAACGGACGCGGCTAACTTCGCCATACATTTTGTGATAAACAATTGCCTTCATACCCCGCCCAGCCCGATAACCTTCGTATCTGTGCCAAGCATCGCCAGCGGCAAGCGTCCGGTGTGTTTCAACCGTGCATCCTACTAAATCCTTTAGAACTTGGTCATGATGAAAATGCCCACAATGCCAAACGCGAAACATAGAAGCGGCCCAATCAACCGGCGCATCATTCGCCATAATCAAAGGAAGGTCTTTTAGTTTCGCGCCGTCTCCATGCGTCGAGCCAATCAACACCTTACCGAAACGATAGAAATAGAACCCGCTTGGTGAGTCTGAAACATCAACCCGTGCATTGTCGTGATAATATGCTGCAACTGCGATTGTGAGCATCGCCGCTTGGTGCGGGTCATGGTTGCCGCGATTATTCCGCACAAGAACCTTGCCGTGTTTTTCTAGTAGGCGGTCTATGCATCGTATCATGGCGCGGAAACCGATGCTGGCAATCTTCGAGAACCGCCCATCGACGTCCAGCACATTATTGCCGCGAGGTGTTCTGTTTGTTCCGTTGTCTGCATGAAAATAATCACCCAAGTTAAGCAACAATGCCACGCCGGTCGAAGGCGTCATGGACGCTAGGCGGTCAACAGCATTAAACGTGAGCCGCTCCGCAATCTCTAGGTCGAAGTCTTCGCCCGTTTCCATTGCCCAACTTAAGAGGCCAAAATGGGGGTCCCCCATCGGGATGACGGTCAATAGGTCTTCATCTGTATATTTTGGCGCGGGCGTCGGCTTGGATAATCCCTTAAGCTGCACCACTACATCATTAGCCGCCTCAGTGAATGCTTCCCATGCCTGCTCTTTGGTTGGTTCGCTGATAAGCCAGCCACCCGCCGCGTTGCCGTCCTTGTCGAATCTGGCACTATGCCGCTTAACCGCGTAGCCGTCCGGCGCACCGCCTTTCATGTTTGATGATTCCGGCGCATAACCAGACTTCGCCGCAGCCGCCTTAATCTGCCTGAACATCCGGCGATAAATAGTTCCTGCTCCATCCCATTTCAGGAGGCGGCAAGCGTTGGCAACATTGCCGTTGCAAATATCAACAGCCCTGACCAGTTCCTGCTGTTTTGCGGTGGTGCAGAACTCAAGCAGCTTGTCATAATCCATCAGAAAATGCCCAATAGTTTTTTCCGAGGCTTGGCGGCATTATATCGGCGCTCGCATTCACCAAGGATATGCAGAGTGTCGGCGTTGCGGTTGTTTGATTTTACAAGCTGGCCGGTCTGAGCAACACCGAACGACTGCCATGATTTAGCCTCTTTAAAATCGGTATCGCCTTCCGCTGGCAACGGGGCTGATGGAACGGGCATTTGCCAGCTATCCGGTATATATCCAAAGCAGCTAACATCCGCTCGGTTTAGGATTGTCGTGCATCCGGCAGATAGCAGCACGAGCGGCAGCACCGCTAACTTTAGCATCAGTCGCATTTTCAATTTCCCTTTGTGTTTCGGCCACGAGGTCGTCCAGTGAGGCGTTTTCTTCGGCATTGGCGATCACGGTAGCCGCAACGTCCTTTGCTGTCTCAGTGGCCGCTACAGCCTCCCTACCAGCCTGCTTGCCCTGTTCCCCCGCCTTGCGCCCGTCAGAGCATGATTTGACGCTTAAAAGCACTACAGCGACCAGAATAGCGGCCATGATTAGCTTGGCGGCAAGTGTGGTGAGGAATTTCGGGAGCATCACTCAATCCCCAATCCAGCCAGAAACCCGATAGCCGCGCCGATCGCAACCCCGACCGCGAACGGCTGCCAGTTGCGCTTGCCGAATATCACGGCGCGGTCGATGTATTTTGCTATGTCGTTCATTGGTCGGATTCCTTTGTCGGGATCGGATCGTCTACGGGCTGGTCAATCGTTACTGTGCGGTCGTCCAGCATTGCGGTTTTGTCCTCGCTGCCTTTGGATGAACTAAAGCGGTTATTGATGACCGTGCCACCCCAGCCGAGAATGAGGCCGAGCGCGAATATAAGCGTATCCTCATTCCCCTCTGGTATTTCGATACGGAGGAGTGCTGCCACGATACCTATCCCGCCAGCGATTGGCAGCAGCCCGACAACATGATCAAACCATGTTCGGCGGGTAATCACACCAACCCCCGATACATACGCTCTTCGAGATTGCGGCGATTGACCAGCCCCGCCATTTTCTTGCCGTCATTGAATACCCATCGCCGGAACTGCAAAGCGGTAGCCTCATGCTCTTTCGCCAAATGCTTTTTGAGCAATGTCGAATTGCGGAGGCCAGACGTTCCGATGTTGTAACCGAAGTGAACCAGCGCATCAAACTGGTCTTGCGTCGTTGGAGTGTTGCCGATCATCTTTTCGATCTGGTCTTCAAGATTGCGGACATATGCGATCAGCCATTCAGCCGCTTGCAATTCCGTCCAGACAGTGCCTTTCCGGATGCCTGAACCCGTCGCGCCATAGCCGACCGTCCAGGGTGTTCCGTCACGGCTGCCGGGGTCTGGATAAGCATTGGAGCGGAACTGCTCGCTGTCCTTGAGGTGCTGGATGCCTTTCTCCGACATATCATAGCGGCCTGTTGCGCGAGTGGCTGGCACTGGCAGCGGGTCAAAATGATCGGACGCAATCAGCGCCGCCTTAATCATCTGGACTTGCCGTTGGTTCAGCGGCCCCGCAATGTTGCGGATCGCGGCAAATAGCGGTGTGTCGTTTGCTAATGGCATATCAGTCTCCTATCCATTATCGCCGCGCCCGTTCTTCTTTGGCCAGCCCAGCCAGAAATTCGACATTGGCGTCGATCCGTTCAATCTTGGTAGATATGGCGTCAACTTTTGGCTTCAGTTCCGCGATGTCTTGCGAGTTTTTATCAACCTGACCGTACATAACCCCTCCGGTAAATATGCCGACGCAAATTGAGATAGCCAACGAGCCTATCGCTATCCATTCGGTTATTGTTAGCGCAGAGCGAACTGTTTTAATCGTGTCAGCCATATATCAATAACCCTTGCTTTCTTCGCCAAGCGGTCGCCATTTTTCCAGCTTTGCCCAGTGTTTCAAAACATACTTTTCCGCCGCTGGTGCTTTGGCTTGCAGCTTTGCAATCATCGCCTCGATTGACGGGTGCGTGTCTTTTTTCAAATATCGGTTAGTGATTATTGCAGGATCGATCGGCTCAATATCTTTGTAAAAACCCTTCTGGGATATGTAGCTTGCATCGCGCCGCACGATCGATCGCGCCTGGATGCGATACTCAAACTCCATCATCTCAGGAGGTCGCTTGTAAAACAGTTTGATTGCTGCAATCTCAATCGCCTGCCCCATCGTCTCGCGCCGTTCACGCATGAATTTAGGCGGGACAAGGCCAAAGCTATTCAGCGCAATCCATGCAATCGCAGCGACCGAATACATGGGCTGGCTCCCTGCGAAAGCCGCCACGGCGATAGCAATCGCAGGGAGCCAGAACCAAGCCATAAGCCGAGCGCCTTCATATGTTTCCTGCGCTAAGACAGCCGCGAAATAACGAGTGCCGGTTGCAATCTTGACGCCAGTTGGGCCGTTCCAAGCCTGCTCACTCTTGCGGTTTTCGATGATTTTAATTGGTGGAAAGTTCATCTGCTGGGACATCCTCCTTATTAACTTCACCTGTTGTGTTTCTGGGTTCGGTCATAATATAATCACGCCGACTTCCGTCAGTGTAAGGGATTGCCTGACTGCTTTAATTGTGTCGTTCATGGTGTAATCCTGACGCGCCGCTGTCGGCTTGATTTCGTAACATAGATTTTATCCGCTTCGATCGTCATGGCCTCGTCCTTCCGGGCGCTGTGGCTTGGCTAGATGCCATCACAACCTCTGCGTTTGAATGTGGTAAAACTCGCCCGAGACGAAGAACTTGCCTTCGCTGCCAGACGCCCGCGCGATCATCACTTCGCCCCGAGATACCGAGAATGTCGCAACGTCGGTGCCGCCCATGAAGGAGGCAACGAGGCCGTGAGTGATTGAGGTGAATGTGATGTTGTCGGTGCCGAGTGTCGCGGTCGATGAATTGAAATGCCGGTTGGTGCCGGTTCCAGCCGCCCCGCCCGTCACCCCGACTGCAATACCCCTGATTTTTTCGCTGGTGTCGGCGTCCGCAGCACGAACCCATGCGCCCGCAGCACTGACATAAAGCCCGTTTTCCTTGGCGTCGGTTTGGTCCTTGACCAGCACCCGGCTTGCTGCAGTCGTCAGCCCGTCAATCGTTTGCTCGCCTGTTAGGGAGATGTTGGCGGTGGTAGCGACTGCTACGTTAATAACCCAATTGAGCAGGTTCGGGGGCGCATTTTTGAGCGCCAGCAGATAAGAGCCAGCGACGACTACATCGCCGGTCCGGCGCATCGCTTTAACTTCGACAAAGCCACGCCCGAATGCAGCTATTCCGGTCGAGGTTGGCGAGGTTCCAAAGACGTTTGCGCGCACCTTGGATATGCCGAAGCCAGAGCGGGTTTCGGAAAGGAAGTTTTTGACTGTGATACCCGAAGCCGCATCAACCAAATCGACCTCGCAAGCGGTCGCGTGCTTGTTCATATTGACGACCACGCTCGAACTAAGATTGCCCCCCACGATCTTGAATTGGTTATAGGTAGAGCCGCCTACAAATGCGTCTGTCTGCGCCGCACCCTGAGTGCTCAAGCTGGGCTTAATAATTTCGGCGCGGGTGATGATCGTGTTACCGCTTTCTAGATACACGTTCGGTCGGTCCAAGACCTCGCCGTTTTGCTCAAAGTGTGGGGATTGAATTGTTGCGCGGACCCGCTTCAGAAACATTCCGCCGCCGTTGTTCCCTTCAAGCGTGATGCCGTTGAAAGATATCTCGCTATTACTGTCGCCAGTGTTCGAGTAGTAAAACGCCCACTCGCTATGGTTCGATCCGCGAAAGCCGGTGAATACCGCCCCATTACCCAGAGAATTGCCGACCATATAAACGCCATACGGCGCAACCGACGTTTTGATATTATCAAGGGTCGCTGAATAAACATAAGCCCGCGAGTGCCAGCAGGCAAAAGTGGCTGAAACGAAACGAAGGTCTCTGAAAATAGAGCCTTGCTCAAGCCCATCAACCTGATCGAAACAGGCTGTCGCTAGATTGTTGCCGTCGATGCCGAAGCCTTGCAAATTGCAAGCAACGACGCTGCTGGGGCCGTCCATTTTAATAACGGACGCAACAGCCGTCTGCGCTTTGAAAATAGTCCTGAAAGGTCCTGCACCCCTGATGCCGCCGCCAGTATAGACTAGCTCTTGAGACGTTGGATATGTGCCCGAAGGGGCAAGCAACTCTGCACCTACACTTGCCACATAGGTGAGGGCGGCTTGGATATAGGGGCCGGCATCGAATGTGGACGTTCGCGCTCGGATTGCCGCGTGTTCGGCTTGAGGTATGAAATCAAGGACAGAGACAATATCGCTGCCCTTGCTTCGCAGATCGCGGGGCACCGCCCCCGATGCGTCTTGCCGGAATCCCACCAACGTCGCACCTTTACCTGCGTCGGTGGATGCGAGGTCGGCGGTGGATGCCAGCGATGCCGCGACAGCAGACCCACCAGCGGTGCGCTCATAGCGAGTATATGTTTCCGGCGTAGTGCCGATTGCAACCCGAAAGAATTGGCCTGTCGTGGTGGCGGCTTCACCCGCTGCTATGCTGGCATAAGCAGGGCCGGAAAATTCCTCTGCAAAGTCAGCGTTTGTGGCCGAAACACCACCCCAATATTTAGACCCTCGGGAACCCACCGCACCACCTACAACATCGGTGGCGGTGTCGTCATTTGCATAGCGGGATGCTAGGGCGGCTGCTGCAGCCGCTTCTCCCGCCTTTGTAGTTGCGGTTACGGCAGCAGCAAGCGTCTCTGCTGACGCCTCAATCGTAGTTCCTGGGATAAGGGGATCAATAGCATCGCCGATTGCACCGCCCACGCTATCGGTCTGCACAACGCGATATGTTACAGTTGAATCCAGATAGATGTCTGGATATTTGCCCGCGCTATTGGCAACCACCGGATTTGACAGTTCTGTGGTTAATGATACATTTGAATAGATTGGAGTTTTGGTGGTTGTTGTGGTCAGATAGAAATACAGACGTCCGCCAGAGATCGCCACCCCTGTGTTAGAGAATGCCGGGACGAATGCGTTATAATATAGTTTAGCGGACATTTTATTTACCTCATAAAAAAATGGGCTGTAAATTGCCCTTGGTTCTGCTATTTGTGGATTGTGAGATTTTACGCGATTATTGCTGCACCATTTTTTTGGTGGTTTTCACCTGTTTTTATTTTCGGAGTCTTGGGCTGCTGCGCGGCCTGTGTTGTCGTTCGCTGCCTTGAAGATAGCGTCCCGGAGGATGTTGATCTCTGACGCAAGTGCAGGCTCTGCCTTTGCTATATTGCCGAGTTGCGCAAAGTGCTTATCGATAGCTGCTTTTCTTGTTGTCTTTGGTGCGCTCAAAATCCATTTTGATATTCTGGGAGACATAAGGAGATTTGCTGAAACAGCGTCCTTCACCAAAGCACCCGCAGCTATTGCAGCGCCACCTACTGCGCTAGATGCCCCGCCGCCAGCGATTGTTCCGCCAATACCAAGCGCCCCTCCTAGCCATTGGCGGTAATCCCTTGCTGCCGTAGCCACGCCAGACCGAGAATGGTTCAGCTGCCCATAAACGCGGTTGTGTTCAGTGGCCAACATCACAAGATTGTCGATAGATTTCGATCCTTCAACCCCGAAGACCGTTTCTCGAACTTGCTTAGGCATTTTCTCAACATGGTTCAGAAACTGCGCTGTTGTAAACTTGCCCTTGTTATTTTTACCAAGGGAATCCGCAAAGGTTGCTGAAACGTCTGCTGCCTCTTCTGGTGATAGCGTTGCATAGAACCGGAGCAGCCCTTGAGAGTCTCCCCCCGGCTTTGCCATTGCCATAAACTTCTTGAACACGCCTTCGCTGGATAGGTTAGAATTGCGCTTCCCGATTACCTTTTGCAGCGTCCCGTTGATATATTCCATCCGCGCTCGGTATGATTTGTCGGCTGCGTCAAACGCCTTAGCAGCAGCTGGCTTACCTTGGGCTGTTAGCCCTGCCCGTATATCATTGGCAGCAGCATCCATGACGGAGAGAACGCGCGCCTCACTTTCCCCGAACACCAGTTCGCCGCGAGCGATTTTCTTGCGAAGCGTGGTTCTCATCCGGCGCAAACCGCCTACACTAATATCTTTTGCAAAGTCTTCTTTTAGCCCATCAAGGAATTTAATTTCTGCCGAGTTTGTGTTAGGAGTTTCCGACAATTCTTTGATCGCCGCCTCAACCGTGGATGTTGCTTCTTTCGGTGCAATCTTTGCGCTTCCAGCCAATTTTTCGGCACGGCCATATTTTACCGCAGCCGCCTTGCCTGTTTTATCAATATTGCGCTGCGCTGCGTTCGTTATAACATTGCCGCCCGTAACTTCATCTAATCCGGTGCCATCACGGCCCAATCGTTTCACGCCAGCCTCTATCTCGGAATTGACTTTACCTAACGCACGATCAACGATTGGCCCGCCCGTAAGAGTGGCCTGTGCGCCCGTAACCTTGTTTTCCAAAGCAGGATTAGCCATTGCACGATTTACCGTGACATTCTCCGCCTTTCCAGCAGTTGCCAAGGCATTAACGCGGTTGCTAAGGCCAGCCTTGTTGGTTGATTTGGCGGCTAAGGCGTTTCCAATTTTCTGCCCCGCCGCGCCTATCGTCCCGCCAGCAGCCGCCCCGACCAAAGCGTTTAGCGTTGATCCTCTGGCCCCTTCGCCATATCCAAAACCGCCGGCAGCTCCGTAAGCAGCGCCAACCTTGGCGGCGCTTCCTACAGATTTAATCACACCACCCGGTAAGAAAAGACTGCCGCCAATTTCCGCAACATCACCCGCCCAGCCTGTGCGTTCGTCGATACGGCGCTGCCGCTCTCTGGCTATGTCTCTAGACTGAACATAGCCACCACCAAAATTGCCACCCTTAATCGCTTCAATCATACCACCTGAGAGGCCGGATATTTCATCCCCGAACCCAAGTGTAAGTCCCCTCTTCATGCGGTCGGTAATACCACCCTGCCCTAACAATTCGTCAAGCCTGTCCGCGCCATCGCTGATTTGCTTCTCTGCATTGGCATTCAACTGGTCCGCAGAAATAGGATTGCCGTCTGCGTCAAAGTATGAGCCAGTGTCTATTTCGACCAGATTACCGTCTGGCCCATAGAATCCGACAATCACACCGTAACGCTCAACCTTTTCGCCGGGTGTGCCGGTCTGTGGGCCGCTGGGGACATCGACGGTTAATGGCTTACTTCCGCTCGCTGCGTCACCAGCCAACCGTCCAGCAGATGATGTAAGCCCGTCTATAGCGCGCTGCCGAGCTTCTTTCTTTTGCTCAATAACTGCAACGCCGTCGCCAGGTTGCGGGAAATAGAGATTAATCGCTGTGGCGATTTCATTTTCAGGGATTGCAGCACCGGAGTCTGACCTCAAAACCGCGCTCACAAATTCAAGTTCGGCAGCATCGGCCTGCTGCCGTGCGGAACTGTTGCCTATGACGGAGGGAAGCTGATTAAGAATACCCGGCGCAGTTGATTGCACTGCGTCTCCAACATACGAACGAGGCCCAATATTCAAGCTATTGTATACCTCATTCGCACCAATGGCGCGGCGGAAAAATGCGGCGTTCTTGCGTTCACCTTCGCTGGCCTGCGCAGTCGGGCCAGCATCAAGTTTTTGCTGTTTTTCCTGAATATCCAACTGCTTTTTTTGAATATCCAAAGGCCCCTCGGCAAGCGACTGCTGCTTCTGTTGATTAGACAGAGCATCACCCTGCGCCTCAGCAGGCCGTTGCGGCGCGACCTGCTTTGGCTGCGTCCGGTAGATCGTCGGTGCTGCCTGTTGTGCAGGCTGTCCGCCGCCAAAGAGTCCAGTAATGCTAGGATCTGTGATTTGTGGCATTTATTGACCCCTTGGGTTATCGTAAACAGCGCCGTTTATCAGGAAATATTGCTTGCCGTCTGGGCCGGTCTGGACCTCATCAACCACAGAAAGCCCTTGGTTCTGGATATACTGGTCAACCTGATTCTGATTGCCGCCCATAGACCGCTTGATAGTGTCTATTTGTTCCCGCGTCACATAGGTGCCTTGTGGCTGCCCCTGCTGTCCCTGCGGCTGCTGCCCGTTCAAAGCCCGCAATACATTTTCGCCCGATGCATTTTTGGCAAATGCGGTTGCATCATTCGGGACATACCCAATAGACGGCTCAGCGCGTTCCATGCTGTTCATCAGTTCGCCGGTCTGGGCAAGTATCGCCTCGCGTTCACTAAAACGGCCTAGATATTGAGCACCTTCCGGCCCCAATTGCCGAACAGCCGCGTCAAACTTCTCTGGCGTATCTGCCCATTCGACAAGCTGGCCGATGGCCTTCAAGCCTTCCTTGGCCTGTTCACGCGCATTGCCTTCCATCTCCAAAAACATAGGAGCATCGAAATAAGCTACCTCTTTACGAGCCTGCGCGTTGCCGGTCAGTGCATCGCCAACCGTCCGCTGCTGCTGCGCTTTCTGACGCTGTGCCTGGATCGCCTGATATGCCTGCGGATTGTATTTAATCAGGTTGGTAACGTCTGCATTGGGATCAGCAGCCAGCGCGGAAAGTGCACTTTTGGTTTCCGACTGCGCCCGATCTTCTGCGCCTTGACGAAATGCGTTTGTAAATTGCCCGCCAACATCAACCGGGCGCAATATCCCAAAATCTACATTAACTGCCACCAGCGTTCTCCCGTTCTGCTATTTCACGTTCAACAGCCTCAAGCCGTTCTTTATAGCCCACCCGGCCAACACACTTGGCGCGGATTTGGCGCAATTCCTCTAGTGTTTTCATTAGTATATTCCGGGCAGCCCATTGGATTGCTTCACGACATTGCCCGATCCACCAAATATCGTCCCGCCTAGCTTACCGAAGCTGCTACCTATCTGGCCGAACATATCCGCATTTGCCTGCCCCCTTAATAGGGCGGCATTTGCAGCAGCTGTTCCGGCGCTGTCATTGTTTGCGCTTTGCTGGCTGACAAAGTTATTCCCGACGCCAGCCAATGCGGACGCGCCCTGTAATCCAATGCCCTGCTGATTGCCGAGATATCCCATGTAATTGCCAAATTCATTCGACGCCATGTTTTGGTTATAGTTAGCGAGCGACTTGACCGCTGCGCCCGACCGAGAAACGCCGCGTCCGCCGCTTGCCGCATTAAGCGCGTTCTGGCCTTCGCCGAGACGAAACTGATATCCGGTTGAATTTCGGAACACGCCAAAGGCGTTTTCTTGCTGCTGTTGCGCGCTGCCCGGACCTTGCGCTGGTTGCGCCGCCTGTGGCTGATTTTGTGCAAACATGGGCGTTGCTTGGCTTCCATCCATATTAAACGTGCCGCCACCAAAACCGCCTATTACTCCGGGAAGGCCAGAAAATCCGCCGTTGTCAGATCGTGGTTCTCGCCAGTCAAATCCGCCTTGCCCGTTTTGGTTGAAACCGCCCATCATGGGGTTTGTCGGCGACTGGGAACCCTGACCCGGCGCAAATTGGTTTTGAGGCATCTGCGGTGATGGCTCGGGGCCACCAAGGCCAAGCAGCGCATTGATTGCATCGCCCGCCTTGTTTCCGCGTTCCATAAACGGGGACAGAGCCTCTTTGTTCTGACCGTAAATCTCGCGGGATAAAGCGTTGTTTTTGTCAGCGGTCTGTGTTGCAGCATCGGTGGCTCTATTAGCCGCTTTCTTTTGTGCGCTGGACGAAAGAACCGCGCCGCCAGCCCCGAGTACTGCCGTCCCCAGACCGATCGCTAATGCTGTGCCTAATGCCATATCAAAAATCCTTCACAAAACCGCGTTCCATCGGCCTAAATCCACGTTTCATATAAAATTGCGCCATCCGGTCAGCGTGGACCGATTCCAGCGTTATCATCACCATGCTGTCGGCAGCCGCATCAGCGCGCCGTATCGCCTCATTCAGCAGTGCAATGCCCTCTCGCCCCTCGGACCACCAGAAAAGCTCCTGACAAGCCTTGTGGGCGTTATTAAACGGGTGCGGGAACGTGATCGCGCCGAACATTGAATTATCACCGCGCAAACAAAGCCCCAACGGGTTCTCAATTAGCCCGCGCAACAGTTGCGAAACGCTATCAGCATCGAAACCAACGTGCGGCGCAGCCTTGGCCGCAAAATGCCGCCCCATTTCGACAAGTTCTGGAATGTCCTCTAGCGTTGCGTCCCTAATAGTCATCTGTAATCCTCGCCGGGCGCGGGCGTGTAACCGGGCGGCGTCACTGGAACACCCTCGCTAGGCGGTGCAGCAGCCGCCGGAACGACCGCATAACCTACCAAGTGAACACCATTGGTCTGCGAAACCACAGTGCTAGTTGTCGAACTCCAAACTACATCCCCGCCCAGTTGGTCTGCATCCGTATATTGAGGCCTGACAATATCGCCCGCGCCAAAGCCAGAAAGCGTTGTTCCGGTGACATCAACAATCCGTCCGTCTCCATATTCGCGGGCGTGGTTGGCAATAATTATAGTGCCATCTGCATATGCGGTCAGGACCACCACTGGATTAGTTTTACTGGTTGTTAAAACTGCTTCCAATGCAACGGCAGCGGATTGAGCCTTTGCCTCTTGTGCGCTTGCCTGAGCCGCCGCCACATCTTCTAATGTCCGCTGTAAAACCTCGATAGTGGCAGCAACGGCCTTAAATGCCCGCTCCGTCTCTTCAACATTTTCCTGATAATAGCGGCCAGTCTGCTGCGAAATTCCAGCAACCGATTGCGGGCCGCCTTGGTTCATCCCCGGTGCCAGATCAAAGCGCGTTAATCGATCCAGACGGACATTACCTATTTCATACCCCGCCCAATTGTTGGCAATCAATGGGATAGGGAAATCAATTCCAACATCTAGCTGCGCGTCAATATTGAGCGGAAACAGAATAGGCGCTGCAAACTCAACCCCAATATCAAGAGGCGAAATTGATACGTCAGTCATGCTGTCTTAATTCTGATATTCCCAGCCGTATTAGTCAGCCAGGTGATATTGTTACCATCGAGGATCGTCGTTTCCGCGCCAAGGTCGATAAAGCAAATTAGTTTATCCGATGCCGCCGTGTCATTGTATAAAACTAGATAGCGCAGCGGGCCAATCGAACCACCCGATGCTGTAATTGCCGTGGTGGCAAGGACAATTTGCAGGATTGATCCAGAAAGGTTTGTTGACGTGACTGCGACTGTTGCGCCGCCTGCCGAATATCCATTGCCTGCCGATATCTCGGTTATATCGGCAAAAATTGTATTGGTAGCAGCGACCGGCGCGGTATTGGTCGCTGCCAGCTTAAATGTGTCCGCGCTAAAGTCGTGCGTACCGTTTGCCATTTCATCGAAAAAGCCTGCAAATGCTGTAATTGTTGCCATTATGGACGGCCTCCTACTTCCTCGTTTACGCCAACATAACTAACCCGGAACGGTACTGGATCGGTCACGCGGAACTCAAAAAGACCGCCGGGATCTCTAAATAGCCCCAATGAGCGCCATTCAACCCGTTTTCTATATTTACCCTGCGCGCCCAGCGACTTTTGTCGCCATTCATTCCAAGTCTGCCCCGCGTCTCGGCTTTTTCGCATTTCAACAACTGGGTCGGCATACCCGCCCGTCAAATATGGCGTCTGGCCTGGATTCGTTCTGATACGGAGGTTGTGGACATTCGCGCTGCCGCCGTTGAGTGGGAATCCCGCGCGAAAGCGTCTTTCTAGAACCCCGCCCAAGTCAGTATGCAGCGCGCTAAACTTCAAAATGCCGCCCCCTGCGCTTGACCCGAACAATTCAGCATCCCAGCATTTAGGTAGCCAGTTTGCAATTCCATAACTTGCAAATTCTGACCATTGCCCGGTTCGGATATTAAGCGAATATGTGGCCGTATCGAGCCGGACGCAAAGAAACTTGTTACCGTCTAACTCAAACTGCCATAGATTCGCGGTTGCGCTGCCTTTAATGCGTTCTTCAATTCCTTGGTCGCTGGCAGCGAGGGGTATTCCATCACCGCCCAGCCGATAAAGGATATTATCATCGCCAATCCAATAAGCCGTATTGTCAATGTTTTGCGCGCATCCGGTTGAATGGATACCCCGATCGATAACCCGTCCAGTGATAGGCGCGAACGGCAAAAGGCTGTCGCCTGTAACCTGCCAAAATTCAATGCTGTTTGCGCC
>Ga0209702_10007361_pt1 | contig 13503 bp, 11 predicted proteins | sample FRY01_FD_187210 | JGI IMG/M metagenome (GOLD analysis project Ga0209702, IMG submission 187210) | Freshwater microbial communities from Lake Fryxell liftoff mats and glacier meltwater in Antarctica - FRY-01 (SPAdes) (version 2) | ecosystem: Environmental > Aquatic > Freshwater > Ice > Glacier... | reverse complement strand
AGGGGCACTCCAGATGGATGCTCAGCGAGGGGTGGGGACTTCCGCCGGCCACCAGCGGGGACTTCCCGTGGCCACCAGTGGGGACCTCATCTGTCCACCAGCGAGGACTTTCTCATGGCCATGGACACGCGTCTTAAGGAGCTAAGCGTCGGCAGTGGTTCTTTGAGGTGGTAAAGGACGCCCAGGAAGAGGACGACGTCGAACCCCGAATCAGCGGTCTCGTGCAGCTCGTACGGCTCACATTCAACCGACTCGACGCTGGAGCCGAGGAACGAGTGTGCGTACTCGAATCCGGCCTTGCTTCCCCAGCCCGGACCTCCCCAGCAGAATGAGTCGGTGGCGACGACGCGGCTCGCGCCACGTCTCTCAGCCTCAAAGGCGTAGAAGCCATCCCAGGATCCAACGTCCAGAACGGTAAGGCCAGCGAGATCGCCAGGGATCCCGAGTCTTTGTACGGTTCGACGAGGATCGTAGACGCCAGGGGTGCGATAGTGGCCCAAGTTCATCGTATGGAACCATCGAATGTGACCGCTATCTGGAGGTGCTGGCGCGTCTCGCCTGCTCCAATGCCTTGGTGGAAGGTCACCGCCTACTAGAAGGTCTAGGCGTCTGCTGAATCGGACAAGCGAGCGCGCGGTAGCCAGGCTTCTATGCAGCCGGCTCAGTGTTTCTGACGTCAACGATCCCCACTCTCAATCCCACCCGTCACGCGACTCCACCGCCTGACGATGCGGTCTGGCTGCCGCTTGCCGCGCCCCAGTTCAGTCGCCCGTTCAGGAACCTAGCTGATGGCTCCCGCTCTCAGTGAGCTGAGGCGGCTCTTCGCCTGTGAGTCCCAAGGGTACGAAGGTTGCTATGGGGACTCGGAAGAACTGGATGGCAGATCATCGCCATCTGGCAGTTCCGGGATGTCCGGGATGTCCGGGATGGGCGAGACTACCGTCGCTGCCAAGTTCACAGATCCTTGCAGCTGCGAACGAGAAGCCCCCTTCAGAGCGGGCTCTACCCCTACGCAATCAGACGGGGAACAGGGCTAGGTCTTGAGGACCCCAAAATGGCGCCTTCATCCGAGGAAGCGACAACCCACTTGGCATGGAGTACGGCGTCAGCCCGAACAGTGCCAGCGAAGCTCACTCTCGCCCTGCGCAGTAAAGGTCGTAGCGGCCGGCAAGTCACGAACCCACCAAATGGCCATCTCAGCGATGAGGTCGCCCGATACGACGCTGGCTAACGACCTAGTCGGATTCCTAACGAACTTGCCAGCACTGATCGTCGCTTCGGCAATTCCGTCTAGTCGATCTGATGGCCCGCTCAGTCGGATCAAGGCTGTCACCAGTAGAGAAGGGACCTCCTCCCGTGGCCGCCAAACACTGATCCACGGTGGTCCTGGGGGTCGCAGTTTCAATCCGGCTCGATCCGCCAGATTCGGCTCCTTCCGTGCGGATGCCGTCCGGATCGTTGAATAGAGCGTATGAATACCGTCAAGCGAGACTGCCGAGCCGACTCCGGTCGTTTCGATGGACCACAGTGCGCCGACTGCAGCGTTGTTCGAGGGTGTCGAGAGCCGAAGAATGATCTCCACGTCGCCAATCATGCGGCCAAAACTAGCGGACGAATCTAGCTCAGCAGCAACCTCTCCGAAGTCTATAAACGCTTTGTCACTCACTTGACAATCGGCTCGACGTACTCAACACAGGTGATGTTCCTTGTGCCGCTGTGAAAGTACTTCGTTGAGTACGCCACTCTTGCGTCCAAGAAGATGTCGACTCGTGCCCTACAGTTGTCCCTCAGTCCGACAGGCTTGCACTTCCACTCGAAATCCAAAGGCCGGAGACCCAAATTCGGGGAGTTCGCTATCCACTTGTCGGTGTGGATGGTGTCCCAAGTATGCAGAAAGCCATCGCGCTCTAGTCGCACCTGCATCGTGATCCTTCCGGGGTTACCAGCGCAGCTGACCTTCGGTTTAACACGAATGCGACCTTGACTGAGATACGGCGTATTCCCGCTCGGCCAAGAGAGCTCACATCTTCCGAATTGGTTCGGTCCTATCCAAACCCCGTTGCCGCTCAAGTCGGATTGGTTAACGGGATCGCTCGGGTAGTCGTAGTCGTTTGAGACACCACCTTCGATCGGATCGACTTCTAGGAAACGCCCTAGCTTGGGGTCATATCCTCGGGCACCCATATCGAGCTGCCGTCTGAGGCCCGGGGTATGCTCCGTGGGCCTGCGATAGCTACCCTTCCATCCAAAGTCTACGTCACCTGTCTGATTCTCTGGATGAACGGCTGCGGAGACCTGAGAACCGAACGGGTCATAGTTGAATGGGCCACCAACTACCAGCCCAGCACCGTCGGTGATCGCTGCCACGGAACCCTTGAGATCCGGGTACGACCAAGTAGCCGTAGCTCCGCCGGCAGCAGTCGAGACCGCAACCCCCCCAGGCAAGATTACGGTGCTCGTCAGCACTGCCGAGCTGCCTCCCAGAACGACGAGTGGCGAATCACCGCTTCCTCCGGAACTGTAGCGGGTCGTGCCATCTGGTCCCGTCCGTCCAACGAGTCGATTAGTCGCATCCCGTCGATATGTAACCGCGGTCCCAGTGCCCACCTTCGCTGTGGCGAGATGCCGGCTTGAGATGTCGTAGCGCAGCCGCTCGCCTCCGATAAGGGTTGCGTTGCCCAGTGCGTCGTAGGTGATCGGGGCTCCTGCGTAGGGCGCCTGGGTTGCGACCGATGTCAGCTGATCGGCGCCATTGTATGTATACCCGGCCACCTTGATGCCATTCTCGTAGGCCGAGATCCGGTTGTGGTTCTTTCCGGAGTCATTAATGTCACCGGCAGCGCAGAGCGGCGCAGCTCCGTCAACCCCTGCCAGGTCTTCGAAGCAGTACTGCCAATCATCGGTCGCCGTCGTAAAGCCGACAAGCCCGCGTTCGGTTCGAACCAGGCGGTCAGCGTCGTCGTACGAGTATCGATACTCTGAGCCGTTTATCTCCTCCGATGTGATCCTTCCGTTGCGCTCACGTGCCAACACGACGTTCCGGCTGATCACTGAACCTCCCGGCCCGGCGAACTCCAGCGAGCGAATTGACCGGTCCGAGTGCCTAGAGCCGGGAGTGTCAAGGTTGACCAAGCTCGTCCCGTTTCCGTAGGCGACAGATCGAATCTCGCCCATTGAGTTGTACGCGACGTCGGCGAGCACTGTTGAACCCAGTCTGGACTGTGTCAGACCATCAGTACCAAAGCTGAAGCTCTCCGCGCCGCCGGGTCCCGTCCGTGCACTCACGCGCCCTGACTGGTCGTACGTCGTGGTCGTAGTTTTGCCCCAGACATCTGTGTATGCGACAGCTCGACCAAGCAAGTCAACGGTCGTCGTGATGGCACCGTTCTTTCCCTGACAGACGTCTCCTGGAGTATCGTTCGGAGATCCAGCCACGTTGTTGTCGCAGACCTCCGACACCAACGGATTCCCCGACTTGGCGAAGTCATGCCACACATTACGAGTGGCGTAAATGCCGAACGCAGAGAATGTCTGACGAGTCCATCGTTTAAGACCATCCTGGTCCGCTGAGCAGATCCACGACGGACCTCCGCCGAGTGTGCCAGTTGTGGATATCTCGATACCCACTCTTGTAGCGGCTAACTGGCCGTACTTGTCGTAGATGAATTCCTCTATGCGACGACTACCGCTACCGGATGGCGACGGATTCAGGCGCGCGCGTAGCATTCCTGACTGGGGCGTGCCCGCTGGCACCGCACAAGTGCCAGCACCTAGCGTGGCGCTGTCCGGGTAGTAGCGGTACTGAGTTTGATTGCCAGCTGGCCTCGTCATCGATGTTGCTCGGCCATAGCCGCCAGTCTCATAGGTGTACGAGGTAGCGAGGCCGGCATCATTGTCGACCACCGTCAGTCCACCGTACTCCGGGGCGGGGATCTCGTATGTCTGCTCATTGTCTATCGTGTTTACGTCAGAATAGACCCGCTCTCGCGTGGCATGATTGTAATCGGGATGGAGCTCATCGCCCGATATATCTACGAAGGTGCCAGCAACAAGCCACTTGAGCGAAATGCTTGCCGCTCCAGTTGTATGGCGGTACTGAACACGTATCGGTGTTCGGCCGCCTATTGCGCCAGACACCACGCCTATTACACCAGATGTTGCATCGTCGATGACGAGCTTCTCGCCGATCCACAACGAGGCATGGTCGTTTGCACCGAGGTCGAGTCTGAACTCGGTGCTCGCGGACGATGGTAGGTCGATTACCCCCGTGAACTCGGCAGAGAACTCGTCAACAATTGGTGATCCTACGTCATCTTCAAGTCCTGCAGGTCCAGCCGGACCCCAGTTCTTCACGAGTGAACCGTCGATTGAACCAACGCCGAAAGTGTCGAGGGAGGGGGTGGGCTGTGTTGGCGTGGGCCCCGCATTAGAGTTTGCCCACCACGTCCCGTGCAAGCCTGCAAGTTCATTCCCAGTACTCAGATCGATGTCGTAATCTGTTCGAGTCACCGGAATGGAATCACATCCGGGATCCGACGGCGGGAATGAGTCGGTGGATGTTCGACTTGCGAGAGAGGTCCAGCAGGTCCCTGCAACTGGTATAGCGGTCCACTTCTCTACAAGATTCCCCGACGGATCGTAGATCGCAAGTGCTCCGTTTCCGGATGGTTCTGTGCTTGTACGAGTACGACCATCGCCGTCGAATGTGATACTCGATCGTCGCCCGGAGTTGTCGCGACGATCGATCTGCCTTCCGTGATCGTCCAAGGTGCGTCGAGTCGTATACCCAGTGGTGGTCGACGACCCTCAGTGAGGGTATCTGCCTGGGTGAAGCCCCAATGATCTGGGTCTGGGTCGAACGTGTACGTCGTCTTGGGCCTAATGGCTCCGACCAGCGGCGCTGGCAGCTCGACGCTCGTTGGCCAGGACCACAACGCATCTCCCCCGAAGGAGATCCTGGTTGTTGTCTGAGCGACATCTGCTCTGACACCAGCTCGTACAGCGTCGTACGCTAGCGGGCTTCGAATCTCGTCGAGCCCTGAAGCGCCGTAGCCGAACTGCGTTGTCTGATTTCGATCCAGTGCACCCGGCGTTAAGGGTGCAGGCATGTTTGTGACTGCTGTCAGTCGCGCACCTATCGAGGCTGAGCCGTACGTCACTTGAGTCCATTGCTCTGGTGCCGGATCCGTATCCGATAGGGCAAACCGGATACCGCAAAGCATGCGGATTGGAACAGTTGGAGAAAGGCAGTTGCCGCCGTCCTGGTACTCGAATCTCAGCTGACGTCCTGATACGGGGTCGGTGACCTTCGTCGTCCGGCCCGAGCCATCATAGGTGTAGATGGCTGAAGTGCTCTTTCCGTCCTGGGCTCGGGTCGACGTGGCCTGAAATAGGGATCCCTCAGGATTGAAGGAGTACGTGAGGCCATCGAGCGAGACGACCACGGCCCCATCCGCACCTTGAGTAGCCGTACCGTCGACTCCCAGCGGAGCGGTCCATCCCTCCGCTGACGTGGAACCAACGTCCCGCAGCCACGTGGTTTTCGACCCCTCTGGCGCTATAAGACTGAGCGCAGTCGGCGTCACCTCCACCCTACTTGCCTTAAGCGTGTCCGCACCGGCTGTCAGGGACCAGCCAACCGGGAGCGCTCGCTGTTCAGCGAACCAGGAGGGGGGTACCTGCGCCGCCTCGCCGACTCCCTGCCGAATTCGAAGTCTGGCCCCGCTTGCGCCGTTCGTCTCTTTCAGCTCAACGCGAACCGATTTGGGACTCGTGGACAGCGTGCCCGCTGCCCAATCCACAGCCTCGTCATAGTCGACTGCGGAACAGTTTGAGCCGAACCGGTCGACGGCAAGACTGCCATCAATCCACACCCGGGCGTGCTGGTCGCACATGATGCCGAGTTGCCAGCCGCTGGCTGACGCTGCGATGGTGCCCTCCCACACAGCGAGAAACCCGTCGAGCGTGTCTGACGTTGGCCCTGACGTTGCCCACCAGTCGTCGATGGTCGCCACCTTCTGGCTCGCGACGACACGCTCTCCCGGATCTTGGACGCCATTCAGGTTCGAGTCCTGTGAAATGGTACGCCGGAGGCTAGAGCTAGTGATGTCGCTGCTGTCGTAGACGAGTCCGGCTGCAATGTCCCCGCCGACTGCAGAGAAGCCGGGGGTTGAAACAGAAGTAGAATAGACGCCTGTGGCAAGATTGACCTCGACAGGTCCGGCAGTGTCGGTCGGTGCGTCTGCTGGGTTTGGATCCCAGATAAACGATCGGGGTGAGGAAGGTATCTGGTACCAGCCATCGTTTGCGACGATCCGCCACCAGTATGTCTGTCCAGCCGACAGCAACTGGAAAGCGCCGTCCGACGCCACAGCACCAATTGGGGCTGTGGTTTGATAAGGATGCCAGTCTGAGGACGATACAACTCCCTCGCTGAAGTCCTCGTCCGCACCGATCTCCACCCGGTAGCTCAAGGACTCGGCTCCCTCGGCATTCGTGGACTCGCTAGTCGTCAGATACGACGGCGGCGCCCAGATACGCGATCCCTCCGACGGATTAGACGCTGAAGTCGTAATCGGTACCGACGGGCGCGCCGAGTAGGTGACAGACAGTGAGAGGCTAAGGCGCTTGTAGGTGAACGTCGAAGGTGATTCGTCGCCCGTCAGCAGGAACTCGCCAGCGGTGTACCCGTCGCGCGTCCAGAAGTCGTACAGATCGGTGACGTCAACCGTCACAGGGCCACTGCCCACAGCAGCCGACGCGAACGGAGTCCATGAATTTCCATACGGGTACGGTGCCGGCAGGGTTCGCGGCGCCACACTGTTGTGATAGCCTCACTCGTCGGCCCAGGAAACGGAGACGGGGAAAGCGGCAGCGGTCGAGCCGCTCTCCGGCGTCATCGTCAGTTGTGCTCCCGTGACGCGTGTCCATACAAGATTATTGATTCCGCTGCCGGCGTTGAGGAAGGCCCTTACGCTGCGCCACCGTAAATCTGGCGATCCGGCATCCATAGGATTGCCGACCCGTGAATAGCCATCGGACATCTCAGCGAGGGATGAACCGGGACTCGGGTAAGACGTTTCAGAGTACAACACCGGACTGATAGTCGGATCAATCAGAACCGGGAATCGATCAGCCGGAAGGCTGGAGAGCCAGCGCCTGCTCACTCCCAACGTCCAGCCTGCCTCACCCCCGACAGACGTAGGCGCTTGAGTCACTCCAGCCTCGGCATCGACGATCGCACCCTTACCGTCGAAGCTCTCCGGAGGAGAGACGTTCAATTCTGCCTCACCTCGCTTCACGACAAGACCAGATGTTCCAGTCACTTTCTCGTCCTGCGCCTTTGCGACCGTCACCTGGCCGTCGGCGGTGAAGGCAAAGGAATTCGGGGCCTGAGCGGATTTGATCTCAACGCTTTCCTCTAGACCGGATGGCGTTACTCTGTAGAGCAGGTCCACCCCTGGCCAAACATCTGCATATCGCACAGATTGACCATCCGGCTGGATTTCGGGCTTCGCATCATTCGCAGGATTGGCGGGGTGCCACGAGAGTCGTTCGCCGCCTGACAGCGTGAAGGCGATGCCGAAGCTTGCCGCTGGTCCAAAATCAACGGTCCACGAGTTGGCGGCGTTTCCCAAGGATCCATCGGCGCGGGTGATCACTCGGGAATCGATTGGCTGCCACGAATCGTCAGCTGCACGGAAGTGCTGTGGCGCGGTGTTCTGAAACTCAGTACGCGATCCGTCTGGATTCATGAATACCGACGAATACTCTGCCCGTGCTTCTTTATCTTCTGCACTTTTGCCCGGAACGAAGCCACTCGACGGTTTGGCCTGCGGCACCGATCCCGGTGCCATGTCGGCCGCACCGTCATCGCTGAGAGCTGGGACCCCCACCAACTTCTCACCGGGTAGTGTCTCAGGTCTGACAATCTGGTCACTTTCGGATTCACTCGCTTCGACAAGCTCAGAGAACCCGCCGAACTGCAGTGCCAAGGCCGCGGCAGCAAACAATCTGACGATACGCCCGATTCGCATATATTGCCTCTCCCGATACCCACGAGTGCAGGTGTCTGATGTCTACTCAATCATGCAGAGCACGTCAACGACCACTCGGTGAACACCTGTTTTGATTTCACCAACCCGAACCAATCCAGTGGCTCGGTTGGCCGGGGCAAGCGTTGCCACAAACGCGATCGGCGAGGCAGAGCGCGCCGGTCTGCGAGGGACTCCTGAAGTTCCGCCGGCGCGTTCATGACGATTTGCTTGAGGGTGAATGTCGCTGGGGCGCTTCCGGGCGGTGTCAGGACCCCTACGCCCGAAAGGGGTTGACAGCTCTTGGTTACGACGCTGTAATTACACTGCTGGTGTAGTTCAGGGCAGCGACGGTCGAGGAGTCCACATGAGCGAAGAAGCTGAGTTCATCGAGTACATGCAGATTCAGGGTTCCACGGATCTGATCACGAAGACCGAGTTGCTGGTGGAGATGCGACAGCGAAACCTCGCGATCAGTGACCGCACGCTGACCTTCTACATCACGAAGGGGATCATCCCGAAGGCTGCGCGGATCGGGAGCCGCAGCGGCGTCTACCCGAGGATCATCACGGAACTGCTGGCGCTCGCCCTGCTGAACCGTGAACGAGGTGCATCGATCGAGGCCACCAAGCAGTTGATTCCGCTGTGGAAGCTGATCGCCAAGGGCGCTGTGAACGGCGATCTCGACCTTGCGGAGATCGAGTACGTCGCCCGGCAGCACGTGACGATGGCCGACGCGAACTTCGTCGTCCCATTCATGATGAGCGAAGTCTTGAGCTACCTGGCTCCCAGGGACCGCAACGAGATCATCTGGCGACTCAAGGATGGCGACGAGATTCATCAGTCACGGTCGGAGACGTTCGAGATCTCGTTTGTGCTCGGTGCCGAGGACGAAGACGGCGTCGCACGTGCCATTGCGTGGGCACAACTCAAGTTGCCTGGTTTCGACGACCACCCCGACCTCGATGACCCGAGGACGATCATCCTCGGTGTCCCGATCGGCAAGAGCGTGGAACCACGCTCGCTTTTCGCAGCATCAGTCGACGGAGCGCCATCCGAGGCGCTTGCCGCTCCTGTCCCGAGGGAGGTGGCCGTCCCCAGATAGCAGAACGATGGGGAGGGGAGCGATCTTGCCAGAACGCCCCTCCCCATCGGACCTACCGGACCTCGTAGAAGCCGGAGAGCGGCATCCTACGACGTCTGCTTCCGCCCGCAGAACCGGACCGAACGGTCCGATGGGCACGAACAAGGAGTTCAGATGATCAAGGACAAGCGGTACCTCGGGAACGTGAACACCCTCGAAGTGCACGACGGGACTGCCGCGCGTAGGGGGGACAGTGGGTAGTCAGGCGGCGGTTGCCGTCTGACTACCCACTGTCCCCCCTACGCGCGGCAGTCCCCCGCTTCGATGTCCTCATCCGTGATGTGGGTGGCGTCGTCATCGCTCATGCGGAATTCCTCTCGCCTCGTGCCGAGCAAGGTAGCGAACAACCGCTACGCCAGGCGGCAGTCGCCGTCTTGATGTCTGACGGGCCGAGTGGATCTCGGCAGAGCCATGATGAACGGGTGACTCTTGCACCCGCAGACCTGCCCGCGATCGGGTTCGCTCTGCCCGTCAACTCCGAGAATCGATGGTCCGACTTCTTGGCCGTTCTTGTGGCGACCGACCCGCTGCCCCTCTGCCGTCTGCTCGGACTTGAGTCCGTTCCCGACGGCTTCAGCGTGGAGCGGGAGGTCGCGGTCGACTCGGCGAACCGGCCTGACCTTGTGCTTCGCACTTCGGAGGGCATAGCGGCAGTGGTGGAGGTGAAGGTTCTTGCCGGGCTTGGGGCCAAGCAGCTTGAGCGGTATGTCGACGCTGAGCCTGATGCTGACAACTACGCAGTCGTCTTTCCGGAGCGCCTCGTGGTGGACGTCTCACACGCTCCGGGCTGGCAGCCCCTGACTTGGGAGATGCTGCTCGACGAATACGCATTGAGCGTCAACCTCTGGGTCCGCACATGTGCAGAAGCCTGGCGCCGGCACTTGGACGAATCGTTGCCGAAAGTCGATGGATCAACCCGCTGGAACGACTTGTCCGACGGCGAGGGGTTCGTCGTTGCGATGCGTGCCAGGGCGTCGTGGATCTTCTCGAACCTCAGACCGCCGGCACCGATTGAGCACGATCTGGTCGTGTCGTCTGCAGGCGCGAGTTCAGTTGTTCGTCTCGTGGCGCCGGCTGCAGTTGATCGGTACTTGGTGATGGCTGATCTCGAAGAGCGCCTCAACGTGCGGAACATCCCGAAGTATGCGAACGCGCTGTTTCATCCGCCGCATGGGCCGTCGATCCGGCTTGCTCTCCTTCAGGAGGGTGTGACCTCGTCCAAGGAGTTCGACTGGGACTACTTGCTCGCTCTGTGGCCTCTCATGCGGGCTGATCGTGATGACTGGGTGACGAGAAGCGCTAGCCCGAGATCCGACCACGATCGAGCGAACCACCAGGCGATGGTTGCCAAGGGTGGACCCAAGTACTTGGGAGTCGGGTTCGGGGAGGCGCAGGCTCGAATTACTGGACAGTGCCTCTTCGGTCTCCGGCTTCAGCTGCCGCCGGACATCACGCTCGCCGAGGCGGTGGCGACGCTCACGGAGTTGTCGGACCTGTTGCTCCGGATGGCCGCGTTGGACCCGAACTCGGCCGACCCTTCAACGAGTGGAGATGGCAACGCAGCGAAGGGTCGACGGTGAGCACCCCTCGGGGCTATGCGCTGCAAAGCTCAGATAGCGCCCTGCGGAACGCTAGGACGCCTTTCGCCGTGAACGCCCCTCGCTCGATGGAAAGATCTGCCATCCCGGTGACCTGAACTCCAGACTCGAAGACATCGATTCCGATGTTGTCTACGACGAGAACGTAGGGATGTTCGATTCGCCACTCCGGACGACGTGAGCCAGCGGGCTTTCGAGCGGTTGCCGGACCGGAGTACCGGCGCAATTGCCGGGGCAGGTCTGCTTCGAGGTCGCGATTGCGTTTGAACTCCACCGGGATCGGTACACCATCGATGAAGATGAGAGCGTCCACCGCCCAGCGCACTCGCCGCTTCTCCGAGTCGGGTTGAACGTTGACCTCACGGAGAACCCTCCGGCGATCTGCAAGCTCCCGGCTCAGCGGAATCGCAAACTGATCAGCCAGCTGGAGTTCGGAGAGCCATGAGCAAGTCGAGTCATTCGCAGTCGACCACCAATCGCCCCTTGTCGCGTTCAACTCCACTCGGGCCCACGGAGGCACCGTGTTGCCCTGCTGCTCGACGATCCGGAGCATCCGTCGGTACTCGTCATCGCCGCCGACCAAGCGGTTTGTGAGCTGAGCTGCCGTGTGCGCGAACGGGCCAAGGTCGCTCAGCTTCGATCCGGTCGTAGTCCTCACGGGGGTGCTCAGAGGCGTCAAGCGGCTCACTGGCGCGTAGATCCTTCCCCGGAAATGACTATCAAGTGGCGTCGACCGGTAGGGGTCTCCGTCCACAAGCCCCACGGCGATCAGCGATCCCGCCCAGTGCTCGATCTCTGGCAGCAGCGCCCGAACGTGGTCCGCGGCCTCGGTGTCGCCGACTGCTTCGGCCTGTCGCACAACTGATCGTGCGCTGCTGACGCTCGTGGCCGTGAGTTGGAACCACACTGGGTGGCCCGACATCGTCGACGCAGGAAGGGACCAGCCGTCGAAGCCGTCTCCAGCGAGGAGCAGTTCGAAGTTCGTGACGCCGTCACTCTCGATCTGATCCCGGTAGTTGTCCAAGCTCGGCGGAAACGCAGATCTGGTGACATGAACGAGCACCGTTTCACTGTAGGTGAACCTGCCACCATGTTCGGCGAGAGCGCGCTACTCGCTGTCCGGTTCGGTGCGTTCCGAAAGGCGTCGTCGGGATCGGCGGGCGGGCCTTCGATCCGTCGCGGCCGCACGGCGAGCGGCGGCCGCACGACGGGTCGCCGAGCGGTCGGGGTTGTTGGTTCCAATCTCCTTGACGATCTCGGCCCGCCAGTTCGGTGCTGTCGGAGCCTGTCCCGGGTTGACACCCGAGGACCCGCCGATCAGATCGACCTGATCGACCTGATCGACCTGATCGCCGTGATCGTCGTCGCTGAGGATGATGTGGAAGCGCGAGTTCAGGCGGGCGACCCCGAGGAGGTCGGACGGTGCCCCCCTCTGTGCGATGGCGCTCTGCACCGTGGACGTCCAAGAGTCGCCCCTTCGTGCGCTCAGTCGCAGAAGCGCCTTCTCGTCATCGCATTCGCCGAAGAGGAATGGAGGCTCGTCCGGCATCATCGAGTCGTACACCAAGAACTTCATTGGGTTCCCCCTCTGCGCGGTCGTCGCCGAGTCAAGCATCGCAGCTCCGTGTTTCCAACCGAAGCCATCAGCGTGAGTTTCACGCCTGGTGTCAACTTAGCGTTGCACGACGGAAGACCGCCAACGGGTCTCGTGGGTGGCGCCTACTCCTCCGTCGGGGCCTGAGGGTGCCGAGAACTCATCCCGGGCCAGTTGGGTCCGTTGATGCGCCGGGGTGGGCGTTGGCGGGTCGGGCGTGGGCGCGGTGAAGCGGGAGGCCACGACGATTCCGGCGGCGACCCGTCGGCTGCTTCAGGCGGCGTGGCGGTACTCGTTGATGAGCCCGCCGCAGGTCGTGTCACGTCGGATCGGGTGGCATGGGCCGATCGCTGCGATGTCGTCACCGTCGTCGGGTGCGCGTTGGTGCAGGCTGCGGTGGGGTCGATGGGTGTTGTAGTGCTCGAGTTTCTCGTCGAGCAGCAGGCGCAGTTGTTGTTCGTTCCAGATGATGGTTCGGTCGAGGAGTTCGTGGCGCAGGGTGCGAACCCATCGCTCGGCGAACGCGTTTGCTTGCGGTGCCCGTGGCGGGATCCGAAGTGCCGTGATCCCTGAACCGGCGAACACGGCGTCGAAGGCGCGTGTGAACTGCCCTGCTCCGTCGCGGACGAGGTACTGGAAGCCGTGATCGTGGGGCATGCGCATCAGCAGGTTCCGCGCGGCTTGAGTGGTCCACGGCCCGGTCGGGTTCGTGGTGATCCCCGCGAGGTGCACTCTTCGGGTGGCGGCTTCGATGACGAACAGGACGTGGAACCGCCGGAGCAGCGCAGTGTCGACACACGCGAAGTCGGTCGCGATGACCGCCTTGGCCTGGGAGCGGATGAACTCCGACCACGACGGTCCGGTGCGGTCGCGACGCGGGTCGATCCCGGTGGCCCGCAGAATCTTCCACACGGTGGACGCGGCGACGGCGTGACCGAGTTGGTGGAGTTCACCGTGGACCCGGCGGTAGCCCCACGTCGGGTTCTCGCGGGCCAAGCGAACGATCAGGCGTCGGAGTGCGGTATCGACGGGCTGTCAATGGCCATGTTGAAGTCCCCGCTGGTGGCCATGAGAAGTCCCCACTCCTCGGCGTGTGTTCAGGCGGTGGTGGGTGTGGTGTGGGCTCCTCTCGTG
>Ga0209702_10007360_pt1 | contig 13506 bp, 12 predicted proteins | sample FRY01_FD_187210 | JGI IMG/M metagenome (GOLD analysis project Ga0209702, IMG submission 187210) | Freshwater microbial communities from Lake Fryxell liftoff mats and glacier meltwater in Antarctica - FRY-01 (SPAdes) (version 2) | ecosystem: Environmental > Aquatic > Freshwater > Ice > Glacier... | reverse complement strand
ACTGTTCCAGGCGTCGTCATAGCGAAGGGCCGAGAAGCGACCAGAGGGCGCAGAGGGCGGGGGCGGCGTCATAGGTTCCTGGCTCATGAGGCGACTCCCGGTTGGGCGGCAGCTTTGGCGCCGGTCGGGCTGTCTTCGATCACCACGCAATCCTGTGGTGCCTGCCCCAGGGCACGGGCGCAGTGAAGGTAGAGGCCTGGGTGAGGCTTGGGCGTACCAAGGGTCTGGCCGGAATAGAGATGGCCCCGCAGGCGGGGCAACAGGCCGGGGTGCTGGCCAAGCGTGATCTGCATCTTTTGGTCCGACCCGTTCGACCCTACGGCATAGGGGATGTCCGCCGCATCCAGCGTATCAAGAACCGTCTCGATGCCGGTGATCAGCGGCGTGCCTTTGGCAAGGCGAGCGTAAAGCAGGGCGTAGAAATCATCGACCCACGTGGGTGGAAGCCGCGCGCCAAGCCGCAGCGCGGTTTCATACAGGGTCTGCATCGTCCCGCCGAGAAACAGGTTTTCCATCTGCGTATGGGTCAGGTGCAGCCCGTACTGCGCGAGGTTTTCCTGCACCAGCACAAAAGTTCCGGGTTCGCTGTCCACCAGCACCCCGTCACAGTCGAAGATCACGGCCTTGGGGATCATGCGGGTGCGCGCAGGATGGTGACGATGGTATCGCCGTAGATGCGTTGGTCGAGCCGGTCAAAACCTGCGGGCGGAATTGGCGGGGCGGATTCCTCCCACACGATCAGGGCGTCGGGGGCGAGCCAGCCCTGCGCGAGCGCCGAAGCGAGCGCGGCTTCGCCTTTGGCCCGGGCATACGGCGGGTCGAGGAATACCAGCGTGAAGGGCGTGGTGCAGGGCGGCAGGTGGGTCGCGTCGGCACGGATGATCGCGGTGTCGGCAGCGCGGCGCAGGATGTCGATGTTGCGGCGCAGCAGGACGCGGGCGGGGGCGCCGTCATCGACGAAGGTGGCGTGAGTGGCACCACGGCTCAGCGCTTCCAGCCCGAGCGCGCCGGTGCCTGCGAACAGATCGAGCACGCGGGCACTGGCAATCGGATTGCCGTAGCCGCCATTGACCAGCAGGTTGAAGATCGCTTCGCGTACCCGGTCGGACGTGGGGCGCAAATGCGATTTCGGGTCGCCCGCGCCGACGGGGGCCAGATGCGTCCCGCGATGGGTGCCCGAAATGATCCGCATTATTTCAACAATGCTTTCAATTGGGTGGCGGGGTCGGCAATGGCGGCAGGGTCCGCACTCCGGCCCATTTCCAGCAGCCGCTTGCCCACCATGTAGGCGCGCGGGTCGTTCATCGCGTCAACGGCCAGCAGGGTGTCACCTTGGTAATACCAGAACGACACGCTGCCGCGTTCCGGGCCGCGCGTCACGATGTGGTCGTAGCCGGCGTTGAGGCCTGCAATTTGCAGCTTGGTGTCGTATTGATCGGACCAGAACCACGGCACGGGCGTGTAATCCAGGTTTGCCCCCAGCATGTTTTCCGCGACCAGTTCGGCCTGATCTATCGCGTTTTGCACCGATTCCAGCCGCAGCCGCCCACCCCGCCACGGGAACGACGCGCAATCGCCGGCCGACCAGATCGCCGGATCGGATGTGCGGCCATGGGTATCCGTCCGGATGCCGTTTTCCAGCGTGACGCCGGCTAGTTCTGCCAGGGCCGTGGCAGGCAGAATGCCAATGCCGGCGATAACGAAATCGCAGGGCAATGCGCGGCCATCGGTCAGGCGCGCTGCGGTCACGCGGGTATCGCCCGACAGGCGGTCAAGGCCCACGCCTTCAAGGATCGTCACACCATGCGCCGCATGCAGCGCGCGGAAGTAATCCGAAGTCTCGGGTGCAGCGATGCGTTGCAGGATGCGGGGGGCAATTTCCACCACTGTCACATGCAGGCCCAGCTTTGATGCAACCGCGGCCGCCTCCAGCCCGATATAGCCGCCGCCGATGATGACGACGCGGCGGCCGGCCACGCACTCCGGGCGCATCGCGTCCACATCGGCCAGCCCGCGCACGGTAAAAATGCCGTGCAAATCGCCGCCAATCGCTGCCGGAAGGCGGCGCGGCACGGAGCCTGTGGTCAGCGCCAGCTGGTCATAAGCGATGATGTCACCGTCAAGGGTCACGGTTTTTGCCGCTGCATCAATCGCGGTAACGGGCGCACCAAGGCGCAGAGAGATCGCATTATCGGCATAAAACTCGGCGTTGCGCAGGCTAAGGCGTTCCTGCTCCATCTCGCCCATCAGATAGGCCTTGGACAAAGGCGGGCGCTGATAGGGCAGGGCAGGTTCCTCGCCGATCAGTGTGATGGCGCCGCCGTGCCCGGCGCTGCGCAGTTTTGCGACAAGCGCCGCCCCGGCCTGCCCGGCCCCGATCACCACGATATGCGCCATATTTCCTCCGCATTTCATCGCCGGACCTGACGGGTTTTCCCGCTTTGCACTGGTCCGGTGCCGCGGTGGACCCTATAACCCCGTGCAATGAAAACGCAACGCATGAGGATTGACCCGATGACGATTTCTGTAGGCGACACGCTCCCCGAGGCGACACTGGTTCTGCTGGGGGCCAACGGGCCCGAGCAGGTCAGCCTGACCGAACGCGTGAAGGGTCGCAACGTGGTGATCTTTGCCGTGCCGGGGGCCTACACGCCGACCTGTTCCTCGGCGCATGTGCCAAGCTTCATCCGCACCAAGGCGGCGTTTGATGCGAAGGGTGTTGATGAGGTGATCTGCGTATCGGTCAACGATCCGTTCGTGATGCAGGCTTGGGGCGACGCGACGGGTGCTACGGCGGCGGGTATCACCATGCTGGCGGATGCAGGCAGCGCGTTGACCGGGGCACTGGGACTGGCGTTCGATGCGCCCCCGGTCGGTTTGCTGGCACGGTCCAGGCGTTATGCGTTGCAGGCGAAAGACGGTGTGGTGACCGTGCTGCATCTGGAAGAGAACGCCGGCGTTTGCGAGATTTCCGGTGGTGAGGCGCTGCTGGCAGCGATCTGACCGGACGCGAAGCAGGCATCGGCATAGCGCCGCTGCCCCCCCCCTTTCCCGCGCCTTGTGGCTGGCGCGGGGCAATTGGCTGATGGCAGATGCCTTCGACGGAGATATGCTTGCAACATTGAAAGGCGGCGGTGATGGTCAGGCTGTTGCGAGGCTGTCCATCTTGGTGGCAAGTTTGACGTCAAGCTCTGTAAGCCCGTCTGCATCATGCGTGGTGAGGGTGACATTTACCGTCTTGTAAACATTGCTCCATTCCGGGTGGTGCCCCCATTTTTCCGCCCAGATCGCGGCACGGGTCATGAAGCCGAAGGCGTCGATGAAATTGGCGAAGGTGTAGGTTTTGCTGATCGCATCGCGGGCGGCGTCATGCGACCAGCCGTTTGCCAGCAATGGGTCCAGCACGCTGCGGTCGACGAGTGGGGATGTTTTGGGCATCGGTAATCCTTTTGCCTGATAATTTACGCTCTGGCCCCGGGCGGGACCACAGCCGGGGATAACAGCGGTACAGATCTGACCCGTTTTTTTCCATCTTGCAGCGCGCAAGGCATTCGCACGAGTGCGGGTGGGTGCAGGGTGTCAGGGGTTGCGTGGGCCTTTTTTATTTCAGGCACAGGATGGCATGTCGGCGCGGGGTTGTCGCGGTCAGTCTTCGCTGTGGAGGCGGCGGAACGGGCCGTAGGCGGTCAGCACCTCGATTTCCTCATCCACCGCGCGGCGTTCCGCTTGCAGATAATGAGCGATGGCGTCGCGGAAACCGGCGTCGGCGATCCAGTGGAGAGAATAGACGGGGGTGGGCAGATAGCCGCGCGCGAGTTTGTGTTCGCCCTGCGCGCCGGCCTCCACCCGCTGAAGGCCATGGGTGATGGCCCAGTCGATCGCCTGATAATAGCACAGCTCGAAATGCAGGCAGGGGTGGTCTTCGGCGCAGCCCCAATAACGGCCGAAGAGCGTGTCGCGGCCGATGAAGTTGAGCGCACCGGCGATGGGTTTGCCGGCCCGTTCAGCAATGATCAGCAGGATGTCATCGCGCATGGTGGCATGAAATTCCTGAAACGCCCGGCGGGTCAGATAGGGGGTACCCCATTTGCGCGACCCGGTGTCCTGATAGAATTGCCAGAAGGCATCCCAGTGCCGGGGTTCGATCTGGTCGCCGGTCAGGCAGTGAATGGTGCCTCCGAAAGTCGCCGCCGTTTCGCGCTCCTTGCGGATGGTCTTGCGTTTGCGCGACGAAAGGTCGTTGAGGAAATCGGTGAAACAGGTATAGCCGCGGTTTTCCCAGTGGAATTGCTGGGTCACGCGGCGGAGCAGGCCGAGGTCTTCGCCCGCCTGCGCCTCGTCTGCGGTGCAAAAGGTGATGTGCAGCGAGGAGAGGCGGCTTTGTTCTGCGATCTGGAGCGCACCCTGAATGAGCGCGGCGCGGCCTGTGTCCTCATGTCCGGGCGCGGTCAGGAGGCGGCGGCCGGTGGCTGGGGTAAAGGGCACGGCCATTTGCAGCTTGGGGTAATAGCGGCCTCCGGCACGTTGAAAGGCGTCGGCCCAATTGTGGTCGAAGATGTATTCGCCCTGACTGTGGCCTTTGGCGTAGAGCGGGGCGGCGGCGATGATCCGGCCGTGCTGGCGCGCGATCAGCGGGCGCGGCTGCCAGCCGGTGCCGGAGCCTGTGGAATGCGAGCGGTCAAGCGCGGCGAGGAAGCGGTGGGTGGTGAAGGGGTCGATGGGACGACCGGAGCCCGCTTCGGGGCAGGCGACGCTATCCCAGTCGGCGGCGGCGATGTCGGTGAGGCCGGCGTGGGCGGTGATGTCGATCGTTGCGGTTGTCATGGGGCGCTGCGCCTGTCTGCTGGCAGAACCGGGGGGCTGACTGCCCCCCGGACCCCCCGTGGATATTTTTATCTGAAAAGAGGGGAAAGACCCTTTTCATGCGACAAACTGGCGCGATGCCGCACTGCGTCAAGACGCAGGCCGCCATGTCACGCCGGAAGTGGGGCCGGGTAGTTTTCAAAGGTGATGTTGTCGGCGCTGTGGCGGGCGGTTGATTCGGCCTCCGGAGCGCGGATCGTCCAGCACAGGATGACAGCACCTTCGGCTTTCAGGGCGGCGACGCGGGGGCGGAGCAGGTCTTGCCATTCGTGGCTGATGAAGCTGGCACCGACGCGGCCATAATCGGGGATCGCGCGCAAATGGTCGCAGACACGGGCGGGCAAGGGGGACCAGTCCGCGGGATCATAGGCAGACGTGGTGATGCCGCGCGGGATATGGGGGGCGAGGCGTGCCATTTCGGCCATGCTGTGCGGGTTGAAGGACATGACGGCGACCGGGCCGGGGTAGCCTTCCAGTGCGCGGGCGGTCGCGGCTTCGAGGGCGCCGGTGTCCGGACCCATGGCGCCGTCCTGATCCTTGATCTCGATCAGCAGGGGGACGCGGCCTGATATGAGGTGCAGGATCTCGGGAAGGGTCGGGATGCCGTCGCTGCCGTTTTTCAAGGGGATCCCGGCGAGCGCGGCGGCGCTGCGGGTGGCGAGGGGGCCGGTGGCATCCGTCAGGCGGTTCAGGTCGTAGTCATGGAACACCATGGCCTGCCCATCCGACGACAGTTGCAGGTCAATCTCGATCGCATAACCCGCAGCCACTGCTGCCTGCACTGCCGCGCGGGAGTTTTCGGGGCGGCCCGCAGCGCGGTTGTGATAGCCGCGGTGCGCGATGGGGGTGGTGCGGAACGGGGCGGGCAGGGGGGAGTGCATGTTGGCGGACCTTGAATATATCAGTGATGTCAACGGAAATTCCGGGTCGGTGGCGGACTTCTGCGGCCAATGTGCGGCCAATGTGCGGCCGGTCAATCGGGGCGGTTGGCCGGACCCGGATCCGGCGCAGCAGCTGGTTTTGGCGCACAGGCACGGCTCCTGTTTCGGGCGGGATGCCGCTGGCAGGGGACCGGCCTGTGGGCAAGTCAGCGGGACGTGAGCGCGTCGGGTGGCCGATTGATGACCCCTGCGAAACGTGACCTGGCAAGAAAGATCCGTGCCCCCGGACCGGGCGATCACGGGTCAGGTTTCGCGGAAGGCGCGGTTGAAGTAATCAGTGAACGGCCTGATCAGATAGGCCATCGGGGACCGGTCATCGGTGCGGATGAACGCCTCCACCGGCATGCCGGGCACAAGGGTCAGGCCGTCCAGTTTGTCGATCTCGCCGGGGTCCAGCACGATTTCAGCGCGGTAATAGGCGACCTGCGTGCGCTCGTCGGTCAAGGCGTCCGCGGACACCACCACCACGCGGCCGTTCAGTTCCGGCGTTGTCCGGCTGGAGAAGGCCGAGAAGATCAGCTTTACCGCCTGACCGGGGTAGACCTGATCAATGTGGATCGGAGGCACCTGTGACGCGATGACCAGCGGGCGGTCTTGCGGGATCAGATACAGCGCAGGTTCCGCCGGGCGCAGCACGGAGCGCGGTGTGGTGACCTGAAGCCCCAGCACAATGCCGGACACCGGGGCGCGGATATCCAGCCGGTTGATCTGTTCCGCAAGCGCACGGCGGCGTTCCACCAGTTCCAGTTCGCGGTAGCCGAAGTCGCGCAGCTGGGTGATCGCCTCTTCGCGCCGACCGGATGCGAGGCGCAGAATTTCGATGTCGGTTTCGGTGATACGGCCTTCGGCCTGCGCGTGGGATGCCAGAAGCTCACCCACTGTACCGCGCAACCGCGCTTCTTCGCGTTGCAGGCCAAGAACGCGGCTGACCTGCGCAAGGCCCCGGTCCAGCAGGGTTTGCTGATCTGCAAGTTCCCTGGTGATCAGTTCCAGCTGGGTCGACAACGCGGCACTCTGCGCGTCGATGCCCTCGATCTGGCTGGAGATCTGGCCTCGGCGTTTCGACATCTGATCGACCTGTTGCGCCAGCGTGCCACGGCGTGCTTCGAACAGGCGCTGCTGTCCGTCGATCTGGTCGGCCACATCCGTGCGGCTGGCGGCAAGTGCCGTCAGTTCGGGGGAAAAGGTGATGCCGGGGGAATCGTCGCGTTCGGCCTCCAGCCGGCCACGGCGGGCGGAAATCTCGAACAGCTGGCCTTCGACGATGGAATATTCGGATTTGAGCATCGCCCCGTCCAGCCGCAGCAGCAGATCACCCGCCGCCACGGTGTCACCCTCGGCCACCGCGATGCTTTCAACCACGCCGCCATCGGGGTGCTGCACGACCTGCCGGTTCAGCGCGACTTCGATCTGGCCGGACGTCACGATCGCGCCGGAAATCGACGACAGCACGCTCCACGTGCCAAACCCGCCGACCAGCACCGCCAGCATGACGAAGCCGGTGACGACAGGGCCGGTTGCGGACCAGACGGGTTTTGTTTTGGTCATATCACGCCTCCGGGGCCGGAACTTTTCACAATTTCGGTATGGTTTTTCACCATGTCGCGCAGTACCTGATCGCGGGGGCCGAAAGCGCGGCGGGCGCCTTCCTCCATCACCATCAAGAGGTCGCATTCCTGAATGGCGGCGGGGCGGTGTGCCATGATCAGCACAGCACTTCCCGCATCCTTCATCGCGCGGATTGCAAGATTAAGCGCCATCGACCCTTCATTGTCGAGGTTGGAGTTGGGCTCGTCCAGCACCAGCAGTACCGGGTTGCCATACATGGCGCGCGCCAGTCCGATGCGTTGAATCTGACCGCCGGACAGACGCCCTCCCAAAGCCGACACGCGGGTGTCGTAGCCATCGGCCAGTTTGATGATCATGTCGTGAGCGGCTGCTTTTTTGGCAGCTTCGACCACATTGGCGGCATCGGAATTGGAATTCAGCCGGGCGATGTTTTCGGCAATGGTGCCTTCGAACAGCATCACGCGCTGCGGCAGATAACCTATGTAGCTGCCGAGTGCATCCGGGTCGTATTGATCCAGCGTCGCGCCATCCAGCCGCACCTTGCCGCCCGAAGGCCGCCAAACGCCGATCAGCGCGCGGGCGAGTGACGATTTGCCCGAGCCCGACGGCCCGATCACCCCAAGCGCCTGACCCGGTTCCAGACGGAAGCTGACCATGCGCAGCACGGCCTGCGATTCGCCCGGCGGCACCAGCGTCAGGTTCTGCGTTTCCAGTATTGCGCGCGGGCGCGGAAGGGCCGTACGCGCCGGTTCTTCGGGCTGACGGGTGAACAGTTCGGCCAGACGGCCCCAGCCTTCCTGCGCACGCTGTACCACGGCCCATTGGCCGACGGCCATTTCCACCGGAGCCAGCATCCGCCCCATCAGGATCGACCCTGCTATCATCGCGCCGGGGCTCAGCTCTTGCCTCAGGACCAGCCAGGCGCCAAGCCCCAGCATCGCCGATTGAAGGAACAGACGCAGCGTCTTGGAAATGGTGCTGAATGCGCCGCCACGGTCAGAAGCGCCGATGCTGGCCTCAAGTGCCGCATTGCGGGCCACTTGCCAGCGGGTAAAACCGGCGCCGGCCATGCCAAGCGCCTGCACCACTTCCGATTCGGCCTTCAGGTTTTCAGCGATACGTTCGGCCTGAATGCCGGTGACATTGGCCTTGCGCAGCAAGTCCTGCGTCATGCGCTGGTTGAGGATTGTGACCACGATCAGCACCGCACCGCCCCCGATGGCCAGCCAGCCCATCCATGGGTGGAACACAAAAATCGCGGCTGCAAACAGCGGGGTCCATGGCATGTCGAACACGCTGATCAGGACGGGCGACGCAAGCAGGCGTTGCACCGATTCCAGATCGCGTTGCGCGGCCCCTGCGGCAGCGTCGCCAGGGGCCAGCGACAAACGGCGCAGTGACGCCTGAAAGACCCGGCGGTCCAGATGATCCTGAAACCGCGCACCGACCCGCGCCATGATGCGGGCGCGCGCGTGATCCAGCACCCCCATCGCCAGAAACAGGAAGGCCGCCAGCAGCGACAGCGCGACCAGCGTGGCCTCGGACCGGCTGCCCAGAACCCGGTCATAGACTTGCAGCATGTATAGCGGGCCGGTCAGCATCAGCAGGTTCACAAACACGCTGAAGATGAACACGATCAGGAATAATCCACTGGACAGGCGGCGCGCGGCGCGCAGTTCGTTCTTGCCTCGGGCTGTGTCGTTCGCGCTCATTTTTCCGGAACCTTCGGCAAATAATGTGGTCAAAACCCATATGCTGGCGAGCCAGTGCCTCAAAGGCGGCGGAAGGCTCGGCAAGATTCTTCCTGCGTCACTCTCATGCCACGCTTGGGCGTTGTGTTACAGGCCAAGGCTGCTTATGCCTTGTCTTCTTCTTCAAAAGACGATGGTTAGCGGCGCAGTTCAGCGGGACATTAGGAAGATGCTTTTGAAAATTCCATTGTTTTTTGCGGTATCGTCGGAAACGGGCCGACGTGTTGCACGTGTGACGGGCCTGATCGCGGTGGTGGGGCTGCTGGGGGCATGCACCCCGCCCCCGGCCCCAGTGACGATGAATGATCCCGGTGAGGCGGGCAACCGCCAAGTGCATGCCTTCAACCGCGGGTTGGACCGCGCGTTGCTGCGCCCTGCGTCCAGCGTTTACGGCGGAGCGGTGCCTGAACCGTTGCAGACCGGGCTGTCGAACCTGGCGTCGAACCTCGACCTGCCGGGCGATGTGGTGAACAACGTGCTGCAAGGGCGTATTGCAAACGCTGCGGAAAACACGACGCGTTTTGCAATCAACACGGTGATCGGCATCGGCGGTTTGTTTGATCCGGCCAAGGCGATCGGCCTGCCGGGCAAGCCGACGGATTTCGGTGAAACGCTGCACCGTTATGGTGCGGGCGAAGGGCGCTATGTGGAATTGCCGGGCGTCGGGCCATCGACCGTGCGCGATGCAATCGGCACCGCGGTGGACATTGCGGCCAACCCGGTGCGTCTGCTGCTGCCATCGCCCGAGAAATACGTCGGAACCGCAGCGTCTGTCGCTTCAACACTTGGTGATCGCAACCGCTATTCCGATACGGTGGAATCGGTCCTATATGACAGTGCGGACAGCTATGCGCAGGCGCGACTGTTGTATTTGCAGAATCGGCGTTTCGAGCTTGGCCAGACCGGCGGTGCGGAAGATGCCTTCCTTGACCCCTACGAGGATCCCTATGCCGAATGATCTTTTCATCCCGCCGTTGATGACCCGCCGCACCTTTGCCACCGGAATAATTGCCGGGGCTGCCGTCATACTGATGCCGTGGCAGGCCCGGGCGCTGACCGTTGATCGCGCCCGCGCGCTGGTGAACAAGGCGATTGGCGAGGTGAACGCCACCATCAATTCGGGCAAATCCGAAGCTGCGATGTTCCAGGATTTTGAACGCATCTTCTCGCGTTACGCTGATGTGCCGACAATTGCGCGCTCGGCGCTTGGTGTGGCGGCGCGGTCTGCCAGCAATGCGCAGATGGCGGCCTTTACCAAGGCCTATCAGGGGTACATCAGCCGCAAATACGGGCGGCGGTTCCGCGAATTCATCGGCGGCAAGATCGAAGTTACCGATGCGCGGCCGCTCAAAAGTTATTTCGAGGTGATATCGGTCGCCTATCTGCGTGGCGAGTCGCCGTTTGATCTGCGCTGGCATGTGGCGGACAAGTCCGGCAAGGATTTGTTTTTCAACATCATCATCGAAGGCGTCAACATGCTGGCGTCGGAGCGCACCGAGATGGGCGCATTGCTGGACCGTCGCGGCGGCAATATCGATGCGCTGACCCAGGATCTGAAAAGCATCTGATCCGGCTTTACGGATCACCGCAACGCCCCGCTTTCGCGGGGCGTTCTGCGTTCGCGGCAGGGCGGGTCAGCCGCCGCCCAATATATCGCGCAGAATGCGTTCCACCGGGTCCATGCGTTCTTGCGGAGCCTCGATTGGCGGGCGCGGTGCACGCTGCGGGTCTTGCAAATCCTGCACCGGGGCTTGCGCCACCGGCGGGTTGCGCGGTTCGGGGATGATTTTTGGCAAGGGCCGCGCGGGCAGATCGGCGTTCACCCGCAACATCACTTCTTGCCAGATTTCCGCAGGCAACCCGCCGCCGGTCACCCCGGTCAGCGGCGTGTTGTCGTCATAGCCCATCCAGACCCCGGTAACATAATCAGCCGAAAAGCCGACGAACCACGCATCGCGTGCCGCCTGCGTCGTGCCGGTCTTGCCCGCGACTTCGCGCCCCGGCAGCTTTGCACGGGTGCCGGTGCCCGACTCGATCACCTGCATCATCATGTAGGTCAGCAGTTGCGCGGCTTCTTCGGAAATCACGCGCTCGCCGATGCCGCCTTCCTGACCGATCAGCGGGGTGTCTTCGCCCTGCAATTTCAGCTCGATCAGGCCATAGGGCTTTACTGCCGACCCGCCGTTCAGGATGCCCGCATAGGCGCCGGTCATCTCGATCAGCGTCGATTCCGACGCGCCAAGCGCCAGCGCCGGACCCGCCGCCAGATCGCTGACGATGCCGAAATCGGCCGCGACCTTGCGCACATTTTCGCGCCCGACGGCTTCGGACACGCGCACGGCGGGGATGTTCAGCGATTGCTTGAGTGCATCTGTCAGCGTGACGATGCCGCGGAACTTCCTGTCATAATTCGACGGGCTCCACGGTCCGGAACCGGGCGTGGTGATGGTCAGCGGGCTGTCATCGACAAAGTCCGCCGGGCTGTAGCCCAGGTCAAGCGCCGTGGCATAGACAAAGGGCTTGAACGCCGATCCGGTCTGCCGCAGCGCCTGAGTTGCTCGGTTAAACGAGCCCGCTGCCACGACATTGCGCCCGCCAACCATCGCGCGCACGGCACCGTCGGCTGACATGACAACCACTGCGGCCTGCGCTTTTGACCCGTCCCTGACCTTTGTGGCGAAGACATCTGCCAGCGCGGATTCAGCCGCACTCTGCAATTTCTGGTCCATCGTGGTGAGGATGATGACATCCTCGGTCGTTTCTTTGGTCAGAAACGCGGGGCCGGATTCCATGACCCAATCGGCAAAGAACCCGCCCGAACGGCTTTGCGCCGCCTCGGACAACCGGGCGGGGTTCTGGCGCGCTTCTTCGGCCTCGGCCAGCGTCAGATAGCCCTGATCCTGCATCAGGCCGACGATCACATTCGCCCGGTCGGTGGCGCGTTGCAGGTTGCCGGTGGGGGCATAGTAGGACGGCGCTTTGAGCAGGCCAGCCAGCATCGCGGCCTCGGCCGGCGACACCAGATTTGCCGATTTGCCGAAATAGCGCTCGGCTGCGGCTTCAAACCCGCGCGCACCGGCACCCAGATAGGCCCGGTTGAAGTAAATGGTCAGAATGTCGGCCTTGGAGTATCTGAATTCCATCGCCAGCGAGAACGGCACTTCCCTGACCTTGCGCCAGATGCCCCCCTTGCGACAGTCGGACTCGTAGTCGGCTTCGGTTTTCCAGGCCGCCGGGTCGTAAGCCGTGCCGAGGCACAACAATTTCGCCACCTGCTGCGTGATGGTGGAACCGCCGTTGCCGTCCAGCGGGCCACGGCCTTCCGACAGGTTGATGCGCACGGCGGACGCGATGCCGCGCGGGCTGACGCCAAGGTGGCCGTAGAACCGCTTGTCTTCGGTTGCGATGACCGCGTTGCGCAGATGCTCCGACACGGAATCTGATGTGATCTGCCCGCCGAACGTTTCGCCGCGCCAGGCGAAAACCTTGCCGTTGCGGTCCAGCAGCGTAACCGACCCGCGAGCCCGGCCGTCCAGAAGATCGGTGACGGGCGGAAGTTGTGCCGCAAAGTAAAGCGTGGCGGACCCGACCACGAGGGCCAACACAAAAGCCATACGCCAGCCGACGCCCCACAGGATGCGCCAGACAAGCCGCAGTAATCCGGTAAACAAAGCGGCCACGGGGTTGCGCCGGGTTGCGGTTCTGCGCGGAGCAGTTTTGCGCGGCGGGGATTTGCCGCCGCCCTTGGTGGGTGCCCTGAAGCGCCGATCCGCCACCAGCGGGCTTTGCCGCTTTCTTGTTCCGCTCATGCCCGGACTGCCCGCCTGTTGTCTGCGACCTGTTTTGCCGCAGTCTACCGTGCCCCGTGCGGAATGTGGAGCGGTTGGTCATCCGATTCGCATCTGCAAAGTGCCTACAATTAAGGCAAAGTCAAAAATATGTGCAAAAAATGTGCAATACCACGAAAGATTGGGGAATTTCCCCTACCCCAATTCTTGTGCCGCACCCCCGAAACCCGCCTTCTGGTTCCGAAGGCCCCGTCTTGGGCCGCCCGCCTACGAAAAGGGGACCGACGTGAAACTCATCATCGCAGCAATCAAGCCGTTCAAGCTGGAGGAGGTCCGCGAGGCGCTGACCACAATCGGCGTGCGCGGCATGATGGTGACCGAGATCAAGGGCTTCGGATCACAATCCGGCCATACCGAAATCTACCGCGGCGCGGAATACGCCGTGAACTTTGTGCCGAAGGTGCGGCTGGAAATCGTGGTTTCCGACGGCCTGGCCGATGCGGTGGTCGAGACGATCCGGATCACCGCAAAAACCGACAAGATCGGTGACGGCAAGATCTTTGTGCTGGACGTTGAACACGCAGTCCACGTGCG
>Ga0209702_10007358_pt1 | contig 13507 bp, 14 predicted proteins | sample FRY01_FD_187210 | JGI IMG/M metagenome (GOLD analysis project Ga0209702, IMG submission 187210) | Freshwater microbial communities from Lake Fryxell liftoff mats and glacier meltwater in Antarctica - FRY-01 (SPAdes) (version 2) | ecosystem: Environmental > Aquatic > Freshwater > Ice > Glacier... | reverse complement strand
CGGGTGGGTGAGAACGCCTCGGTTTCGGCCGGTGTCGGCTTCGGTCTCGACAGCGGCGAAGTCGGTGCCCGGGGCGGCTTCCAGTTGGCCTGGTAAGGCTGGTTCAAGGATCGCGAATACATAATGAAAACTGCACTGACGTTCATGCCGGGGCTTCGCGCCCCGGCATTTTTTTTCGCCGCCTTGTGCTTTGTCGCACCTGGCGCAGTTTTGGCGCAGGGCCAACCAATGGGCCCGCCGATTTCCAGCCAGCCGGTGCCGGGTGAACTCGAACTCGCCAAGATGATCTGGTCGACGATGGCGATGGTCGATCACGCCAACCGTTCGGGCAACTACTCGGTGCTGCGCGATACCAGCGCGACCGGCTTCCAGATCCAGAACGATCCGTCGCGGCTGGCCGAAATCTTCGCGCAGATCCGCGCCAGCCGGGTCGATCTCGGCAATGCCCTCGTCGTTGCCCCGACCTATACCGGCGCGCCGGCGCTGCTCCAGGCCGACGTGTTCCAGGTCAAGGGTTACTTCGCGCTGCGACCGACGCCGATTTTCTTCGACCTCTATTTTCAGTGGGAACAGGGCCGCTGGAAGCTGTTCGGGATCAGCATCGAACCAGGTTCGATGGTGCAGCCCGGCCAACGCCCCGCCCCGGTCCAGCCGCAAACCCCGCCGCGCAAGCGCAACTGAGGCGCTTCAGGCGGCGTGCCCCGCCGCCACCGGTGGCTCACCAAGGGCAGCGCCCATCCGCGCCAGCGCTGCGACTTTGGCCTCGAGCGGGGCCCAGTCGTCGTTGCGGTCGATTGCCGTCCACAGCGCTTCGACCTCGTCGATCAGCATCGATTGCGGCGCGGGATCGGACCAGTAGGGGTGGTCCGAGGTTACCGGAACATGACCGCCCAGTGCTCCGCGAAGGTCTGGCAGTGCGTCGCGCCCGCCGCGGTGGGCAAAGAAGAACGCCTCGACCGGCATCGCGCTCTCGCGCATGTGGCGCTCGCTTGCCGCGATCAGCGCGGTGTCCGCTTCACCGCCGCGCGGCTCCACGCCCAGCCGCCAGCAGAACCGGCGGGCCAGGTTCGCGCGATACAGTTCGGGAAAGCGATCGAGCGCGGCAACCAGCGGCCCGGTTTCGCATAGCTGCCGCAACGCGATGGCGAGCTGACCGCAGTTCCAGTGGATCGCCTCGGGCTGCCGACCGAACGCATAGAGCCCGTTGTGATCGAAATAGGCGGCGGTAAACGCCGGGTCCCATTGCGGCAGCCAGCGCCACGGACCGTAGTCGAAGCTTTCGCCGGTGACGTTCATGTTGTCGCTATTGAGCACCCCGTGGACGAACCCGGCGGTCATGTAGCTCGCGGCCAGATCGGCCATCCGCTCGACCACCTGATGAAGCAGCAGCGCAGGCCGGTTGTCCGGCCCGGCACGCTCTGCCGCGTCCACCGTTCCGGGAAAGTTGGCCAGGCAATAGTCGACCAGTTCGGCGAGATGCTCGCGTTCACCCAGCGCAGCAAGCCTTTGAAAGCTGCCGATGCGGACATGGCTGTGGCTGAGCCGAACCAGCACCGCCGAGCGGGTCGGCGAGGGCTCATCGCCGCGATACAGCGCCTCGCCGGTCTCGATCACCGAGAAGGTCCGCGAGGTGTTCACGCCCTGCGCTTCCAGCATCGCGGTGGCGAGAATTTCGCGCACCGCGCCTTTCAGCGTCAGGCGCCCGTCGCCCTGGCGGCTCCACGGGGTCTGGCCCGATCCCTTGGTGCCCAGGTCGAGCAGCCGGTTCCGGTGATCGCGCAGCTGCGCGAACAGGAACCCGCGCCCGTCGCCGATCTCGGGATTGTACACCCGGAACTGATGGCCGTGATAACGCAGCGCCAAAGGCTGCGGAAGGTTGCCGGGGAGGGACGCAAACCGCCCGAAATGGGCGATCCACTCGGCCTCGCTCAGCCCGTCCAGCCCGACCGTTGCCGCATGGGGCTGATTGCGAAAGCGCAGCGTCGTCTCGGGGAAGTCGGCGGCCGACACCGGATCGCCGAGCCATCCGGCCAGCGCGGCGATCCGGGGGTCGGGCCGGTACTGGTGCCCGTAGATGCCGGGTTGCGGTTCGTCGCGCATCCGGCGATAGTGGCCACAGCACGGGTCCCGCGCAAGCCGCGCGAACCGGATTGCAGGGAAATCTCTTGGCGATGGCGGAATTCGAGGATCGCTTCTGGACCGGCGAGGACGGGCTGCGGCTGCATTTCCGCGACTATGCCGGAACCGCCAACGAAGCCGGTGGCGACCGTCCACCCATCATCTGCCTTCACGGGTTGACCCGCAACGGCCGCGATTTCGAGACGCTCGCCGCACATCTGGCGGGGCGCTGGCGGGTGCTGTGCCCCGATTTCCGCGGACGCGGCGACAGCGCCTATGCCAAAGACCCGATGACCTACAACCCGCTGACCTACGCGCGCGATATCGAGGCACTGCTGGTGCATGAGGGGATCGCGCGGTTCGTGGCGGTGGGTACCTCGCTCGGCGGGCTGGTCACCATGCTGCTGGCGATGAGCGGGGCCGAACGGCTGGCCGGGGCGGTTTTGAACGACATCGGCCCGGAGATTTCGACCGTCGGGCTCGAGCGAATCATGAGCTATGTCGGGCAGGGCCGCAGCTTCGAGACCTGGATGCACGCCGCGCGCGCGCTGGAAGAGGCGCAGGGTGATATTTTCCCCGATTTCGGCGTGGCCGAGTGGCTGGTGATGGCCAAGCGCTGCATGACGCTGGGCAGCAACGGGCGGATCGTGTTCGATTACGACATGAAGATTGCCGAACCTTTCGCGGCGAGCGATGGCGCGACAGGGATCGACATGTGGCCCGCGTGGCGCGTGCTGCGTGGGCGGCCGCTGCTGCTGCTGCGCGGCGAGAACTCGGCGCTGCTCGCCCCGGATGTGGCGGAACGGATGATGGGCGAAATCCCCGATGCGGAACTCGTCACCATCCCGCGCGTCGGACACGCCCCGACGCTCGACGAGCCCGACGCGGTCGCGGGGATCGAGCGGCTGCTCGCAAGGGTGGCCTGACAGCCCCATGACCGGTGCCCAGCGCCCGCGACCGCTGCGCTTGCTGCACGTCCATTCGAGCTTCGATCCGGGCGGCAAGGAATTGCGCTGCGTCCAGCTGATCAACCGCTGGGGACCGGCTGCGGCCCATTCGATCGTGTCCGCAACCCCTGGCGCAATGGGCGCGGCGCGGCTGATCGCGCGCGGGATTCCGGTACTCCAGCTCAACCTGGCGGGGTTGAGCGGCTGGCCGGGTCCGCGCAGGTTGCAGGCCCTGGCCCAAGCGATGCGCGGCTATGACCTGATCCTGACTTACAACTGGGGCGCGATAAATGCGGTTATGGCGCATTCGGCGTTCGGTCCGGGGCTCGGCCTCGCCCCGCTGGTCCACCACGAGGATGGCTTCAATGTGGACGAGGCCGTGCGGCTCAAGCGCAGGCGCAACCTGTTCCGCATGCTCGCACTGGCCCGTGCGCAGGCGCTGGTCGTGCCCTCGCAGCGGCTCGAAAGCGTGGCGCTGGGTGCGTGGAACCAGCCACGCGACAAAGTCCACCGCATCGCCAACGGGATCGACGTGCGCGCCTATGCGAAGAAGCCCCCGCGTGACGCGCTGCCCCGGCTGATCAAGCGCCCGCACGAGCTGTGGCTGGGGACATTTGCAGGGCTGCGGGCGGTCAAGAACCTCCCGCGCCTGGTCCGCGCTTTCGCCGGCCTGCCCGAGCCGTGGCAGCTGGTCATCGCCGGCGAAGGGCCCGAGCGGGCTGCGATCCTCGCCGAGGCCGAGCGGCTGGGATTGGCCGACCGAGTGCATCTCGCGGGCTTCGTCGCCGATCCTGCCTCCGCTATCGGCCTGTTCGATCTGTTCGCGTTGTCGTCCGAAAGCGAGCAGTTTCCGGTCTCGGTGGTCGAGGCAATGGCGGCGGGACTTGCCGTGGCGAGCCCGGCGGTCGGCGATGTCGCGGCGATGCTGTCGCCCGAAAACGCGCCGTTCGTTACCCCGCCGGGCGACGAGGCGGCATTGTCCGATGCAATCGGGCGGTTGGCGGCCGATCCGCTGCGCCGCGCCGCAATCGGCGCAGCCAACCGGGCCAAGGCTCGTGCCGAGTTCGATGCAGCGACCATGGTGGAGCGCTATGCAGCGGTTTATGGGGGCGTTATGCAGCGCGCGAGCTTCCCTTAGTCCCTTGCTTCACCGTCCATTCACCGCCCCAGGTTCAATGCTGTGGCCAAGAGTATTGAAATGGCGCGGCCAATGGTTAAACAGCGCCCGATAGTCCACCTTCGCTCCCTGTGATCCGAGCTTCGAAAGCGCGCCTTGGCCCTTCGCCCCCCTTCGACCCCGACCCTGCCCGCAACCCCAGCTGAATCGAAAGGTCAGGCGCAGCAGGACGTGTTCATGCGCGAGGTCGACGACGCTCTGCGCGAAGACCAGTTCCTCGACGTGTGGCAGCGCTGGGGCATGATCATCGTGGTGGTCGTCCTGGCCGGGCTGGCAGCGCTGGCCGGCTGGCTGTGGTATGGCGAAAACCGCGATTCGGTAGCCGACAAGGCCGGCGAGGAGTTGATCGTCGCGCTCGATCAGGTGGAGGCGGGCCAGCTCGATGCGGGTGCCAAGGCGCTCGCTCCGCTGACTACCGAAGGCCCCGCCGGACCGCGCGCCGCCGCCAGGATGATGCAGGCGGGCATCCTCGCCGAACAGGGCAAGGCTGGGGAGGCGGTCAAGCTGTTCGCAGCGGTTGCGGCGGATAACTCGGCACCCGGACCCTATCGCGACCTTGCAAAAATCCGCGAGGTTGCGCTGAGCTTCGATACGCTCCCGCCCGAACAGGTCATTGCCCGGCTCAAGCCGCTGGCTGTGCCGGGCAACGCCTGGTTCGGCAGCGCGGGCGAGCTGGTCGGCGCGGCCTATCTCAAGCAGAACCGCGCTGATCTGGCCGGGCCACTGTTCGCCGCAATCGCGAAGGACAAGGGCGTGCCGCAATCGATCCGCAGCCGCACCCAGCAGCTTGCCGGGCTGCTGGGGGTCGATGCGGTGACCGATCCGGAAGCTGCCGCCGGAATCTCACCTGTCGCGCAGGCACCGGCACAATGATGTACCCCCCCATGACACACTCGAGGACTTCAGTGATGAGCCCCACCACCGCCGGCAGCGTTGCTAGCCAAAAACTGGCCAGGGCTTCGCTTATGCTGGTCCTTGCCATGGCCGTTGGGGCTTGCGGCGTGCTGGGCGGCAACAAGACCAAGACCACCCCGACTTTGGGCAACCGCACCCCGGTGCTGTCGCGGATTGAAACCAGCGCCAAGGTCGACCTTAATCTGGCGTCGATCGCGGTGATCCTGCCGACCGCCGAGACCAATCCCGAATGGGCGCAGGCCGGCGGAAACGCGGGCAAGAGCTATGGCCACCTTGCACTCGCCGCCACGCCGCAGCGCGCCTGGACCGCCAGCGTCGCGGGTTCGAGCCCGGGCCAGCGGCTCGCCGCCGCGCCGGTGGTCGGGGGCGGCCAATTGTTCGTGTTCGACACCGACGGGGCGGTCCACGCCTTCGATGCCGTGACGGGACGGCCGAACTGGCGCACCTCGCTGAAAGGTGAGAATAATTCCAGCTCGCTGTTCGGCGGCGGGGTCAGCTTTGCCGATGGGCGGGTCTATGCCACCACCGGGCTGGGCGAGGTCGCCGCGCTCGACGCCACCAACGGCAGCCAGCTGTGGCGGGTCAAGCCGGCCGGACCCCTGCGCGGCTCGCCGACGATTGCCTTCAACGCGATCTACGTGATGACGCAGGACAACCAGATCCATGCGCTCAACGCCGCCGATGGCGCGTCGCTGTGGAACGAAAGCGGGGCGCAAGGCCAGGCCGGGGTGTTTGGCGTAGCCGCACCAGCAGCCGGGCAGGGGACAGTCATCGCCGGTTACAGCTCGGGCGAACTGACCGCCTACCGCTATGAGAACGGTCGCCAGCTTTGGTCCGACGCCCTGGCGCGGACCAGCATCGCCACCAGTGTCGCGACCCTGACCGATATCGACGCCGATCCGATCATCGATCGTGGCCGGGTCTACGCGCTGGGGCAGGGCGGACGCATGGCGGCATACGAACTGGTCACCGGTCAACGTATCTGGGAACTGAACCTGGCGGGCATTTCGACCCCGGCCGTGGCGGGCGAGTGGATCTTCGTGCTGACCGATGAGGCGCGGCTGCTCTGCCTGGCACGCGCCACCGGCAAGGTTCGCTGGATCGCGCAGCTGCAACGCTACAAGAACGAGGAAAAGGAAAAGAACGAATCGTTCTGGACCGGCCCGGTGCTGGCGGGGGACCGCTTGTGGGTGGCCAATTCGCGCGGTGAGATCCAGACGGTGAGCGTCGCCGATGGCAGCGTCAGCTCGTTCGTGAAGTTGAGCGACCCGATCTCGCTGGCTCCGGTCGTGGCCAACGGGACGCTTTATGTCCTCGACGACGGCGGGAAGATTTCCGCGTTCCGCTGAGCCTTCACGCAAACTCAATCTCTGCGCGTTAACCACCGGCGCCATGAGCGCACGAGATTCCGTCCCTCTGGGCCCGGCCGATCCCCGGCCCCCAAGTGACGTCTCTGTGGGCGTCGGCCTCGCCGGACTGGCTGGCCTGTGCGCCTGGATTCTCGTCTGCCGCGAATGGGCGAGTGTTTCCGAACTGCTGCACCTGCCCGGCCCGCGCGCGCCGCTCAGCGGGCGCTATGCGGCGATGGCGGCGGTGGTGTTCTCCGCGCTGCCGATGGTGCTGTGGTCGCTGCTGTTCGACAAGGTCCACCGCCGCGCCTCGACCGGGATCGCCTGGGACCGCCCGCGCCCGCTTTCGGAAATCGTCGACGTCTCGATCACCAAGCTGGCCGGGTTGTGGGCCACCTGGGGGCTGATCGCGGTCTTCTATGCGCTCGCCCGGTGGTATTGGCAGGGGCAGTACCTGTTTGCGATGGAGGTGCTGGAATTCGCCGCGCCGCTGCTGTTCGTGAGCTCGATTCCCTATGTGCTGTGGCTCGACCGGGTGCTGGTGAACCCGCGCGACGGGGCCTGGCACTTTGGCGCCATGCTGATCGGGCGCGAGGCGTGGGAGGCGGAGGAAGTCCGCCACCACTTGCGCGGATGGGCCGTAAAAGGATTCTTCTGCGCCTTCATGATCTCGATCCTGCCGCCCGGCTTTGCCACGGTGGTCGAGGCCGATTTCGGTGCAATCCTTGGCAATCCAGTGCGGCTGACGGTGCTGTTGACCGAGCTTCTGTTCGTAATCGACGTTCAGATTGCGATGGTCGGCTACCTGCTGACGATGAAGCCGCTCGATGCGCAGATCCGCACCGCCAATCCCTATCTCTCGGGCTGGGTCGCGGCGCTGATCTGCTATCCGCCGTTCATCCTGATGGCCCCGGGCGGTCCGATGGATTATCACACCGGTTCGGGCGACTGGGCGAAGTGGCTGGCCGATTACCCGGCGCTATTGTGGGGCTGGGGAGCACTGCTGGTGACGCTGACCGCGATTTACGCCTGGGCGACGGTCGCGTTCGGCCTGCGCTTCTCCAATCTCACCTATCGCGGGGTGCTGACCAACGGCCCCTATGCCTGGACCCGCCACCCGGCCTACCTTTCGAAAAACCTGTTCTGGTGGTGCGCGACGCTGCCGTTTTTCGCCGCCAGCGGGCTGACCTCCGACGCGGTCCGCAACACTGCGATCCTCGCGCTCGTTTCGGCGGTCTATTTCTGGCGGGCGAAAACCGAGGAGCGGCATCTTTCAGCCGAAGACCCCAAATATCTCGCCTACTGGCACTGGATGGCGCGGCACGGGCCGGTGACGCGGGTGCTGGAGCGGCTGGTCAGGTTGCCGGGACGGCGGGGGACGATGCTGCAACCGGCGGAGTGAAGCCTCAGACAGCCACGCCCTCGTCGGTCTCGTAAACCCGGATATCCCGCTCCGAAAGCCCCAGCGCCGGCTGCGCGGCACGCCATTCGGCCATGTGCGGGGCCTTGAAGTGGGCGGCGAGCGCATCGCGATCGCGCCAGCGCTCGGCGATGTGGATCAGGCCCGGATCGAGCAGATCGACCGCATAGGCATAGGCGATGCAGCCATCCTCGGCGCGGGTCGCTTCAAGCGTTGCGGTCATCACCGGGCGGGCGGCTTCGATGTTTTCGGGGGGAATGCGGATCGTCCCCATCACGACGATCATCAAAAGCTCTCCTCGTAGACCCGGGTAACGTCGCCCTGCCATTCGCCATGATACAGCTCGAGCAGCCGCTCGGCGTGGGTCCGACCGCTGGCAACGATCTCGTGGAGCGGATCGAGGAACCCGGTCTCGTTATCGCCGCTGGCGTTAAGGCGCCCGCGCGCCGCCAGCCCGCCGCGCGCGATTTCCAGCGCCTCGCGCGCCAGCTCGCGCAGTGTTCCGCCGCCGGGAATGGGTGCGGCAAGGCCGAGCCTGGGCACGGATGAGCGCAGTGCCTCGCGCTCGTCCATCGACCAGCCCTTGACCAGGTCCCACGCCGCATCGAGCGCGGTCTGGTCGTATAGCAGCCCGACCCACAGCGCGGGCAGCGCGCAGATGCGATTCCACGGCCCGCCATCGGCCCCGCGCATTTCAAGGAAGCTTTTAAGCCGCACCTCGGGGAAGGCGGTCGAAAGATGGTCGATCCAGTCGCTGGCAATCGGCAGTTCGCCGGGCAGCGCGGGCAGCTTGCCCTGGAGGAAATCGCGGAACGACTGCCCGGCTGCGTCGATATATTTGCCCTCGCGGAACACGAAATACATCGGCACGTCGAGCATGTAGTCGACATAGCGTTCATAGCCGAACCCGTCGTCGAACACGAACGGCAGCATCCCGGTGCGCTGCGGATCGGTGTCCGACCAGATGTGGCTGCGATAGCTGAGAAACCCGTTGGGCTTGCCTTCGAGGAACGGGGAATTGGCGAACAGCGCGGTCGCCAGCGGTTGGAGCGCCAGCCCGACGCGAAACTTCTGAGCCATGTCCGCCTCGCTCGCATAGTCGAGGTTGACCTGGACCGTGCAGGTCCGCAGCATCATGTCGAGGCCCATGCTGCCCACCCGCGGCATGTGGCGCAGCATGATGTCATAGCGCCCCTTGGGCATGATCGGCAGCTCGGCCCGGGTCTTGTCGGGCCACAGGCCCAGACCCAGAAAGCCGGTTCCGGTCTTGGCCCCGATGGCTTTGACTTGCTGCAAATGCCGCCCGGTCTCGGCGCAGGTCTGGTGCAGGTTTTCCAGCGGCGCGCCCGATAGTTCGAGCTGGCCGGCCGGCTCGAGGCTGACCGTGCCATCGGGACCGGCCATCGCGATGACGCGCTTGATGCCATCCTGGCCGAGTTCTTCGACCGGGGTCCAGCCGAATTCACCCAGCGCCAGCAACAGGTCGCGGATGCCACCCGGCTCGGCATAGGATGGGGCGTGAAAGTCCTTGCGGCTGAACACGAATTTCTCGTGCTCGGTGCCGATCCGCCATGCCTCGCGCGGCTTCTCGCCCTTGATCATCGGCGCGATCAGTTGGTCGCGGTGCTCGATCGGAGGATCGTTGCGGTTTGAAACCGTTCGGGTGCTCATCGCCGCCGGTTAGGCCGGGAACGGCGGTTTCGCCAGCCTGTTTTTACGCCTGTGTTCACTGGCCCCAATCGCCCGCCAGCGCCATCCACAGCGCGGTGGCGGCAATCGCCGCAGTCTCGCCGCGCAGGATGCGCGGGCCGAGGGAAATCGCAACGGCAGACGGGTGTGCACGGATCGCGGCGCGCTCAGTCTCGTCGAACCCGCCCTCGGGACCGATCAGCAGCGCCGCGGGGCCGGGATGGGCAGTGAAAGCGCTCGCGGCGGGAGCGCCGCCCTGCTCATCGGCGAAGAACAGCACACGGTTGTCGGGCCACGCGCGCAACAGCGCATCGAGCTTCACCGGTGCGATCACTTCGGGCAACGCGGTCCGTGCGCACTGTTCGGCCGCTTCGGTGACGATCGCGCGAGCCCGATCGAGGTTGAGCTTGTCGGCCACCACCCGGCGGGTCAGCAGCGGCTGGATCCGCCGCACGCCGAGCTCGGTCGCTTTCTCGAGCACCAGATCGAAATGCGGCTTCTTGAGCAGCGCGGCGCACAAGGTGAAATCGGGCACCTGCTCGCGCGGACGCAGGCGTTCGCCGACGGTCAGCGAAACGTCGCGCTTGCCCGCCGTGCTTACCGTCGCCGGCCACTCTCCGGTCAGGTCGTCGCACAGGATCACGACGTCGCCGGGCGTGGCACGCATGACCCTGGCAAGGTAATGCGCCTGCGGGCCATCAAGCACCACGCTTGCGCCGCCCGTAAGCGGTCCCGCCACGAACAGGCGCGGCGCGCTGCGCGGGGGCGAGGCGGGGGTTGCGGGCATCGGCCACGACTAGCTTACAAAACTGTCCCCGTCATTCCCGCGAAAGCAGGAACCCAACTCCTGACCTTGCGGACCGCCCCGGGGGAAATATGGGGAGTTAGGTTCCCGGTTTCGCGGGATCGACGAAGGGATGTATGGGGGCTGTGTGACCGATACGATCGTCCCCGATACCCAGCACCGCGGCCTTGTGGCGCGTTTGCCTGCCAATATGCGCGGGCTGGCCCAGCTTGCCCGGTTCGACCGGCCGATCGGATGGTGGCTGCTGTTCTGGCCGGGTGCCTGGGGCGTCATGCTCGCGGGTGGAGGCGAGCGCTGGGCCCTGATCGCATGGCTGCTGCTCGGCGCAATCGCGATGCGCGGCGCGGGCTGCGTTTACAATGACATCGTCGACCGCGATCTCGACCGCAAGGTGGCGCGCACTGCCGCGCGGCCCGTGGCGAGCGGCGCGGTGAGCCTGCGCGCCGCCTGGGCCTGGCTGCTCGCGCTGTGCCTCGTCGGGCTGGTCGTACTGCTCCAGCTGCGCACCGCCGCGCAGATCGTGGCGCTGGTCAGCCTCGCGCCGGTCGCGGCCTATCCGTTCATGAAGCGGATCACCTGGTGGCCGCAGGCGTGGCTGGGGATCGTTTTCAGCTGGGCCGCGCTGGTCGGGTGGGTCGAGGTGAGCGCTGAGAACCTCACCGTCCTCGCCGCGCTCTATGCCGGCTCAATCGCCTGGGTGATCGGCTACGACACGATCTACGCGCTGCAGGACCGCGAGGACGACGCGCTGATCGGGGTGCGCTCGAGCGCGCTGCGGTTGGGCCGCCATGTGCGCGGCGGCGTGGCGCTGTTCTATGGGGCCGCGCTGGCGTTGTGGGCGCTGGCCTTCTGGGACCTGCGCGGCGATCCGCTGGCGCTATTGGCGCTGCTGCCGATCGCCGCACAGCTCGGCTGGCAAGTCGCGACGCTGAAGCCCGGCGATGGCGGCGACGCGCTCGCCAAGTTTCGCAGTAATCGCACGGCGGGACTGCTGCTCGCCGCCGCCTGCTTCGTGGTGGGGAACGCGTGACAATCACGCGTAACTGACCACCTCGAACTCGATCCCGTCCCAGTCGAGGAAGTAGAACCGTCGCCCCGGTGCGTAATCGCCGTGGTGCATCGGTTCGAGCCCGGCGGCGGCGACCACGGCTTCGGCGGCAGCCAGATCGTCGACCTCGATCCCGATATGATTGAGCGGCAGGCCCATGGCGAACGGCCCGCCGCGGCCCTCGTTGGTGTAGAGCGCTAGGTAACCGTTTTCGCTCCCGACATGGATCGTCCGGCCGCCCATCTGCGATGGCCCGCGCCACCGTTCATGCCAGCCGCACAACTTTTCGAACAGCGCGGCGGAGCGGTCGGGATTGCTGACGGTCAGATTGGCGTGTTCCAGGCGAGCTGTGGTCATGGCTGAAGGTTCCTTTGCAGGTGCTTGGTTTCTTGCGCCTCTCCGGAAATGCCGAATCATCGCGCTTGCCTCTTGTACGACCTCAAGCTAACTTGAGGTCAAGAAAAAAAGCGAGTCGCCGGGGTTGGATGGTGTCATGGCAAGGTTGCACAAGGACGATCTGGTTCCGATCGGCGAGATGGCACGACGCACCGGAGTGGCGGTCTCGGCGATCCGGTTTTACGAAGCCAAGGGCCTGCTCACCTCCTTGCGGACCAGCGGCAACCAGCGGCGATTTCTGCGTTCGGACATCCGCCGGATCAGCTTCATCCTGATCGCGCAGAAGCTCGGGCTGGGGCTGGCCGAGATCGAGGCCGAGCTGGCCTCGCTGCCGCAGGGCCGCACCCCTACGCTGACCGACTGGCAGAAGATCAGTCGCTCGATGCGGGTCGCACTCGATATCAAGATCCAGCTGCTTACCCGGACCAAGCAGAAGCTGGACCAGTGCATCGGCTGCGGCTGCCTCAGCCTGTCGCGCTGCCAGTTGTATAACCGCGACGATCGGGCGGCGGCGGGTGGTACCGGGCCGCGCTATGTGCTCGACAAGGTGGCAGAAGGAAGCGTGCGATGAACAAACTGAAGCGCAAGGCCTATGACGAGGCGCTGGCCGCGCTGCAGCTTGAACTGGTCATGATGGCGCGCTGGGTGACCACGACCGGCGCGCGCGTGGTCGTGGTGGTCGAGGGCCGCGACACGGCCGGCAAGGGCGGGGCGGTCAAAGCGATCCGCGCCAGGATCAACCCGCGCCAGTGCCGGGTGGTCGCGCTGGCAAAGCCGAACGAGCGTGAGGCGGGGCAATGGTATTTCCAGCGCTACCTCGCGCATCTGCCCGCAGCGGGCGAAATCGTGCTGTTCGACCGGTCATGGTACAACCGCGCCGGGGTCGAGCAGGTGATGGGTTACGCCAACTCAGAGCAGGTCGAGGCGTTCCTCGCCGCCGTCCCCGCATTCGAGAAGCTGTTGGTGGATGATGGGGTGATCCTGTTCAAATACTGGTTGTGCTGCGATCAGGAAAAGCAGGAGGAGCGCTTCGCCGAACGACGTGACGATCCGCTGAAGGGCTGGAAACTGTCACCGATCGACCTCGCTGCGCGGGAGAAATACGACGATTACACCGCCGCGCGCGAGGCCATGCTCAAGGCCACCCATACCAAGCATTCGCCGTGGACCCTGGTCGATTTCAACGACCAGAAGCGCGGGCGGTTGACCCTGATCCGCGACCTGCTCGACCGCATGCCGGATGCCAAGGTCAAGGAGGCGGAAGTCGAACTGCCGCCGCTCAAGGGTAAGCCGAGCGAGGAGCGATACGGGGTGGTGCAGCCACTGGCGTGGTTCGACGGCTAAGGCTTCGTGCCATTGATGCTGGTCGCGCAGCCGAAGAAATGCTTGCGGAAGCGCACGGTAAGTCCTCGTCGCTTAAACATTTCGCCAAATCCCGAGGGCAGCTCCGTCACTCCGCCGCCAGCAGTTCCTCCGCCCCTCCAAGGTCCACGCTGACCAGCCGCGAGACGCCTTGTTCGACCATCGTCACCCCGAACAGGCGGTGCATGCGGCTCATGGTGACGGCGTTGTGCGTGACGATCAGGTAGCGGGTCTGGGTTTCGGCGACCATCGCGTCGAGCAGGTCGCAGAAGCGTTCGATG
>Ga0209702_10007357_pt1 | contig 13511 bp, 14 predicted proteins | sample FRY01_FD_187210 | JGI IMG/M metagenome (GOLD analysis project Ga0209702, IMG submission 187210) | Freshwater microbial communities from Lake Fryxell liftoff mats and glacier meltwater in Antarctica - FRY-01 (SPAdes) (version 2) | ecosystem: Environmental > Aquatic > Freshwater > Ice > Glacier... | reverse complement strand
TGCTGGGTCTGGTCGATACCGCCATGGTCGGTTCGCTGGGCAATGCGGCGCTCGGCGCAGTCGGCCTCTCCTCCTTCGCCTCCTTCATATTTCTCGGACTCTTTTTCGGCTTCTCGATCGCCGTACAGGCCCTGTCCTCGCGACGCACCGGCGAGGGGGCCGGGCACCAGTCAGCACGCCCACTGCACGCAGCACTGATCATCATCGGACTCACCGCGCCTCTGCTGTCAGCCCTCTTGTACGTCGCGATTCCCTGGCTCTTTCCTCTCATGAACGATGATCCAGAAGTCATCCGGATCGGCATCGACTACATTCGCTGGCTGATTCTACAGGCGGTGTTTGCAGGGTTCATCGCGGCTTGTACCGGGTTCTGGAACGGTATCGGGGAAAGCCGGATCTACTTCACTTCACTGCTCGCGATGCACGCTGCCAACATATTCCTCAACTACATCTTCATCTTCGGCCACTTTGGCGCCCCCGCCATGGGCGCGGAAGGCGCCGGCTTCGCCACCTTTCTCGCCAATGTGCTGGGTGCGGCCCTGTTTGCGTGGCTCGGTTTTCGACATGGCCGGCCATACGGCTTCACCCGCTTCGAGGCCGGCATCGAGGAGATACGTCGGGTACTGCGACTGGCTGTTCCCGCAGGCCTGCAGCAGGTGCTCGACGTCGCCGCGTTGACCGTGACCTACAGTATCGTCGGCCGGGTCGGCACTGCAGAACTGGCCTGTTACAGCGTGCTCATCAACCTGATCAACTTCGTAGGTCTGCCCGCCTGGGGATTGGGTACTGCAGGCGCGACCCTGGTCGGCCAGGCGCTGGGGCGTCGGGATGTTGCGGATGCCAGACAGTGGGCTCGCGAAACGGTCAGGGTTGGTATCGTCGCGATGGGCGTGATCGGCGTACCGTTCTGGGTCGCACCGGAACTTCTGCTCTCGATCTGGATTCACGATGCAGCCACTGCCGAACTCGCCATCTGGCCAACCCGGATACTGGGCGCCATGATCGCGCTCAACGGGATCGGCTACATGCTGGCCATGATGCTCAATGGCGCCGGCGACGTGAAGAAGGTCACCTGGATCAACCTGGTCACCCAATGGCTGATTCTGGTGCCTGGGGTGTGGCTGGCCGGACCGGTCCTTGGTCTGGGATTGCTCGGCATGTGGCTCGTACACCAGTTGCCGTTCCGCTTTGGTCACGTGTTCATCTTCGGCTGGTTCTGGAAGCGTGGTGGCTGGGCAAAAATCTCGATCTGATCCAGTTTGTTTGCACCCTCGAACTCTTCTCTGCTGGCGCTGCCTTGTCAAATACCGTACAGCGCCTGCTGGAACAGACAACAGGTGGAATCACGGGGAATCCGGTCGCGCGGCAGCGGTGTATCGAGCTGCGAGGGTATTGGACCGTACTGGTCGGCCAACAAGCTCAGTGCCTCGACATCAAACTGGTGGAGCGCTGCCGAGTTTTCACCGAGCACCTTGCGTCGCACGGAATCTGACAATCCGCTGAACGTCAGTTGCAGTGAATCGAGATTGTAGGGAAAGGTCCCTTCATAATGCGGGTAGTCATTGCCCCACAGAACCTTGTCGACGCCAATACGCTCGATGCCATTCAGATCATCGATGCTGGGGGAACTCGCACCGTAATAACAGTTGCGCGCGGCATAAAAGCCAGGCGTCTCCTTCAGTATCCACTGCATGTCCCTGTAGTTCATCTCACCGATGGCGCCAGCCTGAAGTCCCCGGTGAATGCGATCCAGACTGTTCAGCATGGCTGGCACCCAGGCGCAGCCGGATTCGGTCAGGACGTACTTCAGGCGCGGGAACTTCTCGAATGCACCACTCATGATGAGATGACGATAACCAGCCTGGCAGTAGAACGTGACTTCGGAGATCCACAGGGCTTCAGCGACCGCTCCTTTGCCAAAATCCGGGGAACCTTGCCCCGAGCGCTGGTTCATGACCAGGTCGTGGTGCCAGCCCGGTCTAGTCATGCAGGTTCGTCGCGAGGGTGACGAGATGCGCGAAAAGACAGTATGGCGCGCACTGGAAGGAGCACGCGCTGTGTTTTCGCGACTATCAGCAGCCGCAGCAGAAGATTTATGAATAGACCGGGCTAGTCCCAATGGCACTTACTTAAGGTCTGAACGATAACCGGATTTCCGGGCCTGTGCTTGAGCGACTGGACGAGGGACCTTGAGCCAGGGGAAGGATTTGGGTCGACGTTTCCCTGCACGCGGCTCCAGACGATCCGGTCTCTTGCCGACCTTACATTGAACGATCATCCCGCATAGCGTCCCGATATCGGTCTGTCGCCGTCGTGGTCTGCGCTGGCTCACCCAGATCAGCGTCATCTGAACCGTATGTTTAAAGCTGATATCCCGTGGATGCATGGACGACCGTGCGGCGGCTTCGGCCATCAGCACACGGATCAGGTTGTACGCCAGCAGCCAGGTCCACAACTCCTTCTCGACCATCTCAGGTGTCTGGCATCGCAGGACCTCCATGCCCAAGGTGGTTTTGATGGCACGCAGATCCAGTTCGACCTGCCACCGCATCGCGTACAGTTCTCCCAGGGTACGTGGACTCACCGGTTGTGCGTCCAGCATTGTCGTGACCAGAATGCGGCCACCACGCCGCACTTCACGCATCGTCAGCGTCGGTGGACAAGCTGCGTAGGCCGCCGTGCTCATCCACGCGGGCGCTTGTCGCGGCTTCTTCCAGGTCACGACATGATCGCGTTTACCTAAACTCTGGCCTCGACGAAAGTCCGTACGCCGCCCGGCTATTTGTGGGAAGACAGCATCCACGCCCGCACCCTGCAGCGACGCCATCAGCCAATAGCTGCAAAAAAGCGCATCGCCAAGTACCACATCACTGGCCTTGAACGCACCCAGCAGGCTACGCAGCAACCCATGTTCGCCATGGCCTTTGCCTGCAAACGGCCCGATGGCCGCTTCCGGAAGTGCGCCAGTCGACAGGCAGATCACCGCCATCAACCGAGCCAGTGGAAAGCCCACGCCCGCAGCCTGGCTGCTCGGTTGCGGGTAGCAGGATTGATTCAACCGTGTATCCGGCATTGAGATGCCGGTGCCATCGATCAGCTTCACGCGACGTCCCTGCCAACGCCAAGGCATCGCGGCCTGCCTACACAGATGTTCGCCGGTCGCCCGCGCCAGTGTGCTGATCATGTTGACAGGCAGTCGATGCCGGGCGCGACAGTAGCCTCCGGTTCTTACACTTTGTGGCGGTATTCCTTGGGCCGCACGCACGACGGCCCATTCGTTGACCACGCGCTGGCATGAGTGATCTGCGTTCAGGGCCTGTGACAGAAACATCGACAGGGTGACGGTCGGCGGGTACAACCGCTCGCGATGTTCAGGCAGGAGTGCTTCGCTCAGTTTGCCGAAGGGGCCGGCGAGCGTGTTGAAGAAATCGACCGCTCCGTAGGCGTGTACCGCACGCGAAACTCTCGCACGGACCCGCATCTTCGCTTGCGACTTCGATGGCTCGTCCTTACGCTTCGACAGGGTGGTTGTCCTTGTTTGTTGGGTATTGGCTTCGATAACCGGATACTAACCAGCAAGGGCCGCCACCTCCTTCAAAATCAAACGCTTACCGAGATCGGCTCAAAACCGTTAACACTAAGTAAGTGCCATTGGGGCTAGCCCGCATTATTCATGAAGGGTCGTAGCGAGGGCGTCGAGAGTAGTGAAAACGCATGGTGGCGCGGACTGGAGTGCGCGCAAGCGTGCTTGACAGCACGTCGAGCACGAGGAAGGAGCACGCCCAGTGTTTTCGCTGCTATCGGCGACCGCAGTAGGCAATTCATGAATAATGCGGGCTGGGAACCTGCGCGGCAGAAGATCAGCAGGCCGCGGCGGCGCAGACCGGCCCGGGCGATGAACCCGATATCCCGGATCGCCTCATCCAGATCGTTGGGCAGGATCAAACCGACACCCGCCCGTCGAAGCGGATCTTCGGCGCAGAAATCTGCCAGCCAGCGATTATGTGCCCGGATGCCAGCCAGACAACTCTCGAAGTCCTCCGGTCCGGGCGGCGGCGCAGTGACGATACTCTTGCGAAAAAATGGTGGCACCGTATTCGGAAACACCACTTCAGCAACCACTCCCTGACTGTTCTGGTCCTCGCTGTGGATGGCGAGATCCCAGTTTTTCATCTTCTTGGCGCTGTAGTGCTCCTGCGCCGGGTTCCTGTATCCGCCCCGCCACTCATCGAACTTCTCGCTCCAGACAGGCTCGAGGTATTCCCGATACTGCGCATGGCTGCCATCCGCATGGGTATCGGCAGTGATGAGCAGGCAAGGCTGGTTGGACATCTTGTTAGCCTCTCGTCTCTCGTCTCTCGCCCCTCAAACCGACTGCAGCAGATCCATGGTCTGTTCCATCGCGGCCAGTCGATCCCTGCCGGTGGACTCGATCCGGATGGTCAGGCCGTTGATGCCGACATCCTTGTACTTCTGGAAACGCGCCTTGACCATCGCGGCCGTGCCAATGGCACCAAACTCGGTGACCATCGCATCCGGTACACGTTTGGCCGCGTCGTCCCGCTTGCCAGCTTTCCAGAGCTGCTGAATGGCCAGCGCATCATCCGTAAACCCGGCCCGCTTGAAGGCGTCGTTGTAGAAGTTGGTCTTGGCGCTGCCCATGGCCCCCATCTGGAAAGCGACACCAGCGCGTCGGGCTTCGATCAGCTCTTCTACGTTTTCACCGATGGCCACAGAGCAGCCAACGTTGAGAAAGATGTCGGAGAGTTGGCGACCGGCTTGTTCGGCGCCACGTCGAATGTGATCCAGATGAGCTTCCGGATGATCCGGCGAAAACGATGTGCCAAGCCAGCCATCGGCGGCAGCACCGGTGAATTCCAGCGCTTTCGGGGCCAGTGTCGCGAGGTAGATCGGGATCGCAGCAGGCGGATGATCCAGGCGAAGCGGTTTGCCTTCGCCACCCTTGCGTGGCAACACATGGTGCCGACCTTCGTGCACCAGCTTTTCACCTGCAAAGGCCAGTCTGAGAATCGCCACGGTCTCTCGCATGCGGGACAGCGGTTCTGCATAGGCGATGCCGTGCAACCCTTCGACAACCTGTGGGCCACTGGCACCGAGCCCCAGCAGGAACCGGCCTTCAGACAGATCGTTCAGGGAGAACGCGGTCATGGCGGTCATCGAGGGCGTTCGCGCACTGATCTGCATGATCCCGGTGCCAAGTTTGATTTTTGTGGTCAGCCCCGCGAGGAACGCCAGCGAAGTGACTGCATCGGAACCCCACGCTTCAGCCGACCACACACTGTCGACACCCTGGCGCTCGGCTTCCTGCACCATCTCTACCAGATGTCTGGCATTTGTCCGCGCATAACCCCCGACCGCAATCGATGCCTTCAGCATTGCTCTCTCTCCTGTTGACCTGTTGGCCCGGTGACCTGTTGACCTGGTGGCCCGTTGATTTGTTGGTGCAAGTCAGAGCATACGTGGTTTGACCCTTCTTGCCAGCCCGCCCGCTTCAAGTCGGGGACGCCAGCGCCGACCGTTGTTATGATCCTTTGCATGCAGCAACTCCCCCCTGGCTTCCGGATTGGCCACGCCACCCACAGTGCGTTCAACACCGGGGTGAGCGTGATCCTGCCGGATGACGTCGCAGTCGCTGGTGTCCATGTCATGGGCGGCGCGCCGGGCACACGTGAAACCGATCTGCTGGCGCCTTCACAACTGGTCGCCACCATCGATGCGCTGGTGTTCTCCGGTGGATCTGCGTTTGGACTGGATGCAGCGAGCGGCGTGCAGGCATGGCTTCGTGAACAGGGTCGTGGTTATCCGGCTGCGCCGTTTCGCATCCCGATCGTTCCTGCCGCCATCATCTTCGATCTGCGCACCGGCAAGATCGATGAATGGGGACGCTACCCCCCTTATCGGGAACTCGGCTTCGAAGCCTGCAGCAACGTGACGGAGGCCCCTCACATCGGGCGTATCGGTGCGGGTATCGGCGCAACCACAGCTACCGGACCCGGCGGTGTCGGCATCGCCAGTCAACGCATGCCGGACGGCATCACGGTCACCGCCGTCGTGGTGTGCAATGCCGCTGGCTCGACCCACGTTGGCGATACCGATCATTTCTGGGCAGCACCCTTTGAGATCGGCACTGAATTTGGTGGTCGTGGGGTTGCCTCACCATGGCCACAGGATGCGCATCGCATCCGCACCAAGGCCGGCTTCAAGGAATTGCAGAACACCACACTCGCCGCGATTCTGACGGATGCCCAGTTGACCAGTTCAGATGCACAACGTCTTGCCATCGTTGCACATGACGGATTTGCACGGGCAATCTATCCGGTACATACGCCGGCGGATGGCGATGTGGTCTTTACACTCGGCAATGGCCGGGCTGGTCGGCCTGTCGAAGATCCGATGCTGTTGGGCGTCTGTGCAGGCAATGTCGTTTCACGTGCCATTGCCATCGCGGTCTACACCGCCGAACTACAGACCAAACAACAGGCTGAAAAACAAGCCAAACCACGGGAAGGTCAATGATGGATCGCCTGTTCAACGTCATCGAATCGCGTCGGGATGAACTGGTCGCACTGACCCGGCAGATGGTGAAGATTCCGACCATCAATCCACCTGGGGACTACTATCAGCCCTGCGCCGAAGTGATCGGTGAGCGACTGCGCAAACGGGGCTTTGAGGTCCAGTACCTGCGAGCTACCGGCACACCGGGCGATTCCGACCGTTACCCACGCATCAACATCATGGCGAAGCGTGTGGGCAAACAGAATGGTCCACGCATCCACTTCAACGGCCACCTCGATGTGGTCGAGCCTGGCGCAGGCTGGACCGAGGCCCCCTTTGACGCCACCTTGAAGGAGGGCCGCATCTACGGTCGTGGGACCTGCGACATGAAGGGTGGCATTGCGGCCGCCATCATCGCCATGGAAGCGCTGCTCGACGTCATGCCGGATCTGCCGGGAACACTCGAACTGTCAGGCACCGCCGATGAAGAGTCCGGTGGTTACGGTGGTGTTGCCTGGCTGTGCGAGCAGGGACTGCTGACCCGCGACACGGTTGATCATGTGATCATTCCCGAACCACTCAACAAGGATCGGGTCTGCCTTGGACATCGTGGTGTCTGGTGGGCCGAGATCGAGACCTTTGGCCGCATCGCCCACGGCTCCATGCCTTTTCTGGGTGACAGTGCCATCCGTCATATGAGCGCCGTGCTGCAGTCGTTCGAAGACATACTTTATCCACTGCTGGCGACCAAGCGTACGGACATGCCGGTGGTCCCGGAGGGCGCCAGACAGTCCACGCTCAACATCAATTCCCTGCATGGTGGTCAGCAGGAAGGGCACGACGGTCTGCCCTCGCCGCTGGTGGCCGATTCCTGTCGCATGATCATCGACCGGCGGTTCCTGATCGAAGAGACCATCTCTGAGGTCAAGGCAGAGGTGTCGAGGTTACTCAACGGATTGACAAGTGATCGCACCGGATTTCGTTACGCCATACGCGACCTGTTTGAAGTGTTACCGACGATGACAGACAAGAATGCTGCGGTAGCGCGCAGCATCGCTGGCGCCATCGAAACCGTGCTCGGCAAGGCCCCCGACTACGTCATCTCACCAGGCACCTACGACCAGAAACACATCGACCGGATCGGCCGTCTGCACAACTGTATCGCCTACGGCCCTGGCATCCTCGATCTTGCCCATCGCCCTGACGAGTACGTCGGCGTGCAGGACCTGGTGGATTCGGCCAAGGTCATGGCGCTGGCAACACTGCGTCTGCTGACCGGGGCAACACCATCATGACTGATCGACTGGCGGGCAAGATTGCCATTGTTACGGGTGCAGCATCCGGGTTTGGCGCAGGTATAGCACGCAAGTTTGTCGCCGAGGGCGCGATGGTGTGGATCGCGGACATTGACGTGCCGGCAGGCGAAGCCATGGCGGCATCGCTCGGCATGCCGTTTGCCCGGCTCGATATCTGTGACGCCAATGGCGTTCGCAATTTTTCCCGCCTCATGGAGCGTGTGGACATACTTGTGAACAATGCAGGCATTGGCCATGTCCCTACCCCGGCTGAAGACGTCGACGCTGCCACCTTCGATCGCATCGCCAACGTCAACATGCGTGGCATCTTCCACATGTGTCAGGCTTTCATACCGGGCATGAAAACAAACCGCTCCGGCGTGATCATCAACATCGCCTCCACTGCCGGGGTCCGGCCACGTGGTGGTCTCACCTGGTACAACGCCTCCAAGGGCTGGGTCATCACGGCGACCAGGTCGCTCGCCGCAGAACTTGCGCCGTTTGGTATTCGTGTCAATGCAATCAATCCGGTGGCTGGTGACACGCCGCTGCTGGCGACTTTCATGGGCGGCGACAGTGAAGCCCTGCGCAACAAGTTTCTGGCCAGCATTCCACTGGGCCGATTCTGCACCCCCGAAGATGTCGGTGCGATGGCCTGTTATCTCGCCAGCGATGAAGCCTCCATGGTTACCGGCGTGGCGATGGAAGTGGATGGCGGGCGGGTGTTGTAACTACCAGGACACACTGTAACCACCAGGACACACTGTAACCACCAGGACACACTGTAACCACCAGGACACACAGCGCATGCCCAACCCGATCAACCTGGACGACCTGACAGCCGCCCGCACTCTCGTCGCCCGCCACGTTGCACCAACCCCCCAATACTGCTGGCCATTGCTGGCCGCCGAGCTCGGTGTCAACACGTGGGTGAAACATGAAAACCATACACCAACCGGTGCCTTCAAGGTGCGTGGTGGACTCGTCTATCTGGATCGCCTGATACAACGCGTCAATCGTCCGGCGCGACTGATCACGGCAACACGCGGCAATCACGGCCAGAGCATTCCCTACGCTGCCCGACAACATGGCATTCCCGTGACCGTGCTGGTTCCCGAAGGCAACAGTGCGGATAAAAATGCCGCGATGCGTGCATGGGGCGCAGAGCTGGAAGTCTTCGGCTCTGACTTTGATACGGCGCGTCAGGAAGCCGAGCGCCGGACGAAACTCGGATTGGCGGAAATCGTGCCCAGTTTTCACGACGACCTCATACTGGGTGTCGCGACCTATGCCGCCGAAATGTTTGAACACTGCCCTGTGCTCGATGCCGTTTACGTACCGGTTGGCATGGGCTCCGGAATCTGTGCCCTGATGCGTGTTCGTGACCTCCTGGGATTACCGACCAAGATCATTGGCGTGGTGTCAACCCACGCTGATGCAATGGCGCGCTCCTTTCAGAGTAATCGCGTGGAAACTACTGCCACCGCCCACACTTTTGCCGATGGTGTCGCAACACGGTTACCGAATCCTGTGGCTCTCGACGAGATCAGGCGCGGCGCCGATCACATCGCCTGCGTTACCGATGACGAGGTTGCTGCAGCAATCCGCCTGCTCTTTCGGACCACGCACCAGGTCGCCGAGGGTGCTGGCGCCGCCGCTTGCGCGGGTCTGATGCAGGAGCGGGAACACTGGCAGGGTCGCAGTGTCGGGATCATCATGACGGGTGGCAACATCGATCCGGCATGGTTCGCCGAAATTCTGCTGGGCCTGACACCGCAGGTGTAGCTAAGCCTGACACCGCAGGTGTAGCTAAGCCTGACACCGCAGGAGTAAGACTGTGTCTGCAGATCACCATGGACCCGGCACCCATAACACAAGCATCATTACCACTGGCGTGATTGAGACCATGTGGGGACCACTTGAGTCATACCCCGTGGTAAAGCAGATGAGGACACGATGGCGGGTAGTCTGAGAGAACAGTTGATCGCGGCAGGGCTGGCAACTTCCGGTCAGGCCAAAAAAGCCGAACGTCAGGTCAAAGCCGAGAAGCAGGCACAGGGTCGCCCGAAGCCGGACCGCAAGCCAGGCGCCGACGCGGCCGAAAAACCACCCGCCAGACCCAAGGTGTTTTCGGAAGCCGAAAAGCGCTATGCCGCGAAGGTCGAGCGGGATCGCGAACTGGCCCGGATTGCCAACGAAAAGGCAGCGACCAAGGCGCGCAAGGCCGAGATCAAACAGATCATTGCACAAAACGATCAGCGGACCGCACCGGCCAGTGATGACGATGTGCCCTACAACTTTCTGCATGGGAAAAAGATCAAGCGCATCTATGTCACGCGTGACCACCAGGCCAGACTCGGTGCCGGCACTCTGTTCATCGCCAACAATGACGGGCGCTATCATCTGGTTACTCCCGAAGTCGCCGAACAGATCCGCGCACGCGATCCTCATCGCATCATGGCGGTGTCTGAAGGCAAAACTGCGGAGCCGAGCGCAGATGATGAGTACTATGCAAAATTCAAAGTACCCGATGACCTGGACTGGTAAACCCACTCACCGCATCGACGATCCTCAACTCAAACGAATGGCCAACCGGAGAAAACCATGACCACGCACCTGCTCGAAGACTTCAGCGACGGCATCGCGACTTTGACCATGAACCGGCCCGAAGCGCGCAATGCCATGAGCGGCGAGATGATGGCCGCGCTCGACGCAGCTGTTCGTCGGGTTGCTGCCGACCCTGCCGTGCGTTGTGTTGTCCTCACCGGTGCAGGCAACGCGTTCTGCGCTGGTGGTGACGTGAAGGGGCAGGCAAAGGCAGCCTCCGAGCGAGCGTCGGGCAATTCCATCAGCATCGAACAGCGTGTTCACGGACTGCGTACCGGTATGGAAACCTCCCGGCTGTTGCATGAAATGCCGAAGCCTACGCTGGCCATCATTCCAGGCGCTGCCGCCGGAGCAGGCCTCAGCCTGGCCCTGGCCTGCGATCTGCGTGTGGTAGCCGCCGACGCCAAGCTGACGATGGCCTTTTCGAAGATTGGTGCATCCGGCGACTACGGCGGATCGTATTTCCTGCCACGTCTGGTAGGTGCAGCCAAGGCACGTGAGCTCTATTTCACGTCCGACGTCATCAGCGGTCAGGAAGCGTTTGAACTGGGCCTCGTCAATCACGTTTATCCTGCCGCCGAGTTTGCCGCCCGGTCGCGGGCATTTGCCTTGAAGCTGGCTGGACTTGCGACGGCTGCAATCGGCTACATGAAACGCAATCTCAACGCTGCGGATGAGGCCAGCCTCTCCCAGGTTCTGGATCTTGAGGCGGAACACATGGTGCGTACCATGATGACGGAAGATCACGCCAACGCCGCCCGGGCGTTTGTCGAGAAACGACCACCGCAGTTCAGCGGTCGCTGATCAGCATTTGCGGCACGGTCCAACTGATTGGCGTGGTGAGACATCAGCAGCAGTGGACCGCGCCAGATCAAAGTCGCGGGGGCAGGATGATCACGCTTTCCGCTGATTCACATGGGGTCGAGAACGCCGATGTCTTCCTTGGGCTGACTGGTCGCAAGAACCGCATTACCCCGTTATCCTTCTGGTTCTCTCAGCCATAGGGGCGTCGACGTGCAAGACACGCTTCAAACCATCGCCCAGATTGCCATTTCCCTGGTGGGCTTCGCAGGCGTCGTCGGAGCACTGGCTGGCGAGAAACTGAGGCCGGATGACCCGAACATCTACCATCAAAGCGCTCGATATGGCCCAGGTCATACGTTCCGGGACGAGCAGTTCGATCAGGAGCAGGGGAAACAAGGCCACAAACACGACCGTCAGGCCCGAGGAGATCATGGCCCAATAAGGCAGCCTGGTCTTATCGCTGCTCGTTTACTTCATGCCTCGCATCAGCACGGCACAGCGCCGCGGGTTGATGACCAAACAACTGGCTATTAACCTTCCCCTGAATACAATTTCAGTCGTGATGCTCGGCTCACAGATACTGAACGCAGCCGGCATCGTCCTGAATCAGAGTGCCGGAGGGTTCCTGATCGGCTTGTATTTCGCGCTGCTGACGTCCGGGGGAAATTTTCTTTTCCTCCTCTGGGTCATCGGCCGTGCGCAACATGGCACCACGCCGTGACTCACTGGCCGCGTTTCAAGTTTCCGCCCCTGAGTTGTGCAGGCATCCTGAAAAGGCCTTCCATGAACGTGACGGCAATACCGGTCAGTTCAACTCGATCCCCTGCGAGCCTGCAGGTCAGTTCGCCGCCACGTTCCCAGACCTGCCGGGCAGTCAGTGCATTTCTGCCCAGACGCTGTGACCAGTACCGCATCAGCGCGCAGTGGGCCGAGCCAGTCACCGGGTCTTCATCGATTCCGGGTTTGGGCGTAAAAAAAGCTGACAAAATCGGCCTGATCTCCCGGCGCGGGGACGATGACACCGCGATGAGGGCTGCATGGGTGCGACGTGATCCGGTTCGACGGCACGCACGGCCGCTTCACCGGCGAGCACCGCGATGTAGTCATCTGCCGCGAGTACTTCGAGCAGGCTGCAGCCGATGCCCCTGATGAGAGTTGCGGGAACCGGTACTTCGACAGGCGTTTTGTCGCGGTAAATCCATGGAGCAAGACCCCGCACTTCATCGCACATGCAAGTCACCGCTGCGGCTCCAGAAAGTAACCGATGACTGCGTAACCCCAGGATGCTCAAACAACACGTTCGCGCCCGCCAGCGTCGCATGGCCACGCAGGTCTACTTCCCTTGCCGGTGTAAACCAGTGCAGCGCGCAGGCCTCCCCCGCTGGCAAAAAAAACGCTGTTTCCGAGAGGTTGTTCTCGGCACCGATTGCCTGCATCACGGCAATCAGCGGACCATGGGCACCACGTCGGCCGGATTTCCCATGAAGACCTTCAGTACAACGGCATCGACCTGGAACTGCCGCAGCCTCTGAATCACGTCCATCCAACCCGCTCCATTCAGAACCCATGAGAATCTGTACCCGCCGCCACGTTCAATGGCCCACCCGGCCAGAACCAGAGCTTGGACACGCGGGCAGCCGGCTGAATCTCAACATACATCCGCACGCGCACCCGCACGCGAAGATCCTGGACCGGCTGAGTGCCCGGCTTTACTTTCGAATCAGTCAGAGCGACTATCCAAAAACAAACAATCTCGCCTGTTTTCTTCAATTGCATTGGAAGGAGCCCTTATGACGAAGACTCCGAACCACGGTCTGAGCGCGTTGCAATGCCCGATGACGCTGGCCGACGTGGATCTGTTCGCACCAGGCGCACAGGAACACTGGTACGAGGCCTACCCGATTCTGCATCGCGAAGCACCCGTTCTCCGAATACCTGGTGGGGGACACAAACCCGGCAGCGATGCCTTCATTCTCACCAAGTACGACGATATCGCAATGGTGGTGCGGGATACGGTAAGGTTTCCGTCAGGGTTGACGCTGGCAATAGAGCAAATGGCAAAGTCCCCATTGCCACCGGAACAGCAGCCCCACACCAACGCCATGATGGTATCGATGTTCACGCTCCGGCCAACCGATGAGCTCTATCGCGCTCATCGCCAGGAACTGACGGATCCCTGGGTCGGACCAGGCGCGAGTCGTCACAACGCCATGATCGAACGACACGCCAATGATCTGATCGACCGTTGGATCGACCGTGGCAACGTGGAATTCATCAGCGAGTTTGCAC
>Ga0209702_10007356_pt1 | contig 13512 bp, 28 predicted proteins | sample FRY01_FD_187210 | JGI IMG/M metagenome (GOLD analysis project Ga0209702, IMG submission 187210) | Freshwater microbial communities from Lake Fryxell liftoff mats and glacier meltwater in Antarctica - FRY-01 (SPAdes) (version 2) | ecosystem: Environmental > Aquatic > Freshwater > Ice > Glacier... | reverse complement strand
CATAAGTTTTATGATGGCAATGATCGTTCGTGGTTTCATTGAACCAATTGCACGAGAACTTCCAATGGAGTACGCACTTGAACTCAATCGTTTAATTGAACTACAAATGGAAGGCTCTGTTGGTTAATGTCAGCAGCAGTTGAGTTTAACTACGCAGAAAAGATTATCCACACAGTTCAAAGTTAGGGAGAGGGAATAAATCATGGAAGAAGATTTAAATGATCCACATACATACTGGAAAGAAATACTAATTGTTGTTGCAATATTATCATTTCTATTAGGGGTATTTGTTGGATGAAATTTTGTGATTTCTGCAATACCCCGCTAGAAAGCAATGCTTGTTTATATTGTTATAATAACAGCCAAGCATTAGAAGAGTTTGACAAAGAAGAAGAGTAATGATATGATAGATAGACTAATAGAGAGAAGGATAATATGAATCCAAAGGTAACAATCGTAGGGCGCGTTGGCGCAGATCCAGATGTAATCGGAACAACTGGTGTGCGTATGCGTGTAGTAACAAATGATCGTGTAAAGAATCCACAGACAGGTGCATGGGAAGATCGTGATACATCTTGGTGGACAGTAAAGGCTTGGCGTACTCTTGCAGAGCAGGCTAAGGTTACACTGAAGAAAGGCCAGGAAGTAATTATTGTTGGAACTATTTACCAAGAAAACTGGACTGATAGTGCAGGTGTTGCAAAAACATCTTATGAAATTAATGCAGAGTCTATTGCATTAACAATGCACAGCCTAACAAAAGATCTTCCAAGCTTTAACCCTGTACAAAAATTTGAACCTGTTGATGCAAACGATCCTTGGAAAAAGGTAGATGCCTAATTTTGATGATTTAACTGATGATCAAAAATCACAGGTAATGCAGTTAGTTATTTTAACTGTAAAAGAAATTAGAGAACAGATTGCAAATGACATTGAGTATACATATAAAGTATGGGCAACTCATGGTAAAGCAAAAAGTCGTAGAACAAAGAAAGCATTTGAAGTCTGTGCAGATCTTGCAAGAGGCTTGAACGAACAAGTATAAAACTATTAGGGTGGGCAGAGCACACCTCTGCTCCCCTAACTTTTATCACATAGATAAGGAAGCTTTATGATTATTACAGAAGTAGCAGAAAAAAAAGTAGCAGAACTAATTATTGGTAGTCAGATTTCTCTTCCTGATCATTCATTATTTTTAAGAATAACAGTACTTCCTGGAGGATGTTCAGGATTAAAACATCAAACATATTTTGATTATGAAACAAGAGATGATGATAAGGTATATAACTATGAAGGTTTTGATCTTAGAATAGATAAGATGTCTTTGCCATACCTTGATGGATCTACCGTTGATTATGTAGAAACAATAGATAAGATTGGGTTTACGATTGATAACCCTAATTCAGAAGGCTCTTGTGCTTGCGGAGATAGCTTTCATTAATATGATTAAATATAAAAGGGGTTTAAATTATGTCTCATAGCGTTAAAGAAACAATTACACTTGGCTGGTGCGATGGCGGTAGTGTTGAAGGAAGATTTGCAAACGGTATTGCTAATACAATAATTGAAGCACCCAAGATGAAAATTAACATTGTTAATACTATTCGCGTTAATGGTAATCAAATTGCAAGACAAAGACAAGCTTTGTTTGACTATTGGGCAGATCTTTCAAAAAGTGAATGGCTTTTGTGGGTAGACTCAGATATTATTATTGATCATAATGTTGTTAAGATGTTATGGGATGTTGCTGATAAAAAAACAAAACCAATTGTAAGTGGAACATATTTTGTTTCTAGTCAGAGTGAACAATCACTTATGGAGCCTTTTCCTGCTTTGTATGAAGAAACTGGCAATGAGTTTCAAACAAAAGTAATCCATCCATTGCCACACAACAAAGTAATTCCAGTAGATGTTGCTGGATTTGGATTAATGCTAATGCATAAATCAATAATTAAACCAGTAAGAGATGCTTCTGATGGATATTCTGTTTTTGGAGAAAAACAAAATCCTGGCACTAAGTTTGTTAGTGAAGATGTTGCATTTTGTCGTTATGTAAAAAAGGCTGGCATACAACTTTATGCACACACTGGAGCAGTTGTTCCTCATATGAAAACATTTTCATTTGATAAGAACTATTACAATATTTATTGGAGTGGTATTGCTGATGGTAAAATTAATAAACCAGGAAGATCTCCAGTCTTGCCAGACCAGCACGGAGATATTGCATAGTGGTAGTGCGTAACCTTGCCAAGGTTAATGTGCGAGTTCGATTCTCGTTATCTCCTCAATAAAAACATGTAGCAAGTGTAATGTTAATTTAGAAGACTCAGAGTTTTCACCATCATCTGGTGAAAAATATTTAAGACCTGAGTGTAGAAGTAGCGCAAAAAAGTTAGCAAAGCGTAGAGATGAATTAAAAAAAGAGTTTGGATATCCTGTTCAAGAATATATATGTCCAATTTGTTTAAAGAATGAAGATGAATTAAAAGGAACAGGTGGCAATGCAAGTATTTGGGTAGTAGATCATGATCATAACACAGATAGTTTTAGAGGTCATCTATGTCATAATTGTAATCGTGGTCTTGGTGTGTTTCAGGATAATATAGAAAGATTACAAAGAGCAATTAATTATTTAAGTTCCAGTAGCTCAGTTGGTTAGAGCCCTAAACTCATAATTTGGTCGTCGTAGGTTCAAGTCCTACCTGGAATACAAAGCCTTTATAGCTCAGAGAACAGAGCGGACGGTTTTTACCCGTTAGGTCGCAGGGTTGACTCCTGCTAAAGGCACTTCTTAATATATACATCTGCATACATATTTTCTTGTAATGCAAATCCAATTACTTCCCAGTCTTTATTATCATTTAAAAATTCACATACAACTTCAATAACACCATAGTCAACACCATGATCTTTATCTACAATATAATCATTAAATCCAATTATTCCACCCTCTGCTAAAAGCGGTAAGGAATTAATAAGATCAGCCTTGCAATGTTTATAATCATGATTAGCATCTATGTATATATAATCAAATTGTTTGTTTATACTGGTAAGAATATCATCGCTATACCCTTGATTAAATGTTATACCGTTAACATTTTTAAATCTATTCTTAACAAAATCTAAATGCCCCTCACGATTAAAGCGGTTACAGTCTGGCCAATCATAGGCTTTAAAGGTGTCTACAAGGTCAATAGAGGAGGGTTTGACCTCTTTGATTAGAACTTCTGCATAGTCTCCAGCAAGAGTTCCTATTTCAAGAATCCTTGATCCTTTTGGAATATGCTTAGCAAACTCTTCTTTGTTTTTAAATAATTTTGCATTATTTAATTGCTCTTGGGATATGATTTTTATTTTCATCCTAATAGTATATCAGAGGCCTTGGTGTATAATGATATATATGGGGTATCCGAATTGGTTTGAAAAAAATGCTATTAATTATTTTAATTTAGTCTTGCCGAAAAGATTTGCCGACAAGCCATTGGTAGATTTTTTGCAGATAGGAGCCTATACTGGCGATGCATCTGAGTGGCTTATGGATAATATTATTACAGATCCTACGTCATGGCTCACAGATGTAGACACTTGGTGTGGCTCGGAAGAAGAAGTTCATAAAGAGTTTGACTGGGAAGAACTAGAATTATTTTATGATGAAAGAATGTCACAATACAATAATGTATGTAAAATAAAAGGATACTCTGCAAACTTTCTTCAATCAACGCAAGAACAACATTATGATTTTATTTATATTGATGGGGATCACAGGGCTGATGAAGTTTACAAAGATGCAACCTTTGGTTGGAGATGCTTAAAGCCTAATGGAATTATGGCCTTTGATGATTACCTGTGGGTTCATGACTCAGGTTTAACAGATCTTTCTCCTAAAAAAGGAATTAATAAGTTTTTAAGAGAGTATAAAAAAGAATACAAGTTAATTATTATGGACGAACAAGTGTGGATTTCAAAGAATGGATAAGTTAACAAACTTTTTTCCAGTTTATTTAATTAATCTAAAAGACCATAAGCACAGACTTAATCACGCAAAAAAAGAATTTAAAAAGTATGGTATTACAAACTATACAGTTATTGAAGCCATTGATGGTAGAAACAATGATCTATCAAAAATAATTCACGGCAAGTATCCTAAGATAAAGCCATCTGAGATAGGATGCATTTCCTCTCATATTAAAGCATTAAAGCATTGGCTTGATACATCTGATAGTGAGTATGCCATTATTATGGAAGATGATTTTAGTTTTGATACCGTTGAACATTGGCAGTTTGATTGGGATTATGTTATAAAACACATACCAAATAATGCAGAGATTGTTCAAATGATTATGATTCAGCATGATCCAAAGTTTAATATACACAAGAAAGAACCTTTTAAAAAAGAAAATGTTATGGTTTATTCTTGGTCAACGGCATGTTATTTAATAAAAAGAAGCTATGCAAAAACATTAGTTAATCTACACTATGTTAATGGTAAATATAAGTTAGATAGTTATGGCTATAGCAATCAAGCAGCAGATGTTATTCTTTATAGTCTGGGTGATGCTTATTCTATACCGCTTTTTACACACATTCTGGATGCAAAAAATTCTATTAACTATGAACACCAAGACTTTCATGCTAAATCAAAGAATAATATAGACTCTTGGTGGAAAGATAGCAGCAAAGATTACACTAAAGAGCAGATGCTTGATTATAAAAATGGTCTTTCTGTAACTAAAAAAGATCTAAATATTGCTTTTAAAATATTTCATATTGAAGAAGACAACGATTCTATGCAACAAAGAAATATTCTTACCTACCTTGCAAAAAAACAATTAGAAAAAGACTTTCAAGAAATTAAAACACCAACAATAATAATGAGAACACTTAAAGATGTTAAACATTTTTATAAAAAAGAAAACATTAACATAGATCCAAAAGGACATGATGGCAATGGTTGGAAAACTGGTGAGTTAGGCATATGGGCTAGCAACTATAAGTCATGGGATAACTTTTTAAAATCTAAATATGATAGTGTTATTTTAATGGAAGACGATATAAAATTAAATAAAGACTTTAATAAAAAAATACAACAATACATTAAAGAATTGCCAGAAGATTGGGATGTCTTTACAGTTTACATTCCTGACACTGGCAACATAAGATATAGACCCAATAGACAAACCCTTATGGTTGAAAAAGAAAACATTTGTAGGGTATATCAGTCTTGGTCTTGTCTTTGTTATGTTGTAAGCAGATCTGGGGCTAAAAGATTATTGGCTGAGGTTGAAAAACCAGTTAGCAGTCCCATAGATCATTATTTATTTTATCATAAAAATTTAAATGTTTATGCAATTAAAATGGAAAAAGGAAATATTTGTGAGGCATACCCTACGGAATCAACGATTCAGCTTGCTAAAAAATACAATATGACTGGATATGTTTAAATAAATTTGTTGTAAAGGTGGTGAATTGCAGATCCTTTTGGAAGATCATTCTTATTAATATTTTCTCTATTCAAAAATTGATTCCAAATTTGTAATGTGTGTGCATCTTTAGATTTTAATAATACTTCATCCTTATGATCTGGGTTCCATATTTTTTTCCATTGCCAAAAATGAATTGGATAAAACGTTTCTGGTGGTTGTGCATATTTTAAAACATTAAATCTTTTTGCTCCCTTTGTAACAAGCAGTGGGCCAATCTCAGACCAAACAATTTTATCTTTATCATAACTAACTGAGTTCTTAATTAAAAACTTTACCAACTCGGAGTCTTGAGGCATTCTTAATATTCCATTTGCAAGACGATCATCTTCTTCAAATCCAAATAGATACTCTCCAAAGTTCCAGTCTGACCTTAAACATATTGAGTCTGTGTCTGTCCATGTTAGTCCAGTCTTACTTATCATTGTGTATCTAAACATATCTGCAAATGGTCCATATGAATTTTGTACCTTAAAAATCTTAGACTCTGGAATTATTTTATTTGCATCTTCTTTGACAACACCTTTAGGAACTTTCATAGACATATCGTAAACAAAAAGGGTAAATGAATGTCCATGATAAATGAATGAAGAAAGAGCAGTCTGTTCTACTTTACTTAATGGATTACCTATCCACAATGAACCAAAATTAATCATTTACATATCCTATCATAATAGAAAAGCCAGCCTATTGCTAGGCTGGCTAATCTTTTTAACATGCTACTTCTTAGCAGCAGGCTTCTTTGCAGCAGCCTTCTTTACTACCTTGACATTCTTTAGAGCTGCCTCAATGTCTGATTCAGCAGGCATACGTCCAAATGCCTTGTCACTAGGGTTTACTGCTCTTAGAACTACTGGAACAATTGCACCAACTAATGAGTATACAAGTGTTTCTGGATCTGTCACTCCAGCAGCGAACATCGCTGTTGCTGCACCAAGAACTGATCGTCCGTATGATGCAAGCATGTTTTTGATATTTTGATTCATTATTTCCTCCTAGGATATAACCTTTATTAGTATTGAATAGCCAGCCCATAGGCCTATAATGCCTGCTACCCCTGCAAATACAGGTGGTGCTGGAACTGGCAATTTGAATGCAGCAAATACTAAACCACATCCAAAACCTGTTAGTACTGATAGTACTATGTCTTTCATGCTTCCCCCAATATATATTCTTTGTGATGAATTTTACAAAAATCTACGTATCTTGTTTCTGTCATTGCTAAAATCTTTGCTTCTTCTGAGCAACCTTCTATGTCACAAACAGCATAATCATACTTAATACTTTCTTCAAATTCTTTTATTTTAATTCTCATTCTTTCATTCCAAAATCTTTACTTGGGTTTTCTGGATGATCCATTGGTGTTGGTGCTGTGCACAGTGTTCCACAGTCATGACATTGAATATCTAAATGATACATGCCAACCATATATGTTTCTGGATCAAATGACACCAAAGCTCTAAACAAGGTGCTACCACAATCTGGGCACTCACAAGTTGGTATGCCTCTAGCGTCTATCATCTACTTCTTCTGGAAGCAACTTCTTTAAATCCTGATACGCTAAAGATATCTTCTTCATAGAATAATAATGAGGGTAAGCAGATCCAACCTCACCAAACTCATCAAAGTAAGTTATCTCAGGCTCTATAGAATTAATAAATTCTTCTAATTCTTTTTGTACATCCTCAATATATTCAAATGCCCAATCACGGGAATCAGATAAAAATTTAATAAAATTTTCTTTATGAATATCTTGTTCATTTTTGGTCATAGGGCTTTGAAGACTTTCTTCAAATGCCTGACTCATGGATGAGTTAAGGGCAACCATTTGACTAAAAGCTTTTGTAATAACCTCAAGTCTTTTGAGTACAGAAAAATATGATATACAAAATGACACAGCTATTAGGCTAGTAACTATAAGGGCAATATTCACATTATTCCTTTCTTCTTATTACTATTATATCACTATCAGCATTGTACATTTTTTTAAAATCAATGCCAGTTATTTTTTCATACTCTTCTATAGGCCTAACATTTCCTACCCCATAGACACCATCCTCATAGCCACACAAAACTTTTTCTTGTTTTATCTTTGATATTAGTTCAAGTTCTTTCCAAGATATTTCTCTTAAGTTTCTATCTTTCCAGATCTTGCTGTATCCCTCACGGGTATAAAAATGATAAAGAATTTTAACACAAGGAGAATATATATCCCAACCTTTAGTCCATGCTCTTACCGCAAAGCATAACTCTTCACCAAAGAAACTAATCTCTGGATCATATGGAACTTCTTTTATTAATTCTCCAGATGCAAATATAAATCCAGCTAATACAGTTGTTGATTGTTCAGGTAAGGTTTTATTAGATAGTTCAACTCTTTGAGCAGTCCACTCACCACGCTTTGTGAGCAGTGGTTCTTGTTTGGTTGGATATGGTAATTGTGTTTTAGAGTTTTTAATAATACTAATCTTTTTATTTGATTCAACATAAAATGGTGGAGGAAAAGCTGATAAAATAATCTTATTGTTGTTTGCTATCTCTTGTGCTTTTGTATATTGACTAATGCAAAGCAAGTCCCAATTTTTTTCAAACATAGTATGTGAATCTATTTGAAGAAAGTAATCTTGATTAGAATACATTGGAATGATTTGTGACCTTGCATAGCCTGCACCTCTAGCCATTTTAGGATGAATAGTTGTTAAGGTTAGGTTTGGCACCCACGAAAGATCTGGAGCACCCTTATCAAGTTCTTGTAAGAATATTCCAAAATGTAAATCTTGTGGGTTAAATGCATTATCTATTGCAGAATGAATTGTTCTTTCTAGTTCTGGATCTTTATAGCTGGCAATTGATATAAAGATTGTCACTTGGTAAGAGCCTCTCTAGTTACTAAAACAATTGCGCCTTCCATTTCAAGGGCACCTTTTAATTTTAATACATACTGCAATGCCTGAATCTTTTCATCATGAACAAGTCCAGCAAAATGTTTTTCATCTAGCTTTATTGTAAGAAAATGTTCATTGTCAATTATATTTACACCAAATTCTTTTGGTGGTATAACTGAATGAAAGGCTCTACGCATTGCATCTGTATACATTATTCTTCTCTTTTCCAATGAATGTATGATTTAATATATACCGCTGCATAAGCAACTGCTGCAACAATAAAACCATATTGCTTAGTTGTTATAGCATAAATTATCCATAAGCACTCATTAACACAAAGAACAAGCCATCCCCAAATGGTTTTACGACCAACAAGGAATATGCCAGTTACTCCTAATGCTGCTAATATCCAAGACCACACTTTACTGCTCCATTGTTAATGATTGCCAAGTCAAAGACCACTCTTGCTTTGATCTATGATTATTAAACTCTCTTGATATATCCCCACCTTCTAGATATACTCCACCCCAAATACCCCACTCTTTACCAGACACACCGTTAGCAAAACATGTTTTAGCTACTGGACATGTTCTACAAATAGAGTCAACAAACTGTCTACTTTCTGGTTTCTCTTCATATTCATCAAAGAACATGTTTGTGTCAGAGCCTAAGCACAGGGCATTATCTTTCCATAGATGCTGTTTCATATCTAGCCCCTGTATCTGTTTGGAATATCCCATCCATTACGAGTGACATTATAAACTCTCTGCAAATACCAAAGACCTTTTACTCTCACACCATTAACGGCAGTACGTGCTGAGTCGGATCTTTTTAGATCAACTATATCCCAACCAGTCCAAGAAAGATTGTTGTTTGCTTTTACAATCTTTTCCATCTTATCTAAATTTGTTACAATCATTTTCTCCCCTAGTATTTAAAAATTCCAACTTCAATGTTTTGTAATTCAGCTTTTTCAACTAATCTTGATTTAGTTTGATGTGCATTACATAAGAATGCAAAGTAATTAACATAAGACATATTCTTTTCAACCCACTGTGTTGGAACTTTATAGTATTTAATTTTCTTTCCTCGTGATTTCATACCACGCTCTGAAAGATTTGAAAATTCTGAAACCATTGCGTTTATCTTTACTGGACCAACAGAGTAGATTACAAACTCTGGATCATCATCTTTCATTCCAGATAAAGCAACACCCATGGCACGAATGAACACACTATAATCGTTGAACTCATTCGATCCCTGCACTACTGCTATCATCTTTTTTTCCTTTTCTTAAGTTATCTAGTATAAAAAGCATCTTGTCTATATCTTTTTTTGACATCAAAGAAACATCTACTGGCTTAGTTGTATTAGCAACTATGTCACCATTTTGTGTCTTTGCATAATAAAATATATTATCTTTTACCCAATAAGCCTTATCGTCAATAACAATAATCTTAATCATGGTACTACCAGCATGTTTTGCTGATTGTGATTCAATATTCTCTCTACTATTTATTTTTTTAGGTACAAGGTGCCTAATTCTTTGATGTATGTCACTTTGACTATATCTGACATTGTTTAAAGATTTAGAAACTTTATATCTACTTAGTTCAATTATAGACCAAACAGCAGCTAATGTCAATACGACAGCTAAAACATATTTCATTTATATGTTATTCAGATTTTGTTTTTGTTATTTTTGTAGCAGGCACTGATTGAGTTTGCATTGCAATAATCTTGTTTAATCTAAGTTGTGATTGCAATAGCTGAAACTCTAAATCATATGCTTTTTGTCTATAGAAGTTAACTAATTGTTTAACCTCTTCAACATTTAAATCTTCCATATTCCCTACCCCTTTCTAAAACTAAATGCGCTTCCAAACCAAGCTTTTTCTGTCTTCTTCTTTTCTCTTTCAACTATCGCTCTGCTCCAAGTAAATCCAGCATCTCCACCCCAAGCATCCCACATAATGCGACCATTAGATGGAAAGTTTGGACCATCAAAAAATCCTTTACCTTGTTTATCTACTTCATGACGAGAAAAAAATGAATACATTCTTTTAACAGTATCAAGAGACATTGTAGACCCATTAACAATATCTGTTGCCCTACCCCAACCTATTGGAGTTCCAGCACCCTTAGCTTTACCATCTTCTTTCCATTTTAATGCACGTTTAGCGGCAGACTTCATGCCACTTGTTGGTGAATATGTATCAGCCATTACTTATCTTTCTTTTCATGTTTAACTTCATAGTCACCTAGAATAGATTTAACTGTACCGTTTTTATTCATGCGAACAATCTTTCCATCTTTAATTTGTGTTGAGTTAAATGATTTTGCTTTTTTCTTTGGCATTATTTAATAAATCCTTTTGGATCCAACAGTCCACCATCCCATATTGATTTTGTTGCAACAGATTCAGACTTATACGTTCCACCACGACGTTTGTATTCACCAACTACCCAAGCATTTGCATAAGCGGATGGATATACATCAAACTTATCTTTTGCTGCTTGAACAACTCTTGCATATAGTCTTGGATTTGATGGATTACTGCCACCACTTCTTGGTTGAATAACATCTTCATACTTAGGTTTTTTTGCTTTTCCTATTGATGAATCATACATTGCCATCTCAACTTCTGAATCCATTTCTTCGTCACCCATGCTGTGGTCTTCCATGTTATAAACCTCAGCATCTTTATACATCATGCCAATGCTATAAGCAGTTGCTTCCCAACCATCTTCTTCTTCTTTATAAATTCTAACAGACATCGCTGGATTTTCAGGAGGCATAGATTCAAGTGCATACTCTGATCCAGGGGTCCCAAGTGTTCCGCCCTCAGTCATTATGTGTTCAACAACACCGTGAATCATTCCTACGGATGTTTTACCCATAACAAAGTCACCTTCTTTAATCATGTTCATGTCTTTACCTATTTTTCCCTCGCTGCGATTAATAGCATAGATCTGTCCAGCAGCTTCAGCACGGGTTGTATGGCATCCCATAACTTCATTTGTTTCTTCTTTTAATGCAGGGTATCCAGAACACCCAAATGAGCCTTTGGCTCCAACTTTATATGGCATAGCAAACCTCCCAGTTATATAACGATTATATCAGAATTCTTATCTTTTTAAAAGCCTTTTAATCTCATTTAAATGCCACTGATCATCAGCAGAAAGATTAGATATCTGCTTTATATCTAGACTTTTTTTAGATATAGTTATAGTTGGATCGTTTTCCATAAGGTTCATTTCTAAAAAGCCCATCTCCCAAAGCTTTAGTATGTTTTTGTTAACGTCATTAATATGTTCCTCATATAATTTTGGCATTAATTCCTGTATTTTAGGAGTAAATGTATAAAGAAACTCTCCGCTTGAGTCTATGCCTGCTACCTGAAGTCCTCCGTTTAGAAGTAAGTAGTCAACAGAGTCTTGAGGTATTACATTGTTATCATCAGGATTAAAAATCATTTTAAACACCCCAGTCTGCTGTAAAATATAAAACATGTCTTACTTGCCAGACTTCTTTCTTGCTTGTGCAAGTGTCTCAAAATTTTTAATCTTTGTTTCTCCCATGTATCCCCAAGCATAACCATCATTAATCATCTTATCATTAAGAGATTCTGTATCTCCATTAATGTATACCCAGCCAAGAATACGACCATACTTTTCAGATGAGTCCATCTTTTCAGTCTTAATTATTACAGACTTTGCATCTTTTAAATGTTTTTTTAGGTATTCTTTTGCCTCTAAGCCAAGAACTTTTTCCATCTTATCTTTTGTTCTTGATTCAGGAGTGTCAATTCCTGCCAAACGAACACGAGATGCAAATAAAATATCAAACCCAAGGTCAATAATTACATCAATGGTATCTCCATCAACAACATTGGTTACATTTTTAACAAAATATTCATACACTAGTAGTCCTTTTCTTTTGCTTTGTTTTAAATAAGCTTATCTCTTTCATCAAGTATAGTTATGGCAAACGATATCATTTTACTATACCCTTCTGAATTGTCCATTATTTTGTTGTAATGATGTCCACAAAACATTAGTTCTCCAGATAATCCAGTAACCTTAACTAAGGACTCTGCTGCACATAAATCACAGCGATCATGGGGACCAAGTATCCATTTTTTTTGAACAATCTCTTCTGTAATCATCATATTCATAGTATACCGTTACTTTCTGTTATCTGTTGAATAAAACCCTGAACTATTAAATATTACACCCACAGATCCACCCCATTGTCTCTGCATGATTTGACTACAACACGATGGCTCTCTATCTTCACCAAATCCTCTTTCAAATTCAATAGATATTGAGCACACCGTACATTTGTAATCATACTTTGGCATTATTTACTTTTCAATGCCTTTAGTGTTGCTTGATCTACAATACCAGTAACTGGCAATTTAGAAAGTTTTTGAAACCTTTTTACTTCCTTTTCAGTTTCTGGACCAAAGTCACCATCTGCAGTAACGCCAAGAAGTTGTTGAACTTTCTTTACTGTTTCACCAGTTGAACCAACTTTAAATGATTTAAACTCTTTCTTTTCTACAGTAGCAGTTGCATTAGTTTTAGGTTTAGTAACAACAGGAGCACCCTTTGAAAGCAATGCTAGGTTTTCTTCTCCAGCATAAACTGGTCTTCCCCAGCCAACAACACCATTAAGCAATCTTTTTTTATTTTCTTTAACATAACCACGAGTTTTTTCAACACACATACCACCATTGCGCTGATCTCCCTTTGCAGTTCCTGAAGTATTTCCTTCAATAACTTGAATGGTCCCGTCACCATTATTCTTAACGCATATTCCTACATGAGAAATTCTATTGACACCATCTTCTGGAAAATCAAAGAAAATCCAATCTCCTGCAGTTGGGTCATCATTACGAGCATCTGACCATCTCTTATTCTTTTTAAACCAATCGGAGGCTGCAATAGTTGATGCAGACTTAGGATAATTCTTAGGATTTAGTCCAGATGTAAAAGCACACCAAGAAACAAATGATTGGCACCATGGCTGAAAATTCATTCCAGTCCATTTTCCGTACTTTGTTTCATTATCTTTTGGACCTTCAATGGTTCCAATTTCTTTCTTTGCAATTTCAATAATTGCTTCTACTGAACCTTTTATTG
>Ga0209702_10007354_pt1 | contig 13518 bp, 11 predicted proteins | sample FRY01_FD_187210 | JGI IMG/M metagenome (GOLD analysis project Ga0209702, IMG submission 187210) | Freshwater microbial communities from Lake Fryxell liftoff mats and glacier meltwater in Antarctica - FRY-01 (SPAdes) (version 2) | ecosystem: Environmental > Aquatic > Freshwater > Ice > Glacier... | reverse complement strand
TCAAGACATTATTCAAACAATTTTCCATAACCCCGAAGGGGTGATATTATTCAAGACATTATTCAAACAATTTTCCATAACCCCGAAGGGGTGATATTATTCAAGACATTATTCAAACAATTTTCCACAACCCCGAAGGGGTGATATTATTTTACCATGGCAGGCACATATTCTAGGATATACATTCAAGTTGTCTTTGCTGTAAAAGGCAGGCAGAATCTAATTCACAAAAGTTGGAGAGACGATTTATTTAAATACATCTCAGGGATTATAACTGAAAAACAACAAAAATCAATTATTGTTAATGGTGTATCTGATCACATACATTGTTTTATTGGGTTAAAGCCAAGCATGGCAATCTCTTCTTTAGTGCGAGATATCAAGAATAACTCTTCTAAATTCATTAACGAAAAAGGATATGTAAAAGGTAAATTCCAGTGGCAGGAGGGCTTTGGCGCATTTTCATATGCTCAATCTGAGGTTGAACGTGTTTACAATTATATTTTGAATCAAGAAGCACACCATCAAAAAAAGACCTTCAAACAAGAATACTTAGAATTTCTCGAAGCTTTTGAAATCGCTTACAATCCTGAATTCCTATTCGAATACATCGAATAATTTCACCACTTCAGGGTTTTGATTGATGGATCATTTACAGCTGATTAAAATTCCATGTCTGCGGGATTATAAATTCAAAAAACAGCATACATCAAATCCAAAATGATTTAAATTATTGAGGATTTGATGCTTTTAAAAACAAATACCACCCAACCCCGAAGGGCTGATACTATTATACAAAGAAACAAATACCATCCAACCCCGAAGGGGTGATACTATTATACAAAGAAGCAAATACCATCCAACCCCGAAGGGGTGATACTATTATACAAAGAAGCAAATACCACCCAACCCCGAAGGGGTGATACTATTGTACAAAGAAGCAAATACCACCCAACCCCGAAGGGCTGATACTATTGTACAAAGAAGCAAATACCACCCAACCCCGAAGGGCTGATACTATTATACAAAGAGCAGATGCAACAGAACCCCGAAGGGGTGATACTATTATACAAAGAAACAAATACCATCCAACCCCGAAGGGGTGATACTATTGTACAAAGAAACAAATACCACCCAACCCCGAAGGGGTGATACTATTGTACAAAGAAACAGATTCAACAGAACCCCGAAGGGGTGATACTATTATACAAAGAAACAGATTCAACAGAACCCCGAAGGGGTGATACTATTGTACAAAGAAGCAAATACCAGCCAACCCCGAAGGGGCGATACTATTATACAAAGAGCTGATGCAACCCAACCCCGAAGGGGTGATACTATTATACAAAAAAAGCCCCGTCACTTGGAAGTGACAGGGCAATTATGAAATATAAGGAGTTCGGTTAACTTAGAGCGTTAACGAAACGTGTAAGCTTACCGACAATGTTTCCAGCCTTATTGCTGTGGATTACATTGCTCTTAGCTAATTTGTCAAGCATTGATGTAACTAAAACCAATTGGGCAGAAGCTTCTTTTTTGTCAGATGTACCACGAAGCACTTTTACAGCATTACGTGTTGTCTTGTGAACGTAACGATTACGCACGCGCTTTGAGTCGTTTGAGCGAATTCGTTTGATGGATGATGCATGATTTGCCATGACTTATATTCTTTATTCTAAAATGTGTAGCCCGTAGGGGAATCGAACCCCTGTTGCATGAATGAAAATCATGTGTCCTAACCCCTAGACGAACGGGCCATTTCCAAATTTGGACTGCAAATGTAGTCTAAAATTCAATTCACACAATACAGGGCATGTGTTTGAATGTAAATATGTAGCTTTTATTCTGTTATTCAATGATTTAAAATTAAAAATTAATGTCCAAGTGCTTATTTCCATTCTATATTTTAAACGGGAGCGGCTGAAAAATTTGGTAAATTGCGCTCGCTTTTATGGAAACGAATCGCAAAGTAGCATTCTACACACTGGGCTGTAAGCTCAATTTCTCAGAAACTTCAACCATTGCCCGATCTTTTACAGATGCCGGGTACCAGCGCGTTGAATTTGAGGACACACCTGATGTTGTTGTAATTAACACATGTTCTGTAACAGAGAATGCTGATAAGAAATGTCGAGGTTTGGTGAATCGTGCTTTGCGCAATTCTCCGCACGCTTATGTCATTATAATAGGATGTTTCGCTCAATTGAAGCCTGAGGAAATTGCTAAAATACCAGGTGTTGATTTAGTTCTAGGCGCGAATGAAAAGTTTAACATTCTAAATTTTATAGATCAGGAAGAGAAATCTTTAAAAGCACAAGTTCATGCTTGTGAAATTGATACTGTAAACCAGTTCATTCCTGCTTATAGTTCCGGAGATAGAACGCGGGTGTTTTTCAAAGTGCAGGACGGTTGCGATTACTCATGTTCATTCTGCACAATTCCTCTTGCAAGAGGAGGAAGCAGAAGTGCGAATATTGAACAGACCATTCTTCAAGCCAAAAAACTTGTTGAAGAAACTAAAGCAAAAGAAATTGTTCTAACTGGAGTTAATACTGGCGATTTTGGGAAAAATCATAACGAGAATTTTTTCGGCTTAGTTCAGGCTTTAGATGCTGAAATTGAAGTCGAACGATTCCGAATTTCATCCATCGAACCAAACTTGTTAAGCGATGAAATCATACACTACACAAGCTCTTCTGAGAAATTTGTACCGCATTTTCATATCCCATTGCAATCTGGAAGTAATACAACGTTGAGAAGAATGCGTCGCCGTTACCAACTTGATATATATACAAGTAGAGTTGCGCTAATCAAAGAACGTATGCCCGAGTGCTGCATTGGTGTTGATGTTATTGTTGGATTCCCTGGCGAAACGGATGAAGAATTTCTTGAGTCATTTAACTACCTCAACGAATTAGACATATCATACTTACATGTGTTCACCTATTCTGAGCGCGATAATACACATGCTATTCAGCTCGAAGGTGTCGTTCCGTCAAATGTTCGAGCCCAGCGAAGCAAGCAATTGCATATTCTATCAGACAAGAAACGTCGAGCTTTTTACAACGAGAACTTTGGTCGCAAAGACCTTGTTTTATGGGAAGCGGAGCGCGATGGAGATTTTATGTACGGATTCACTCGAAACTACGTTAAGGTGAAAGCTCCGTATGATTTGTCGAAAGTCAACACAACCGAACTAATCCGAATAGGAAATATAGATAATGACGGAATTTGCCTTCAAGAGGCAGTTCTTAACCTAACCACATAAAATAAGCCAAAAGTCACATGTATCCTACCGTAAGCGAATTCCTAAAATCTATCGGAATTAATATTGCCTTGCCCATTCAAACGTTTGGTTTTTTTGTAGCACTCGCATTTATTGTTGCTGCTGTGATTCTAGGAAAAGAGCTTAAAAGAAAGCAAGCTCTGGGCATTCTTAAGCCGACTACAAAAATCATCGAAGTAGGAAAAGAAGCAACAATCATGGATTATGCCCAAGCTGGATTAATCGGTTTCTTGGTTGGCTTTAAAATCTTGTTCATGGTATTGAATTATAGTGAATTCGTGGATGATCCTCAATCAACATTGTTGTCTTTTCAAGGAAATTGGATTGGAGGTATTCTCGTCGCTGGAATATTCATCTACCTGCGATACCGCGAAAGCGAAGCTCAAAAAAAACAAGGTACCGGCAAGCAAAAAGTGGTCATGAATGCCGAAGACCATGTAGGTAACATTATCCTCTTTGGTGTTGTGGGTGGATTAATCGGAGCGAAAATATTTCACAACCTAGAAAACCCTGCTGAGTTTATGGCAGACCCTATTGGTTCTCTGCTTTCTTTTTCTGGACTTACATTCTACGGTGGTCTTATCGTTGCCGCTTTTTTAATTATCCGTTACGGACGAAAGAACGGACTACCTGCCTTGCATTTAACTGATGCTGCAGCTCCAGCACTTATGTTAAGTTACGGAATTGGTCGTATTGGCTGCCAAATGTCAGGCGATGGTGACTGGGGAATTGTAAACACAAACCCAAAACCAGATTGGATGAGTTTTCTTCCAGATTGGATGTGGGCATTCAAATTCCCTCATAATGTAAACAACGAAGGAATTCCAATTCCAGGTTGCGTAGGCAAATGGTGCCACGAACTACCTCAGGCAGTTTATCCAACCTCATTCTACGAAACTATCATGGCAATTATCTTATTCGTAGTGCTTTGGTCTATTCGTAAACGCATCACTATTCCTGGATTATTATTTAGCATTTACCTGATATTGAATGGTATGGAACGATTCCTTATTGAATCAATCCGTGTTAATACCAAATATCATATTTTTGGAGTTGGCGTAACTCAAGCCCAATTAATCTCATCGGCACTTGTAATTGCGGGATTCATAGGAATATGGTATACACGCAAACTTGCCGCAGAAACAAAACTAAATCATGACAATTGACCTAAATAATATCTGCGATCAAGTAATCGGTATAAGTCGCGAAGTTGGAAAATTCATCAGCCATGAACAGTCGCGCCTAGGAACACAAAATATTGAAGAAAAAGGACATAATGATTTTGTTACCTACGTTGATAAAGCAGCTGAAACATTATTGGTAAATGAGCTAGCTGCAGTAATTCCAGATTGTGGTTTCATCACCGAAGAAAAAACAGTAGCGCAAGAATCCAAAGAATACATCTGGATCATAGACCCAATTGATGGAACAACCAATTTTATCCATGGTTTGCCCTTATATAGCATTAGTATTGCCCTGATGCACCAAAATAAAATCATTTTAGGTGTCGTTTACGAAATCAGCAACGATGAATGTTTTTACGCGGTAAAAGGAAATGGAGCATTTCTGAACGGCAAGCCAATCAAAGTTTCGAACCGCAGAACAGTTGCCAATTCGTTAATTGTTACCGGCTTTCCGTATCGCTTCGCAGACAGATTAGATGCTTGGATGGCTTTATTTGTCCACTTTATAAAAAACTCACATGGTGTGAGGCGACTAGGTTCGGCAGCAATCGACCTAGCTTATGTTGCTTGTGGTCGCTTTGAAGCTTTTTATGAATATGGATTAAGTCCTTGGGATGTTGCCGCTGGCGGATTTATCGTTCAACAAGCTGGAGGAGCTGTTTCAGATTATTCAGGAACATCTGATTGGTTATTTGGGAACGAACTTTTAGCTGGAAACGACCTTGTAAACGAAGAAATGCTCGTATCAATCAATGAGTATTTCCCAAAAGCTACAAGTTGATTTACACTCCTGAAAATGCGAAGGAGTCAAACTCCTCTTTATTGCTGTAAGAGTAAAAATAAATCTAACCGTCAATTAAACTCGTTTACAGTAAATTAACCGTTAATTCATATTTTATTAATTCTTAAAGTTACAATTTAACTTTTGTCTTGACGTTGTGGTAAGTTATATCAAGTAGATTTGCAGGTATAGCATGAAAGCAACAGATAAAAGGACAAAAATTTTAGAAGCGGCCAAAAGTTGTTTCCTTCAGTTTGGGTATGAAAAAACAACGTTGGACGATATTGGACGTAAACTAAATCTAAACAAATCATCGCTCTATTATTACTTCAAAAACAAAGAAGAGATATTTACAGCTGTAATTGTTCGTGAGGCAGAGGGCATTGTTGAAGATTTACATTCTGAATTTAATACGAAAGAACAGCCCGAAGAAAAGATCCAGATGTATATGCGAAAGCGCTTTTCCTATTACAGGAAAATTCTTGGCTTACATCAATTAGATGCAGAAAGTATTCGCCAAATACAGCCTCGTTTTCATGAATTATACTCCGATTTACTAAACCGAGAGGTCATTTTTGTCTCGCGCGAGCTAAAGCGAATGGATGATAATCTTTCAGATGAAATGGCTGAGCGCATCGCAACCGTTATTCTTTCAGCCTCTGATGCAATTAAGCACGATGAAATCATACACAATCGACTAAGCTTAGATCATGAGCCAGATTACAATCGAGTTGAACGTGAAACGGAATTGCTTCTAAGATTGATACTGAATGGCGTTAAGCAAACAGTTAAGAAACACTACTTAGAAAATTTCAATTAAATCTGTTTTTATTTGTCAGGAAGTAGGGAAACACACTACCCTTAAACACAATCGTATAAATGATTGTTAAACAAGAATGACAAGCATAAGAAGTTTATTTTTTCCTTTAGCTATGCTGCTTAGTTTTCAAGCATGCAGTTCTCCTCAATCCTCAACGACATCATCAAATACTGATATGGAAGCAAGCGCCAACCAAACTACCGATACTGCCTATTTAGCTGCTGGATGCTTTTGGTGCATCGAAGCAATTTTTCAAGACTTAAAAGGAGTAATTTCAGTCACATCAGGCTATACAGCAGGACAAGTAAAAAATCCCTCATACAAAGAAGTTTGTACTGGCTTAACTGGCCATGCAGAAGCCGCTCGAATCATTTTCGACCCTTCAGTAATTTCTTTCGATGAACTTTTAGAAGTATTCTGGAAAACGCATGATCCAACAACATTAAACCGTCAAGGAGCCGATTCTGGAACACAATACCGTTCTGGAATATACTATATCTCCGAAGCCCAAAAAGCTACTGCTGGAAAATATAAAACAGAATTAGATGCGGCCGGCGCCTTTGAAAGTCCAATTGTAACTGAGATTGAACCTTTTGATGGCACATTTTACGTCGCCGAAGATTATCATCAAAACTATTATAACCAAAACGGGGATCAAGGCTATTGCCGCATGGTTATCCGTCCGAAAGTTGATAAATTCAGAAAGGTTTTTGGTGATAAGTTGAAGGATTAGATTTAGGAAGGTCAATCTTCGACAGGCTCAGATTGACCTTCCTTCCTCCTAACTTTCTTTTTTCTTCCCTTTTCCTCCCTTTTCCCTTTTTCACTAGCTCCTCAATCCTGACTCTTTTCCTCCTTCTTCCCTTTTTACAAGATCCTGATTCCTCAATGCTAACTCCTTCTTCCCTCTTTCACTAGCTACTCAATCCTAACTCCTTTTTTTTCTCGCCTTTCTTCCTAATCAACCACAGCCCCAACATCGTTAGTAAGCCATTGAGTATCAAAAGTTCGAAGCCAATTTGATAACCTCCAAATAATTGAGCGGAGTTACTTGCCAATAAAAAGCTCACCAACGGGGCCATAATGCAAACCAACGGAGCTAACTTGTCGTTAATGGTGTGTTTACTGTAAATTCCAAAGGCAAATAATCCCAAGAGCGGTCCATACGTATAACCTGCGGCGGTGAAAATGCCACTGATAACCGCGTCGTTGTTGATTGCCCTGAAAATTAGAATAACACCCAACAACACTACTGCGAACCCTGCGTGAATAAAATTACGAAACTTCTTTTTACGCGCTGCAGACATTTCGGGGCGCTTATCTAGATGCAGAATATCAATATATAAGGATGTTGTGAGTGTTGTCAAGACTGAGTCGGCGCTGGAAAAAGTGGCAGCGATAATTCCTAATAGGAACACAATAGCGGCAAAGGTGCCCAAATGGTCGAGTGCTAAAAGTGGCAGCAATTCGTCTGTTCGGGTGGGAATGGCAATGCCTTTAGCAGATGCAAATAAATACATGAGTGCACCCAAGGAAACGAAAATGACATTGACAACTAGAACGATAACGCTAAACCAAAGCACGTTTTTTTGAGCATCGGGCAAAGTGCGAACGCTCAAATTCTTTTGCATCATGTTTTGATCAAGACCTGTCATGGCAATTGCAATGAACATTCCACTCAAGAACTGCTTTGGAAAATAGGTCTTGTTAATAGGTTCCCAATCGAAAATACTTGAATACGAGCTTTGAGAAATTTGCTGGATGCCCTCAGCTAGCGACCAATTCATATGACTTAAAATTGCTCCAGCGGTTAAAACCACACCCATCAGAAGAAAAAGGGATTGAAATGTGTCTGTCCAAACCAATGATTTGATTCCTCCTTTTAAGGTGTACAACAAAATGAGCACGATAATAATGGTGACCGATAATGCGAAAGGAACTCCAAGTGGACCAAACACAAACAAATGGAGCACTCCAGCAGAAATGAATAAGCGAAAAGCTGCTCCAATAGTGCGCGAAAGCAAGAAATAAAAGGATCCCGTGCTTTGTGAAATCGGTCCAAATCTACTTCCTAGGTATGCATAAATAGAAGTGAGTTGCAATTTGTAATACAGTGGCAAAAGCACTTTTGCAATAACAAAGTAACCAGCCATGTAGCCGAGTACAATTTGGAGGTAATAGAATTGCTTTACGCCAACTTCGCCTGGAACGGAAACGAATGTTACGCCTGAAAGCGAATCGCCAATCATTCCAAAAGCAACGAGGTACCATGGTGAAGAGCGGTTTCCGAGGAAATAAGATTCTTCATCGGCATTTTTGCCTTTCCACCAGGAGATGCCCACAAGTATAAAAAAGTAAGCGGCAATTATACCTATAAGGACAAGTGGATTGAGTGCGTCTTGCATGTAACAAATGTAATGGCTAGGTTCAGGGTTTGGAAGGCTTTAAAAGGATGTTATGAAAAGCAGAAAGTGAATAGCGAAACGATAAATTCTGAGCTTGCACTTTGCTCGCGCCAAGGATTGTAGCTAGCCACCGCGTGGCGCGGAAAGCCCGGTGACGTGACGAAAGGAGCGGCAGGCGCCCAAAAAACCCTGATTGACTTGTCAAAAATGAATGCGCTTGAACCTTCATTGGCCGCATGTGTTACCTTTGCGCAATGCAACAGTATCCATCGAAATTATTGGAAGATGCCGTGAATGAAATGTCGTCGCTGCCTGGAATTGGCAAAAAGACGGCTCTGCGCTTAGTGCTGCACCTTCTAAAGCGCGATAGCTTTGAGGTTGAACGTTTTAGCGCGTCGTTTGTGAAGTTACGCAACGAAATGCATTATTGCGTGCATTGCCATAATTTGTCGGACACGGAAGTTTGCGAAATTTGCAAGGATAAGAGTCGCGATGGAACTTTGGTATGTGTGGTTGAAGATATTAGGGATGTTATGGCGATTGAAAACACGCGTCAATTCAGAGGTTTATATCATGTTTTGGGTGGAATAATTTCTCCAATGGATGGAACTGGCCCTGCCGATTTAGAAATTGAAAGCTTGATAAACCGTGTACGTGAGGGTGAAATTGAGGAAGTTATTATGGCTTTAAGTTCAACCATGGAAGGTGATACCACAAATTTTTACATTTACAGAAAACTGAAGGATACGAAAGTCAAAGTGAGCACCTTAGCGCGAGGCGTTTCTGTGGGCGATGAACTGGAATATGCCGATGAAGTTACTTTAGGAAGGTCTATTTTGCATCGAACTCCGTTTGAGCAAACACTACAACGATGAGCACTTTGAAGATTAGTCATTATTTATCACTGGTTAAATTTAGTCACACCGTTTTTGCATTACCATTCGCAATTATTGGCTTCTTTTTAGGCGTGGAAGCACACGGCGGATTGCCCGATTGGAGCATTTTTGTAAAAGTGGTCTTGTGTATGGTCTTTGCCCGCAGTGCGGCGATGGGTTTTAACCGCTATATCGACCGGAAATTCGATGAGCAAAATGCAAGAACTGCGCTACGTGAAATTCCGGCGGGTACGATTTCTCCGAACGCAGCCTTGGCGTTTGTAATTACTACCAGCCTTTTATTCGTTGCAACGAGCTATTGGATTAACCCTTTGTGCTTTGTGCTATCGCCCATTGCACTGTTGGTGGTTCTTGGCTACAGTTTCACAAAACGCTTTACTTGGCTTTGCCACATTATTCTTGGATTGGGACTATCGCTTGCGCCGATTGGTGCTTACCTAGCTGTTACTGGAGAATTTCACATATTGCCTTTGTACTTCTCCTTTGCTGTTCTGTTTTGGACGGCTGGCTTTGACGTTATCTATGCCTTGCAAGACGAGGATTTTGATCGCGCCCAGCAATTACATAGCATCCCAGTTTGGCTTGGCACAAAAAACGCTCTCAATTTATCTTCTCTATTGCACGCATTTACATCAGCATTGCTTTTTATGGCTGGCAGAGAAGGTGAATTTGGTCCGCTTTATTGGGTTGGGTATGCCATATTTATTGTGATGTTAGTATATCAGCATAGTATTGTAAAACCTAACGATTTAAGCAGAGTGAACCTTGCTTTTGGAACAACAAACGGCGTTGCAAGTGTGGTTTTTGCTGCCTTCTTTTTGATTCAGCATTTTATTGCTCAATAACCAAGAATTTCTGTGATACCTCTATACTTGACGCGAAGTAGTTCTAATTCAAAGGACGAACTATCATACGAATACGCGAGAGTTTTTCAATGAAATATCACAAGCATTTGTGTCAATCTTAGCGCAGAAACCTATTACCTTTGCGCCTCGTTTTGACATATGAAAATCTCTTACAACTGGCTTAAACGCTACATTTCTCCAATTCCTAGTCCGCAGGAATGCTCTGCATTATTAACTGCTACGGGACTTGAAGTTGAATCGCTCGAAGCCATCGAAACCATCAAAGGTGGATTAAAAGGCTTAGTTGTAGGCGAAGTTATTACGTGTGAGCAACATCCAAATGCTGATAGATTGCGACTTACAACGGTGAATATTGGTGCCGAAAATCTGCTTTCAATTGTATGTGGTGCTCCGAATGTTGCGGCTGGTCAAAAGGTGATTGTTGCAACCATTGGGACTGAACTTTTTCCCGTTGAAGGGGATTCTTTCAAGATTAAGGAAAGTAAAATCCGTGGTGAACTTTCGCAAGGAATGATCTGCGCTGAAGATGAAATTGGACTAGGAAAAAGTCACGACGGAATCATTGTTCTGCCCTCTGATACTAAGGTTGGTATGCCTGCGGCGGATTATTTTGGCATTGAAGAAGATTTTAGTTTCGAGATTGGATTAACACCGAATAGAACAGATGCCATGTCGCATGTTGGTGTTGCAAGAGATTTACGTGCTGCGCTTTATGCTGATGAAAAATACATCTTCAGCCTACCAGAAATTCATACACATCTAAGTGATAAAGCAGCTTCTAAAATCTCGGTTGAAATTAACCGACCCGAAGCTTTGAAGCGTTACTCAGGCATTTTGTTGGAGAATATTCAGGTTTCTGAAAGTCCTGATTGGTTGAAGAATTCGCTTTTAAGCATCGGCTTACGTCCTATCAATAACGTAGTTGATGTCACAAATTTCGTCATGCACGAATTAGGGCAACCCATTCATGCATTTGATGCTGATAAAATCTCTGGCAAAAAGATCATTATTGATACTTGCGCAAAAGGTAGTTCATTCAAAACTCTCGACGGTGTTAAGAGAAAACTTGAAAGTTCGGAGCTCATGATTTGCGATACGAAAGGTCCAATGTGTATTGCAGGTGTTTTCGGTGGAAGTGATTCAGGTGTAACAGAATCGACCAAGAACATATTTTTAGAATCTGCTTGTTTCGATGCGGTTTGGGTAAGAAAAACGTCTAAGCTTCACGCTTTAAAAACAGATTCGTCATTCCGTTTTGAGCGCGGAACCGATCCAGAAATGACGGTTACAGCTCTTGAGCGCGCTTGTGATATCTTGATTGAAATTGCATCGGCAAAGATTTCTGGCGGATTGTTCGATTTCTATCCTGCTCCAGTTGAGTGGTCTGCTGTGAATTTACAGTGGAAAAACCTTGATCGACTTATTGGAGAACAGGTTCCAAGAGAAATTGTAAAGTCAATTCTAATTCATCTTGGAATTCGCATTGAAACTGAATCTACATCGGGACTTAAATTAAGCATTCCTCCGTTCAAGGTTGATGTAAAAAACGAAGCTGATGTTACTGAAGAAGTGCTTCGTATTTACGGTTACAATACCATTGAAATTCCTAGTCAGATCAGAAGTTCTATCAGCACTATTGATGGACCAGATACTTGGAAAATCAAGAACCGAATTAGTGATCATTTGAGCAGTTTAGGATTTTCTGAAATTCTCAATAATTCATTAAGCTCAAGTGCTTACACGAAGCTATTACCAAGCGATACCGACAAGGCGGTGAAACTTCTTAATCCACTTAGTTCAGAGTTGGATATCATGCGTCAGAGTTTGCTTTTTGGAATGTGCGAATCTATTAGTCGCAATGTAAATCGCCAACAAAATGATTTGTCGTTTTACGAATGGGGCAAAACATACTTTGAACACGAAGGCGATAAATTCAGCGAACATGAGAAGTTGAGCATTGCTTTGGTTGGCAATATGCTACCTTCAAACTGGCATGGTAAATCTCAATCTTCTAGTTTTTATTCGCTTCGCGGGATATTAGAAAGCGTTTTCAATTTTATTGGTATTTCGAATGAGACGATTCATTTCGAAGAAATAAAACATCCTGGATTTACAAATGCCTTCAGCCTAAAAGTCAAGAAGAAAGAATTAGGAATTATTGGAGAGCTATCTGCTTCAACACGCAAAACCTTTGACTTGCCTAAATCAATTTGGTATGCCGAGCTTGACTGGAAAACGATTCTTGATTTGCATGTCAATCGTGTTCAGGTGTATCGCGAAGCACCGAAATATCCGGCTGTAAAACGCGATTTGGCATTAGTACTCGACGCTGCTGTGAGTTTCGAAAGCATAACACAAATAGCGCGCGAAATGGAGCGAAAAATCTTAAAAGACATCACCTTATTTGATGTTTACACAGGTGAAAAATTGGTAAAAGGCAAGAAATCGTATGCAGTTTCATTCTTACTTCAAGATGAAGAGCAAACTTTAACCGATAAACAAGTTGAGAAAACGATGGAGAAATTCCTGAAGGCTTTTTCTGAGAAGCTTGGCGCTGAATTGAGGAATTGACGTTGAAAAACTCAAACCTCAGTCCTTCATAATTCTAAATATCCGTCGTTCTATACCAGAGCTGCATAAAATTTGGTAAACCCCAGTTGGGAGATCTGAGAAATCGAGCTTGATTAGCTGCCCTTCTTCATCAAATGCTTTCACAATTTGCCCGTTCGATGCATAAACGGTGATATTAAACTTGGTCATTTCCGCAGCCTGAATCATCACTTCCTTCGTAGCTGGATTCGGAAAAATTCGCCACGTTTGATTTTCAGGTTCATCATATCCTGCAGTTATTACTGATACCGATTGAGAAATAGTATCGCTAGAGCAGCCGTCCGACGCAATTAATCTAACAGGATAAGTTCCTTCACCAGGAAATGTGTGTGAAGGATTTGCATCGCTTGAAGTTCCTCCATCGCCGAAGTTCCAGGAGAATTGATTGGCATTCAATGCTGTTTGCTCAAAATCAACCTGAATTGCACTTGCAATAAAAGTGAAATTCGCCTGTGGCTCAAACCTTCCTATATTCCACGTAAGCAAACTATCGCTAACGGCAGCATCGGCTCGTTGTTGAAAAAATTCCGCTTCGCTCGTATTCAAGGTTGAATGAAAACTCAATCCTGATGAAGGCTTCCCAAAGATTATTCTGTAAAATGTGCAGGCAGTAAGATAACTTCCTTGAAGCGAAGGGTGCGACAAATCGGCATTCCAAAGGTTTAAGGTA
>Ga0209702_10007349_pt1 | contig 13525 bp, 20 predicted proteins | sample FRY01_FD_187210 | JGI IMG/M metagenome (GOLD analysis project Ga0209702, IMG submission 187210) | Freshwater microbial communities from Lake Fryxell liftoff mats and glacier meltwater in Antarctica - FRY-01 (SPAdes) (version 2) | ecosystem: Environmental > Aquatic > Freshwater > Ice > Glacier... | reverse complement strand
GGCCAGAGGTTGTGGCCTATCTCAAAGGGAGGTCCGAGTAATGAGCCTCGCAAAGAGAGCGCATGACCTTGGGTGGGTCATACACTACACTATTGTGTGTCCGAATTGACGGTGTGTGTGCTCAGGAGGGACGGCAAACCGATTGGCGAATGGCGAGGCGGGAGCGGCTACACGATCATTTCCGGACTCCATCCGGACGGTTTTACGTATCGGGTGATCGTGGATGCGCCCCCGCTGGCAATATCGTTTGAGGAGATCGTTTGGCCGGAAGCTTGGCAAGGGGGGCGAAATCCGGCCGATTTTTGTTTTTCGACCTCTTCAGTGCCCCAAGAAGGGCGGAATCAACGTCTTATCTCAAAGGGAGGTCCGAGTAATGAGCCTCGCAAAGAGAGCGCATGACCTTGGGTGGGTCATACGCCCCTCAGGAGGTAGAGAGAATCAATTAACTACGCCTCAACGTTATCCCCGTCTCATCGAACAAGCAAGTGAAGAAGACGATGTCGGTTTTGAGGCCGAGTTCGATGGGGCCGACGGGGCGATCTGTCCCGGCGAGCAGGGCTATGAGGCGTGCGTTGATGGCTCGCAGTCCGTCTTCGCCGATGATGTGGGCGAAGCGATCGCTGGAGCTTTTGGCGAAGGCTTTGATTCCTTCGACACGACCGATTTTCAGGAACCACTGGAGCAGCGGGCTATCGGCAAGGCGGATGCAGAAGTCGCGGTGGTCGAGACTTTTGTAGTGCCGGGCGATGTTGCTGCGCAGGGCGAGGACGCTATGGCGGGCGATGGAGGCCGAATCACGATTTTATAACTCCCTCGAAAACCGCATCTTCCGCCGCGGCCTTATCAAGAAAGGTGGCGATGAGGAGGAGGGTGGCGGCACTGGGGTTACCGAGCCCCTGCTCCCAATGCTCGATGGTGCGGGAGCTGCCGCCGACCTTGGCGGCGAGGTCCCGGACGGAGAGCCCCAGGGTGGCGCGTATGGCTTTGATGCCGGATGCGTAAATAAGCAACTCGCCGCCGTCGTCGAGGATGACGGGGCGGGCGTTCGAACTGGCGGGATGGTCGGTGGTTATTTTCATTTTTAACCGCAAAACCCGCCGTCCGGGTGAGGGATAGGCGGGTGAGTGGGAGGAGGCGGGTGGAGGTCACCCAGCAAATTTATCAACCTCCCTGCAATACCAATCCGGGGCGGCGGCGAGCTGGTCGGTTGTCAGGTTTTCGGGACGGTAGAGATTCATCCCGGCCTGGGATGCATCCACATTATCAAGCCATGATGGCGTGATAATGCTTTCGGCGATCCGCTTTGCGTCGGCATGTGTGGCATTATCCGGCAGCCCGGATACGGCAATTGTCATGCATCCGTTGCTGTATCCCGGCTTTGCCCCGTCCTGCTGAGGCATGAGGTTCCCGCCACTGGCGAGGCTGTGCTTTAATTTAATCGTTTTCATGTTTTGGATTGCCTTCGACGTGTCGACAATACGAAAAAATCGTATTATCGCAATACTTATTTTAAGTATTTTGCATTTTCTTTTTGCCGGGGGGAGCGGCGGGGGATTTCGGGGGATGGGATTTGCGGGGGGGGTGTGGGAGCTTGGCTCAAATCTAGCGTTTTATCGTTCATTTTCTGTCCAAAGGTCTCCTTAAATCATCTTGTTTTCAAAAATAATGATTTTTTGAGAGACAAGAGGTTTTGTGGTCTTGAAATGAACGACAAATGGGAGCGGCAGGAGGCGGGAAATTTTATTTTCCCTGAATTTCCAAAACCCACTCAATCGCGTTAATGACGATCCAGTAATCATCCGGATTTACATCGCAGATCATTGCATCTGCGGACTCTGGGCAGACATTGTCGATCATTGCATCTGCGGACTCTGGGCAACCATGAGCGTCGAGATAATCAAGAAAATCGCGGATATCATCTGGTTTATCTAAGATTTCCCGCCGGATCTCGACAACCTCGTCCTCAACCTCATCAGGCATGATTTTAGCCTTTTTTTTGCTCGCTGATGATAGCCATGCGGATCCTCTCTCATTGTCCTCAAGCGCTCGCTCGCCCGCCATGATCAGGCTATGATTGATGAGCGGGATGGAGTTATTAAGCGCTCCCTCGTTATCGTTAGTCGCGGGATGCACCATTATCGGGACACCATGACGTTGCGCCAAATGCAGCCATTTGAGATCTTTGGGAGCTCCCTGGGAGCGCTCAATCGTCGGGACATCATCATCCGCCACGACGGAGTTTGATGGTGCGGCGAGGTCGTATGGTGCCGCTAGCACGTCGGGGTTTTCGAGGGATATTTTAGCGACGCATCCCAAAAAAACTGCCCAGCCGTCGCTCATGGCCGTCATACGCAACTCCCATTCTTTCCTAGCACGGGCTGGCTCAATGATTTTGCTATCAATGATTTGTTGAGCCTGCCTCGCATTGAGGGGCGACTCCTGAAACTGAGGGTGGAGGACGAGCTGCAAGGCCTCCTCTCGTCTATCAACTGGTAGATGGAGGACCATACCTAGGACGCCTAGAGATACCTCTCGGCGAGAGGCGAACTCTTGCGCCTCAACTGGTAGATCAAGCAGTCCTTGGCGTAGTCCAACCCACTCGATTGATCGATGGATGCGCGATGACACCTCCTCTACCGTCAGTCCAGCTCTCTCAATCAATAACCGGACGCCTCGCGCCTCCTCGCATGGGTCTAGGTCAACTCGTTGCAGGTTTTCGATCAACATCATAGACAACGCCCCTGAGTCCGTCATGGCCTCCGCGATTGCGGGGACGTGAGACATGCCCAGCGACCTTGCGGCCCTCCAGCGACGCTCTCCTGCTACGATCTCATAGCCCTCGCTTGTCGGCCTGACAAGCAGCGGCTGTTTGATGCCATAGCATTTGATTGACTCCCTAAATTCGTCCCACGTCTCGCCCGATGTCGCCACGATACGGTTTTCTGGATGCGGCTTGATATCTCCGGTTTCCAGCATTTCAATTATCAATCCTGTTTTCATTGTTTTTGTTTCCTTCGATTTTGGTTTCCCCTTTGCGCCGCCGAATACTTCCTGCATGTTGACGCGCTTTTCTGATATTTCATATGTGCAACCGCCCCGCTTTCGGCGACGGTCTTGATGACTAAAACTTTGATCCTAGCGCTCCATCTTGCGCGGTTGCCCCGATTGTCACCCTCCCCGAATGTTTTACCGATGTCGTGTAGGCTCATACCATTGATTGCATGAGAGCAAAACGACTTTGCGAGAGCATAGACACGACGCATTGCATAGGCCGGTTGCGATGGTCGATCGTCCGAAAAAATGAAACACATTAGTCGTCCAACTGTCTCATCTCGGACCTCGTAGCCTCTGCCATCATCTCCGGCCTGAGATAGTAGTTGTGCGATTGAGTCGCATCGTCTCGCGCTGACTCCGTCGTCTGATAGAGCCCCCTCATAGATCGACTCCATGCAGTCCGATGATACGCCGATAAGAAGGTGTGGATAAAACTCGCGAGCAACTGAGTAGAGCCTGCGGGTCGCGTAGCAGAGCTTTTTGGGGAGCGCGTCCCCGAATAGGTAGCCAATAAAGCGCCGCATCGCCTCAACCTGCATCTCAATCTCGGACGCCCTCTCATCATCCTCATTATGCTCCTCCCTCGCCATCGCGGCGTCATCCGGGGACTGAAAATGCAGCGACTGGATCCCGTTTGTCGGGTCCATACGACCGCCGCGATGGGCTGCCCCTATCCGGTCCTCGTCGCTCATCTCGATCATTGTTTTATGATCGGTCCCCCTAATATGCGCCATGCGAGCGCCGCAACCGCTTAAATTTGCCCATTGCCAAGGGCTGCAAGCTGGACCACCCCATCGGCCACCCCATCGGCCACCCCATCGGCCACCCCACCCACGTTGGGTTCATGAGCCTGCCGTAAGATGCGGCGTGGGTAGTCCTCGATCTCGACAGCGGCGCGGGTAGTCCCTCCGCCGCCGCCTGCAAATAGTGCCAGCTCATTTATTTTCAATTTTCATTTCCGCGTTTATTGCCTAATGACCCTAGTTTCTTTTCGACCTGCTACCCTTAACGGGGAGCGGGTGATTTTTTTCTTTTTTTTCTTTTTTTTTCTTTTTTTTTGATGCTCGGCCTCACTTAAATACGAATTTCGCGCGTTTTGTAAAGTGTTTTTTCTATTTATTCATGGATGCTCATTTTTAGTAAAATCTTGTCGTTGGAGGATTGAAATTGAGGGTTAAGTCAGCGCATGGGCCATGCCTATTTTTAGCTATCCTGACCAGCTTTTCTATCGGAATATTAGGGTCATCCATCTCATCGCCCTTGCTCCCTAGCAATATGATCGTGTCTGCGTCCTGCTCAAGAGATCCAGACTCTTTGAGGGCATTAACCTCTGGATTGTCATTTTTAGATCCCCGCCCTAGTTGAGCCAGTAGGACTAATGCGATATCAAGAGCCTTGCATGTCCGGTGGAGCACGTCGGTAGCGTTGATGATCCTCAGCCTCAAATCTGACCGCTCCTCAGGAAGCGCGGCAGGGAGCTTTTGAATGTAATCAATTATCACGACCTTGATCGGAGATTGTTGGTGCATCCGTCTGATTTTTGCGGCTATCTCGACCGCGTTGCAAATCCGATCATCCATCCTAAGAGAGCAATCCTTAGTCTCGCTCATTCGGCGCTCAATTTTATGGATGTCCTCTTTCGAGATTTGCTTATCCCTAATCCGTTTTGCTGATACGTGAGCGGACACCGCCATCAATCTCGTCGTTAGATACGACCTCTTACCCTCGACCGCAAAAAGAGCGGTTGGTATGTCGAGCCTAAGCGCGAGATTTTCAGCGAGTGATATTGCAAATGCTGTTTTGCCCATCGCTGGCCGAGCACCTATTACGGTAATCTCGCCTGGATGCAGCCCTCCCGTGATGGAGTCGATGGTATCAAATCCGGTAGGGATGCCCTCGCCCTTGTCGGCCATTAGGACGGACATAAGCTCGCGGTAGGCGCATTTGAGGGAGTAGTCATAGCCAGCCTTGTCCTCAGCGTCTTGCCCTATCGTTAGGGCTCCTAGCTCTAGCCTAGAGATCATCTCCGTTACGTCGGTTGTATCGTAGGCATCGCTCACTATTTTAGCTCCGAATTTGATGATCGCCCTAAGGACGCTTGCATCTAGGACCAGTTTTGCATGACTCTTAAAATGCGCGGCAGATGGCGCGTAGGTGTAAATTTCGGTAAGCGCCGATGGTCCACCGATGGTCATCATCGTCCCGTCATCCATCATCGTCTTTGCGAGATCGATCAACTCAATGACCTCTCCCCGATTCTGTTTTTCGAGAAAAATTGAATATAGCTTGGCGTGAGCTGGTGCGTAGAACGATGCCGGGGATAATCCCATCTCGATGGCGAGAGGGACGAACTCAACCGGATCCTGCAACATGGACGACAGTATTGATTTTTCAGGCCCGTCGGCATGAGGCGGCGTTTTGATATCTGCAAATGGGCTCATTTAGAGATGGTTTTGATTTTGGCGATGATCTCGTTGCGGAGCGGGATATCGACGTGCCCCCACTGGATCGGGATATGACCGTTAGGGATTAGCTCCCGGAAGGCGATTTCCCATCCTGTGGGACCGCTCACGGGGTTTTTGGCCTGATTTGGTCCACTAGGGCCACTCGCATCCGGAAAGCTCGCATACTTCGAATTTGCGAACCAGCGATGCAGTCCGGGGACAAACGCCCCGCCATCTTTTGTCCACTCATCGCATTTAAGCCATGCCCTAAAAGTTTCCAGGACGCTCTCATCGCTTGGTTTATCCCTGATTAGATCCCACTCCGCCAATACCTGTCTCTGGCTGGATCTGTTTTTTGATTTTGCGGGAGCGAGTCCCCATATTGTTTCGAGGAGTTTGTTCGGGGGTTTTTCAGGGGTACGTCTTTTCTTGGATTCTTCTTCTGCTTCTTCTTCTGCTTCTGCTTCTGCTTCTGCTTCTGCTTCTGCTTCTGCTTCTGCTTCTGCTATATCCCTCTTTTGCGTTACTATGGCGTTACCTTGCGTTACTATGGCGTTACCTTGCGTTACTATGGCGTTACGCTCTCGGTGTCTCTTTTGCCTAGCAGCGTTAGCGGCCTTAGAATCCTCTCTTGAGGCCATGAGCCTATATTTGGCGTGGTTTAGGAGATCCCATCCGCCGTCGATCGCCTCAATCCTCCGCCCCTCGTGGTCTGGAGTCCGAGAATATTTGTCGGGGCTAGATAAGCAGTCAAGAGCTCTCTCGACATCATCAATGCTAACTGAGGCTACCCGGGACAGTCCGGGAATGCTCGCGTGGACCTCTCCGTTTTGATCGGCGAGGGCTAGCATTGTGATCCAGACGATCCTGGTCTTGTCGTCCTCTGTCCATATCGTTGATGTGATAATGGAATTGAAGAGTTTTGTGTAATTTGGCATGGTTTTTGCGTTACTGTAACGGCTAGGCGTTACTATACCCTTCCTCAACATCAGCAAGGATTTTCTCAACAATGATCCTGACCCTGTCAGTAACATAATAATGAGCCAGCGACTTCGTAGATATCCCCATGACCTGCCTAGTCTCAACTCGGATAAGGCCGCCCTCAATTAAGCGTGCGGCGTATCCATCGACTACCTGACACTTTGACGAGGTTATGGCCATCAGATGGCTGACTCTGATTCCGGGGCGATCATAGGCCGCTAGTAAAAACAGGGCCTGCTTTGTCGAGCGGACTCCTATCCTGTCGAGATGCGATAGGATGATGAGGGTTTGTCTTTGTGGTGTCATAACTTGTCTCTTTCTATCTCTAGCGCTTCATTCATCACTTTAACTTTTTTCATATTGTTGTTTTCTTCAGTTTTTGGAAATGCCTTATTAAGGGCGTTGCAAATTAGGTGCATGGCCTCCTTATGTCTAAGTTCGCCATCCACCCACTGCGAACATTCGAGCAGAATGTTTTTAGCGGCATCGACAATGTGAGCGTCTGTCCCGCATTTGTAATGTGATAATACCCTAAAGGGCGGGGTGAAAGGGAGTTCGTTCATGACTCTTTAACTTTTTTTATATTGTTGTTTTCTTCTTCAAATTAGGAAACTTCCTAACATCGTCTTTTAATCGATGGATCTCACTCTTTACTATAATCGACTCCATGCGTATAGATACCATGGCATTCAGCGCCTCTTTTAGCTGTCTTTGCATCTCATCGCGCTGCATCTCCATCCCGCGCTTAACCTCAAAGATGCGTTCTAGCTCGTCCCTGGCCTCCTCAAGCTCATGTGAGAGCCTATCTATGAGTTTCATTTGATGCCTCCTCTCGATGCTAGCTCGCCTTTTTCGGTTAGGAAGAAATGAGGTCTAGGAGTGTTACCAAGGCCCTTTATTACGATACGCTTGATGATGATGAGATCCAGCGACACCAGAGACCTCATGTATCCATAGATAGAGTCCTCGCTGACACCCATCATGTTGCCGATTGCGGTAGAGTTTATGCCCGGCTTTGCCGCTATGAAGTCAAGGCATAGCTCTGAGTTTATGGTAGTTAATCCTATCGATCTATAATAGAGCGTCTTAATAGTCATTGCCCGACGCATTGCCGGATTCATTGCCGGATTCATGGTAGTGTTCATGGTAGTGTTCATTTGTTTTTTTGTTTTTTTTAAGTTTGGTCGTTTAGTTTGTCGTTTAGGGTTTTCATATTGTTGTTTTCTTCTAGGTTGCTCATGATTTTGCCCCAAGTTCGTATATTGAGATTCCTAGTCCGGCATTTCCGTCGTCAGCGTATTTCTTGATGGTCAAGTTTTTCACGATCTGGCAATCGTCTTGCCATAATCCGATTCCAGACTTATGGGACAGACAATCCCATACGGCCTTTTCCAAGTTGTCATTATCAGGTTTTACAATGTGATAGTTTGGTGCGGATTTCTTCAAAACATTGGCATTCTTTCCAGTCCCGAAATGGCTTTTCGGCCGGGCGAAGTAGAATGTCATATTGACGTAGATAGGGCATGTTACGCATCGACCAGCGTGTTTTTTGAGCTCCTGAGCTATTAGGTTTTTCCAGCCGTTAGCGGTGCCCGGATCGTAAATCCTAGCGCGTCCGCCTCCGAAGCTCGAGGCTCTCGTTCGAGGCTGCGCTTTAGGCTCCCCTGATATAAATTCTGAGGCTATGAGTTTCATTTGATGCCTCCTCTCGATGCTAGCGCATCTATCGCAGATTTCGCAATCTCCCACTGGTCAGAATATTTTCTGGTATTTTCGATAATGCTTTTTAGTGCTACGACCAGGTCGTCATGAGCGTTGCAGGCGCGGACGATGAAAGCCGCGTTGGCTTCGCTATGCTCGTTTGTGATGGCGAGCGTCGAAATAACCCCCCTATGATGGCTGCCCTCGTCGTCGTATCCGTCAACGGTGATCATCCACTGAGTGCCGGTGGCGTTCTGATCCAACCCCCATGGGGTTCGAGTGTGGGTCATGGCGACACCTCCTCACATGCAAGCGACTCTGACAGAGTAGGCATAGCCTCCCATATCGCAATCCCACTCAATGACTTTTCAAAATCATCGATGAACTCATCGGTTCGCCTAGTCAATTCATCGCAAAATTCCATAACCTCATTTCCTAGGTTGTCGGTGTATGAGTTTGGCGTGATCTCCATAACGCGATAATCAAATGGCATCGCTTCGTCATGGTAGATCATAAAAACCCATGATGGGCAACCAGTCAACCATAGCAGGCCGTGGACCTGAGGGTTGCAATCAGTAGGCATCGCGTTTTTGATGAAAATATCAACGTGCTTATCGTAATTATAGCACTTGATTTCAAGGCCGGAAACTAGCCGTTCCGAGTCGTAGATCAAGCCATCTGGCGACCCAGCGCAAAGGCCGTTGTCATGTTCGATGCTCGCGACCTCGATCACTCCGATATCAGCACGCTCTCTGAATAGAGAGCGCGCGATCGGCTCTAACATTGTCCCTCGCTCGGTATATTCATTTCCTGACCATGGCGGCAGGGTATAGATGGTCGACACTGCGCATTTGCGCATGTATGCCTCCCTTTGGTTTGAGATCTTTCCGCCGCCCGTGAAGATTTTTCCAAATTCGGAGGCGGTAGCCCTGACCGATCGGAATTTAAGCCATTCAGCTGAGCCCTGCCCGAACGATTTATGAATGATCATTACTCATCCCCTCCTTCTATCTCATCGAAATCTTCCAGCTTAAATCCGCCCTTTAATGATTGCGAATATTGGATCATAATCTTATCGCCTTTTCGCCCCGCGAGCCGCTCATAAAGCGACTCTGAGAAGGTGAAAAATTCCACGTTCTTTTCACCGCCTACGTCGTCCGGGATTTCGCAAATCGCAACGAAATATTTCTTTCCGGTAGCGGAATCCATCTCGGAAATATCGGTCAGGGTTGCGGCGCTCGCATGGCGGGAGATGGTCCGGCCAACGGCAGGCTTCTTTTCAGGGTTCGGGGCAGCGATCTTTTTGGCCTCTGCGGTCCTTTTTTCATATACCTCCGCGATTGATTGGCCGGGCGGAGTCACGTTTCGAATCCATTTCGAATCCATCTCATCGGGCGCGTAGACACCAAGGATTACCTCTGGAGCGTATCTACGCGCCCACTGACGAGCTCCCCTATATGCCAGCATTTGATCATAATTCGCGGCCTTCCATGGCGATCCATCGTGGGTCGTTTTCCAGGTTGATACCGTTCCCTCGATTGATTCGAGGGCGCCATCAACGACGGCTGAAACGATTATTTTTCGCTTCTCGCCCTCGCCACTATATTCATATTTTAGCCTTATTCCTAGCCCCGATTTGATGGCTGCAGCTATCAGTTTCCCCTCCCACATTAGTTTACCCCTAACTACTGACGCACTATCCATGACGGCGAATGGAGATAATCCCCATCTCTGCGCCTGCTCCACGACGCGGAAACAGTTCGACACGGTTTGATCGTCCGTATTCCCTTTTAGGGTATCAGGGACCAGCGATGATGACGCCAGTTGCCTGGCGATTTGACCCATTTGATCAAACGATCTAGGGTCGAATACGCTCAGGCCATTCCCGAACGATTTTTCATTCATTTCATTCATTTCATTCATTGTTTTTTTTTTTTTAGCCATAGATGGCACCCGTAAAGCCCGACAGTTTGACCTGTCAGGCTGGGGATTTGTAACGTAAATTTTCATATATTTCTACCTGAGCCGTTGCCGTTGCCTGAGCCGCCGCCGCTACCGTAGCCGATACCGAATCCGAATCCGAATCCGCCGTACCCGTGGCCGCTACCGTAGCCGCTACCGTGGCCGCTACCGTTGCCGAATCCGCAGCCGCCGCCGTTGCCGAATCCGTATCTTTGTCTATTACTCGACGTAATTGGACAGACTCTCATGACTCCTGGTAGTTAGGTTTAGTATTTCTGCGACGTCGCCTATTGGGATTGATAGCCATGGGACAGCACATGCTATCCGCCCTCCTGTTATCCCAATCTGCGACAGTTCGGAAAGCGTAAATGCTCCCTCCCAACTCCAGACTCTATGGGAGTCAGATAGGTGGACAAACTCGCCAGCATGTTGCAGGACCCCGTAATGGACCCCTGCGTTTCCTGCCCTAACAACTACCTGATAGCCAATCAGCGGGTGTGATGTTTCATTCATTGTTTCATTCATTCAAACTTTTTTAGCCATAGATGGCACCCCGAAAGCCCGAAAGTTTGACCTGTCAGGCTTGGGATTTGTAACGTCATTTTGTTGACGGGCGTAGGTTACTCGCCACCCACCTAAAGTCATTTCATGGCATGCCCTCCTTAACCTTATCTATGCCCTGCAACACGCAGAGTCGTACGATTGCCGACGTGGACAGTCGGTATTTAACGGAGAGCCTCACGACCTCCGCCATCGTTTGGGGGTCGAGCCTGGTCGAAACCTTGTTATTTTGCTTTGTCCTCATTTGCGCCGTTGTTGTCCACTATGGACCACTATGGACCACAAGGAGACAAGATCTTTTTTCACGAGCCGACGAAAAAACCTCTGAAATCACCGTAGATTAAAGGATGCAGAGGCGAAAATATTTTTCAGTGGCTGGTCTTTAGCCAGGGGCATCCTACGGACCCGCACCCTTCTGAGAGTCGATCAATGTCGTACTGCAGGCGTTTTATGATCATCCCCTGGGTCTCAATCTGCGCGGCGAGATTGCTGTAAATGAGCTTTGCCATCGTCGCGACTGCTCCGGCGAGGGTCAAATAGCTGGCCAGTATCCATTCAGGGGAGATTTCCATGATTTTTAAGGTCTATCAACGTAAGCGATGTGCATCATATCGCGGCGGGTTCCATCAGATTGTAAAAATCCAACTTGGAAGCCATGTTTTTTAAATATCTTGATTGCGACGGGCGGCATTTCATATGTTCCGTTATCTGCTTTCGCTCCTGACCTCCATGTGTGCTTGTTTCCATTAGCATCTTGATTGAGATCGATTGCGATCGCCCAAGAATGATCAGACAGTGCATTTCCTGATCGTGATTTGCGATGATTGAAACATCCGGCGTATAGATCAAGCCCGTGCTTTTTGATCCATTCCTCGCCCTTATCTGCAATCTCTTTTAGCGCATCCTCCAAGGGTTTTGCAATAAGCGCATGACAGCCGATTTTAGATACCTTAGCACCAAAGTAGGTCATCTCGTAGGGGGGGACAAACAAAGCCATACTAGGAGATCCTGCGGCCCCAAAGATGCGCGATTTATCAGCGGCAGTCCCTTTAGGTCTTGGCGGTCGAGATCCATCGGACCTCCTCGCCTCTGTTTTGGATCCAAAACGAGAAACTAATGAATCATACAATGCCGCCTTAGTTTTTTGCCCATCCAATCCATCAGCAGGCCCGGGATCGAACCCAAGCGTCTTGAGTCCGATCTGCTGGCAATAGATGGCGTGGGAGTAGCTCATGACTATTTGCGATCTGCTAGTCCCTGTCCGATGTTATAGGTGCCACCGAGGAACCCGATGATGATTCCGGCGAGTTCGATGGGGAGCCCAATCTGGGTTAGTATAACGGTGAGGCCACTGCCGAGGACGGTGAGCCAGAGTTTGCGGGATTTCAGTTTTGATAGGTTCATGGGATTTTAAGTGGGAAGAAATGTCACAATTCGGTTCGCCAAATGACTTGCCCCAACTGGTCCGAAATGAGTTGACGCCGAGCTCGCTGGCGAGTCTCTCGTTGATCTTGGAACGATGCCTCTGGATTGATCCGATATGTCGTTAGAACCGATTGGAGTATAGTTTGCCGGATTGATGAACCAGTCTTGAACGTCGATATAGTAGACTCTCGAATCTGATGCAGCGATTTCCGATAATCCGGCATTGATGAAATCAAGATGGCCTTGCAGGGTTGCTATCGTTTGAAACGTCGCATCCGTCACCGTCCGGTTAGGGCATCCAAGGATTAGGACTCGCTCAGCACCTGCGATCAAGGCGCGATGAACCCCTTTGAATGCGGCATCGATGACGATTTGCCGCTGGCTAGCTGAGTTATTTCCGATCCAAAATGCAACCACTTTTCGCTCAATATTTGATAGCGGATATGTGAGAAATCTATCGATAACTGGGACAGCCGTTTGCCCTCCGATGCCGCTTATTTCAGCCCTCCAAAGAGGAGAATGAAGAGTGGTTGCGCGTTCAAATGTATTTGGATCGGCGTAGCTCTCGGTCGTCAAGCTGTCGCCGATAGCGAGGACTGACCTATACCGTTTGAGGGTTTTTGGTAGATCGGTTTTAAGGGTCGCAAAATCAACTGCTTGAGCCGATGTCAGAGCGTCGATTGACCTCTCGGATAGCTGCCCGAACCCATAGGCAAAGAATCCGATCTTGCCGTTCATGTGCGAATTAGTGGCAACCGTTGATACGAATGACCTGCCTATGTTGAGGGGATAATTTGTTAGGTCGAATCCAGCCGATCCGCTAACGAGAGAAGCGTGATCATATGCCTCTCCAACCTCTGAAACGTATAGGTAGAGCCCCGTTGAATCGTTTCGGAATGCGATCACATAATCAACTCCTGACGTGACTCCCGCCACTTCGACAACGTCGAAATTAACGGTAGTGCTCATCCGCCTGACCGTAAATCTGATTATGTTTCCGATCTTCGAGAGATACCAGTTAAGAGTGGTTCCCGATGTCCCCTCTCCGCAGATTCCATCGGTTGAGGGATCTGCGAAATTAACCCCGATGACTCCCCAAAAAGGACGGCCTGCGCGGGTCGTGTTTGATGCTGATAAACCGAATTGATTGGTGCCGTTGAATGATCGGGACTCCCTAAACCTCCCTCCTGATGCGCTGTTGTTTGCAACCCCGTTGACTGATAGATTGAGGGATCCCACTCTATCGACGTATGCCGTTCCTGCCTCGTTGCAAAAGTAGCAATGTTCCGCGCCTCGAATCACCTCGGCGAGAGTTGATCTCTCTCTTTTGAAATGATCTGACGTTGCTAGTGATAGCGGTCCGAATGTTTCAATGTTCGTCTTGAGGTCGAGCGCCG
>Ga0209702_10007346_pt1 | contig 13528 bp, 11 predicted proteins | sample FRY01_FD_187210 | JGI IMG/M metagenome (GOLD analysis project Ga0209702, IMG submission 187210) | Freshwater microbial communities from Lake Fryxell liftoff mats and glacier meltwater in Antarctica - FRY-01 (SPAdes) (version 2) | ecosystem: Environmental > Aquatic > Freshwater > Ice > Glacier... | reverse complement strand
CTCACGCTCGCTCATACCTCACCTCGCCAGAAAAAGTCCAGAGTCCGGAATTACACCGGCCCCAAGACTACCGACCCTGGCAAGAATGGTTTCCCCGGACGCTTACGTGTGTCCAAAGTAAATATCACTAACGCCGTTGAGGAATTCTTCGCTTTGGCCTTCGAGGTACTCGATCAGCCGTTGGCATGTTCGCATGTGGCGATGTCGAATTTTTGGGATCAACCCATGGATTCGAGTTCGAATGACGGCTGAGTACATCATGTTTCCAAGCCGACCCTTTGAAGGATCTTCGTGAAACATTGTTCGATAGGCATCAAGCCCGCCGACATGTCGTTGTCCATCCAGTATATCGCCATGCAGAAAGACATTGCTGCCGATGCGCCAGACATTCGCACTCCAGTGGAAGTTTGGATGTTGAGAGCTCTGCGACTGCAGCATGTTCTGAATGCGTGGATGGCAATCATGGTTGCCGAGCAAGTACCCCATTTCGCATCCGGATTCAACGCGACGGCCGTGTTGAGCCAATCTGTTGCCGCAGCAATCGTTGCGTCCAAGTTTCCCTGCTGGCTCCACCGAACGTCGAAGATGTCGCCACCCAAAACAATGGCCTTTGCGGATTCGATCAACCCTTGATGCTGCTCCCAGTGCCATTGTCCAATGGAGCGTTGGCTGAACAGATGCAGGTCGGAAATGAAAAGGCCGTTCATGGTGATTCGGTACGAAGGGGTGAAGGCCGAAAAGAAGGAGTCTAGTCGGACGATCAATTTTTGCGCACCCAATGTGTCTTTCAGCTGACAATTAATCTGCCCCGGTTTGTCAGGACATTGAAGGTCGGAATGTTGTGAATCGCTGGAGTCACGATTAGGTGACTGACGTCCCCCGCGCGCCAAACTGGCGTGCCGTGAGACGTCAGTCGCCGGTTCAGTACGTCTGATACCTTTCACTCCGTGAACTTCGGGTTCTCCTTTGTGCCAAATGTGATTAGATTTCGGCACCATTGAACGCCATCAGAACCATCGAGCACGAATACTTCGATGGTATAGCTTTCGAGAAGGACAGGCCTTAGAATCCGGCGATGGAGTCCGACAAACATTTGTACGAAGTATTTGAGGCCTACCCTGAATGGGTGTTCTTGCTGACTGGTCGCCCGTGGCCCGGTCCATGCCGCTTCCAGTCCGTTACGATCAAAGCCATCCAGCGCAGTGCCGATGGAGTGTTAATCCCGGATGTCAAAGAAGAATCGATTTTGGTGGTCGAGTTTCAGATGTACCACGATCCGGATATCTATGGGCGCGTGGTTGTCGAGATGGCGATCATTCAAGAAGAACACGCTGGTCGCGAGGTTCAAGGGGTTTTAATTTTTGGATCCAAAGAACTTGATCCCAAAACGGCCCCATGGTCACAAGTTGTGTCCGTGTACTATCTGGACGAGATGCTCAGTGAACTGGAGAAATCATCCCCCGACCATCCGCTGGTTGCGTTATTTCAGCCGCTGATCGAAAAAAGCAACAAACGGCTTCACGAGAACGCGAACCAATACTATACTCGAATCGAAACGTTCGCCACGGACGAACGTTTGAAAGCCAAATTAATTGGTGTGTTCATTGACTGGCTGTTTCAGCGTTTCAGGGATCTTGGAAAAACGGAGATTGAAAAGATGATGCTCGGAAAACTCCCCGACCTGCGCGAAACCCAGGCCGGAAAAGACTTGATCGCCATTGGTATCGAAGAAGGCATCGAAAAGGGCATTGAAAAGGGCATTGAAAAGGGCGAATTGATTGGCACCATTCGTACGTGCCAATCATTGCTAAGTGGTCCCTGCGATAGCGAAGAGAAGCTGTTGACAATGTCCATTGACGAGCTTAGTGCAATGGCAACACAACTTCAGGCGAAGCTTCGCAAACGCCTTGGATCGGCCCCGCAGTAATTATGTGGCTTGCCGTGTGCGTGACTCAATTATCAGATAGATTTCCTGGACGCCGTGTTCAACACCGCTCAGGCTCAAATAGCCTGCTGATCGAGTTCAGGCGAAGTACTTCTGGATTGATCTACTCGTAAGCCCAGGCCATGACTCTTAACTCGCTGTCCTGTCGGTTGAGTTCAACAAGCTACCTGGTAACAGAAACAGCAAGTTTCTGCAGTGCGTGCCGATCACCCACAGCAACGGTCTCGCCGGAATTCAGACCGTGAGTAATTTCGACGCAGGTTTCGTTGTTGGCACCTAGTTCAACGACCCGAACGTAAAGGCCGCTTAGTGTCTTTGTCAGAACCACATAGTCGCCGTGATGATGGAATACCGCTTTGACTGGAACCTGAATTACATCGAGTCGATCATCGACGAAAATCTCGGCAACAACAGTTGAGCCCAAAGGAAGAGAGTCGAATCCATCCTGATCTGGATCGACTGAGATTTCAACATCGTGATATCGATCGTGTGGTTGATATCGGGATGGGGGCGATGGCATGGCGGCGATCCATGTCAGTGTTCCATTGAACGTATGGTCTGAATTGGACTGCACGCGAAACTCGACAGCCTGATTTTCGTGAAGTTCGTGGGCCTGTCGATCACTGACACGCGCAAAAACGATCAAGTGTGATCGGTTTGAGACGCGAATCAAGTCCTGCCTGTAATATGCAAATTCTCCAACTTCGATCATTCGGCCGCGGTCACGGTTATGGCAATAGATAACTTCACCGGCTTTGGGGGCTCGGAGTGTGCATGATTCAATTGCCGTGATCATTTGATCGACCTGTTTCTGGACGATCGACAACCTGCGTTGCATTTCCAGTGTTTTAAGTTCAGTGACTTTCAGACTCAGTTTATTCTGCAACTCAGCATGATCGAGTTCATTGCGGGCATTCTCTGCTGCGCATTGGAATTCAAATAAATCACGAGGCTGCTGAAATTCCTTCGCAAGATTCAATGCGCCCTTCGCACTCTCCAGTGCTGATTTTGCGTTCTTGCGTTTTGCATCGACAGCCATAAACGACGCCGTGTTGCGATAGCCCAACGCCGTAAACTTATGAGCTGATTCACATTCTTCCTGAATGCTCTGCAGGATTTCTTCTTTGAGTCGCACATCGCCTGCCAGTCGTTCGATCTCAGTGGCAGCCTCGGCCTGTTCATAGGCTTGTAACTGACCGGCCGCCATAGTGTTGCGATATTGGCAAGTACTCAAGCGACGAGAGTTTACGAAACCTTGAAGTGACTCACTAATCCTGGCAGCCGCCAATCCAGCCTTGGCTCGAATCAACGTGACTGTTTGGGAGTCCAGCTTCGCCTGCAGATCTGACGTGTCCAGGACGCAAACAATTTCATCAGCTTCAACGTGTGTGCCTTCCGGAACAAGTTCCAGGATACGCCGTTCACGAGACAGGCAGTCATTCTTGATAATTACCGGGGCGAATGTGCGAATGTCTCCGAATGCCTGGACTGATTTTGTGAATTTTTCCTGCTGTACGTCTTCCGTAACGAGTCCTAACGATGCCAGATCTGGCTCGCCGTTGGTTGCAAAGCCGCCGATGGCTACAGGGATAAACAAAATTGCACAAACCAGTCCGCAGTAGGAGATGCGACGGGCTTGAGCTGCATTGTGTTTTGGTTGAATCAGTTGCTTCATTGATCTCTGGGGAACGCATCCTTCAGACGGCGAAGTTCTGTCGTGCGAATGAAGGTTCGCAGATAGTGACGCAATCTGGTGAATTGTTTCTGACGGCGGGAGAATGCATGGCGAGCGAGCGTCGCTGTGCATTTCGAGGTGAGGTGGAGATTTAGGCAGGAGTGTTCAGGGGGGATTATTCTGAATCCTGCAGCCGCACATTAACAGTGCTTTCGCAGGATCTGTGTTCGTCGATGGCAGAATGAATGGCAGTGAACCAATACCAGTTGCACGACCATCACCAACTTTTACACAGAGTCGCAACATTTAGGTCGGTCGTCTGGGTACATTCAACTTTAGAAAAGGGGACGTCATTAAGATGGAATCCAACTTTCGAGGCCCATTTTTCCATTGTGAATCACGGGATTCAAGTCCAAATCGTATCTCAAGGGCTTTTGTCAGATTCTACCGATGATCTCCGATATTTGGGGCAAGCCGAAATAGTTTAAAAAGGCCACGCCATTGAATGAATTCCAAATGTCGCACCGGTGAAAAATCTGGGCACTGTAAAATCAATCGACGAAAATGGCGGTGTTACTCGCGAAAATAGCTATATTCCGTTCCGGAGACTTCCGATCCGACGACGATTTTGATTTCTCCCTCGCCCTGATTTTCCGTTTCCCCATTTAGTAGAGAATCACACTCGTGAAATACTCTGTGTCTTCCGTGTTCATCTTGTGCCTGACATGCATTGTCGGGACACAAGCTCCGTCGATGGCCGATGTACCAGAGTGGAACGACTACACGATTATTGCTCAGGGAAATCATCTGATTCACAAACTGAATGGTGAAGTCACGATAGACCTGATCGATCACGATGCAAAGTTCCGTGCGACAGAAGGACTTCTTGCGTTTCAAATTCATCGCGGTCCAGCGATGACGGTTCAAATCAAAGATGTCATGCTCAAAGAATTGCCCGACGGTGGCATGATCGAATTCGAGCCGTCCACGCTTCCTGTTGATGCAAAGCAGCTAGGCAAAAACACTCCGGCTGCCGCTCCGAAAGCGAAGTCTCAGGCAAAGAAAGCACCGGGCGCAGCATCCAAGGCGATAATGGAAAAATCGAAAGACGGGGCTGTCGCAAAAACAAAAGGTCGCTCGGCAGCTGTTGGGCCGGTAATCAAGGAAAACGTAGCGACGCCTGTGGCACGCATCAAGGCAGCTCAAGATTTTCGCGTAGAACTTCTGTATTCCGTGCCCGGTGGCGATCAGGGGTCATGGGTCAATCTCTGCAACGACGATAAGGGACGTATCTACGCCAGCGACCAATACGGCGGGCTCTTTCGGTTCACGCCACCTCCAGCAGGACAGCCGCTCGATCCTGCAAAAGTCGAAAGAGTGCCAGCCAACATCCGCGCGGTCAACGGTATGCTGTTCGCCTTCGGTGCGCTTTACGTTGGCGTGAACGATTACGAACAGAAACTGCAAAGCGGCGTGTATCGCATCACCGATAGTGATGGAGACGATCAGTTTGAACACGTGGAATTGCTGCGTGCGATTGATTCCAAAGGCGACCATGGTGTGCATGCCATATTGCCAACGCCAGATGGAAAAGCGTTGTATCTCGTGTGTGGCAACAACGCCAAGCTCACTGAAACGCCAACGACTTCTCCGGTTACAAAAATTTGGGGCGACGATCATCTTCTGCCTCGCATGCCAGATGGTCGCGGCCACAACAACGGCGTGCTTGCACCAGGTGGTATCATTTATCGTTTGACGCCAGATGGAAAACAGTTCGAAATCTATGCTTCCGGATTCCGCAACGTCTTCGATGCTTCGGTGAATCACGACGGTGAATTATTCACTTACGATGCCGACATGGAATACGATTTTAATACACCATGGTATCGCCCGACTCGGGTGAATCACGTGGTCAGCGGAGCAGAATTTGGCTGGCGTCATGGAGCTGGCAAGTATCCCGAGTTTTATCCTGACAATCTGCCCGCGACACTTAACATCGGACCGGGATCACCGACTGGCACGACATTCGGCTACGGTGCTAAGTTCCCTGCCAAATATCAGCGAGCTCTGTTTGTTCTCGACTGGAGCTGGGGCAAGGTCTACGCGGTGCATCTGAAGCCGGATGGCGCAAGCTATACGGCAACCAAGGAAGAATTCCTCTCGGGCGCACCCCTGCCGGTGACTGACGCGATCGTTCATCCTCAGGACGGTGCGATGTATTTCGCCATCGGTGGTCGTCGAGTTCAATCCGGTCTGTATCGCGTCACATATACGGGCCACGAATCCACCGCGCCGATTGACGTTGAGGTCACTGTGAGCCCACCTCGGGACTTGCGTCATCAACTGGAATCCTTCCACGGTCATCAGAATCCGAATGCGATTACCACAGCCTGGCCGCACCTCAATCATAGCGACCGCTTCATTCGCTGGGCCGCGCGCGTGGTGCTGGAACATCAACCGCCAGCGGAATGGGAAGCCAGGGCTCTGAGTGAAACGGACCCCGGCCGACAACTTGAAGCCTTGCTCGCCTTGGCACGTGTCACCGGGGTTTGCCCGAGCCATCGCGCTGAAGACGCAACGACAGATACAGCGATGCGAGATAAGATTTTTTCTGCTCTGCTAAAGCTGGATTGGTCGGGCCTGACAAATGAGCAACGCATTGCCTTTGTGCGAATTACTGAGATCGTGCTGCATCGCTTTGGCAATCCGGACGATGCCATGGTTGCTGCCATCATTGCCAGGCTCGATCCCGGATTTCCTGCTGACAATTTTGAACTGAATTGGTTGTTGTGCGAAACTCTTAGCTACCTGCAGGCTCCAAACACTGCGGCAAAAGGCATGGCGTTGATCGAAGCGGCGCCCAGCCAGGAACCGCAAATGGAATACGCCCGCAGTCTGCGATTTCTGAAAACCGGCTGGACAAAAGAACTCCGCACGGCCCAACTGGAATGGTTTCTAAAAGCCGCCAACTATCGTGGTGGTGCAAGTTTCCAGAAGTTCATAGAATTCATCCGCAACGATTCGCTGGAATCGTTCAGTGACGCGGAGAAAACAGAACTTGCGGCATTGATCGCAATGGAACCAGAGAAGAAATCCGCCATCGAGAACGTTGGAGCTATGTTCGCGGGGCGGATTCCAACCACATGGACATTGGAAGAACTCAGCGTTGCAGCACAGTCGGACTTGAAGCATCGCAATTTTGACAATGGTCGCAAGATCTTCACTGCTGCCGCGTGCTTCACCTGCCATCGGTTTGGGAATGCAGGCGGTATGACCGGTCCGGATTTAAGTGCAGCCGGTCGTCGCTATTCGCCACATGACTTGCTGGATCAGATTATTAATCCAAGCAAGGTGATCAATGAACAGTTTTCTGCCGTGACCGTTGTTACCGAGGCCGGAAAGGTCCACACGGGTGTTGTCGTGAATCTCAACGGAGATACTCTGACGATCAACACCGACCTGACCGATCCAAACCAGCGAGTCTCCATTGACCGCAAGGAAGTCGAAGAAATGGAAGTCTCGAAAATATCACCGATGCCCGCAAATTTGCTGGCCTTGCTGACCAGGGATGAAGTGCTGGACATGCTCGCCTACGTACTCAGCGGCGGCGAGCCAGAGCACGAGCTGTTCAAACGTTAGATCCGACTACGTGAAAGTTAGACAGATGATCAAACCAGCGGAGACCGATGGTCAGTTTCTGAAGAATCTGCGGCGAATGGGATTCGTCGAAGGCGTTTCTACGTTGATACTCTTTGGTGTGGCAATGCCATTGAAGTATATGGCCGATCTGCCACTTGCCGTTCGAATTGCCGGATCCATACACGGTCTGTTGTTTGTGTGTCTGGTTGTCATGCTGATGATGGCGACAACAAGAGTTCCCATTTCAAAATTGCTGGCACTTACAGGCATGCTTGCAGCGGTTGTGCCGTTTGGACCATTCGTTTTTGATCGTTGGCTGGTGCGGAATGCCGAGACGTAAATGCTGGACCTTTAGACAGCGCCAGTTTACGTAAGAGCCGAACGCGCTAGCGTCGGGCTTTTCACAGTAACAACCTGGTCGTGCCGAAGCCCGAGGCTAGCGCCTGCGGCTCACTTATTGATTGAGCGCAATCTTCTCTTCGCAATCATTGCTCCAAAGCGAAGCCACAAGCAGCATCACCACCGGAACCAACTGCATCAGATAACGATGCGAGGCACCGCCAAGGTGTTCTTCCAGTTCAGCCGGTGCCAGCATTCCGGCGACCAGCAGTGCTGCGAGAGCTCCCAGCAGGTTCAGAATCAGAAATATCTGCGGCAACTGCATTGCACGGCGTGGTCTGGTCGCGGTAGCTGCCAAGCCAGCCCACCAATGCAGTCCCCACTGCCGCCATTCGCTAAACATCCGGTGCCACAAATGCGGCAGTGACCACTTCAAAGTGCCAAGCCGTTCATACAGCATCGCCGTCGAAAGTCGTCCGGCATAATGCATTTCCGTGGTGTCGGGGAGTCGACGGCGATGAAGGAACCATGGGATCAGCATCAAGCTGGCCGTAAAAGCGAAGACAATCAGCATCCTCAAGCCGGAAGCCAACCGCTTTCTGAAGACTATCGGGATCATCATAGCCATTCCACATGACAGCACGTCGATCATCAGGAACGCGATGCCTTCGTCCTTGGTGAAAGCAGCGCAACTCGCAACGAAACCTGCCAACGCGGGTTTGAGAAATTGCCTGGCGGACATCGAACTCGACAGCGCGTCCCACAAATACAGCACAGCGATCCCATGAAAACATGCAACCGGGGCATCGGCCTGAGCCGACAGAAACCCATATTCATCGGGCATCAGAACCGGTGCTGTTGCCAGCAACAATCCGCATGTCCATGCCCATGCGGCGTCAAATTGACGACTGCAAACGCCGGTAAATGTCAGCACCAGTCCGGCGTAGAGTAAAGGAAACCACAGCTTCGACCATCGGTCCTGCACGCTGCCCAGAAGTGCGTACGTATGCTGTTCGAGCAATGGCAGCATGAGCGGATATTTGGGGTGATACTGCACGAAATCAGGATCATTCAATGTCGAATTGTTGATAGTTCCTTCCTCGAAGATGACCTTCGCTTTGATGGCGAAGATCGCTCGTTCGTCCCAGAATCGTTGCGGTGTGAGGGCTGTCTGAATGAACGCCAGGCCGATCAGAAGTGCGATGATCCATTGGCATGATTTCACCATGCGGTTGCCATTGACTGTATTTTTTTGGACAGGCTTCGATGCCGAAATCAACGTTGCCCACAGACCCACGATGATTCCGATCCCCGCCAGGCTCGCGCTGAATATGTAGCCCAAGGTTCCGTGGCTCAGAGCCCACAGGAATGAAAGCCAGCCTGTTAAACCGACGCCCAGAACAATGCTCAATCCCCAGATTTCCGCCAGCGGCGAAGCAGTGCCTTCAGAAGCCGGTAACACAAATTGTACGGCAGCTCGCCCCAACATCACGCTGCCAGCAAGGGCAAAGCACACGGCCAGAATCGTCATCATTGTAACGCCTCCGTCCATGGTCTCAGGACAACCGTATATGGCGGAATATAGTCTGGATCTTTCTGTAGCTGACGCATGAATTTCAGAAAGCCCGGATCTTCCATCGCGCGTTCGGGCTGCACGTATTCAGATCCTTCGAAGTATTCCAGCACAAAGTCCAGGCGTTGTTTGGCAAGGACATCGTCTGGAAGTTCTGACAGACGATAAGCCGCCAGTTGCCGTTCCTGATTTGTGCGCGGAATAAGATGTTCCGCCGACGGATGCATACGATGCACGATATGTCGGGGTAACAAGTAGTACGACAGAAAGAACAGTTTCTGATCGCTCACAACGAAGATGCGACTATCATCCGGCGTCGATGCGCGCAGATAGCGAATGACGGCTCGATTGGATTCACTGATGTTGGGAAGAGTTGCGTCGCCGTCAGTAAGTTCATAGTACGCCCAGTCTTTTGCGCGCTGGTTGATGCCATGAACGTGATGAACGCAGGCCAGTGTGACCATTGCGATGATCGAAAAACATCGAATCATCAGGATGGCGCGACGTGGAAGAGACTGCGGGGCGGAACCTCGCTTTAGATCCAACATGATCAGGACATCATCAATCAAACCTGCAATGAATCGTGCTGTTTCGATGCGACGATAAAGCGCGTATCCGGTGGCAATGGTCCCCAGCACCGCAACAACTCGGAAGAACCACCATAACGCTTCCGCTCGCCCAATGGCTTCGAACTGCGCGAACGGTTCTGGCGGAGCGGCATCATACGCCCGCACTTTGACGACGTCGACCGGAATCAGCCATACGGCCATTGTCAGACACACGCCGAGAAAACAACAGATGGTCAGGCAGAAAGAAATCGCTGCGAAGCGTGGCCGAGAACGTTGGGCCGTCATAGTTAAAATCTTTCATGAGTGACTGACCATCGCGTCGCTGTATTGGGTAAGAAGATCAGGGGCAAGAATATTGTCTGATGTAGTGGAGCAAATCATCTTGGCTGCGAGGTTGTAACAATTCTTCGACGACCATTGAATCAATGCTTGATGTATTTTCGCAACCCGAAACGTCAGTGAGGGATAGAATTGCCTGGATTCTTCGTCTCAAATCCCTCGCTGACGCATCGCTTATCCAAACAATCGCTTTCGCGCCTGATGTCGAGGCGGGAGCCGTGTGACGTAGTTCGTCATGTACGGATCCATGCGAGGAGCGGCGGGAAACAGCCATCCCCCGCGATTTTCTTTGATGCTACGACTACAAACGGGGTGCAACATCGGGGACGTGACTGTATATAATCCGTTTCAGGACATCGGCCTTTTGAAACTCATACTTTGTCTCGAAATGGATTTATTGTGCAACTGTTACTTCGCAATTATGGAGTGGTCCTTGTCGTCATGCTGGCCTGCAGCTTCGTGCACACAGCGAATGCCCAGTCGGTCGTGTCGCTCAAACAAAACGATGGTGTTTTTCAGCTCGTTCGAAACGGTCAGCCTTATACCATCAAGGGAGTTGGGGTTGCCGCAGGCGCGAGCTGGACGTCGTTAGCCGCAGCTGGCGGAAATTCAGTCCGGACATGGAGCGCGGACAATCTTCAATCAATTCTGGACGAAGCACAACGTCACAATCTGACAGTCTGCGTTGGGCTGTGGCTGGGACACGAACGTCACGGATTCAACTATCAGGATGAAGCCGCTGTGCAGCAGCAGTTGGATGAATGCCTTGCGGCTGTGCGGGAATACAAGGATCATCCGGCTGTGCTCCTGTGGGGTATCGGCAACGAGATGGAGGGCGACGGCAGCAATTCGGCGATTTGGCAAGCGATTGATCACATCGCAAGTGAGATCAGAAAGATTGATCCAAGCCATCCGACGATGACCGTCATCGCTGAATTAGGTGAGAACGCAAACAAAGCGAGCAGCATTGATCAGTACTGTCCGAATGTTGACATCATTGGCGTGAACTCTTACGGAAGTATTTCATCGCTGGCCGAACGATATCGCAAAGCTGGAATTCAAAAGCCGTATGTTGTGACAGAACATGGTCCGCGCGGACCGTGGGAAGTCGAAAAAACTGTTTGGGGTGCGTCAATTGAACCGTCGAGTACTGCCAAGGGCGAGAGCTACGCCAGTGGCTATCGCAACGCTGTTCTCGATCAGGCTGGACTTTGTCTTGGCTCTTACGCTTTTGTTTGGGGACATAAGCAGGAAACAACAATCACATGGTTTGGCATGCTGCTGCCAGACGGCAGCCGACTCGCAGCAGTCGATGCGATGACGGAAGCATGGACAGGTGCGCCTCCGAACAATCGTTGTCCGCAGATTACTCTGCTGACTATTAATCAGGCTACCGGATTAAAACCAGACGACAAGATCAACGCAGCACTTGCCGCTTCGGATCCGGAGCATGACGACTTAACGGTGAAGTGGGTGCTGCGCTTTGACTCAGGCGTGATTGGTGTCGGCGGCGATGCGCAGGCCGAGGAGTTCAATTTCCCGGACGCTATCGTCACCAAAGAAATGGCGGCCACCGTCACTGTTCCGGAGTGCGGCGGGAGTTACCGACTGTTCGCCTATGTTTACGATGGTAATGGCGGAGCTGCTGTAGCAAATATGCCGTTTTCAGTAGACGCTCCGGCAAAGTCTTTTCCTGCTCTCAAGGCAAAACTTCCGTACATTGTCTATGGTGACGAAGTGACAGATTCGGTGTATTCGCCATCAGGCTATATGGGAAACTCCAAAGCAATTCGCATGTCGCGGGACTGTGCTGATCGGCCTCGTTCAGGGAAGACATGCCTGAAAGTGGAATACACGACATCCGGTGACTGGGGCGGTGTTCTTTGGCAGTCACCTGCCCACGACTGGAACGGAACAAAACCCGGCGGATTGAATTTAACCGGAGCAGTAGCCCTTGAGTTTTGGGCTCGCGGAGCTGCTGGAGGTGAGACTGTCAACTTCATGTTTGGCCTGATCGACGGCGATCAACCGTACCATGACACCGCCAAAGGGGAGCTCAAGGACATCCGATTGACGGCGAACTGGCAGAAATTTCAAATCACGCTGCGCGATCGCGACCTCACTCGCCTGAAGACCGGGTTTGGCTGGTCACTGGCTGGGCAAAGTCAGCCTGTGACTTTTTTCCTCGACGATATTCGTTATGTCGCCGAGTAGGCTTTTCGTATCGAGTAGACATTGAGCATTTCAATGCGCCGATGCTGAACGCAGATTCGCCTGCAATCGAGTTGTTCTTCGCGAAATGCAGTGCGCGACATAGAAATAGCGGACTCCGGGGCGCCGATCCGTGCGTGTGGCGTTCACGCACTGCGATTCGGCCCAACGGGCCTTGGCAAGTCAGCCTGGGGCAACGCCTCAGGTTTTAATGGCACCAACGCATGGTGCCCTTCGCTGACCAGCAGGATGAACCAGTATTGGTGTCGCAGGTAATGAGCGTTGGCAACGCCAGGCCACCAGCGGATTCGAATATTTCGACTTCACCATCAGGCGTTCGTGGAAAACTTCAGCCACTGGCAAAGAAGGCTATTCGAGCAACTTCTTCGAGCGCAACGTCGATGAACTTCACACGGTCATCCACGAGGCCGCCAACTGGATTGAAAGCCAGCAAGCCAGCTTACAGGAAAGCAATGATTTCAAAGCTCAGACGATCCTGCAGAAAGCGGCGTAGACACGAACAGGCCGTGATCACTTCCGGTCGCGGCCTGGCGTCTGGCAAACAGCGGAGAGATACGGTCCCCGCGCGCCCACGAAAATCCATCAGAATTAGCGTGCTGTTCGCTGCTTCGGTGTGCGCCACCGAATGTTACCGATTGACGCTACCAATTAAAACATTGGCTTTGTATGCTATTCGTCTGCGGTTAAATACTCAAACTACACCAGTCACTACACCGGAACGATAAGCATGACAATTGTAAAACCAAAGAAGCCGTATCCTGAGTTTCCATTGTTCGCACATGCTTCAGGTCAATGGGCAAAGAAGATCAGGGGGCGTATGTGGTACTTCGGCGTGTGGGACGATCCAGACGGAGCTATGGAACGATACAACACTCAAGTGCATGAGATTCAGGCCGGTCGAGATCCACGAAAGACACGACTGCATGTGTCAGCTGCGGATCTGTCAGTTTACGACATGTGCAACATGTATCTCGCACGACAACAGGCTCGGATTAAGACCGGCGAAGTCAGCGCCAGGCATTTCGGTGATTGTCTCAAGTCGTGCAAACTACTGACTGATCACTTTGGAAAGTTTCAATCCGCCGCCTCTCTTCGTGTTGCCGACTTCCAGAAGTTTCGCTCTACATTCCCTGCGACATGGGGGCCACAAAAAACGACGAACGAAGTCACCAGGATAAAGTCAGCCTTCCGGTGGGCGGCGGATTCTGAGTTGATAC
>Ga0209702_10007345_pt1 | contig 13528 bp, 11 predicted proteins | sample FRY01_FD_187210 | JGI IMG/M metagenome (GOLD analysis project Ga0209702, IMG submission 187210) | Freshwater microbial communities from Lake Fryxell liftoff mats and glacier meltwater in Antarctica - FRY-01 (SPAdes) (version 2) | ecosystem: Environmental > Aquatic > Freshwater > Ice > Glacier... | reverse complement strand
AAACAACGAACAGATCAGCGCGTCTTTCTCCGCATGATTCAGAGTCGTCAGATCGGGCAGTTCGTCCATCACTCACAGATTACGCCCCTCTGATTTAAAGTACAATTCCTTCAGGCTGAATAGTTACGATTTAATTTATATTTTTATATGTCACGGGACTGCGGCACATTTGACTATGTCATCGTCGGCGCCGGCAGCGCCGGTTGCGTGCTGGCCAACCGGCTGTCGGCGGATCCGGGTGTTTCGGTGTTGCTGCTGGAAGCGGGCGGCCAGGACAACTGGCACTGGATACACATCCCTGTTGGTTATCTGTATTGCATCGGGAATCCGCGCACCGACTGGTGTTATCAGACCGTGCCCGAAGCGGGGCTCAATGGGCGCGTGATCAACTATCCGCGGGGTCGTGTGCTCGGCGGTTCGTCGTCGATCAATGCGATGTTGTATCTGCGCGGCCAGGCGCGGGACTACGATGAATGGGCGCAGCTGACTGGCGACAGCAGCTGGGCGTGGCAGCAGGTGCTGCCGACGTTCATGGATGTCGAAGACCACTGGCGCGGCGCTGATGAAAAACACGGCGCCGGCGGCGAGTTGCGGGTGGAGGCACCGCGCCTGCGCTGGGACATCCTCGAAGCCTTCAAGGCCGCGGCAGTCGAAACCGGCATACCGGAGACCGACGATTTCAACCGCGGTGACAACGAAGGCGTGTCGCGTTTTGAAGTGACGCAGAAAAACGGCGTGCGCTGGAGCGCGGCCCAAGCTTTTTTGCGGCCGGCGATGTCGCGGCCGAATCTCAAGGTAGTGACCGGTGCACTGGTCAAGAAACTGCGGCTGGAGGGTAGGCGTGTTACCGGCGTCGAATTTTTTCAGGGCAACGAAGAGTGTTTCGCCGCAGCGCGGCGCGAAACGATATTGTCCGCGGGTGCCATCGGTAGTCCGCAGATCCTGCAGCTCTCGGGCATCGGCCCCGGCGCGTTATTGCAGCAGCACGGCATTCCGGTCGTGCATGAACTGCCGGTGGGTGAGAACCTGCAGGACCATTTGCAGTTGCGATTGTCGTTTCGCATCCAGAATGCGCTGACGCTGAACACCATGCTCGATTCGTGGTGGGCCAAGGCAAAAATGGCGCTGGAATATGCGTTCAAACGCAGCGGGCCGCTGACCATGCCGCCATCGCAGGTGGGGGCGTTTGCCAAATCCGATCCGGGGCAGGCGACGGCCAATGTTGAATACCACGTGCAGCCGATTTCGCTGGATCGTTTCGGCGTGCCGCCGCACAAGTTTCCGGCGTTTACCGCCAGCGTGTGCAATCTCAGGCCGACTTCGCGCGGCCATGTGCACATTACTTCCAGTGATCCGCGCGCTTATCCGGCCATCGCGCCGAATTACCTGACCACAGCCGAGGATCGCCAGGTGGCGGTCGATGCCATCCGGCTGACGCGGCGCATCGTCAATGAATCAGCGGCGTTGAAGCCGCACCAGCCCGAGGAGTTTGTGCCGGGCCCGCAGTTGCAGAGCGATGAAGAACTGATCCACGCCGCCGGCCAGATCGGCACCACGATTTTTCATCCGGTGGGCACCTGCAAAATGGGGTGGGAGAGCGACGCGACAGCGGTGGTCGATACGCAGCTGCGGGTGCGCGGCATCAGCCGGCTGCGCGTGATCGATGCCTCGGTGATGCCGACCATCACCTCGGGCAATACCAATGCGCCGACCATCATGATCGCTGAACGCGGTAGCCACTTGTTGCGCACTCGTTAGCCGGCGATGCCGCGGCACCGCTGGTGTTGCGATTACGTTGTTACTTCAAGCTGATCTTGGCTTCCTTGGCGACTTTTTTCCATTGAATGATTTCGTTATGGATCTGTTTTTTGAACGCGACCTGTGAAATCTTGATCGGTGTGGCAGCGTAGCTGAGCAGCCATTTTTTGGTTTCCGCTTCATCCAGTGCCGAATTGATTTCCTTCAGCACGCGGGCCATGCGCGCTTTGGGCATGCCATGGGGTGCGGCAAACCCCCACCAGATGGTGACGTCATAATCGGGGAAGCCTGATTCCGCGACAGTGGGTACATCGGGCACGACAGCGCTGCGCTGGGGCGAGCCCACCGCCAGCAGTTTCAATCGACCGGCTCGCACATGTGGCAGCGTCTGGGTGACCGAGCTGAACATCACCGGTATGTTGCCGGCGATCACGTCGGTCATCGCCGGATTGCCGCCCTTGTACGGCACATGCACCATTTTGATCTTCGCCACATTTTTGAACAGCTCGCCGCCGAAATGGTTGATGCCGCCGGTGCCAGTGGACGCGAAGCTCAGAGCGCCGGGTTTGGCCTTGGCAGCGGCGACCAGATCGGCCAGTGTCTTGTACGGGCCGGTCGGGCTGACTACCAGGCAGTTGGGCGCTGAGGCCATCAACGCGATCGGGTCAAAGGATTTTTCGACGTCATAGGGCAGTGTTTTGCGGACCGCGGCGTTGAGCATCCAGGACACGGATACAAACAGCAGTGAATAACCGTCGGCCGGGGCTTCCGCGGCGAGCTGGGCGCCGATGATGCCGCTGCCGCCGGGGCGATTGTCGATGACGAACTGTTCGCCCATGCGCTCACTGAGCTTGATGCCCATGTAGCGGCTCAGCACGTCATTGCTGCCACCGGGCGGGAACGGCACGATCACCCGGATCGGTCGATCGGGATAGGCCTCGGCGGCGGTTGAGAAGGCGGGGCTGAACAGGGCGGCAGCGCACACTGCGGCGCAGAGCAGACGCGGGGTTGCTTTCATGTAGTTCTCCTCAGTTTGGCCATTTGTTGGTATGGCGCTATGGTTTTATCGAGGAGCGCCACCACGACGAATGGTACTGACAGCCGGAGGAACGAGTCCATATTCCGGCGCTCCGGTCCAGAAAGTATCACAGAAGGCCAACTTGTGGACGCGGATTTGTACCGGGTATGTGCTTGATGGCTGGCTGATAAGGCCAGACTGGGGCTATGGGGAATGTTGCCCCGGGACGGGTTCTGCCAGTGTCAGCCGTGGGTATCGCGGCTGTCGCCGGGGGCCTGGGCGCGTTCAGTCATGCCGTAATCACGGATGACACTGGCCACGCGCAGCCGGTAATCGCGGAATACGCCGCCTCGGCCTTGCGCCTGTGCGCTGCGGTGCTGCTCCAGCGTACGCCAGCGCTGGACTGCGGCTTCATCGCGAAACATCGACAGCGACAGGATCTTGCCCGGTTCGGTGAGGCTCTCGAAACGTTCGATGGAAATAAAACCGTCCACCTGTTCCAATAGCGGACGCAGGCTGGCGGCAATATCGAGGTAGTCCTGTTTGCGACCGTCTGCAGGCCAGACTTCAAAGATGACAGCGATCATCACTCGATACTACGGCTAGAACGCATACCTGCGCAAACCGCCGTCGACCGGCAATACCGCGCCGGTGATGTAGCCGGCGAGCGGTGATGACAGAAAAACCGCCAGCACGGCGAGTTCTTCGGGTTCGCCGTAGCGGCCGACCGGAATTTCCTTGGCTGATTGTTCAGCTCGGAATTCCGCTGAATATTTACGCAGTATCTGTTCGCTCATGATGCGTCCCGGCGGGATGCAGTTCACCGTGATGCCGTGTTTGCCGACGGCGCGCGACAGGCCCTTGGACCAGGCATGGATCGCCGCTTTTGCCGGCGTCGAGGCGAGCAGCGCATCGGGTTCGGACTTGCCGGAGATGTTGATGACGCGCCCCCAGTTGTTGCCGACCATGTCGGGCAGCACGGCGTGGGTCAGCTGGCGCACGCGGATGAAATTCAGTGTCATCACGCTGTCCCATTCTTCTTCGGGCGCATCGATGGGGATGGCCGGTCGGCTGCCGCCGGCACTATTGATGAGGATATCGACATGACCCAGTGCCTGGCGTGCGGCATCAGCGAGTTGTTGTGGTGCGCCGTCTGCCATGACATCGCATTCCACAATCGCTGGTGCAGTGCCACCAGCGGCGGTGATTTCCTGCGCCAGCACGTCCAACAGCTTGCGCCGCCGCGCGGCGATGCAGACTGTTACGCCCTCGGCAGCAAGCGCCTTGGCGATGGCGCGGCCTATGCCCTGGCTGGCACCGGTGACAAGTGCGGTCTTGTTTTTGAGTTGCAGGTCCATGACGTATTCCTGAAGATCAGTGGTGGTTTTCTCTGCGCGCCGCTCAAGGGGATATCGAGATGTTCTGTGAACTCTGTAGCTGAAACTATTTCAGCCTTTGAGCCAGGTCTTACATGCAATCCACAGCTTGCGTACCGGGGTCAGCGAAGTGCGGTGGGTCAGCACGCGGCAGCCGTCGTCGCGGATTTCCTCCAGCAGCGTACGGTAAATCCCCGCCATGATCAGGCCCGGCAGCTGGGTCTTGCGGTCAGCAACCGGCAGCTTGGCGTAAGCCTGTGCGTAGATGGCCAGTGCGCGATCGACCTGCAGCATGATCAGTTGCCGGAATGCTTCGCTGTCCTGGCGATGTACTACGATCTGCGCGGCATCGATGCCGGCCTTGGCCAATTCATCGAGCGGCAGGTATACGCGGTTGCGCTGCGCGTCTTCACCGACATCGCGAATGATGTTGGTCAGTTGGAAGGCCAAGCCTAAGTCTGCCGCGTAGTCCAGCGTCTGCGGATCGGTGTAGCCGAATATGCGTGCCGACATCAGGCCGACTATGCCGGCGACGCGGTGGCAGTAGGTCTGCAGCGTGGCAAAGTCGGGATAACGGTTGTATTCGAGGTCCATCGCCATGCCTTCGATGACCGTCACCAGTTGCTCCTCGGTAATTTCGTAGGGCTGGATGACATCGGCGAGGGCGTGGGTGACCGGATGCTGCGGCTTGCCGGCATATAGCCGGGCGACTTCATCGCGCCACCACGCCAGTTTGGTGCGGGCCACGCCGGGATCGGTGCATTCGTCGACGACGTCATCCACTTCGCGGCAATAAGCATAAAGCGCGGTGATCGCGCGCCGGCGCTCCGGCGACAGGAACATGAAGCTGTAATAGAAGCTTGAGCCGCTGGCGGCGGCTTTGTCCTGGCAGTATTGGTGGTGATCGTTCATTTAGTTAATGCTGACCAGTGACTTGACCAGCATCAGCGCCCAGTCCGGCTTTTTTAATACCGGGCGCTGCCGAAACACATCGCCGTCAACTGCAGTGATTTTGGTCAGGATGCGGTCGCCGCCGGCGATGATCATGCGCATTTCCAGGCCGATGCGCCCCTTGAGGATATGGCCCAGCGGTTTGCCTGAGTAGAGCAGGTCGCGGGTGCGGTTGATCTGGAAATCCATGAAGGACGGCCAGGCGCCGCTGCTGTCTGCGCCGGCAATCTGTGCTTCAGTGATGCCATGTTGCTGCATTTCGTCCTGCGGGAAGTAGATGCGGTTTTTCTGCCAGTCGATGGCGACATCCTGCCAGAAATTGATCAATTGCAGGCTGGAGCAGATGGCATTCGAATATTGCAGGTTCTGCTCAGTGGCAGCGCCGTAGAGTACCAACAGCAGGCGGCCTATGGGGTCGGCTGAGCGGTGGCAGTAATCGAGCACCTCGGCGTAATTGGCGTACCGTTTCTTGGTGACATCCTGCGCAAACGCCGACAGCAGGTCGTGAAAGGCGGCCAGCGGCAAATCATGCTCGCGGATGATGGCGGCCAGATCGCCAAACCAGGGGATGGCGGGCGGCTCGCCGCGTTCGATGCGCTCCAGTTCCTGGCTGAAACTGGCGATCTGTGCCAGGCGCTGCGCGTCCGGTACGTCACCTTCGTCGGCAAAGTCATCGGATTCGCGCGCAAAACGGTAGATCAGTGCGATGGGCCGCCGCAGACGAGGCGGTAGCAGGATCGAGGCAACCGGGAAATTTTCGTAGTGGTCGACAGCCACGGGGTCCGGAAAATAGAGTGCCATCAAAGGCTTGGCGTAGTTTTGTAGTGCATTTGCCAGCCTGAGGCCATGTCGCTAAAGCGAGGATTATATTACAATCAAGGGGTTGCAAAAGACGACAACGCTGGTGGCAACATCCCCGAGCGCCGTATTGACGATGTTGCAGCGCGAAAGTGGCGGAATTGGTAGACGCACCAGATTTAGGTTCTGGCGCCGAAAGGCGTGGGGGTTCGAGTCCCTTCTTTCGCACCAGAAGACAGCGCGTACCGGGCAGTGACGATTAACACAACAGGGAATTCTTGATGCAAGCGAATTTGGAAACGCTGGACAGCCTCCAGCGCAAATTGAACATTGCGGTGCCGATGGCGGAAATCGAAGGCGAAGTCGAGACGCGCCTGAAAAAACTCAGCCGCACCGTAAAAATGCCCGGATTCCGGCCCGGTAAAGTGCCGTTCAAGGTAGTGGCCCAGCAGTATGGAATGCAGGTGCGTCAGGAAGTACTGGGTGACACGCTGCAGAAAACTTTTGGTGACGCTGTCCGCGAGCAGAATCTGCGCGTGGCCGGATATCCGAAATTTGATGCGGCGCCACCGGCAGACGGTGCCAGCGATTTCAATTACAGCGCAACGTTCGAGGTTTATCCCGAAGTTGTCGTCGGCGATGTGGCGAAATCCACGGTGGCGCGTTCGACACTCGAAGTGACGGATGCCGACGTCGACAAGACGCTGGAAATCATGCGCAAGCAGCGCGTCAGCTACGAGGCTGCAGAACGTGCGGCGGAAAACGGTGATCGCGTGACCATGGATTACCGCGGCACCATAGACGGCGTCGAGTTTGCCGGTGGCGCAGCGCAGGGGCAGAGCGTAGTGCTCGGTGAAGGCCGCTTCCTGCCGGAATTCGAGAAACAGCTGCGGGGCATGAAGGTGGGCGAGCAGAAGAGTTTTGAACTCAAGTTCCCCGACGACTACGCGGGCAAGGATGTGGCCGGCAAGACCGCGGTGTTCGAGGTCACGGTCAAGGCAGTGGCTTTGCCGAAGCTGCCGCCAGTGGATGCTGAATTCGCCAAGAGCCTGGGCGTCGAGGATGGTGACCAGGGCAAAATGCGCGCCGACATCCGCGGCAATCTCGAGCGCGAGGTCAAGGCGCGGCTGAAAGCACGGGTCAAGGATCAGGTCATGGATGCCTTGCTGTCAGTGACCAGCATCGAAGTGCCGAAAGCACTGGTCGAAATGGAAATCGAGCGGCTGCAAGGCCAGGCGCGGCAGGATCTCGCCGCCCGCGGCATTCCGGTGAGCGACGACATGCCGCTGCCGGCAGACATGTTCGAGAAACAGGCGCAGCGTCGCGTCAGCCTTGGCCTGATCCTCGGTGAAGTGGTGCAGGCGCAGAAACTGCACGCCAATCCCGAGCAGGTGCGTGCCGCGGTGGAAGAGCAGGCGCAAAGTTACGAGCATCCGCAGGAAGTGGTGAAATGGTTTTATCAATCGCAGGATCGGTTGCGCGATATTGAAGGCATGGTGCTCGAGGAAAATGTGGTGAACTGGGCGCTGGCGACGGCGAAAGTCGAAGACAAGGCCATAACATTTGATGAATTGATGGGGAATCCGAAATGAGGTCTTACAGCGAGCCGCAAGCGATGATGGAGCCGCAGGGCCTGGGCCTGATCCCGATGGTGATCGAGCAGAGCGGTCGCGGCGAGCGCGCCTATGACATTTACTCGCGCCTGCTGAAGGAGCGCGTGGTGTTCTTGGTGGGCCAGGTCAATGAATCGACCGCGAACGTCATCGTGGCGCAGCTGCTGTTCCTGGAATCCGAAAATCCGGACAAGGATATTTCGTTCTACATCAATTCACCCGGCGGCTCGGTATCCGCGGGGCTGGCCATTTACGACACCATGCAGTTCATCAAGCCGGATGTGTCCACGCTGTGTGTGGGGCAGGCGGCGAGCATGGGGGCGCTGTTGCTGGCGGCGGGTGCCAAGGGCAAACGTTTCTGCCTGCCGAACTCCAGGGTCATGATTCACCAGCCGATGGGTGGTTTCCAGGGGCAGGCATCGGACATTGAAATTCATGCCAAGGAAATCCTGTTCCTCAAGGGCCGGCTGAACGAGATCATGGCCAAACACTCGGGCCAGAAAATCGACGCCGTCGAAAAGGATACCGACCGGGACAACTTCCTTTCCGGCGATCAGGCGGTAAACTACGGCCTGGTGGACAAGGTGCTGGTCAGCCGTGAGGATACCGCCGGGGCGGCCAAATAAGTCCGGTAACAGATCAAATGAACAGGAAACCGGGTGTTGCGGGCGGAATTTCCGACGTGGCGCACGGTCACAGATTAACAGTGAACAAGGGGTTGCAGGCATGACTGAAAAAGTCAGCGGTGAAAAGCTGCTCTACTGCTCGTTCTGCGGCAAGAGTCAGCACGAGGTGCGCAAGCTCATTGCGGGGCCGTCCGTGTTCATCTGCGACGAGTGCATCGAGCTGTGCAACGACATCATCCGTGAAGAAACCCAGGGCGATCAGGCAGGCAAGGGTGCCAAGTCGGACCTGCCGGTGCCGCATGAAATTCGCGACATACTCAACGAATACGTGATTGGCCAGGACGTTGCCAAGCGCATCCTGTCGGTGGCGGTTTACAACCATTACAAGCGCTTGCGCAATGTTTCGAAAGCCGACGACGTCGAACTGGCGAAATCCAACATTCTGCTGGTCGGACCGACCGGCTCGGGCAAGACCCTGCTGGCACAGACGCTGGCGCGGCTGCTCAATGTACCGTTTGTGATGGCTGATGCGACGACGTTGACCGAGGCCGGTTATGTCGGCGAGGACGTCGAGAACATCATCCAGAAGCTGCTACAGAAATGCGACTACGATGTCGAGAAGGCGCAGCGCGGTATCGTCTATATCGACGAGATCGACAAGATTTCACGCAAGTCCGACAACCCTTCGATTACCCGCGACGTGTCGGGTGAGGGCGTGCAGCAGGCGCTGCTGAAACTGATCGAAGGCACCATTGCTTCGGTGCCGCCGCAGGGCGGGCGCAAACATCCGAACCAGGAGTTTGTGCAGGTCGATACCACCAATATCCTGTTCGTTTGCGGCGGCGCTTTTGACGGCCTCGAAAAAATAATTCGTGCGCGTTCTGAGAAGAGCGGCATCGGTTTCGGTGCGGATGTCAGCAGCAAGGAGAACCGGAGAGATATCGCCATGGTGCTGCGCGATGTGCAGCCCGAGGACCTGATCAAATTCGGGCTTATTCCGGAGTTTGTCGGCCGCCTGCCGGTGGTGGCGACGCTGTCAGAACTCGACGAAGCGGCTTTGATCGAGATCCTGACGCAGCCGAAGAATGCCTTGCTCAAGCAGTTCCAGAAAATGTTCAGCATGGAAGGCGTCGAACTGGAAGTGCGCGACGCCGCCCTGCGTGCGATCGCGCGCAAAGCACTGGCGCGCAAGACCGGTGCGCGCGGGCTGCGCTCGATACTCGAGCACACGCTGCTGAACACCATGTTCGACCTGCCGTCGCTGGAAAATGTCGTCAAGGTGGCTGTTGACGAAGGCACGATCACTAGTGATGCGCCCCCCCTGCTGATCTACTCGGACCAGCCCAAAGTTGCCGGATCTAGCGTCTGACGGGTTACGGGCACTTGGTGCCCGGTGTCCGGCGGTGGACGGCGCGGCGAGCGATTGCGCTGCGCTTCTCGGTCACGTCCGTCTGGCGAATTTGCGGCCGAGCTTGATTTGCTTTGTAATGCCCCAAGCTGCTTTCATGTTCTCTCTCTCAGGTGAAGCCAATGAATGACAAAACATCCAATGAAAACAGCAAGTTGGAGATGCCGCTCCTCCCCTTAAGGGATGTCGTGGTGTTCCCGCACATGGTCATTCCGCTGTTCGTGGGACGACCCAAATCGATCAAGGCGCTGGAAACGGCGATGGAAGCCGGCAAAAGCATCGTATTGGTGGCGCAAAAGTCCGCCGCCAAGGATGAGCCTGCGCCGGAAGACCTCTACGACATCGGCAGCATTGCCACCATCCTGCAGATGCTCAAACTGCCCGACGGTACGGTCAAAGTGCTGGTCGAAGGCAGCCAGCGCGCGCGTATCCACAGTATTGAAGACGTCAAAACCCACTTTACGGTTCAAGTCACGCCGATTGAGGGCGACCAGGCCACGGATCACGAGACCGAGGCCATGCGGCGTACGATGATCCAGCAGTTCGATCAGTACGTGAAACTGAACAAGAAGATCCCGCCGGAAATCCTGACTTCACTGGCCGGCATCGACGAAGCCGGTCGTCTGGCAGACACCATCGCCGCGCACCTGCCGCTCAAGCTCGAGCAGAAGCAGGAAGTGCTGGAAATGGTCGCGGTCAAGCAGCGTCTCGATCACTTGCTGAAAGTGGTTGAGGGCGAACTCGACATCCTGCAGGTCGAAAAACGCATCCGTGGGCGCGTCAAGCGCCAGATGGAGAAAAGCCAGCGCGAGTATTACCTGAACGAACAGGTCAAGGCCATCCAGAAGGAACTGGGTGAAACCGAAGAAGGCGCGGATATCGACGAGGTCGAGAAGAAAATCAAGGCTGCGCGTATGCCCAAGGAAGCGCGCAAGAAGGCCGATGCGGAGTTGAAGAAACTCAAGCTGATGTCACCGATGTCGGCGGAAGCGACCGTGGTGCGCAATTACATCGACGTGCTGATCGGGTTGCCGTGGCGCAAAAAAAGCAAGATCAGCACCGACCTCAACGGCGCGGAAAAAATCCTCGACGAGGATCACTACGGACTGGAGAAGGTCAAGGAACGCATCGTTGAATATCTGGCCGTGCAGCAGCGTGTCGAAAAGCTGAAGGCGCCCATCCTGTGCCTGGTCGGCGCACCCGGCGTGGGCAAGACCTCGCTGGGCCAGTCGATTGCACGGGCGACCAACCGTAAATTCATCCGCATGTCGCTGGGCGGCGTGCGTGACGAGGCGGAAATCCGCGGCCATCGTCGCACTTACATCGGTTCCATGCCCGGCAAGATCCTCCAGAACATGGCCAAGGTGGGCGTGCGTAACCCGTTGTTTTTATTGGATGAAGTGGACAAGATGGGGATGGATTTCCGGGGTGACCCGGCATCCGCGCTGCTCGAGGTGCTGGATCCCGAGCAGAACCACACCTTTGTCGACCACTATGCCGAGGTCGAGTATGACCTGTCCGACGTGATGTTCGTCGCGACCGCGAATACGCTGAATATTCCGCCGGCGCTGCTCGACCGCATGGAAGTCATCCGGTTGTCGGGTTACACCGAAGACGAAAAGATCCACATCGCCTTGCACCATCTGCTGACTAAAACCATGGAGAACCATGGTCTGAAAGCAGAGGAACTGGTGGTGTCGGAAAGCGCATTGCGCGACATGGTGCGGTATTACACGCGCGAGGCGGGTGTGCGCAGTCTGGATCGCGAGATCTCGAAAATCTGCCGCAAGGTGGTGAAGGAGTTGGTCAGCAGCGGCAAAGAGCGCAAGGTCACGGTCAGTTCGCGCAATCTGGAAAAGTACCTCGGAGTGCATCGTTATTCATTCGGCATCGCCGAAAAGAAAAACCAGATTGGCCAGGTCAATGGGCTGGCGTGGACCGAAGTCGGCGGCGAACTGCTGTCGATCGAGGCGGCCACCATGGCGGGCAAAGGCAAGATGACCACCACCGGCAAGCTGGGTGAAGTCATGCAGGAGTCGGTGCAGGCCGCCCTGTCGGTGGTGCGCAGCCGCTCGCAGCGCCTGGGCATACATCCTGACTTCTACCAGAAGCTCGACATGCACATCCATCTGCCCGAAGGTGCGACGCCGAAAGACGGCCCCAGTGCTGGTATCGGCATCTGTTCGGCCATGGTCTCGGTGCTGACCGGCATACCGGTGCGCGCTGATGTAGCAATGACCGGTGAAATCACGCTGCGCGGCGAAGTGCTGCCGATCGGCGGTCTGAAAGAGAAGCTGCTGGCGGCGCATCGCGGCGGCATCAAGACCGTGCTGATACCGGAGGAAAACGTCAAGGATCTGAAAGAGATTCCGGACAACGTGAAGAACAAGCTTGATATTCATCCGGTCAGGTGGATAGATCAGGTGCTGGAACTGGCGCTCGAGCGCAAGCCCGAAGCGCTGGCTGACGAGCAGAAACTTCCAGTGCCGCCTGCCGGCGACAACACGGCGCCTGCAGCCATCAAGCATTGAGCGGCAAATTGCTGGATATCGGTGGCGGGTTAGGCTAAAATCCGCCCCTTTGTTCCGGCAGGCCGGTCCGCCACAGAGTAATTGAGGCGCGGGTGCTTAGCTCAGCTGGTAGAGCGTCGCCCTTACAAGGCGAATGTCGGCGGTTCGATCCCGTCAGCACCCACCAGTAACAGAGAGCAAAAAATGGCTTGTAGCGATACAGGCTTTTTTAACTTAAGTGCACCGTAAGTGCGGAACTGACCTAGCGAACGCCGTTACATAGCTTGAATTGCAGGGTGTCGGTGCATTGCAGGTAATGGCGTCGTTTCCGGCAGGTTGCGGATTCCGCCAAGGTGACTCGGTAACGCCGAATAACCGAGTCCGCTGTGCATCTCCACTATCCCGCAGCATCTCGGCAAGGGTAGGCACTGTGTCCCGTGGTGACTCTGCGTTACCACGGAGAAGCGCCCCTGTATTTTTCTGCATATCCCGCAGCATCTCGCCACACCTGCGCTCAGCCGCGGACCGCCGGCGGATGCGGATCGGGCACCAGTCCGTCGAATACCGTACAGCGCCCATACCAAGCCTGTGACTCAGCGTCGAGCGCAGCGAATAAGTCGCGGGCAAGCTCGATGTCGGCGTCCGTGGGATCACCGTCGAATATCGGCGGATGGCCGGGGCGGTACCATTCTGGAATCTTCCGGTAATTGACCGGCATGGGCTGGATGTAAACAGATACCAATTTGCGTTTTCTCATTACTTACTCCGGTGTTTGGCATGGATCAGTTCGGCCCGCCTCGCGAATTCTTCAAAAAGGGCGTCCTCGGCCCCCAGTGCGTCGCGACGGGCAATCTGCGCAGCCCTCTTGCTCGTGCTTGGTCTGCCGCTATCAGCCCAAAGCGCGGAACTGGCTGGCCGCGTGGTTGGCGTCCACGACGGCGACACCATCACCCTTCTGGAAAATGACTTACTGGGTAATAAAAAAAGCATATCATTCACAAATGATTGACAATACGGAGGTAGATAATGAAGCGCCTATTCGTAATATTGGGTTTGGTTATTACCTCAATTAGTCTTAGCGGATGTCAGACTGCCGGAGAACATAGGGCGGCTGTTCAAGACGGCTCTGGAGATCGAATTACTGTTGGTAAGGTTCAAAAAGAAATTCGCGTAGGAATGAGTGGAGCGGACGTTGCGCAAGTTCTCGGATCTCCTAATATTGTAACGACCGATGAGGAGCGTCGAGAAGTCTGGATTTACGACAAAATTGCCACTGATCGAGCATACTCAACAAGCAGTGGTGGAATCGGTGTTTTGGTCCTTGCGTTCGGTGGCAGTGCTGCAGGTGGTGGTGGCGGAAGCGCCAACTCTAGCGCTGGGGCATCCTCAACAAGTCAGCGTACTCTCACCGTCATCATAAAATTTGACAAGGAAAATGTAACTATTCAGCCTGAAGGAATTGTACTTTAA
>Ga0209702_10007344_pt1 | contig 13529 bp, 10 predicted proteins | sample FRY01_FD_187210 | JGI IMG/M metagenome (GOLD analysis project Ga0209702, IMG submission 187210) | Freshwater microbial communities from Lake Fryxell liftoff mats and glacier meltwater in Antarctica - FRY-01 (SPAdes) (version 2) | ecosystem: Environmental > Aquatic > Freshwater > Ice > Glacier... | reverse complement strand
TGTTTTTGGTCTAATGTGCTGCCAAAGGAGAAAAATAAACTGGTCTGATTTAGTGGTTTTTGCTTCGCTATCATGTTAAATTATTTGCAAGGATTATGTTGTAAAAATAACGAATCTTGCAGATAAATAACAAACAATTTATGCACAATTAGTTGACTTATAAAGTTTTATGTGCTTTTTAAGGGACGACTATGTTAGACACATTAAAAACACAAAAAGTTGCAATGCACCGTAAATATTTTTTATTTTCGTAACCAAACGAAGATTTTTTATTGAAAATGTCTGCAAATAAATGTCATTTAACACACAAGAATTCTTGTTTCAACGAGGGTTTTCGTCAAATATTGCCAAAATCTGTAATGTATCTGATAATTAAATTACAATAAATTAATAATCGCCATTTATATCCGTAAGTGCCACACAGCCTTCTTTTGTAATTAAAATTGTGTGTTCATATTGAGCAGATAATTTCCCATCTATGGTTTTTGCGGTCCAGCCATCTTTTCTATCCACTTTGCATTTTGGTTTGCCTGCATTAATCATAGGCTCTATTGTAAATGTCATGCCAGGTTTTAAAATAGGCCCAGAATTTCTTTTAGCTTTGTGATCCACTTGCGGGTCTTCATGAAACTTAATTCCTACACCGTGTCCGCAAAATTCATAAACAACCGAGTAGCCATTTTTTGTGGCGTGTTCGTTAATTTCATATCCTATGTTTCCTAAATAATTGCCTGGATAGCATTGTGCAATCCCCAATTTTAAACATTCATTGGTTACTTTCATCAGTTTTTTTGCGTAATCTGAAACATTTCCAACTTCATACATTCGGCAGGTGTCACCAAAATATCCATTCAAAATGGTTGTAACATCAACATTTACAATATCGCCATCTTTTAGTTCATATTCATTTGGCACACCATGACAAACCACATCATTGGGCGAAATGCAGGTAGCATGTTTGTAACCATTATAGTTTATTGTAGCAGGAATGGCGCCATGTTTTCTCACAAAAGCCTCAGCAAGTGCATCTATCTCAATGGTTTTAATGCCAGGTTTTATAAAAGTTTCAAGGTATTTGAGAGTGGCAGCAGCCAGTTCGCTACTTTTCTTTATTCCTTCAATTTGTTCTTCAGATTTTAGTATTATAGCCATGTAAAAACGAGGGCGCAAAGTTAAGATAAGTTTATCTTATTTTCAGATTAAATGAATTTGCAAAAAACAAAAGACTTTTATTTTTGTCATAAAAATTATATATTTGCATTCTAAATTAAACAACACATAACATTATGCCATTTACACTTCCAGAACTAAAATACCCTTACAACGCCCTCGAGCCTTTCATTGATGCTAAAACAATGGAAATCCACCACACCAAACACCACAACGCATATATTACAAACCTAAATACTGCCGCTGCGGGTACAGAAATGGAAAACATGAGCATTGAGAATATTTGCAAAAACATTAGCAAATATCCAGCCGTTGTTAGAAATAATGGTGGTGGACATTTTAACCATTCTCTGTTTTGGAACATTATGGGCAAACACGATGGTGCTGCGCCAACAGGTAAAATAGGCGAGGCTATCAATAACGATTTAGGCGGATTCGAGAAATTTAAAGAAGATTTTTCTAAAGCAGCAGCCACTAGATTTGGAAGCGGTTGGGCATGGCTTTGTGTAGAAGGTGGCAAACTAAAAATTTGTAGCACAGCAAATCAAGACAATCCTTTAATGGATATTGAAGGTGTGAGATGCGGTACGCCAATTTTAGGATTAGATGTATGGGAACACGCTTATTACCTAAACTACCAAAACAGAAGACCTGATTATATTTCTTCTTTTTTCAATATTATTAATTGGACGGCAGTAGAAAAACTGTATATAGCAGCTTTGTAAAAACAACAAAGTTTTTAACGAAAAAAGCCACTAAATAATATTAGTGGCTTTTTTTTATTTCAAAAATTTATGGGTTTAAATCTTTTTAAACTTAGCGCCTACCCAATTGTTTTTTGTTTTTTTGCTCAAAAAATCAAAGCCCTGCTGTTTTGCCTCTTCTTTTATCATTTCGAGGTCTTCTTTATAAAAACCACTTAACAATAATGTGCCACTTTTTACTAAACAATTGTTGTAATATTTTAAATCCGATAACAAGATATGACGATTTATATTAGCAATCATTAAATCAAAATAATTGGGATAATTTTTCAATAATCCAGCATCGCCAAGTTTCATTTCGAAATTTTTAATATGATTAACCTCAATATTTTCTTGCGCATTTTCGTAACACCAACTATCGTTGTCTATGCCAACAATGGAATCGCAACCAATCATGGAACACAAAATGCCTAAAATGCCGGTTCCGGTGCCCATATCCATAATTTTATATCCCCCTAATTTTGTTTCCAATAGATATTCGGCCATCATACTTGTTGTTTCATGGTGGCCAGTGCCAAAACTCATTTTTGGGTCAATAATAATTTCATATTTTGCCTTAATATCTGTTTTGTGGAAACTACTTTTTATCAAACACTGATTGCCTATTAAAATTGGTTGAAAATAGTTTTTTTCCCACTCTTCATTCCAGTTTTTTGGTTCAATGAGTGTTATTTCAAATTTATCATCAATATAACCTTGCTCAATCAATTCCTGAATAACTACTTTAATTTCCTCATCCGTTTTTTCCTTTTCTAAAATATAGGCTTTAATAAATTCGTCTTCGGCACTACCTTCAAATCCTTTTTGACCTAAAAGAGCGGCAACAATTTCAACATTAATGTCAAAGGGTTCTAGCGCTGTAAGTGATATTTCTTTGTATAATTCCATTCTTTTTTTAATAATTAAGCATTAATTGACCCAAACGATAAATGTCTTCGAATGAATTGTACATTGGCACAGGCGCCATGCGAATAACATTTGGATTTCGCCAATCGGCAATTACGCCATTTTTGGTTAAATAATCAAATAGATTTTTCCCATCATCATTGGTCATTAAACTCAGTTGGCATGATCTTTCTGGAAATGCAGGGGTTATAATTTCTAATTTAATTTTGGAGTTTTTCTCCATAGCTTTTTCTACCCAAAACTGTAAATAGGCATTTAATTCCAATCCTTTTTTATGGAGTGTTTCCATGTCCGTTTGATCAAAAATTTCGAGGGCAGCATTGTGCACGGCCATGCTTAAAACAGGCGCATTGCTCAGTTGCCAGCCAGCTGCTCCTTTTTCTGGAACAAAGCCTTTCAACATTTTAAACCTTTCTGCTTCATTATGGCCCCACCAACCAGCCAATCTAAAAAGTTCGGGATTATTACCATGTTTTTCATGAATAAATACGCCCGCCACACCACCTGGTCCAGAATTTAGGTATTTATAAGTACACCAAGCAGCAAAATCAACCGCCCAATCGTGCAAATGCAACACCAAATTACCAGCAGCATGCGCCAAATCAAAACCAGCAATAGCGCCACAAGCGTGTGCCTTTTCCGTAATGTCTTTAATATCAAAAACTTGGCCCGTGTAGTATTGCACACCGCTAAAAAATACCAAAGCCAGACTATCTTTGTTATTTTCAATAGCAGAAATAATATCTTCGTGTCTTATTGAATATTCGCCATTTCTTGGTTTTACCTCAATAATAGTATCTTCAGGATTGAAACCATGCAATTTTACTTGTGATTCTACCAAATACATATCACTAGGGAAAGCACCAACTTCCATTATTATTTTATTTCGAGTTTTACTTGGGCGATAGAAACTCATAAATAGAAAATGTAAATTTGAAGTTAATTGATTCATTATGACAACTTCATCTTCTTTTGCGCCTACAATTTTTGCTGCTTTTTCGGTTAAAAATTTATGATAATGCAGCCAAGGTTTTTTTCCATGAAAATGACCATCAACCCCTAAGTTTTTCCAATCTTCCAATTCTACTTTTAATGCCATTTCAGTAGATTTAGGTTGCAATCCTAATGAGTTTCCAGTTAAGTAAATTGAAGTCTTTTCATTTACCTTAGGAATAAAATACATATTTTTAAAAGAAGAAAGACTGTCATATAGGTCTTTTTCTTGAGCAAAAGTTTCAGAATCGTTAAAAATCATTGCACAAAGATAGCTAAATGTTAAATAATTTAAAGAAATGTTGTTGTTTTATAATATCCATTTTGTGAGTTATGTGTTTTTTGGCATCCAATTTTAAATTTTAAAAACGATTTGCAGCCACTTAGCAATGAATACCGCATAAAATAATGCTTAAAATATTTCAAAAATAATAAAAAGCCATTCTATGTTTTAGTTTAAAAATTTAATGATATTGCGAAGGCATTGCAATCAATGCTCCTTTTGAATAAAATTATTTGCAAAAAATCATTAAAACAACTACCTTTGCACTTTAGCGTATTTTATGCTAAAAAACAACATTTGAATGGTAGAAATTAGATTAGTAAAGGTAGTTAAGGAATTTAATGTAAGTGCAATAGCAATTATTGAAAGCTTGCAAAAAAAAGGTTTTGATATAGACAACAAGCCTACAACAAAACTTACAGAGGAGATGTATGCTTACATTTCTGGTATTTACTCTTCTGACAAAGAAGCCAAGATAGAGTCGCAAGAATCTGTTAAACTAAAACCTAGCAAACTTAAAACCAAAGAGGAAATTGTTAAGGCAGACGAGGAAACATTGAAGAAAAAACATGATGATTTAGTTGTTGAACAAGAGCCAGAGCCTGAGGTTTTAATAAGAAATTTAACCACAGAGGCCATCATTCCGCAAGAAATAGAAAAACCACCAGTTGTAGTTGTTCCTGAAGAACCTGTTGTTCCGCAAGCGCCTGTTATAGTTGAAGAAAAAATAGTGATTGTTGAAAAATTGCAAGAACCTGAGCTGAAACCTGAGCCAGTTGTTGAAAAAACAAAGGTGGAAAAACCAGCGAATACCCCTCACGTTTTAACCGTGAAAGGGAAAATAGATTTAGACAGAGGGAAGAAGAAAAAAGAGGCGCCAATTGAAGCAAAACCAGTTGCTCCTGTTAAGGTAATAGTTGAAACACCATTGCCTAAACAAGAAGAAAATCCTGTCATAGAGGAGCCAATTGAAGAGGAAAGAGAGCTTGTAAAAGCAAAATTAGAGAAGCTTGATGGTTTAACCATAATGGGGAAAATAACCATTAAACCAGAGCCAGAAATTAAAAAATATCAACCCGCAGAGCGACAATTAGGCGAAAAAAGAAAAAGAAAATCTGTTGGTCAAAAAGTAAATATACAACAGGAAATTAAAGTTAATCGTCCCAATACTTTTACCAAACCAGAGCCAAAGAAAGAGGTTTCTCAAAAAGAGGTTCAGGATAAATTAAAGAAAACTTTAAGTAAAATAGATAATTTTGGTAGAGGAAAAACCAATAAATCTAAATTTAAAAAACAAAAAAGAGATGTCCATTATCAAGCCCGTTCTGACGAAAAAGAAAGACAACATCTTGAGGATCAAATATTAAAAGTTACAGAATTTTTAACCGCCAATGATTTATCTAAATTGATGGATGTGCCTGTAACTCAAGTAATTTCTTCTTGTTTTAGATTGGGTATCATGGTTTCAATTAATCAAAGATTGGATGCAGAAACCATTAGTTTGGTTGCTGGAGAATTTGGTTTTGAAATAGATTTTGTGGATGCAGAGGAAACCATTCAATTTGATGAGGAACAAGACAATCCTGAAAACTTGATTTCCCGTCCACCAATTGTTACGGTTATGGGCCATGTTGACCATGGTAAAACTTCGTTGTTGGATTATATCAGAAAAGCGAATGTTATTGCGGGTGAAGCTGGTGGAATTACCCAACATATTGGCGCTTATGAGGTTACTTTATCCAATAACCAAAAAATTACTTTTTTGGATACTCCTGGTCACGAAGCTTTTACAGCGATGAGAGCAAGGGGTGCTAAAGTTACCGATATTGCAATTATTATGGTGGCGGCAGATGACAGTTTAATGCCACAAACCAGAGAAGCTATTAGCCATGCGCAAGCCGCTGGTGTTCCAATGGTTTTTGCTATCAATAAAATAGATAAAGAAGGAGCAAATCCTGAAAAAATTAGGGAAGAGCTTTCCGCAATGAATATTTTGGTGGAGGAGTGGGGTGGAAAATTCCAATCTCAAGAAATTTCTGCTAAAAAAGGAATTAATATTGACAAATTACTTGAAAAGGTATTGTTAGAAGCCGAATTTTTAAACCTACAAGCGGACCCTCAAAGAAATGCTAAAGGGACAGTGATTGAAGCCAGATTAGATAAAGGAAGAGGTATTGTTGCCAGTATTTTAATTCAAACTGGAACATTAAAAGTTGGCGACCATTTAGTTGCAGGTTCCAAATATGCAAAAGTAAAAGCGTTGTTTAATGAGCGTAATCAAAAAGTGGAGTTTGCTGGACCGGCAACGCCTGTCAGTATGTTAGGTTTCTCTGAATCGCCATCTGCTGGCGATCCTTTGTTCGTTTTAAATTCGGAAGATGAGGCCAAAGATTTGGCAAACAAACGCGAACAGTTGATGAGAGAACAAGGCATTAGAACGACTAAACATATTACGCTTGATGAAATAGGAAGAAGGTTAGCGGTTGGAAACTTTAAAGAATTAAACTTAATTATTAAAGGTGATGTTAACGGTTCTGTTGAGGCATTGAGCGATTCGTTATTGAACTTATCTAACGAAGAAGTTCAAGTTAAAATTATTCATAGAGGCGTTGGACAAATAACGGAAAGCGATATTTTATTGGCTTCTGCTTCAGATGCAATAGTTGTAGGTTTCCAAGTTAGACCATCTTCTGGCGCTAAGAAACTAGCCGAACATGAACAAATTGATATTAGACATTATTCTATTATCTATCAAGCAATTGATGAAATAAAATCTGCAATTGAAGGTATGTTAAGTCCAGAAATTAAAGAAACTATTATTGGTAATGTTGAAGTGAGAGATGTTTTCAAAATTACAAAAGTTGGAACAATTGCTGGTTGTATGGTTACTGACGGCAAGGTAACTCGTAATTCTAAAGTAAGAGTTATCAGAGATGGGGTTGTTGTTCACCAAGGTTCTATTGATAATTTAAAACGATTTAAAGATGATGTAAAAGATGTTCTTAAAGGTTTTGAATGTGGATTGCAAGTTAAAAACTACCAAGACTTGCAAGTTGGCGATAATTTAGAGATTTTTGAAGAAACTTCAATCGCTAGAAAATTAGACTAATTATTAGGTTTTACTATTTCTATTCTTAGCTTCTTGTATTTTATTTAATTATTTATTCATATCTTTTATGGATTTAGGCGTGTTTGTCAAAAAATCACTGTAAATAATTTTATTATATATTTTGCTAATATACAAATAGGGCTTAAAGCATTAATGAAATATTTTTTCTTTTACAAAAGAGGTTGGCCTTACAATATAAATAAATGTCATGAATTTTAACCCAATAGGAAATCAATCAAAACTTGATTTTTAAAATCTTTAAATTTTTATCATTTTTATTAAATAATAATCTATATCTTCACGCTAAATTAAATAATAAAAAACTATTCATACATTTATAATTTATCTGTTTATTAGAATATTTTTCTTTTCTTTCATAAAGACTAGTCATGTTAATAAAAACATCCACAATTCTATTACTTATTCTTCTGCGGTTCTTGTTTCCGAGTCAGAATTTACATCTTTAACACAAACATGCCAAGCTGTTTCAGAAAATACAACCCATGGCGGCCAAGTAAGCAAGGCGTTATTGTTAAACTTAATAAATAGTATGACTTCTTCAAAATTTTATGTAAACTTTAAATTTTTTACATGAATCCTACTTTCAGTAAAATTAGCTTAATGGTGATGGGTGCAAAAACAAAGTTTCAAGAGGAAAGCAATATTGTCTGCCTAAGAAATGGAGGTAGTTCAAGTTCTTTTTGCCCCACTGTTTTCGAATTAAATTCAAATGCTCAAAATATAACTCTATCCATAAATTACAACACATATTATGCATTATTTAAACGGTATAAAATTAATAACATGAATGGTACTTTGGGAGGAAGTACAGAAAAAGTGGCTTTACTTAAAGTTATTAATAGTTTGCCAAGTTCAGCTCAAAATGTTGCATTCGGGTTTTGTACAGATGCTGTTTTTCAAAAAATAAGCGTAATTTTTGTTGGTGGAAGTGAAAACAGAGGTTTTCTATTTTTATGTTTTCTTTATAGTTTTAGTTCTTCTGCCAAGGGCGAAAAGTTAGATTCCCTTCTAAATGAATTAAAAAATAGTAAAGAAGATTCATTCAAAGTTAATCTTTTAAACGCAATAAGTTGGCAAAGCATCATGTCAAATAATATTGAGCAAACTAAAGATATTATTGAAAAAACCATTTTGTTAGCAAAAAAACTCAAATACAAATCTGGTGAGGCAAAAGCGATTAATACGTTAGGTGTGTATTACCAATCTAAAAGTAGTTTTTCTGAAAGTTTGAAATATTGTCATTTAAGTTTTAAACTTTATGAAGAAATACATAACAAAAAAGGTATCGCATTTTCTTATCAAAGCATTGGTGCTATTTATTCAATACAAGGAAATTATTTAGAAGCAAACAACAATTATGAAAAGACACTCGTATTATACAAAGAAATAAAAGATAAAGAAGATTTAAGTTATATATACAATAACTATGGTGGAAATTATGTTGCAATTGGGGAATATGATGAGGCCATGAAAAGTTATGAAGAGTCTCTTAAATTAAGGATAGAATTGGGTAATATTGGAAGTATTGCCATTACAAAATGTGAGATTGCTGGTATATATTTAAAAAAGAAAGAATATAAAAAAGTGCTAATAGCTTATAGCAAGGCATTACAAATTAGCGAGTTAGCTGGGAAAAAAAGCTTGATTTCAAAATGTTATATTGGAAAAGCTAAAATTAATTTTCATTTAAAAGAATATGAAGTTGCAAAGAAGGATATTTTAATTGGCCAGTCTTACTTCAATAATGAATCTGGATATTCAGAAACCTTATTTGAATCTTATTTAATTGCATCAAAAATTGATAGCGCACTAGGCAATTGGAAAAATGCATTTATAAATCATAATACTTATATTACATATAAAGATAGTTTTGACAGTCAATTGAGCAACCGAAAGTTTTTGCAAACACAATTAAAATATGAATTTGAAAATAAAGAAGCATTATTAAAAGCGGAACAAGACAAAAAAGAAATACAATCTAATGAAGAAATAAAATTGCAAAGAAACATAATAAATTCTATTCTGATAGGGCTTTTGGGAGTTTTGTTTTTTTTAGTTTTAGCAATAAAACAAAGTAAAATTTTAAAGAAAGAAAAGAAACGGAGTGATGAGCTGTTGTTAAATATTTTGCCAGCTAATGTGGCAGAAGAATTAAAAGAAAAAGGCAGTGCAGAAGCCAAACAATTTGATAATGTTACAGTAATATTTACCGATTTTGTTAACTTTACGGGTATCAGTCAGCAAATGTCACCTGGGGATTTGGTAGCAGAAATTCACAAGATTTTCACAGCGTTTGATTATATCATTGAAAGAAATGGGTTAGAAAAAATTAAAACCATTGGAGATGCCTATCTTGCAGTTTGCGGAATGCCTTCTAAAAATGAAAAACATGCTGTAAACACGATAAATGCAGCGAAAGAAATTTTAGAATATATTACTTTAAACTCTATTTTTAATATAAGAGTTGGCATACATACAGGCATGGTAGTGGCTGGAATTGTGGGGGTAAAAATATGCCTATGACATTTGGGGAGATACAGTAAACACAGCTGCAAGACTTGAAAACACAAGCGAGCCTGGAAAAATAAATATAAGTGAAAGTACTTATTTACTATCAAAAGATGATTTTGACTTTGAGTATAGAGGCAAAGTGGCAATTAAAAACAAAGACGCAATTAATATGTACTTTGTTAAATAATAAAATTAGAAGCCCTTCAAAAAAAGTGCGATTTAAAGATTGAAAAAATAATTTTTAACGCATAAAAAATAAAAATATTAACTTTAAGAATTGTCAAAAAAGCTATTTATCTATCAGCAGAAAATATCCTAAAGAGACTGATATTATATAGTATAATATGTGTAATCAAGACCCAAATAAAGTTGATAATATTATAAAGATATTTTCAGACCACAATAAGCAGAAAACTAATTCTAGACATATTTCTCGCAAAGAATGTATTTCGGCAGGATTTAACATTATTAATTTGGAAGATAATCAAGAGCTACAAGATTCAGTTCTTTTAACTCATTATGCTTTTATGCACACCTTTTTAAATTCAGGAGCAGTTAAATTAATTGAGAATCAATTGGGGGCAACATATATTGAAGCTGTTACTATATAAGTTAGTCCTGCATTATGCAATAGGAAAAGTTGTTAATATTTAAATCGTTGGTATCCTTAGCGGTGGGAACAAAATAAAAAACACCCAAATGGTTAATTTACTAATAGAATATTCAGATAAGCAAGTTACTCCCTTTGGTGGTATGAGTTTAATGAAACAATTTATAGATCAGACAGGCATCCGAGTATTTTTATCGGTGCTAAATTTGCCATTTCCAGGTTCTAACCGTGGGTTTAATCCTCCCCATATTATTGAATCTTTTTGGTTAGGAATATGGACATGGGCAAGTCGTTATATTCATTGTGACTGGCTAAGGTATGACAAAGTTCTTAAAAACATATTTAGATGGGAACAAACGCCTAGTCAATGTACTTATAGTCGGTTTTTCGGGAAGTTTTCTCAAGCAAGAAATACAGAGGTTTTTTCCAAATTACAACATTGGTTTTTAGAGCAGTTGTGCGTTGATAATCTTACGATTGATTTTGACAGCACCTTAGTTACACGTTATGGAGCGCAAGAAGGAAGTGCAAAGGGCTGACCCGAATAAAAAAGGAAGGAATTCTTACCATCCCTTAATGGCTTTTATAAGTCAAACAACTAATGGCTTCCAAACCTATGGATGCTCTATGAACTTGGATTATCTCATTCGCAACAATATGATATGGCGCATCGAAGGAAGAGGCCTTAGCAGCAAAGACGAAATATTCATAATGGATGGGAAGCATTTCAACCAAAACTATCTTTTAACCACATGTTTAGCTATCAGTTTTTAAATGGCTGATAAAGATAAAACCGTACAACATTTCCTCGCCCTGACTTTTTAATCATGGATAGGAAAATTTAAAATTTATATAGGTATGAGTGCTGGTGTGGGCAAGAGCTCCCGCATGCTTCAATGGGCTCGCACCCCTGCTCACAAATAGTATAAATGTAAAGATTGGTTTTATGGAAGCTCACAACAGAAAAAAAACCACGAATTGCTTGATGGAATTGATTTGACAGAGTTCCTTTTTTGAAAAAGCTTAACCTAAAAAACTTTAAAAATTACCCCTTGTTTTTTAGTAATAAAAAACAATAAATTTGCACCTCTATTTTATGATTAAATATAATATCTTATTTGCTTCTTTGGTTTTTGGTGGTGTACTGTTTTCTCAGAACAATGTTAAGTCGTTAAATGTTGGTAATGATTCTGTTGTTATGTTATATGATATTGGGGTAAATGAGAATCGGATTATGAACACAAGTCCTTTTAGGAGCAATAAAAGCATTGATGTCTTAACCGCTAGGCAAATATCTTTCTTACCTGTTCGGAGTGTCCAAGAGGCTTTACAGTTTGTTGCTGGAGTGGATATTCGGCAACGAGGCCCAGGTGGTACACAGGCAGATATTTCTATTGATGGCGGAACATTCGATCAGAGTTTGATATTGTTGAATGGTTTTAAAATGAGCGATATTCAAACGGGTCATCATAATTTAAATTTGCCTTTTCCGATGATTGCAGTTGGACAAGTAGAAGTTTATAAGGGTGCACAAAGCAGGCTATTTGGACCAGGGGCTCTAACAGGAGCGGTTAATTTCAAGATTAGCGCTAAGGGAAATGAGGGCACAAAGCTGCACGCATACTCAGGTTCTAATTTTAAAAATGATTTAGTTAACCAATATAAATATTTGAATAGTGGGGTTCAGGCAAGTCATGGTTTTAAAACAGGTCGGTTAAATCATTTGATGTCAGCAAATTTTGAATCAGGAACAGGTTATAGGTACAACACTGGCTTCAATCGTCAGCAGCTTTTTTATATGTTGGATTTTGATGTGAATGAGCAAAATAGTTTTGAACTAATGGTGGGAGGAAATTTCAATCAATTTGGGGCCAATGCTTTTTATGTTCAGCCAATTAGGCCCGATACTTTTTCGGCCGAGGCCAATGCGCAAGAAACAGTGGCTACTTTTTTTGTAGCCTTTCAAAGTTTTCATAAGTTGGGCAAATGGAATTTGAACCCAAGGGCAAGTCTTAGGCTTAATTATGATGAATATATTTATATCAGACAAAGGCCAAGCTTTTTTAAAAACAAGCACCAAACAGATGTTTCTGCTTTTGAACTGCATGCCAACAGACAGCTAGGAAAAGGCACAATTGGGTTGGGGGCCGAGAGTAGGTTTGAAAATATTAACAGTTCTAATTTGGGCAAAAGATATAGAAATAATCAGGGAATTTATGCTGAATACAAGTATGCACTCAGTCCAAAATCTGACATTACACCAGGTTTTTATATGAATTATAATTCAGATTTTGGAGCAAATATATTTCCCAGTTTGGATGTAGATTATCGATTAACAAACCGTTTTAAGTTATATTCTCACACGGGAACAGCCATGAGAAACCCTACTTATACAGATTGGTTTTATAAAGGACCAGCCAATGACGGCAACCCAAATTTAGTGCCTGAGCAGTCCTTTCAGTCGGAGTTTGGAATAAAAACTTTTAACAAATCATTGTTTTTTACGGCATACATTTTTTATCGTCAGGTTGAAAATTTGATTACCTGGGTAAGGCCCAATATAGTTGCACGATATAAACCCGAAAACATTGTTAAAACAGAAACCCAAGGGTTAAACCTTTCTGTGAAAACAAATGAACTGCTGCAAACTAGTAAATTTAATCTTATTGCAAGTGGGTCATATACTTTTTTAAATACTAGCTTCGATAAAAACTTTGTTGGAGAATCTAAATATGAATTGAATAATTTAAGACATCAGGCTGTGGCAGGTCTTGTTTTAAAATATACTGATATTGTTTTTCTCTCTGTGAACCATCGCTATGTAGTTCACGAAATTGGGTCAAAATACCATTTAATAGATGCGCGCATAAACTTTAAATTAAAAAATATGGGACTCTATTTTGATGTCAATAATATTGGCAATATTTCCTATGTTCAAGTGAATGCCATTCCCTTACCCGGCCGTTGGTTTACAATGGGTTTAAAAATGGGAATGAATTAAAATTCAGTTAACAAAATTATTTTTTAGCGAAGTCAAACATTTATTTTATATCACTAATGTCCGATAAAACTTTAAAAAACGATTTTTTGAAAATTCAGTAATTAATAATCAGATAGTTATGTTTTTTATTATATGTTTTCTAAAAACACGCTAACCAAAAA
>Ga0209702_10007341_pt1 | contig 13532 bp, 12 predicted proteins | sample FRY01_FD_187210 | JGI IMG/M metagenome (GOLD analysis project Ga0209702, IMG submission 187210) | Freshwater microbial communities from Lake Fryxell liftoff mats and glacier meltwater in Antarctica - FRY-01 (SPAdes) (version 2) | ecosystem: Environmental > Aquatic > Freshwater > Ice > Glacier... | reverse complement strand
TTCTGTTGTGGCCGAATCATGTTCACTTTCGTTGCGGTCTATCAGGTTCTCTTCGTTGCTCTCCACCCCGCCTCGCGGCGACGCAGTTACTTCAAGTTCTCACCCAGAACACGGTTCCAGATGGCCGAGGTATTCCACCTCGGAGGGTCGTGACACTCCACAGCGCACGAGCGCACGCGTCCCGCGTGCTGGCTTCAGCGTCCCGCTGAAGGCTGGTGATGCGCACTCTTGGGTCTGCGCTGATCGGGGTTGTTGGCGTGAGCTTTGGCGACGGTGTTCCGCGCGACGCGCAGCACAGCCTGCGGGATGCAGGCGCTCCAGTTCAGAGCTTCGGCGGCGCGGGCTTGATAGGCGGCTGCTGGCCGCTGACGATGCCGCTGGCCTTGGTCTTGCGTTTGTAAATTGAGTCACCGCAGGCGATGAAGAGTTCGCCGAGGTCTTTGCCGCCGAAGCACACGTCATGCGGCTGCTGCGGTGTCGGGATGATGAAGTTCACGCGCCCGGCCTGATCGCAGACCTGGATGCCGAGCGAGGTGGCGACGTAGGTGCCGACGCCGGTGAAAACGCGGCGAAAGCGATCAGGGCGATGCTACGCGGCCATGAAGGCGCAGATGCCGCCGCTGCTGTTGCCGGAGATGGCGGCGTGATTCGGATCGGTGCTGAGTTTGAAGCCGTGCTTCGCCTCGATGGCGGGCAGGAACTCGTCGAGGAGGAACTGCGCGTAGGTGGGCGTGATGCTGTCGTACTCGTAGCTGCGGTTTAAGCGCGGCAGGGCCTGGTCATTCGCCGCCGGGACGACGCCGGGCTTGATGAACATGCCGACGGCGGCGGGATGTCCTGCTTCGCGATGAGATTGTCGAAGACGGGTGCCTGGTAGATGACGCCGTCCTGAAAGACCATGAAGGCGGCGGGCTTCGTCTGATCGAACCCGGCGGGCAGGTAGATCTGGTATTCGCGCTCGGTGCCGGGGAAGACGCTGCCGTCCTTCGCGGTGTAGCTGTCCTTGAGCAGCGTGCCCTTCGGCACGTTCGCCTGCGACTGGGAATCGGCGGTCAGCGGGAACTCCGGCTCGGCGGTCAAGGCGATGCGACTAACGAGAAGGAGTGCGAGGATGGAGCGCATGCGCGCATGCTGGCAGAAACAGAATCGAGCCGCCAGCGGATTGTTGTAGGCCGGGCGTGATCAGCCCCAGCGGAGCGCGGACCTCCGAGTCCGCAGCAGGTGGTCTGTGTGAGACGCGTGTTGTTTGCCGTTGCATGCCGCAAGCACGGTGATGCCCGGCTTGGCGAAGGCCCTGAAAAACTGCGGAGCGCTGGGCATGCGCGGTGTGCTGCGGACTCGGAGGTCCACGCTCCAAGACCCTCCGTCTGCGACAGTTTATTCCACGATCTATGACCTTAACCCAGCGCCATTCAGGTCCGCGTGAGCGCCCGGCAGACTCGCTGACTCCCCCCACCTCCATCCTGCGCGATAAATCTCTCCCGCTCACGGCGATTTCGTGCTTGCCCAATACTGGGCGCTTTCATAACCTCGCAGTTCTATTTTGACCCAACCCACATGAAATTGAACCACACCCTCACTCTCGCGCTCGGCCTACTGGCCCTGCCCGCACTCTCCCGTGCGGAAGATCCCAAACCCGTGCAGCCCGGCGGCAAGCTGCCGAAACCGGTCGCCATCCAGCTCATCAAGGTGGCCGATGGCCTCGTCGAACCCGTGCATGTCGCCTGCCCGAAGGACGGCAGCGGTCGCGTATTCATCTGCGAGCGGCCCGGCGTCGTGCGCATCGTGAAGGATGGCAAGCTGCTGAAGCGCCCCTTCCTCGACATCAAGGACAAGACCGTCAGCTCCTTCCTCGAACAGGGCCTCTACGACCTCGAATTCCATCCGAAGTTTAAGGAGAACGGCCTCTTCTACATCCACTACTCCGACATGTGGTTCAATGGCGACGGCTTCATCGTCGAATACAAGGTGAAGGCCAGCAATCCTGATCAGGCCGATCCCGACAGCGCCCGCGTGGTCATGCAGCTTGAACGCCCTTACTGCAATCACAACGGCGGCGAGATTTGCTTTGGACCCGACGGCTACCTCTACATCGGCAGCGGCGACGGCGGCTGGGAAGGCGACGTGCTGAATGCCGGCCAGGACCTCAGCACCACGCTGGGCAAAGTGCTGCGCATCGACGTGAACACTCGCACCACCGAAAAAGGCTACGGCATCCCGAAGGACAATCCCTTCATCACCCCGCTGCAGCAGATGACGCTCTTCGGCATCAGCGAGGAGGCCTTCTCCAAGATCAACCCGAAGGCGCGTCCGGAAATCTGGAGCTACGGCATTCGCAATCCGTGGACGATGAGCTTCGACAGCAAGACCGGCGAGTTCTACGTCTATGACATCGGCCAGAACCACTGGGAAGAGATCAATGTGGAGCCCGCAGGCTGCAAAGGCGGCATCAACTACGGCTGGAAGGCCATGTGCGGCAGTCATCCCTTTCCGCAGATCTTGAAGAAGAACGCCGACGGCACCGAAACGAGTGTGAATCCCGACAACTGGGCGCAGATCGGCACCCTGCCCGTCGCCGAATACAGCCACGTCGATCAGGGCACCTGCGTCATCGGCGTCGGCGTTTATCGCGGCAAAGACTACCCCAGCCTTGATGGCGTCTGCTTCGTCGCCGACTGGGGTTCCGGCAAGATCTGGGGCATGCAGCGCGACGGCGCAGGTGCCTGGCAGATGCAGGAACTCCTCGACCTCGACACCCCACTGCGCCCCACCGGCGGCGGCGAAGGCGAAGACGGTGCCCTCTACCTCTGCCACGGCACCGCCGGTTACGGCGGCAAGAGCGATCCCTATCAGGAAGCCCCCGGCGCGGTCTGGAAGATCGTCGCCGCCGACAAAGTGCCCGCCGGTGCCGAAACCGCCCCCTTGCAGGCCAAGTAAGCACTGCAACCGATCTCACTCATTCAAGACGCGGAGCCAGGAAACCGGCTCCGCGTTTTGCTACCTCCACCGCGTCCTTCATGAACGGAGCGCGGACGCCCTCGTCCGCTCCGAGTCATCCTCTCGCCACCCCTTTCTGATCTCCGGTTTTTTCGTTTCTTTCGGCAATCAATCTGGTTGCTCACCCAACACAGAAACAGCGATGGGAGGCGGCGAGTGGCGCTGATCACCGCCTTTTTATCCGCCTGCCACTGCCGCGACATCACCCTCCGCACGATGCACGACCATCTGCGGAAAGGGAATACTCCAGCCGTGCTTCTGGCAGGACTCCACGGCATAGCGTTGCAGCAGGCGGCCGAGAGAGAAGTAATCACCCGCCACGGAGCCGGCGAAGCTGCCGATGACGAGGAAATCCAGTGAGGAGGCACCGGCCTCTTTGAAGTCCACCCGCACGACTTGGATCTCCTCCGGCTTCAGGTGCCGCAGCATGCCGGCGTGGATGTCCTCGGTCATGAGCTGGGGGATTTCCTGAGTGGCGAGCGCCTGATGGCGGTAGTCGATGCCAAAGGTCGTGACCAGCGCAAAACCATTCCCCAGGGTGGTGAATTCGGCTTTGATAAAATCGCTCAGGGCCATCCAGCGCCGTTGCTCGCCCTTCAGCCGGAGTTCCACATGATCGGGTGCCAGGATCATGACCTGGGCCAGCGCGCTTTCGCCCAGCATGATCCAGTCGCCCTGACAGCAGGGAAACCAGCTTTCATCCTTGGCGCAGGGCCGCGAGGTCATGGTCATGAGCTCGTCCAACGACATGCGCAAGCCGATGCCGCCGATGATGGGATTGGTGAGCTGGGTGAAGAGATTGATCCTGCCCACCCGCCACGGCACGCCCTCGATGAGCACCCGCTCCCCTTCCCGCACCGAACCCAGATTCAGCACCGTGCGCACCTGCTCCATGTGGCGCGTCAGGCCGGACTTCGCCACGAACAGCAGCGCCCCGAGCGCGAGAATCGCCAGGCCACCGAGCAGCCAGTCGCTGCGTGCATACAGCACCGTGAGGGCGGCGATGATCGCCAACACGACACTGACGCCCTGATGCAGCACGTCCAGCAGCCGTGCGGCAAAGCTCAGCGCCTCGTACTTCCGCAGTGGCAGGTACTTCAGGATGTAAAAATACACGGCGCGCAGCCCGAACAGCACGGTGAAGAAGGCCAGGATGGCCAGCGCGATGCTGGTGCCGCGCGTGAAGACGAAATGCTTGAGCTGGAGGCCGAGCTGGCTCCAAAAATCGCCGCCGCTCTTTTGCAGCTCTTCCAGTTGATGCTGCACCGCCTGAAACCGGCTGGTGGCCTCATCGTGCCGCCCTTGCCATTGCTTGCGGGCGTCCGTCAAATAGCTGCGTAGCTGGGTGTCCGCGTCCTTCTTGGCGGCCTTGATGTCCGCTAGCAGGCGGTCGATCTCCGTCATGGCCGTCTCAGCGCGATCCAACCGCGTGCGCTGGGCCTCCTTTTCCCGCTGCAGCGCCTCCATGGCGCGGGGTTTGCGCGAGAGCTCGCGCATGTCGCTCAGCAACGGAGTGAGAAACTGCCCCACCTCTTCCTGCAAGGTCAGTTGTTCAGGTGCGGACGTGATGCTGTCATAGGCCTGGAGGTCGATGCCGGAGGCCACCGTCATCAAATCACGCGTGATTTCCTGCCGCCGCTTCTCCAAGATTTCGAGCTGCTGCTGCGCGGCCTCCTTGGCCGCCTCCACGGTTTCCGCCTTGATCTTTTTCCGCTGTTCTTCGATGCCATTCAACACCGTCTGCTGCCTGGCCAGAAGTGCGCGCAGTGTGTCCGAGTGGGATGATTCGGCTGACGGGACCGGTGCCGCGGCGGGCTGCGCAGGTGCCAGGCATGCCACATTCAAAATCAATAGAACCAGAAGCAGCCAGACGGGGCTGCGATGGAGTGGGGACAATATCATCACCTGCATCAAACCCGTGCTCTAGCCGAAAGGCAACTGTGGATGCCTGCGGTGGAGATGCGCCAAGTCTTACGCATCCAATGAGCAAGTGCTGCTGATTTAATCACGCGAATCCAAGCCGAATGAGAACAGGCTCCGCATGATTGGCATGGCTGGGAGTCCTCATTTCGCCCCCCCCGCCGGGTGTCTTTCTTTGTGAGGCAACTCGATTCTTTCCCCTGCGGGGGAATGCGCCTTGACGCTTCGGGCCTCACTCCTACTATCGCCGCTCCCCCATTTCTTTCCCATGAATATCCACGAGTACCAAGCCAAGCAACTGTTTGAAAAATTCGGCGTCGCCAGCCCCAAGGGCATCGTTGCCAGCACGGCGGAGGAAGCAGGCGCCGCGGCGCGTGAGATCGGCGCTGGTGGCCTCGTGGTCAAAGCGCAGGTGCATGCCGGTGGTCGGGGCAAAGGCACCTTCAAGAACGGCTTCAAAGGCGGCGTGCATCTGGTGAACACACCAGAAGAAGCGCAGGACATCGCAGGCAAAATGCTCGGCCAGACCCTCGTCACGCATCAAACCGGCCCAGCAGGCAAGCTCGTGAGCAAGGTGCTCATCGCCAAGGCCGTCGATATCACCAAGGAATACTACTTCGCCATCCTCTTTGATCGCGGCACCAGCAGCCACGCCATCATCGCCAGCACCGAAGGCGGCATGAACATCGAAGAGGTCGCCGAAAAGACGCCGGAAAAGATCAGCAAGGAGTTCGTGCATCCCACCCTCGGTTTGCAGGCCTACCAGTGCCGCAAGATCGCCGCCTCCCTCGGTTTGCGCGGCCCGCTGATGAACCAGGCCGTGAAGCTCTTCACCGCGCTGTGGAATCTCTACTCAAAGGCCGACTGCTCGCTGGTGGAGATCAATCCGCTCGCCATCACCACCGACAATCAGGTCGTAGCCCTCGACGCCAAATTCAACTTTGACGACAACGCGCTTTATCGCCAAAAGGACGTGACCGCCATGCGTGACACGACTGAGGAAGACCCGCGCGAAGTCGCTGCCAGCGAGTTCGGCCTCAACTACATCGGCCTTGATGGCAACATCGCCTGCCTCGTCAATGGTGCGGGCCTCGCCATGTCCACCATGGACATCATCAAACTCCACGGTGGCGAACCCGCCAACTTCCTCGATGTCGGCGGCGGTGCCACCAAGGAGCAGGTCACGGCGGCCTTCAAAATCATTCTCGGTGATCCCAACGTGAAGGGCATCCTGGTGAACATCTTCGGCGGCATCATGGATTGCGATATCATCGCGAACGGCATCATCGCCGCCGCGCAGGAAGTCTCCCTCAGCATCCCGCTCGTCGTCCGCCTCGAAGGCAACAACGTCGAGGCCGGCAAGGCCACCCTGGCTGCCAGCGGCTTGGCTATTACCAGCGCCAGCGATTTGACCGACGCCGCGCAGAAGATCGTCGCAGCCGTGACCGAGGCGCTGAACAAGGCGTGATTGGCCAAGACTCTCATTGCGCCCGGGCAGGAAACGGCTTTTGACTTTCCGCGCACCAGCAAGGCGGGACGCCTCAAGCCGCTGACAGGCCGGAGGCCCATTCCATCCCAATTATTTGTCCGCGTCGATGTCCGGCGGCTTGATTTCCAAACCGTGGACTTTCTCCGCCTCGTTCGGCGTGGTGAACACCTTCCAGATGCACCAGGAGAAGAGGGAGACGACGATGCCCACGGAGAGCAGCATGACGAGGAGGCCGGCGGTGGTCATGGAGAGAAGAAAGGTCGAATGGAGAATGCGGAATGACGAATGACGAATGACGGAAATTAGGCGTCCTCTTTGGGCAGTCCTTGCTGCGCACGGGCATAGGCGGCGCTGCGGGCAGTCATGAGGCCGAAGAAGACGAAGATGGCCACGACCAGGGCCACGCTGAGCTGCGCAGGCAGGCTGGCCTTGTCCCCGAACAGGTCAGTGACGTAATAGGACACCGCCCCGGCGGTGCCGGCGGTGAGATCATAACCGAAGATCTCCTTCATCAGCCACATGACGAAGACACCGATCAGAAAGAGCGGGCAGACCCATTTGATGATCGGCCGGAAAATCCACGGCACGCGGATGGACGCGCCACGGTGCATTTCCTCGAATCCTTCGTCGATGCCCCACACCCAGCCAAAGATGATGATCTGAATCGTGGCGAGCAGGAAAATCAAAAACGTGCCCACCCAGAAGTCGAGCGTGTCCAGTGCCTTCAAATCGCCGCTAAAGTAGAGTACGAAACCGGTGCCAAAGATCGTCAGCAGGCCAAGAATAGACACCGACACCCGCCGCTGTACGCCCAAGGCTTCCTCCACAAAAGCGATGCCCGGCTGCAGCATCGAGATGGAGCTCGTCACCGCCGCGAGAAAGAGCATGAAGAAGAACGCCCCGCCAAAAAACGCCCCCGCCGGCATCTGCGAGAACACCAGCGGCAAAATCTTGAAGCCCAGCCCCACGCCCGCCTGCCCCGCCACCCCGGCCACGCCGAGAAACGCCACCGCTGCCGGCACGGTGATCAGGCCGCCCAGCGCCACCTCGCACACCTCGTTCGTGCTGCTGGCGGTGAGGCCGCTGAGCACCACATCATCGTCCTTCTTCATGTAGCTGGCATAAACGATGATCACGCCGAAGCCGACCGACAAGCTGAAGAAAATCTGCCCCGCCGCCGCCAGCCACAGGGTCGGATTGGCGAGCTGTTCGATCACGCCCACCTCGCGCAGCTTCAACGCGCCACCGCTGGCAGCGATCTCCGCCTTCGCTTCCTCAATCGCCTGCGCACCGACGATCTCGCGCGGTTTTTCATCGGCCACCGGTGCCGTTTTGACGACCATGATCTTCGTCGGGTTCCACAGGTAGCCGAGGCCGTTGACCACGTTATCATGCGGCCGGTCCGCGTTCGGTGCGCCGAGCGTCAGCACGCGTACCAGCAGCAGCAGCGCCAGCACGATGAGCGTGGGCATGCCGATCTTGCACATCTTCTCGATCCCGCCGGAGATACCTCGGTAGATGAGATAAAAATTGAAAATGAACACCCCCAACAGCCACGGCAGCGCGCTGTTCCAGGAAAACACCATCGCCGACGCATCACCCGTCGCGCCGGTGAATTTCGCGAAGTAGCCCACGGTCTCGCCAGCATCCTTCAAACTCAGGTTGCCGCTCCAGAAGTTCACCGCGTAGCCCAGACACCAAGCCTCGATCATCACATAGTACATGTAGATCACCACCGGGATGATCACCGCGACGATGCCCAGATACTTCGCCCAGCGCCGCTGCACGATCACCGCAAACGCCCCCGGCGCGGAATTGTAGCCGAACTGCCCCGCGTGGCGGCCCATCGCCCACTCCGCCCAGCCGATCGGCAGGCCGATGATCAAAAACGAAATCGCATACGCCAGCATGAAGGCCCCGCCGCCATACTGCGCCGCCAGTCCGGGAAAGCGCAGGAAGTTCCCCAGCCCCACCGCGCTGCCCGCGACGGCCATGATGACTCCAAGACGTGATCCCCAGGCTTCTTTGATTTGCGACATGGGCGCGAGGTTAGGCAAAGCCTCGCGCAGCGACAAGCAGCAAATGCTGACGGCTGCAAATCTGCGGACTTGGCACGAAGGCCGCGTTCGAGTATCCTCCGTCCATCATGGAAGTCCTGCACTTCGACTACACGCTCACCGAGGAAGAATACCTCGCCCAGGAGGACACCGCGCTCACGCGCCATGAGTTTGTCTCCGGCCATCTGCGTGCCATGGCGGGTGAGAGCACGGACCAGAACGAAATCGCCCTCACCCTCGCCAGCGAGTTCCGCCGCCGCACCCGTGGTGGCCCGTGCAAGACGTTTATCAACGGCGTCAAGTTCCGTCCGCTGCTCAAGGCACCCAGCTTGTACTACTACCCGGATGTCATGGTGGCCTGCGATCCCCGCGACACCGACAAGCGCTACCGCTGCTATCCCAAACTCGTCATCGAAGTCGCCTCCGAGAGCACCGAGTCCATCGACCGCAGCGAGAAGATGCTCGCCTACCTGCAAAACGAGACGCTGGAGGAATACCTCATCGTCGCGCAGGACCGCCCGGAGATCACCTGCTTCCGCCGTGCCAACGGCTGGGAGCGCGAGGTCGTGCGCGGTTTTGATACCACGCTCGCACTCCCCAGCGTGGGCCTGAGCCTGCCGCTCACAGTGCTCTACGAAGGTGTGCTGCAGCCACCGCAGACCTGAACGTCCTGGCTCATCGCTTGAAAAACCGGCTACCCCACCTCCTCTTTACCACCGCCATGCTGCTCATGGCCGGTTCCATGCTGTGGCTGCTGCGCGAGTCACAGCGTGCGTCGCCTGTTCTCATCGACGCCGCGTCATCTCTCCACGCGTCTTCTGGCAAACCGCCCGCGCCCATGCCGCAGCCGCCCGTCGTGGCATCCCCCGCCCCGCTGCCGACAACCCATCCAGCGCTCTCTCCCACCCTCGCCGCGCTGGATGCCCCCGATGCGCTGCCAAACGAAGCGCTGCTCACCTTCCGCACGCCGGCGGCGCTCGCCGCGTTTCGGGAGCGGGCCGCCGCGCTCGGCCTCGACCTACTCGGTTACGATCTCACATTGCGCACCGCCCGCGTCCGCTATCACGACACCGCCGCGCTGGAGCGTGATCTCACCGCCCATACCGCCGACTACAGCCACGTCGGCCCGAATCTCATCGCCCGCATCCCCGGCCTGCCGCCGCAGACCGACACCGCCAACGCTGGCGGCAGCGCGCCGTTTCGCAGTCAGGGACTCGACATGATCGGCGCTCGTGGTGACCGCTCCGCCTGGGGCCGGGGCGTCATCGTCGCCGTCATTGATTCCGGCATCACGGCGCATCCCTCGCTCACCGGCACGCAGATCACCCACCACGACCTCGTCAATGACGGCAGTGCCATGCACGGCCACGGCACCGCCATGGCATCCCTCATCGCCGGGCACGATGCCAGCGTCGGCGGTGCCGCCCCCGCCGCCAAACTGCTCGACCTCCGCGTGACCGACACGAACGGCAGCAGCCACACCGCGCTGCTCTCCAGCGCCATCGTCAAAGCCACCGACCTCGGCGCCCGCGTCATCAACATCAGCCTCGGCACCAGCGCCAGCTCCCCCGTGCTGGAGGAAGCCGTGCGCTATGCGCAAAGTCGCAATGTCGTCATCGTCGCCGCCGCTGGGAACGAGCAGCAGACCGCCCTCGCCTGGCCCGCCAGCCTGCCCGGCGTGCTCAGCGTCGGTGCGGTGGATGCCAACGGCTCGCAGGCGTATTTTTCCAATTCCGGCCCCGGCCTCACCCTCGTCGCCCCCGGCGTCGGCATCGTCTCCGGTTATGCCGACAACAAGCTCGTCATTGGCAGCGGCACCTCCCAGGCCACCGCCCTCACCACCGGCGTCGTCGCCGCCCTGCTCGCCCGTGGCTACCACGGCCCGAACATCATCCCCCTGCTCACCCGCAGCGCCCAGCCCCTCCAAGCCCCCGCCACCGCCGTGGGCGCGGGCTTGATTCAGTGGCCGAAGTAGCGGCAGGCTGCCGGTCTTAGCCTGAATTATTCACGCAGGCAAAAAGTGGCTGAGTTTGATTTCACCACCTCCATGGATTTGCACTGGTGCATGACACATGCGCGTGCCTTCTTTCCACAAAAAACACGCGTCCGGCCACGAGGACCGGTGCGTTCCGCCCCCCTGCCCGGCCACGCCGGCTACCAGGCAAAGCCCAGTTTCTCCAGGCGCAGGTGCTGGTCGAAATGCAGGCGGCCATACTCGCGGCCGGTGCGCTGCTCCCGCACCCAGGCCGCCAGCGCCCGATCCTCCGGCCAGGGCGAGGGCACGTTGGGATGGCCATGCGTTGCGTGAAACGCCTCCAGTCGGGCAAAAAAATAGTCCCACTGCGAGAGCGCATCCTTCGGCGCATCCTCCGGCAGGCTGTCCCGCCCCCGCCAGGCGGGGGCCAGCGCGTCCAGCCGGGCCGCGCGTTCTGGTTCCATGCGGGCGTCGCGCATGAGCTGCCGTTGGTCGGCCAGCCAGTAACACAGTCCGTGCGTGCTCTCATTGCGCCGCGTCACCCCCGCGTGCCCCGTCGCCGCTTTGAACGCGGTCAGTTCCGCGAACCGCTTCTCCCACGCGGCTTTCAGGAGCGTCATCTCTGACCGCCAGGTAAACCCCACCGCCTCCAGCCGCTCACGGTGCTGGCGGGTCATGCGCCCGAGCCGGTGGTTACTGCGCTGGCTATGCACCCAGTCCGCCAGCACCTGATTCCCGACCAAGATGGACGGCACATCGCAGTGGCCGTACTGCTCGCGAAAGCGCATCAGCTCGGCGCAGCGTTTCTCCCAGCGCGCCGCAGCCTCCGTGCCCGGCACCCGATCAGTCATGATCTGAGATTCCACGCCCAGCGCCTCCAGCCGAGCCACGCGCTCCGGCGGCAGTGTCCCTGCACGCCATACACTCCGCTGTTTCTCCAGCCAACCGCCCAGTCCCGGCCATGCCGCGTCACGCTTGCTCACCCGCACCTGCCCGTAGCGTTCGCGAAAGGCCTCCAGCTCTGCCAGACGCTTCGCCCAGTAGGCGTCACTTTGTGCCGGCGTCAGGAAATTTGTCTGCGGCTGCAGCTCCCAGGCAAACCCCAGCACCTCCAGGCGCCCGCGCTGGGTCGGCGTCATCCGCCCGTCCAGTTGTCGTGCGCGCTGCACCTTGCACCAGATCTCCAAAGCGGGGGAATGATTGCGCCGGTGTGCCCGCGTGTGGCCATGCTGGAGCTCGAACACCACCAGTTCCGCGTAGCGCTTCTCCCAATGATCCGCGTCCCCCTCCATCGGCCGGAAGATACTCAGATTAGGCAGCACCCATGCAAACCCCAGCGCCTGCAGCCGCTCCTCGCGCTCTGGTGCCAGCCGGCCTTCACGCCGCAGCAGACGCTGCTGCTTGCACCAGTGCTCCATCGTATTGGAATGATTCCGCCGGTGGGCCCGCGTGTGGCCGTGCTGCTCCTTGAACGCCACCAGCTCCGCATAGAGCCGCTCCCAGCGCTGCGCTTCCGTCTCAATGTGATTCGATGTGTTCATCCTCTTCCAGTATAGGCAACTATCGCAACATTCTCAAGCACGCCGCCTGAACCCGCCTGCAGAAAAAGCGCAGCGGCCCAACCGTGGCCGCTCCGCCGCTCTTCCCACCAAACACCGGGGCCGACTCGCCCCGGTTCCCCATGCCGTGGACAGCGGCACGGAAAAGTCGTCATTCCTACCCTCCCACCACCTTCGTCACCGTCGGACTCGGGGCGGCCGTGCCGCCGCCAGTCACCACCTGCGCGGCGGCTTTGTCACGGATATTTTGCAGCCACGTACGGCGGTCTTCACGTCTGGATGGGATGAAATCTGGCATAAGGATGATGGTGTTAGATGGCGTGTTTCTGCGCCGCCGCTTCGTCACACTCACGACTGCCGGAAGGTTTGGAGGCTGCTCCAGCCGATGCCCCTCGCCGAGGCACCAGCCCTGATCCAGTCTGATGATTCCGTTCGCCATGGTGGTCCGTAACAGCGCGCATTGGTTGGTGGGATTAACGATTAACGGCGGCGAGTGTGAGTAGCGGCCATGCAAAAGCCAAGAAAAAAAATGGGCCAAGCATACCAACCCGCCAGGCGCAGCGGCCAAGCCGCCACCGCGCGGCCGCTGCGGATTCTCAGCGGCCAGCACCCGCCGCCGTTGGTGGCTGGCCGCGCGGCTGTTGGCACTGTCCGCCGGCCAAATCACCGCTCAAAAAACGCCAGGAGCGCCGCCACCGCTCACGGTGTCGCGCCACCCCTCCCGACCGGCCCGCCAGCGCTCACGTGAGCGCCGCCACGGCTGGGGGCGGATTCCCAGCCAACCCGGCCTTTTCGCCAAAAACCCAGGAATTCGACCGCATTCCCGGGAATCAGGCGAAAATCTCGGGACTGACGACCGGAAACCTGGTCATAACGCCTGGCATCTTTTCGAGAATTGTCCCAGAGAATTGGAGAATTTGGTTGGTCCCATGTCGCAACAGCCATACCAGAGGATTGATTTGAATTGTTTGATTGACGCGAACGGGCCGAAACTGGGGCCGTGCGGGTTTTGTCCAGAAATATTCTCGAACTCGTTTAGGGCCGCTCGGATACGATCCGCCCGCGCCGTCAATCCCCGTCAAAAAGAGACCTTTCCTTGCCCCGTCGAAAGCATTCCTTGCCGCGGCGAAGGCATTCATGATCGGCTAGAAGGCATTCATGGTCGGATGGAAAGCATTCATGGTCGGCTAGAAAGCATTCATGGTCGGCTGGAAAGCATTCATGGTCGGCTAGAAGGCCTTCTAAGCGACCGGGAATGCTCTCTTTTTGGAAAAAAACTGCTCCATTTGAGCATTTAACCGAATCACCGCTCGATTGAAACCCTTCAAAGCCAACGATTTAGCTCAAGAATGCGCCAACAATGCATTCCTTTCAGGCGCGATACCAGCATTCGTCCGCCCGGTCATAATGCCAGTCATCTTTTGCGAGTTTACCCGCGCCATGCTTACGGCAGGAAAACGGGCGTTTCAGGCCTACCAGGGCACTAAAGCGCCCGAAGGCATGCTGACGCCTGCCTCTACACCCCGCCCCGCGCC
>Ga0209702_10007340_pt1 | contig 13533 bp, 4 predicted proteins | sample FRY01_FD_187210 | JGI IMG/M metagenome (GOLD analysis project Ga0209702, IMG submission 187210) | Freshwater microbial communities from Lake Fryxell liftoff mats and glacier meltwater in Antarctica - FRY-01 (SPAdes) (version 2) | ecosystem: Environmental > Aquatic > Freshwater > Ice > Glacier... | reverse complement strand
ACATAATCTTTTTATTCTCTTGAATATCTTAAAACCTCTAAAACTTTTCTAAATACTTAATTATGTACTCAAAATATATTCTTGAAAAAACAAAGTATTATAAATTCACCCACTTAGTATATACATTGAAATTATGAAAAATGATTTTGTTGATGGACGTAATCCGTTATTTAGAAATAGTCTTTAATAGAAATCTAAGTTAGCATAACGGATTACGTCCATCTGCAATGTATATACTTTGCTTTTTTTCCCTTCTTTTGTATCATAAGGAAAATAATTATATTAATCATTTCGTCAACTTTGAATATATATTGAAATTACGTAAGTTGATATTGTTGATGGACGTAATCCGTTATTTAGAAATAGTCTTTAATAGAAATCTAAGTTAGCATAACGGATTACGTCCATCTGTAAAGTATATACTTTGTTTATTTCCCCTTCTTTTGTATCATAAGGAAAATAATTATATTAATAATTTCACCCACTTTGAATATACATTGTGATCTCATTGTATATTATACTACTTAAGGAAAACGAGTACATAATCTTTTTATTCTCTTGAATATCTTAAAACCTCTAAAACTTTTCTAAATACTTAATTATGTACTCAAAATATATTCTTGAAAAAACCAAGTATTATAAATTTACCCGCTTAGTAGATACATTGTGAATCTCAATATGTCATTTGACTAAATATGTGATTGGACGTAATCCGTTAAATAGAAATAGTCTTTAATAGAAATCTAAGTTAGCATAACAGATTACGTCCATCTGCAAAGTATATACTTTGCTTTTATTTCCCTTCTTTTGTATCATAAGGAAAATTATTATATTTTCTTGATTATTTTCACCCACTTTGAATATACATTATGAATCTTAATATGTCATTTGGTTAAATTGTGAATGGACGTAATCCGTTATTTAGAAATAGTCTTTAATAGAAATCTAAGTTAGCATAACGGATTACGTCCATCTGCAAAGTATATACTTTGCTTTTATTTCCTTTATTGGTATCATAAGGAAAATAATTATGTTTTCTTGATTATTTTCACCCACTTAATATATACATTATGAATCTTAATATGTCATTTGGCTAAATATGTTAATGGACGTAATCCGTTATTTAGAAATAGTCTTTAATAGAAATCTAAGTTAGCATAACGGATTACGTCCATCCGCAATGTATATACTTTGCTTTTATTTCCCTTCTTTTGTATCATAAGGAAAATAATTATATTTTATTAATAAATTCGCCCACTTAGTATACATATTGTGAATCTTAATATTTTATTTGACGTAATTCGCTAATGGACGTAATCCGTTATTTAGAAATAGTCTTTAATAGAAATCTAAGTTAGCATAACGGATTACGTCCATCTGCAATGTATATACTTTGCTTTTATTTCCCTTTTTTTGTATCATAAGGAAAATAATTATATTTTATTAATTATTTCATCAACTTAGAATATACATTATGAATCTTAATATGTCATTTGGCTAAATATGTAAATGGACGTAATCCGTTATTTAGAAATAGTCTTTAATAGAAATCTAAGTTAGCATAACAGATTACGTCCATCTGCAAAGTATATACTTTGCTTTTATTTCCCTTATTTTGTATCATAAGGAAAATAATTGCATTTATAAATTCACCCACTTTGAATATACATTGTGATCTCTTTGTATATTATACTACTTAAGGAAAACGAGTACATAATCTTTTTATTTTATTGAATATCTTAAAACCTCTAAAACTTTTCTAAATACTTAATTATGTACTCAAAATATATTCTTGAAAAAACAAAGTATTATAGATTCATACTCTTAGTATATACTTGAATTTATGTAAGTTGATTTTTGTTAATGGACGTAATCTGTTATTTAGAAATAGTCTTTAATAGAAATCTAAGTTAGCATAACGGATTACGTCCATCTGCAATGTATATACTTTGCTTTTATTTCCCTTTTTTGTATCATAAGGAAAATAATTATATTTTATTAATTATTTCATCAACTTAGAACATACATTGAAATTGCGTAAGTTGATTTTGTAAATGGACGTAATATGTGAATGGACGTAATCCGTTATTTAGAAATAGTCTTTAATAGAAATCTAAGTTAGCATAACAGATTACGTCCATCTGCAATGTATATACTTTGTTTTTATTTCCCTTCTTTTGTATCATAAGGAAAATAATTACATTTTCTTAATTATTTTCACCCACTTTGAATATACATTGAAAATTTCTAAGTTGTTTTTGTATATGGACGTAATCCGTTAATGGACGTAATCCGTTATTTAGAAATAGTCTTTAATAGAAATCTAAGTTAGCATAACAGATTACGTCCATCTGCAAAGTATATACTTTGCTTTTATTTCCCTTCTTTTGTATCATAAGGAAAATAATTGCATTTATAAATTCACCCACTTTGAATATACATTGTGATCTCTTTGTATATTATACTACTTAAGGAAAACGAGTACATAATCTTTTTATTTTCTTGAATATCTTAAAACCTCTAAAACTTTTCTAAATACTTAATTATGTACTCAAAATATATTCTTGAAAAAACAAAGTATTATAGATTCACACTATTAGTATATACTTGAATTTGTGTAAGTTGATTTTTGTTAATGGACGTAATCCGTTATTTAGAAATAGTCTTTAATAGAAATCTAAGTTAGCATAACAGATTACGTCCATCTGCAAAGTATATACTTTGCTTTTATTTCCCTTTATTGGTATCATAAGGAAAATTATTATATTTTCTTGATTATTTTCGCCCACTTAGAATATACATTTAAATTGCGTAAGTTGTTTTTGTATATGGACGTAATTCGCTAATGGACGTAATCCGTTATTTAGAAATAGTCTTTAATAGAAATCTAAGTTAGCATAACGGATTACGTCCATCTGCAATGTATATACTTTGCTTTTATTTCCCTTCTTTTGTATCATAAGGAAAATAATTATATTTTATTAATTATTTCACCCACTTAGTATATACATTGAAATTGCGTAAGTTGATTTTGTAAATGGACGTAATATGTTAATGGACGTAATCCGTTATTTAGAAATAGTCTTTAATAGAAATCTAAGTTAGCATAACAGATTACGTCCATCTGCAATGTATATACTTTGCTTTTATTTCCCTTCTTTTGTATCATAAGGAAAATAATTGCATTTATAAATTCACCAACTTTGAATATACATTGTGATCTCTTTGTATATTATACTACTTAAGGAAAACGAGTACATAATCTTTTTATTTTCTTGAATATCTTAAAACCTCTAAAACTTTTCTAAATACTTAATTATGTACTCAAAATATATTCTTGAAAAAACAAAGTATTATAGATTCACACTATTAGTATATACTTGAATTTGTGTAAGTTGATTTTTGTTAATGGACGTAATCCGTTATTTAGAAATAGTCTTTAATAGAAATCTAAGTTAGCATAACAGATTACGTCCATCTGCAAAGTATATACTTTGCTTTTATTTCCCTTCTTTTGTATCATAAGGAAAATAATTATATTAATCATTTCGCCCACTTAGTATACATATTGTGAATCTTAATATTTTATTTGACGTAATTCGCTAATGGACGTAATCCGTTATTTAGAAACAGTCTTTAATAGAAATCTAAGTTAGCATAACAGATTACGTCCATCTGCAAAGTATATACTTTGCTTTTATTTCCCTTCTTTTGTATCATAAGGAAAATAATTGCATTTATAAATTCACCCACTTTGAATATACATTGTGATCTCTTTGTATATTATACTACTTAAGGAAAACGAGTACATAATCTTTTTATTTTATTGAATATCTTAAAACCTCTAAAACTTTTCTAAATACTTAATTATGTACTCAAAATATATTCTTGAAAAAACAAAGTATTATATATTCACACTCTTAGTATATACTTGAATTTGTGTAAGTTGATTTTTGTTAATGGACGTAATCCGTTATTTAGAAATAGTCTTTAATAGAAATCTAAGTTAGCATAACAGATTACGTCCATCTGCAATGTATATACTTTGCTTTTATTTCCCTTCTTTTGTATCATAAGGAAAATAATTATATTAATCATTCATCCCACTTCGAATATACATTGTGATTCTTAATATGTCATTTGACTAAATATGTGATTGGACGTAATCCGTTATTTAGAAATAGTCTTTAATAGAAATCTAAGTTAGCATAACAGATTACGTCCATCTGCAATGTATATACTTTGCTTTTATTTCCCTTTATTGGTATCATAAGGAAAATTATTATATTTTCTTAATTATTTTCACCCACTTAGAATATACATTTAAATTGTCTAAGTTGTATAGGTTATATATAGACAGGTTGTATAGGTTGTATAGGTTATCCCACAACTTTTCATTTCTAATATGATTTGTATATATAGTTAATTTAGGAATAAACCTATACAACCTATACAACCTATACAACCTATACAACCTATACAACCTATTATTATTATCATTATTATTATTATTATTATTATTATTATAATTCCCTTATTCATCAATCTTATAAGGGAAGATTGGTTTGATAGTGGAGTAAACAATTGAAAAATAAAAAATATTTTAGAAAAAAATTGTAATTTTTAAAATCTGATTCAATTTTTGGAAGTTTTAGATAAAAATAAGATTTTAATTTTTTTGACCCGCCTAGACATTTTTGACCCGCCTAGATATTTTTTTTACCCATCTAGACATATTTTTTTGAGTTTGTCGGGTGTTTTCGATCATTTTATTTTTTTACACGCCTAGAATTTTTACCCACCAAATGTATATTTTTTAGTCAATAACTATCAGTATTCTTATATCAGTATTGCTTAAAACTATCAGTATTCATATATCAGTATTTACAAATTATTAGTCATTACCAAGATCACTAAAACCGCTGTAACTCTTACAATATTTATCGGATTTACATCAAAATTAGTGAATCTTGTAGGAATTTTCAAGATCTTTCGTTTTGTATATTCAAAATGTCAATGCGATTATTATTTATCGAGATATTTAATACTTTCTCTATTTATGATTCCAACGCTTCAATTCTTACTAACAACCCATCAATAACTGTTTGCTGACGTAAAATCATTCTGTGTAGTTCTTGAGTAGCACATACGTTAAGTGTAAAAATCATTGCTTTATCTAAATAATGGAAGTCTTGAACAGTTTCACCATCATTCGGCAATTGTCTTTCACCAAAATCAACGGCTTGTGGAATAATTTGAAGAATATCTTGAGCTATAAACCCTATCACCTCGGTTTCCCCTCTACTCGTGTCAATATATTTATATTTTTTAGGTTGTGTCAATAATATTTTTTCTAATCCTTCGACATCATCAATATCTACAATATCCCTTTTTATTCTAATATCACTTTCTCCTGTAACTCCTACAATATCGCTCACTTTCCATCCATCTAATGTGTAATTTAAATAACCTTCATTTGGAACTTGTATGATTATAGGTTTTGTATATTTATATCTTATTATTACTTGTGGTGTATTATATGTTATATTTGTACCTGTTATATTTGATAAAACTCCTGTGTTATACGCTATTGAGTTTGTTGTTGTTGTAATTGTGTTAAAGGTTGAAGGAACACCTACTACTATATTATTACTCCCCGTTGTTAAAAAAGGGGCAGTTTCTATATATTTTGTATCATCTAATAGTAATAATTGAACTTCTGTTTCTTCTGGAAAGTTTATAGTGTATATTTGAGAAGGTAATGTGCTATATCTTGTATTTAATGATGATACATCTTCTTGAGACAACACTCTATTATATATACGGAAGTTATCCATTTGTCCGTCCCAATTTCCATTAATTGAATAAACGGATTTATTTATATATCTTAAATTATAAGTAATATTAGGGATAATTCTTGTCACACTTACATTTTGATTAACACCGTTTATATAAATAGTCCATACTCCAGTTGTACTTACTGAAAATGATATATGTCGCCATTCGTTATTAGCAAAAGTTAAATTAATATTAGCCTGACTACCATCCATTTGAATATGTAATATGTTTGCTGTGTTTTGCTGTGATATTAATAATCCACTTGTAGTATTTGTACTTGGTTGAAAGTCTATAAGCCTACTCCATGTACCAGAAAAACTTGATATTTTAGTCCAAAAAGCAAAGGTTATACCATTTCCATTCCATATTGTGTATGGATTAATTGTTGAAGGAAAAGTTAAAAAGTCTGCGTTATCAAAATCTACCGCTTGTCCGCTAATAACGTGTGTTGATTGTAAAGAAGCACCGTTATTTATTAAATGATGATTATTACCACTACTATCATTATAATTACCATCAAACTTATAAAATGCTATAAGAGAAGGTTCTGTATTTGTATTAACAAAAGTAATATATTTATAATCATCATCAATATCTATAATAGGTACGCTTGTAGTAGGTGGTGTAATATTACCAATAGCGTCGGCATCTTTTGTTGGAACTGATAATGTTTCATAAGGTATAACTTCCAATAATTCTAAAATATAATTAGATGTATCTTGTATTAATAAATTTGTATCTCCTACAATATCATTTACTTTCCATCCATCTAATGTGTAATTTAAATAACCTTCATTAGATTTTGTATATTTATATTTTATTATAACTTGGGGTGTATTGTATGTTGTATCTGTACCAGTTATATTAGATACAAAACCAGACCCATATGTTATTCCATTAGTTCCTGTTGTAAAACCTGAAAAACTTGATAAACTACCACCTTTTCCCACTATTAATTGTAAAGAACCAGTACTAACATTAAATGGATTTGTTAGTATATATCTTGTACCGTCTAATAATAATAATTGAACTTCTGTATTCTCATTAAATGTAATATTATATAGTGTTTGATTTGCTCCAGTATTAGGAAAAGATATATATTTATAATGTGCGTCTATTGTTATAGGTTGTATTGTCGTTTGTGTATCTGTAGAACTTCTAACCCATACGCACATACCTTCATTTCCTATAAATTGATTATGTTCGGATACGGAGTTCTCACCGTATAACATACCTGTAGGATGATTTCCTAACGAAATCCACGGGTCTTCATGTCTTCCACTTCTATTATACCAGTTTGCTGTATATGCTGTAGTCGGTGATGTTGATGACCTTATTATGGGTCTTTGTAAGTTACCATAATTTGCCCCATTAACTGCATCTTTAGTACAATATAACCAATTTGTAAAATTAAGAGTACTAAAACAATATTCGTTAAAAGTACCAAAAAGAACAGTCCATTCCTGTGTCATTAATCGTGTTGTATGATTTAATTCTCTTGTCCCTTGTATATTATCATTTCCAGAAAACCATGCAGTTGATGTAGGAGGTAAAAATCTTACTAATCGCCAACCATTAACGCCAGTCAATTCTTCTACACGTGTTTTTGATATAGGTGGAATAACATCTTTCAAAGGAACTGATAATGTTTCATAAGGAATAACTTCCAATAATTCTAAAATATAATTAGATGTATTATTATCTTTTGTATCAACCTCTAATTTTGTATAACTATCTGTGACAAGTCTATAAGGTGCTAAATTAGGTGGTGCTAATCCAGATAAAACACCACTACTAATTGTTAAATTATTTCCAACTATGATTCCTCCACTTACTGATGTAGACGCTACAGGTATTATTGAACTAATAACACCTGAAGAATTAATAGATATATTAGTACCTTGTATTGCTTGTAATTTGGTATTTAGATTAATATCATTTACATCATCGAAGATTTGTACTATTTCATTTATTTTAATATGGTCGTCTTCTAGTACAACGGGCATTGTATTGAATAAATGATATCTATATATCTTATTCATATTTATTTATATTATAGAATCTAACTTCTTTATGTAAATTGAATACATTATCAACATTACGCAAATAAGAAGAATAACGGGAGTTATAATAGACAATAAATCATATAAATTAAAGCTACTATCATTTATTTTTATATTGTCATGGATAATATCTTGAATTATCGAGATATTTAATAATTTGTCTATTATTTTCAAACTCACAATATGTTAAAAAAAAATCATTAGTCAGTTAATATATCATATATTATCATTCTTACTAATTTTTTAATAGTTGTATAAAATTATGATTATTTATCTGTTACTTCAATTTGTAAGTTTTTTGTGAATTATTTATTTATTAGTCACATTTAATCCCATTTATATATCTTAACTATATGTTCTGTAGTATTACACATACCACATATATTCCCTTCTGTATTTTTATATCTTAATTCATACTTTGTGTATTTTAATTCATATGTATTATTATTTGTTTTAATACCATTTATAGTTTTTCGGATTGTTCTCTTACGGTTTATCTCATAATAAAACCCCAATTCTCGTAATATATGATTAATATCTGTAATAAACGCTATCGTTTGGTTTATAATAGGTCTTAATTGTATTCCTTTTGTTTTTTTAAAGTTTGTAGCATTTATAAAGTGATTGTCATATAATTTGTTTGATGTTATATATTCTGTAGTTATATTTTTTGGTAATTCATATAAATATTTAATCTTGAAAATATGATTTAATAAAGTTGTGACATATATTGGATTGTAATTATTTATAATTGTTTTGTTTTTTATAGACTTCCATTTTTCATTTATCATCTTAAATGATGTATTAACTACTAATAAATAATTTATATCTTCTAAATTATTTTCAAAATTATTATATTTATTGATGTCTTGTATATTGTAATTATCTTCTATATCTTGATTTACAAAACCTGATAAATTATAACTTCCATTTATACTATACTTTATTTTTGGTAAATCTAATATATTGTATCCCTCAAGTGGTTGAAAAATTTCTGTTAAAATGTTATTTTCGTCTATTATTATATTCCCTTTGTTTTTTGCTAATAATATAAAAACTTCTTTTTTAAATATTAAATTAAAATGTGTTGAATATGTGTTGTTATTTATTAAACTTTTGAATATTATCTGTTCTTCTAAAGTACGAGTTATTGCACCACTTTTAATATGTTCCAAATAATCATCATACGGCAATTCAAAAACAATATTTTCATTACAAATTTTCTTATTTTCCCATTTATAAAATCTTATTGCTGTTCCTCCACCTGTTACTGATACTTTAGAGAAACGATAATTTAAAGGATCATTCATATAATTATTATAACTTTTTATATTCATATCAATATTTTCTATATCATCTTCATATTCTGTATTATTATTGTATTGACTTTTATATTTACTTGTTGTTATAATTCCTTGATTTATTTTATCAATTTCATCAATATTTAAAGTATAATTAGATATTAAGTTTCCTTGTTTTTCTTGTAATTTCATATATACAACCCATTCTGTCGTTTGTCTTGCTCTACCTATAGCATTTAAACAATCATTCCCACCTATAGTATCTTTTGAATTACCAAAATTATGAGTTATTAAATAACCCTTGTCGTATTTAACATCTTCTACACTTACGCCATTTAATATACTACTATTATAAAGCCATATTTGATAATTGTTAAATAAAGATTTATCCGTGAATGGTAATATATTTTGGATATTTTCTTCATCAGTATCTGTCTGTTTTTGTTGTCCTGTATTACATAAAATAGTATCTGGTGATATATTTTTATACAATAAATACGATTTAATCTTATTAATATCTGTCGCACTTTCAGCAAAAACTACTATCTTTTTATTATCCATAATATCTTTATATATTGCTTCTGTTGCTTCTTGTGTTAATTCCTCATAATTATCTAATTTATGAACTGTCTTTTTTATTCTGAATGTTTTCGGGTATAAATTACGATTTCCCGCGTGTATATAAATATATTTATCGATTCTATTAGTTACTTCATTCATATGTTTTATAAATTCTAAGGACTTTATTGATGCGTAAGCATCTGCTATGATATTTATTTTAGATTTCTCCCATATCATATTTAATGAATGTATTGTTTCGCTCTGGTTTTTGTTTGTTGTTCCTACAATACCTTTAATTAATGTTTCGGCTTCATCATAAAATGTTAAAATTGGTCGTTTAAATGACTTCTTGATATTATAAAATTGTTTTGTTAAACTTTCAAAACTTACAACAATACCACTGTATGCGTTCATATCAATATATACATTTTCTTTTATATCTTTATAAAATATTAATGGTTTATATCTATTTTCTAATAATAATTTATTTGTTTTTTCAAAATATTCTTTACCATATAATATACGATTACTAAATATAATAGCAAATGTATTTTTGTCCTTCTTTAAGGATTCTAATAATAATTTATTGAATGCTTCAGTTTTACCTTCGCCTATATTTATATCTGTCATTATTGTTTTGTAATCTTTATATTTTACAAAGTCTATTCTTTCATTTTTATCTTCGATTTCATATATATTAGCATAAGATGGTATATATTTTTGAATATCATATATATTTATATAATTAGATGTAAATAATAAATTTGTTTTAATACTCTTATCATATTTACTTGCTATATTTGAAAAAGTAGGAATACCAAAGTATATTTTATCTGTTATGATACTATCCCACATTTTATTGAATTTTGGTTGTTTATCATCTGTTATTTTAACATATCCTTTTAAATACCATATATTTGCTAATTCTTTAAAAATATCATCATTTTCATATTGTTTATTTCCTATTTTCTTTAAAAGTGATAATATTATAAATCTTGGTTTATAACACATTTTCTTTTTTGGTGTGTTCGGGATTGAACTAATATATGCTATTATTTCTCCAACTGGAACGCTAGAAGATGTATTTAATATACTATATAATTCGTCTATTGATTGACATTTATTATTTTTGAATACATTTAATTCAGCATTTGTTATATAGTTAATATCGTTCATACCTTTTTCTGGTTTTATCATATTTGAATATTTATAACATTTCAACAATAAATCTTTTATTTTTCCAATATCTATAAGCGGTTTATTACAATTAAATTCAACAACTAAATATTTAAATATGTCTGGTGCATTTTCTTTTGTTGTTAATTTACGACATCCGTTTTTTGATTGTCCTAGTAGTCTAAATTGTTGAGTGCTATTTTTAGACTTTATATACGGTAATTCGTCAACAATATTTCGTTTTTCATATTTGAAATTACTAAATACATTTTTATTTAAGTATGTAAATATGTCATAATTTGCGGTTATTTGTTGGGAATATATTGGGAAAAATATATGTTTTGAATATTTATATCCTTTTGGTGTTTTTCCCGATCCATCAACTATTTTTATATCTTTTATATCACATTTATATTTGAATATTGCATTAACTTTTATTATTGTTTCATCTATCAAATCACTTATAATTTTATCACATTTTTCAATATCTTCTATTTTTATTATGGTTTCAATATCTAAATAAAAACGAAATATTCTATTTGTTCCTTGACTTATTACTTCATAAGCTGATATGTCTTTTAAATTTATCAATTCATTTTTGTGTATTATACTAAATTTTTTTGAAGGTATTTTTACCCCATCTTTTAAATATTCTGTATCTATTGAAATTATTATTTCATCATCCCTTAATATTTCTTTTATATCTACTATTTTGTTTATGAATACTCTTCCATCTATATTTTGGGTATGTCCTGTATAATTTATTAACCTATCTATATATTTTAGTTTTTCTGGTATTTTTTCTTTTATGATTGGTTTATCATTGCTTTGTATTGGATTTAATAAACATCTTATTATTCCTATATCATACTCTTCATACGTACCCCTTTTATTATTTATCATCTCTATTTATATTAATAGAAAAATAATATTTCCTATATACTTTTATTAGGTATTGTTTATATCATTTTTTATGATATTTAAAAAATAATTTATTGGTTTTATTGTTATTTTGATTCTTTAAAAATTCTCTTTTCATCTTGTCGTTTTAATTGATTGGATTTACGCAATTCAACATATTTATATGCATTGATTCTATTATATTCTCGTTGTTTCTCTGCATATTCTGGATCATTTCTGTATTTATTATTTGATGTCACTCTGTTATTTTCTATTTTTTTATTTCTAAAGTCCTCGTCATTTTCATATCGTCTTTGTAAATATGATTTTATACCTTTTTTATTCCTATCATAAGAACTTACTACAGGTTTGTATTCTTCCATTTTATCCGTTATATATAGCAAATATTATTATTTGTATATCCTATATTATTCTTATATATAATTTATTACTATAAAATATTATTTAAGTTCGCTTTATTTCCTTATGAATCCTGTAAAAAACTTAATGCATATACTTTATATATGAACTAAATCTTTCATTTAGAAATTGTCTTTAATAGAAATCTAATTTAACCTGATAGATTTAGTCCATTTTAAAAAATTGATAAATGTAATTACATAGAAAACGGTATATTTATACTTATATTTAAATCATTCATATGTTGTGGTTGTTCTATTAATATTTTATTTATATCTCGTAATATTTTCTTTGGTGTATATGTAGAAAGTAGTAAATTACTTATCAATTCTTGTTTATTTTTGAAAAATGAATTTTCATATAATATATTCATTTTTTCTTCTTGTATAATTTGTAATATATTATTTACCTCATTTTTGCTGTTTTGTATAATATTTTTTAATTTCTTATTATCTATCCGCTGAGATTTTACCATTTCTTCTTGTTCTCTGTATGATTTTAATAAATTAAGAATAGTACTATTTTCTTCTTTTAATCGTTTGTTCTTATCTTCAATTTTATCTATTTTATCCTCTAATAATTCAACAGTTTCGTAATATTCTTTATTCATAGGGCTTGTTGTTGGATCAGTAATTTTCAAATGAGCCTCTTTTAATAGTTGTTTTGTTTTTATATGTTCGTATGTTTCGGTTCTGTATTTTCTATTCAATCGTTTCGCTTCTTCAATCTTTATAATATGATTATTGTAATCTTTTTTTACAAAATCTAAAAGTGTATCTTTATTTATATTTTCAAAACCTGTCTTTTCGTTTTCACACCTACAAAACGGACATTTGAAATTGAAAAATAAGGAAGTTTCGCCTTCATCATTTTCTATACTTTTATATTCTCTTAAATTATTACAACAACTTACACATATACATTTGGAACATTCTGCACACTTTAAATCTGTATTGGAGTATCTAGCATAACATACCTCACATTCATCTAATGTTACGACATCCATTTATACGGATTTCCTCGTTATAATTAGTATATATTATTATCTTAAGTACTTTTTACTTATTTATATATTATGGTCGTATTTTTTGATTATTACTATAATAATTACTATCATATATAAATAATACATTCATTGTAAGTATTAAATATTTTTATTTGTATTTTTTGTATTTAATTTGCGTGAAATATTCTTATGTATTTGTATGTACTGATGTATATATTGTATGTATGTTTGAATATATGGATATTCGAATAAATAAATGATTGCGTGT
>Ga0209702_10007338_pt1 | contig 13537 bp, 12 predicted proteins | sample FRY01_FD_187210 | JGI IMG/M metagenome (GOLD analysis project Ga0209702, IMG submission 187210) | Freshwater microbial communities from Lake Fryxell liftoff mats and glacier meltwater in Antarctica - FRY-01 (SPAdes) (version 2) | ecosystem: Environmental > Aquatic > Freshwater > Ice > Glacier... | reverse complement strand
TCGTTACCTGTTTAATTGTAGTCTCATCGAATTTTTTTATGGTTGCATCAATCCACTTTAATCCTTCTAATTTTCCTTCATCACTCGAATTCCCCATCATTTGCATACCTACGCATATTCCAATTATGGGAACTTTCTGAATCATAACTAATTCGTCCAGCTTTTCCCTCATTCCGGATTTTATGAGTTCAGACATTGCATGATCGAAATGACCTACTCCAGGTAAAATAATTTTTATTGCACCTTCTAAATCAGCTGCAGTTTTGGCTATATTAACAGGAACATTGACTCTTTTATAAACATTAACAAAAGCTTTAATATTCCCTACACCATAGTCTATGATTGTTATCATTTATCTAAATAATCTTTTTTCTAAACCAATTTTTTGTATTACTTTAGCCCCAAAACCAATTAATTTGATTTTGTTTTTATAATCATGAAAAGTCTTGTTCTCGCCTTCAAATATTTTTCGAAGTTCTTCAACCGACAAATCTAACTTATGGGCAACATATTCGAATTCTTTTTCAAGAAAATCGTCACTTAATTCCGGTTTAGAAATTCTTTCTAAAGCTTCTTCTCTTGTCATTTGACCCGTAAGAATCAAACTTGAAAAGTGTGCTTTCCTTTTTTGAAAACCAAATTTTCTTGGCAACCAATAATCTTCATAGAATCTTGTAAATCTTGATTCATGGTGCTTATGTTGAAATTTTTCCCACCCAAATTTTTCAAATAGTAATTTTTCAACATCTTTCTTTATGTAAGGAACTAAATTTAAAGGCTTAAAAACCTCCATCCCATAAAGGTATTTATAAATAATCTTGTATTTAAAAATATCGATTATTGGGAAAGTTTTTAATGTTTTTGAACCAAAGTTTTTATGAATATCTAAAACCAAAGTTTTATCTATACCAGGATATGCACCCCATTCCACTGGCTCTCTGCAGCATTCAGTGCTAAAGTTTCCACCTGTAAGGACATATTTAATTTTATGTTTCCTGGCAAACTTATATAATGAAGAAAAAAATGCTATATCTTGGGGGTCATCAATATTGGCAATTTGCGATTTAAAATAAGCAAGCTGAAGGTCTTTCATCTCTTCCCAGTTTATAACCTCGGTATATAAATCAAGCCCAAGTCCGTCAACTAATTTCTCAATATTTCCCACTGCCTGTTGAGTATTCCATCCAGCATCAACGTGAAACAGTAAAGGTTTTAATCCCATAATTTCTTTAGCTATATAAGCAACATAAGAACTGTCTAATCCACCACTTAACCCTATTATACAATCAAAGTCTTTTCCTGTTCCTTCTTTTCTAATCTTTTCAGCGGTTTGCATGAGCTTTTGATAACCGCGCTTATCGGTATTCCAACTCGGAAGAATTTTATTGATGAAATTGATGTAATAATCGCTTTCACCCTTTTCATTAAAAATAATATTTGGATCGGAAGTATCCATTATTGTCTTTGAACAGATTTGATATGTGTGTTTATCCATTATTCTTTTTTTAACGTTCTATATATTAGTTGCATAATTGATCTAGTAAATATCATTCTTGACCACAATTTTGACAAAATGTGCCTTTTTACAATACTAGCATTGTTTCCATGCAACCTTCTACTCAAAGTAATATCGTCACAATGCGCATTTAACCTTAATAAATTTGCGGCTGATGCAATCCATAGGTCATGAGACTCAATATACTGTGGTATTGGTAGAATGAATTTATTTAATTCTCTTTTAAAAGCCATCGCACATCCATAATAATTTTCCTTACCAACATATATATCAATTATATTTCTAAAATGCTTTTTTGAATTACTTGATTGAAGTCCATCAGTTGCATATTCTATAATATCCCCCTTAGAATTAATAAAATTAGTATTAGAAGAAACTAATAATACTTTTTCATTCAACAATTTATCAAGCATAATTACAACTCTGTTTTTTAACCAAATATCATCTTGGTCTGACATAAAGATAATATCATTTTTAGCTAAACTAATCGCTCTACCAAAAGTAAAAACATGTCCTTTATTGCTGATGTTTTTAAAAATTTTGATTCTAGAATCATCAATCAACGCTATTTTATATAGTGTATTATCTTTTGAACAATCATCAACAATTACAATCTCATCATCCTTATTTAGTTGTACTAAAATTGATTTCAGTTGCTCCTCTATAAATTCTGCTCCATTGTAAGAAGCCATACATACGCTAATTTTCATTGTGCTCAATTTTTTTCCCTTTTCTATTTAACAAACCATCTCTTACGGCACTAAAATAACTCATCACATATTTATTTTTCTCTTCGACGAATAGAATTACCAATAAATTATGGACTAAAGCTGATACAATTTCTTTCACCCCCAAAAGCAAAGGTACATTTTCATTTCTCAGAAACAGAAACGAATTTCTAACCTTGTAATAAGACCTTATAGCATTATGCACGAATAATCTCATAAAATACATGTTTATAGATTTATCACCAATGGTATGAATCATTTTTGCCTGCGGATTGACAATAATTGGAATGCCTTTATAACGGCAACGCAAGCTCCACTCAGTATCTACAAAGTCAATAAAATAATCCTCGTTCATTAATCCTACAATATCAAATACTTCCTTGGTAGCGGCACTACCAGAGGATATAATGACGTCTACAGCATAAATATCATCATTTCCCTTGAAGTCAATTTCTTTAAGCAAACCAAATTTATTTAAATTGTAACTTGGAAATCGAAATCCATGTTCTTTATCATAAAACATCGGAGAAACGACCATAGGTTGACTAATTTTTAACGGGCTTAGTAAAATAGGAATAAAATCATTCTCAATTATAGAATCCTGATCAAAAAACACTATCACTTCAGCTCCTTTTTCAATTGCCAATTTAATACCAATATTCTGTGCCTTTGCAATACCACAATTTTCATTGAGAATTATCAAATCAACCCCTAAATCTTTTGAAAAATTATTTATGTAACTTTTTTCAGTATTATCTACTAAGATTACTTTCGTTTTACTAAATAATAATGCCGTACAAATTCTAGATAAATTTTCTAAATCTGGCCTGTAGCATACAATAACACAATAAACAATCATTTTTGTAATTTAAGTTGTTTGAGTTTATAAATTAAATTTTGAATCACTATTTGCATCATAAAGTATTTTACACCAATACCATAGTACTACCAATAATCCATACGAATTAAACATTGTTGGGTTTGTAATGGAATTAACAACATAAATCAAAAACAATAGTACGTACAAACTATTAGAACCTAAATATGATCCTAGTTTTTTTGAAGGAAATATAATAACAAAATAGAGTAGTGGAGCAAGTATAAAACCAAAATATCGCAACATATCTATAGGAGTTAATTCGGTATGTGCTTTCATACTTTGAGCCCCTTTAGAATAATAATAAGACGCTAATCCCTCCCCTAAAAATAAGTTAAAAAAATCTATATTTTCGACAAAAGATTCGTAATGCCCAATTTTGGCACTATTTGATCTTTCTTCTGAAGCAAAAACAGTGGTATAGGTTAGAAGATAAGAAATCGTCGTTATAAATAGAGGAATAGATATTACCAAAAAAATAAATTTCTTTCGCAAATTAGATTTAAAAAATATGATACATACAGTGGCCATGACACAACTTATAATAGCCCCTCTCGAAGCACTAATAAAAATGGTTACAAACAATATTACTATAGATAGTAAACTACTTAGCTTTCTTTTATCGATAAAGGAAATAACAAATAAACAGTAAGGTAAATATAGAAATGGTACCGTTCCTATGTGAAAGCTTAATATGCCTTCCTCAGCAAAATCTCTTAGCCCATTAGATCCAGAACTATAATAACTAAAAAACTGATAGTATGGGGTGGATATTGGAGAATCCAAAAATACCACCGTAACCAAGAATGAAACTCCAGTGTAAATAGCCATTATAAGACCTGAAATTTTGATTATTCTATCAATATCTATTTTATACCGTAACAGGGGATATATTAGAAACAACACCAAAACTGACAAAAAAAACTGTAAAGCCAATACACTATCAACAATGTTAAAAAAAGATAAAACAAAACCGTATAAAAATATAAGGAAAACAATAAAAGGAGAAACTGTATTTAATCTATATAGTTTATAATTAACTATCATAAAGCCGATAATAAGAATAAAGATTACTTTATTAAATATTATTACCGGAAATAGTAATGAAAAAATAAAAAAAAATAAAAAAAACCAATTAACTCTTTTGTTAACTTTAGAATTCATATCCAAGCAATTTTATTTTATTGGGAACAAGAATTTTATCCATAACTTTTCCATCACATAAAGCCCTCGCAATTACGTATAACTCCATTTTCTGGTTTATTAATTTTAAAATCGATTTTTACACTTCTACTTCATCAGGGCTAAGAATTACCACTTGAAAAATATTTGGGTTTAAAAAGAAATTCCGACACTCAATATTTGCACATAAAAGACATCTATAACTGAACCATTGTTTTTATCTATTTACTTAACAACTCTAAATTTCGGATGCTAAATCTACTTTTAAAAGCATAACTGTTTTAACTTAATTAAAATGTTACTTCCTTAATTATTTTTACATATTCATTTCCAAAAGCGATTGTATCGGACACTAATTTGTGATGAAGATTAATTAAATTCTTATCAACAGATTCATTTGTAGAAAGTACTTTTTCCATCTGAAATACCAATTCAGTCACATTATTAGCCTCAAAATAAAGTGCGCCCTGAGGATTTTGCTCTCTATGCACATTAATATCAGACAAAATAACCTTTGTGCCTATCGTCTTGGCTTCTTCAACCGTTGAGCTCCATCCCTCAAAATGTGAAGGATTAATTAAAGCAAGTGAAAATAAATTTAAAGAAAAAACATGTTCATAGGGAATCAATCCTAAAAACTTAACTACATCTTGAAGATCATTTTGTTTAACATAGTCAACAAGTTTATTAACGTGGTCACTATTCCTAAAATCTTCCATGAAACCACTTGTAATTAACCTAAAATCATATCCTCTTTCTTTTAAAATTTTACATGCTTCGAATACTGTGCTGTGATTTTTATGACTCCAAAACTGATTCGGCAAATAAAAATAGCGAGAATTATTTGTATATTTTACTATTTGATCTCTTGACTGCTCTAGATCAATTGAATCCAATGCGTGAAAAGGCTGCGAAACAAAATGCATTACTCTAACTTTATCAACTAATTCTGGATAATCCTCTTTTAAATCATTAAAAGCATCGTGACTACTTAAAATAATCCTTTCACTATTATAAATCAAATATGAGTTTAATTTAATCGTATCAGCCAACTGTTTCTCGCTCCACAAACTGGGATAGTGTTTATACTGAAAATCAGGAATCCAATTAACATTCATAATTGACTTATCTTGAACAACAATATTACTATGCGATAATACATTTATTCTATTCTTTTTTAGGAGAAGTTCAGTTACAGGATTATACCTAAGTAACTTCTCACAAACTTTATCTAAAAACCAAAGTATTGATTTTCTTCGTAAAATGCTTGTTTTAATAATTTCAACACTTGAAAATAATTCTGTGTACTCCTTATCAATTTTATTAGGAACAAAAAGAACTATTTTCACCTCTTGGCTTCCAGATAAAGCAACAGCATTAAATAAATTATTTAGATAATTAATACCCCCCTTATATTCTAATGGGAAATTTAACAAAAATCCAACTCTAGTCATGATATGTCTCTTTAAAATAATTTACATAACTTTGTAGCCCCTCCTCTAATTTAATCTTGGGAACCCAACCTAGCGCAAGAGCTTTCGTAATATCTGCCCAAAAATGTATTGGATCTCCTTCCTTTACAATCCCATTGAAATTAATTTCTTTTGACATATTAAAATATTCGCGTATTTGATCTAACACCCTAGAAATTGTAACACCTTCTCCCGTTCCACCATTAACCACTTGAAATCCTGTTAGCTGATCAGAAAAGATAAACATAAGTGTCGCGGCATCAGAAACATGAATCCAATCTCTAGTTTCATTACCGGTGCCAAAAAAAATAGCATCATCTGAATTCTCAATCCTTTTACATGCATCCCATAACAATTGTTTTTGCAAACCATCTCCATAAATCGAAAAATATCTAATTATCCCTATTTCGATTTTAAAATTATTATGATATGATAAGCAAATTTCTTCAGCAATTTTTTTATGAAATCCATAAGGTGATACTGGTATAGAAACCATACTTTCTTCTATCTGCACATGACCTAAATTACCCTGAACTGCCGGACTTGACGGATAAATGAACTTACACTCCACGTTTTGCAATCGTATATATTCTAAAATTGACAATGTACTTTGAACACTTCGCTGAAAATCTTCATAAGGATTTTCCCAAGAAAAACCAACTGATCCACTTCCTCCACAATGAACAATAATATCAAATTTGTGTTTAATATTAAGTAATGCTTCAAAAGTTATGGTAGTTTCATACCAGTCATCAATGCCCCATTGCGTGTATTCATCAGAATCCCATTTTCCATGACCGACTCCTGCAACATAGTAGCCTTGTTTCTTATATTCCTTAGCAACATTTCTGCCTAAAAAACCATAAGCCCCTGTAATTAAAACACTTTTCATATTTTTCTTTATTCTACTTAAATTTCATTAACAATATAGAGTAGTCTTTTCTTATTTAATTGACTCTACTGCATTGTCTTTTAATTACTTATTTTCCGCCTCTACCATAATTAAAAAACAAATTTATATTTATACCAACCGGACAAAACATCAAATGATATTTGCATTTTGAATAACAAAATTTAGATCTAAAGTGGAATTGCTCTTAACCAAAAACAAGTGACAATAAAACTTACAAATAGATAACCTAATTCAAAACTATTGTACAATCTAAAAAAAACTGCCCGATGAACTTAAAATCTAAATAGACTTGTAATGCCACACTTGCAAATCAAAACTCAAAAAAAGAATAACACAATTAAAACGAGCTAATTAACTTAGACTAAATTATTCTTTTTCAAACTTTGGCCATTTCTAATTATAAATTATATATTTCCAAATTGTGATGAACTTGAGTGATAGGCCAATGGGAAATTTTTAAACTCCTTTTTAATAAAATCTAGATATATGTTTTCATCAAAATAACTACTCTCTTCAACCTCATCACTAACTATCCATTTTTCTAATCGAAAATCATATCTCCTAATAATTCGAGCAGGATTACCTACGACAATACTAAAAGGCGGCACATCCCTTACGATTAATGCATTAGCCCCAATTATTGAGCCGTGGCCAATCTCGACATCACCAACAACTGTTACATTTATACCAATCCAGCAATTAGTCCCAAATTTAATTCCTTTTTTAGTTGAGTTTCCAGATGAGGCATAAGGTACAAGAGGAGTGTCAAAAACATGATCACTAGAAACGAGAGAACAATTATTTCCGAATATAAATAGGGACCCATGTTGACATATTTACCAACTGAAAAAAAGTTATTCCTTCCAATATAAGATTACCGCCAATTTTAAGTCTTATCTCTTTATCACTTATATCATTTACAGTAAATGTTGTATTTTCTCCAATCGTACAATTATCTAGAATTTCAATATTATGAATTCCTAAAAATTGAACTTTATTCACAATAAAAGAGCGTTTTGAAATTTGCTTGATCATCTGTTTTCTGTGCTTTCCTAAAATATAACTTAGTAGTAATTTTATTTTTACCATAATTGATTTGTGATTTACTTACTTGCACACTTGCCAAAGTAAACAGACTATTTAAAAAAATTAACAAACGAAAATCAGTTACATTAGTACTATCATATATCTATTTTATTCATAAACTATATTCCCTTATGAAAGAATTGTTCTTTAACCGACCGAATATTGATTCCCAGCATCAAGAAACTAATTGTGCAATATATAACACATAATATTGCTTTAAAAACTAACGATACTATAATAGTGCTCTCTATATAACTGTCATATAGAACAGGAATTACAACGACTAAAATAATTAATACGGCTTGAGCTATCAAGTGTTTATTATTAATAATTATGTTATGCTGAAATATTAAATTCGCGGCTAAAAAAGAAATTGTAGAAGCTATGATTGCACCATAATATCCATAATAGGGAACAAAGACAAAGTTTAACACAATATTAATAATGGCCGATAATATAAAGATGGACGATACTTGAATTGTCTTTTTATTGGCAATCAATAATATCCCATAATAGGTATTTATTCCTGAAATAACAACCGAGATAATTAAGTAGGGTACAATTCTATATGCTTCCCTAAAAACACCTGAAGTAGCAATTACAAAAAATTCTTTGCTAAAAATAGAAGTACAAAAGGCGCCCGCAAACAAAGCAAACAAATAAATTCTAAATAGTTTTATGTTCGTATCTTGAAAATTATCTTCCGTGAATTCCTTAAAAATGATGGGTTCAAAACTTTTATATAAAGCTTGGATAATAACATTTAAAACAAGTGACAAAGTAGCGGCTACAGAAAAAATTCCGATTTGATCTAAAGTTATATAACGTTCCAAGATTATTCGATCACTTAATGAAATAAACAAAAATGAAAGAGCACCTGGCAATAAAGGTAATGAAAACCTTAAAGCCTGTTTGATGACTTTCGCGTTTATTTTGAAAATCCCATTTCTTTTAATTATAAATAAATAAATAAAGAAAAACGGAATATTCACTAATAACCTGCTGTACAAACTTCCCTCTAAACCTTGCCTAAAAGTTACAACAAAGATATAAACCAATATGAATTGCAGTACAGTCTTTGATAAACTTATCAGTAAAAACCCTTTTGCATCTTCTTTTATCCTGTACAAGACTAATGGAATAATGGAAACGGCTTCAAAAAAATTAATTAAAATGGCTAGTACGAAATAAGGATAAAAGGGAACCTTTATTTTAAAAAAAGATATTATCAATGGAAAAGTTAGCATTTGCAATCCTACCAAAATCACATTAAAGAAAAGAATAAATAAAAAAACACTCCCCGTCACTTCTTTCCTTTCCCTTTCATCTTTTATATGATAATAACTCCTTAACAAAAATGTGTTTAAGGACAATGTAGTAAAAACTAAAACGAAGCTCATTACGGCAGTGATGTAACTATTAATCCCATACTCACTTGCTGTAAGGTAAAGTGTCAATATGGGTAGTAATAAAAAAGACAGAATTCTTGGAACTATTTCTCCTATCGTGTAATATATGGTATTCTTTAAAATCTTCTTTGACATAATTCCGGACAGCACTTATTTTTAAAAAATTCTAAATGGGTTATTTCTTTATATTTAATTCACTTATAAATTGCTCAAACAATTTATGATCAAAATCTTTGAAAAACATATTATCAAATACAGCATCTTCTACAAATGAATGATTCATTGCTTCAGTCACTTGCTCAGCAGTGTCAACTAAATATACATTTGGATTATCAAAAACATGGTCATGCTCTTCATAAGACTGCTTTTTGTAAATTATCCCAATATTTTTCCTGTGTAAAGATTCATACAAAGCAGTTGATTGAATAACTAAAACTGCTTTTGAAAGAGCTAATAATTCAAACATGCTTTTTTCAGAAGAAAAAATGTGAACATTTTTAAAAGGCAAAAAATCAGCTGTAAAATTATCTTTCTCTGAATACTGATTCGGATGTAACTTAAAATAAATGGGATCCACACTATTTCGAGAAGCTAATTCCATTACAATTTTTTTTAAATTTTCACCATAAATATTTGCACTAGCCACCGCTAATCCTTCTTTGATAATTGAAGTGTCTTTAGCTGTATTAGGAAATTCGTAGAAAAAAGAATTTCCCATACACAATGTTTTTTTTACAGGATAATAGACCTGTTTCTTCCAAAATTCAGAAAATACAAAAAAGTACGTGGGTAAAAAAATTTGATCCGATTTATAATTTATTTTATGACTATAGCTATACATTGCATGTCCTTCATTAATTACACCATGTTGTACTTCAACAACAGGAATGCTGTTTTTTTTTGCAGCGACAAATAATGCTTTTTGACTCCCACTTTGACTCAAGAAAATTATTTTTGGACATTTTAATTTAAATAAAATCGAATAAAAATATAATTCAACTTTATATTTCTTTACAATATTATTTATTGTTTGATTTGTAAAATTAGAATCTTTGTACTCATCCGTAATTAATTTTATAACGGAAGAATAGTCTTGGTTTTTGATGAATTTAGATGATATTTTATTTATTATACCAATAGGATTATATAGCGTATTTTTATATTCCCATTTTTTTTGATCTCTTTCAAAACTTTCAAATGAAATTTCATTTTTTTTGTATTTGGCTAAAAGATCCCCCAGACTTTGATCAAAATATTTATTATTCTCTAATTTATTTCTAGATGCGGTAAAAAAAATACAATCCCATTTTTTAAAAAACATAGAAAACATAAAAACATAACTTTCTTTGATGAATTTAAATATTGCCACAGTTAAGCTTGAACTTCTTTCATTATCGTCTGGAATATTCCCTCGATAAATATCATAGTACAACTCACATCTAATTAAATCCCAAAAATAAATTCCTTCAACCTTGTAATCGAAACATTTATTTTTCTCTTCAAAACTAAAAAAACAATCTATATCAAAGCCCTTATTCTGCATCCTCAAACATTTTACTATTTATTATGGTCTCGGCTACTAACCAGTCAAAATGATTGTCAATGTCGATGGAACAAATTGGATCATTCATTATGTATTTCTTGATTTTATCAAAAGAAGAGATAGGTTTCTCTTTTAATGATTTTACATTAAAAATATAAATTGAACCATTATAAGTATACACTTTAGGGACATCCTGTCTTCTAGTACCTAAAGTAGCTTTACTCTTTTCCAAATAACCTAAGGAGTTTTCTTCAAATATATTAAAATACGGCGAGTCATGTGGTTCTTTAACTGAAACCATCAAATCCAAATTATTATCCCAATTTTTCAACATGTTTTTAAAATCTACTGCTTTTCGAAAAGGAGATGTAGGTTGAAGAAGTATTAATAAGTCATAAAATTTCCCTTCAGACTCCAATTTATTTAAGGCATGTACGATTACTTCATTTGTGCTCGAAGTATCTGTTGCAATTTCATCAGGTCTTTTAAATCTAACAGAAAAATTAATTTGCTTTACACATTCAATAATCTCATCGCTATCTGTGCTCACACAAACATCATCATCACCTCCAAATTTTCTAGCATAATCAATAGAATAATGAATTAATGGTTTTGAATTAAGCACTTTGATGTTTTTATTAGGCAAACCTTTAGAGCCTCCTCTTGCAGGAATTAAAAATAGAACTCTCATTAATTAAAACTTAATTTGTATAATGTCTATTTGTGCTTTCTCAAAATCTTCGTGTTTACCCACATCCAACCAATACCCAACCAATGGATAGGAAACAACTTTTAAATTTTTCTTAATTAACGTTTCCATTAAATCAGTTGCATTAAAAAAAGAATTAAGAGGAATGTGTTTTAACATTTCTTTTTTTACCAAATAAACACCTCCATTAGAATAATAAGTATAAGTAGGCTTTTCTTTAAAACTTTGTACTTGTCCATTACTGGTTTCTAATACGGCGTAAGGAATGCTAACCTGATATGGAATTGTTAAAACAGCTAAATCGGCATCTTGTTTAATAAACTCTTGAAAAAAATGTTCATAGTCTAAATTGGTAAGCAAATCAGAATTGGTAATTAATACATAATCATGCTGAAAATTAGTGATTTTAGAAACTGCCCCAATAGTTCCCAAAGGTTCTTCTTCCCATACATAGTTTATATTAATATTTCTTGATTTACCACTACCAAAATAATCTTCTATTTGTTTTCCCAGATATTTCACAGATACCCAAAAATCATCAATCCCAAATAACGATAAACGATCTAAATTATGTTCCATTATTGCCTTATGACCTACTTTTAACAGTGGTTTAGGAGTTACATCAGTTAAAGGTTTTAATCTTTGTCCTCTACCGCCCGCCATAATAACTGCGTCAATTGGCAAATACGATTTTATAATTCTAAAATTAATGACGTTAACAACTCTATGATTTTCATCTAATACAGGCACAATTCTAAAATTACCTTCTCGATATGAAATAATTTTTTCTAAATCATTTCCGCCTTTAGTAATATATTTTGGATTTTTTTGAATGATTTCATCGACTAGACTTTCAATAGTTAAGCCTTTTAATAAACCTCTCCTCACATCTCCGTCTGTTAGTGCTCCGATAAGCTTTTTATCAACATCGACAACAAATAAAATAGCATCTTGACCTAATTCGTTTAAGACAAATAATGCCTGCTTTATTGTACTACCAGTTAATATTAAATGGTCGTTATAAATTTTCATAAAATTCTTTTAAAATATTAATAACAGTATCAGTTACGTTACTTTTACAATATACATTTTCGCCTACATAATCGCCTTTAATAAAAGCACTTGAAACTGCCAAACAAATCTCAGAGGATTCAAAAGGAACATTAAAAACATTCGCACTTTGTACTCTACCTTTTTGTCTATCACCCACATTTACAACATATTTACCAAAAGAAGCAGCCTCTAAAATTCCACTAGAAGTATTTCCAATTAATACTTTTGAATAATACATGGCCGAGAAATAATTGGCTTTTCCAAAATTTTCTACAAGAAAGACTTTCTTTGGAATATCATTTTTTAAACTGATGATTTCGTCTCTATATATTGATCCTAATGTATCCGCATTAGGCATCGTTATAACAATATTTATAGAATCTAAAATTTTTTCTAAAGCACTTCGCATAGCTACTGCATGTGAATTATTAAGAGCAGACACCACCGTTTCTGGATGGAAAGTTACTAATGCAAACGCTGCATCGGGAAAATCGAAATTTTCACAAAGTATAGCTTTATCTACAGGAACAAAAGAACTTATATTGTCTAAACTTAGAGAACCTACGCTATATATATTATTTTGACTCTCGATCAAACTCGCTACTTTATCTTTAAAAACATCTGTCGCTGTAAAATGTAAAACGGAAGCTAGCGTGATTTGATGTCTGTAAATATTGTCGATTGCACCTAAAGTTGTTTCCCCTCCATGTATATGGGCAAATTTCACTCCAAAGAGGATTCCTGCCTGTACTGCAGCACTCATTTCAAATCGATCTCCTAAACAGAATACTAAATCGTATTGATTAGATTTCCAAAAATCAGCAAATTTAAGAGCCGTTAATGCATAAGAAGTCGCAATTGCTTGCTCATCATCGTTTGAAATTAATGAGGCTATTTTATGAATTACTGGATAGTTTTCTTTTTCGATTTCATTTAAGGTGTAGCCGTGACTTCTTGACAAATGTGTACCAAAAGCAATAAGTTCTAAATTGAAAAAAGAATCTACTTTAAGTTTATCCAAAAGTGGTAGATATATCCCATAGTCCGCT
>Ga0209702_10007337_pt1 | contig 13537 bp, 13 predicted proteins | sample FRY01_FD_187210 | JGI IMG/M metagenome (GOLD analysis project Ga0209702, IMG submission 187210) | Freshwater microbial communities from Lake Fryxell liftoff mats and glacier meltwater in Antarctica - FRY-01 (SPAdes) (version 2) | ecosystem: Environmental > Aquatic > Freshwater > Ice > Glacier... | reverse complement strand
CGAATCGGACCCGGCAATCGTTAGCGCTCGTGCGAGGAGTGCCGGCGCCCTCCGGGCGGTATGAGGGCTGTGGCGGGTCACGCTGAACGCTTCGAGTTTGTCGCCTATGGTTTTCATGCGGTGGACCATCCGCGTGATATGTCTCGTTGAGTATTCCCCTCGACCGGAAGAGGTTTCGCCTCGCGTGCAGCCCGTAGAAGGGGGAAATCTTCGCCCGCGTGATAAGAGGAGCGCGTCAGTGGTGAGGCCGAGACCATGAGGAAGCCCTTGGAATAAGCGATGGACTCAAAGCTCTTGAACTCGTCCGGTGTGACGAAACGATCGACGACATGATGCTTGGGCGTCGGCTGCAGATACTGGCCGATGGTCAGGAAATCGACATCGGCCGCGCGCAGGTCGTCCATGATCTGGAGGACCTCGCCTCTGCTCTCGCCCAAGCCGACCATGATGCCAGACTTGGTGAACATCGCGGGGTCCAATTGCTTGACCCGGTCGAGCAGGCGCAAGGAATTGAAATAACGTGCGCCCGGCCGCACCGACGCATAAAGCCGCGGCACGGTCTCCAGGTTGTGATTGTAGACATCCGGTCTGGCCGCAACGACGAGCTCTTCCGCACCGCCCTTGTGTAGAAAGTCCGGGGTCAGAACCTCGATGGTCGTGTTCGGCGTCGCTGCGCGGATGGCGTGGATCACCGCCGCAAAATGTCCCGCCCCACCATCGGCCAAATCGTCCCGATCGACCGACGTGATCACCACATGCGCAAGCCCGAGGCGGGCCACGGCGGCGCCGACATTGGTCGGCTCGAAGGGGTCGAGCGCGCCTGGCTTACCAGTCGCCACATTGCAAAAAGTGCAGGCCCGAGTGCAAACCGTTCCCATGATCATCATGGTGGCGTGCTTCTTGGACCAGCATTCCCCGATATTTGGGCAGCCCGCCTCTTCGCACACCGTGCGGAGATTGTTTTCGCGGATGATCTTGAGGGTCTCGTGGTAGGTGACCGAGGTCGGCGCCTTGACCCGGATCCAGGCAGGCTTTGGCTGGATCGGATTATCCGGCTTGTGCGCCTTTTCCGGGTGACGGGGGCGGCTATCAGTCGTTACCGTTTGAATTAACATGTTTCAGATCTCGTCTTCGGATGATTTGGACACGCCCTCTCAGGACGTCACAGGTCGCTCAAGCCGTTCTGTGGTCCTCGGGCGGGCTTGCATCGTCTTCGTCCCGACGGCCCACCCATTCGGGCTCGAGGGCGGTGCGTCTGCTGGTGATAAGCCGGGCACCGCGCTCGAACGTGACGTAGGACCACAGCCACTGCGTCATGACGATCAGCCGGTTGCGCAGGCTGATCAGGAAGTAGATGTGGGCAATTCCCCAGATCCACCAAGCCAGCCCTCCCTTAATCCGCAGGCGCCCGAACGCGATGATGGCGATCTTGCGGCCGACCGTGGCGAGTTGGCCTCGATCCCCATAATGGAAGGGCGGCAGCTCGGGCTTGCCGGCAAGGTGCGCCTTGATCACGTCGGCCACATAGGCGCCCTGCTGCTTGGCGACCGGAGCGATGCCGGGAAGTGGCTTGCCGGCATCGTCATGGATGAGCGCGGTGTCGCCGATGACGAAAACGTCGTCCAGGCCAGGTGGCCGCAAATCGGATCCGACCAACACACGGCCAGCGCGATCGCCCGCCACCGCAAGCCAGTCGGCAGCCGGCGAGGCGGCGACCCCGGCCGCCCAGATCACCGTGCCTGCGGACACGGTCTCGTCGCCCAGCGAGACCCCGGTTGCACCACAGCGCGTGACTGCCTGTTCCAGGCGGACATCAACGCCAAGGCTTCGCAGCGTCTTTTCGGCATAGCGCGACAGCGATTCCGGAAAGCTTGGCAGCAACCGTGGTCCGGCTTCGAGCAGCAGCACGCGCGTCTGCCGCGGATCGATGGCGCGGAAGTCGGTCGCGAGCGCCTTGCGTGCCAGTTCGACGACGGCACCGGCCATCTCGACCCCGGTCGGCCCGCCGCCAACGATGACGATGGTGAGGAGCCGTTCGCGCTCGCGCGCATCGGATTCCATCTCCGCGCGCTCGAACGCGAGCAGCAAACGGCGGCGGATCTCCGTGGCGTCGTCGATTGTCTTCAGGCCGGGTGCATGGGCCGCCCAGCTGTCATTGCCGAAATAGCCATGGGTCGCCCCGGTCGCGAGCACCAGAACGTCGTAGGCGATGGTGCGGCCGCCGATGATTACGCGTTTGCGGACACGATCGACACCGGTGACCTCTTCCAACAACACCCGTGTGTTGCGCTGGTCCCGGACAAGGCCTCGAATGGGCCAGGCGATGTCGGCCGGCGACAGGCCCGCCGTCGCTACCTGGTAGAGCAGCGGCTGGAAGAGGTGATGGTTTTCCCGGTCGATCAGGGTGATGTCCACCGGCACCTTGGCAAGCCGCTTGGCGACAGTGAGGCCGGCAAAGCCAGCGCCGACGATGACCACGCGCGAGCGTCGGCCACCCACGTCGCCGCCCGGCACGAGATGAAGTCGGCTTTGCTCCGGGGACTGTGCCGAATGATGGGCCATGCGCTTTCGTTTACTCTCGCGGGGGTCCGTTCGGCTGCCCCCAGAAGGCGACCGCCGCATGGAGCTCGGCCGCATGAAAGGACCAAGCGTCCAGACCCGTTGCATCGCCGGCGAAGCGTCCCAGCCGTGCCGCGCAGTCGAAAAAGCCCGGTGCCGGCAGGCCTCCGCGCGTCTTGCCGATGACCATGGCCGCGATGAACGGGCGGTCAGCCGCGGCGTCCTCGGCCATAAGCTGCTCCAACGCCTCGGTGACTTGATGAATCGTGTTCGGTGGTGACAGGAACATCCCTTTGGCCGCTTCCTGATAGGTAATCGGTAAGCGCCGTGTGGCGAGCGCTTGAAGATGCGCTCGAAGCCGGCGGGCGAGCGTTTCAGGCGCGCTGTCCTCAACGGTTATGGTGGCGGCGAAATCCCAGGGCTCTGCAGTCATGGCGCGATCCCCACGAAATCGATCGGATTCAGGCAATCGGGGTGCGTTGGCGGGGCAACCACAGCGGTGGGATTCTCGACCACGGTACCGTCGGATTCGACCACCACAATCCAGACTCGCCTGCGATGCCTGAAAGTAAGACGGGTGCGTCCGACATCCTCGTCGATGCCGGTCTCGGCGACGCTTGAGACCGTGCCCTCGCGCATCCCGGCCTTCAGCGCTTCGGCCGACAGTCCGAGCCTGGGCGCGAGCAGCTCGGCATCGATGGTGATCTCGCCGTCTGCGATGGTGATCGCCGATCCGGGAACAGTACTCATCGCGGTGCGGCTCCGCTGACAGAACCCGTCGCCGTCATGGGCTTGCCCGGAACGAAGTTGATGCAGATCTCGTCGAGTTCTTCCACAAGCACCGGCGTACTCATGAACCCGCACGTATAGGGTGCCTGACCCTCCCGGCTGCAGCCGTCGCCTTCCAGATGCTCACACGATGTGCAGGTGCCGAAGGTGGATGCGCCCCTCTCCCTCGCCACCTGGTGAAGCATGCGCTGTAAAGTGCCGACGAAGTGGCTGCGGACGCTTGGGGGTAGAGCATCCGCGGCACGGACCAGCGCTTCAAAGCTGTCGTTTACAAGAATGGCCCTGGCTTTGTCGGTCAGAACAAGCTGGCAGCTGCGCCTATCGGCCTGTGACCACGTGCGTATCAGATAGCCTTGGCTTTCGGGGCTTTTGATCGTCTGCGACGCCGTGCCCCGGGTCGTGCCATGGAACGCGGCGAAGGCGGACGGGGTGCGCGAGAAGCGGTTGGCGCGCGCAATGTATCTGAGCGCTGCCCACTGGGCCGCAGTCAACCCCTCCACGAGCCCATAGCCGGAAGCCATGCGCCCCAGGTGCAAAACCAGCTCCGCGATGACGCGACTATCCATTTCCAGCTCCATTCGTGAGGCCGGGATAGTAGCGTTGACAAACCATCTTGGAAAGCTAATAGTTTCGGAACGATAACACTTAGTTCTCGATGGCTCGCGTGTCACTCTCCTCAGGGAAAGGCTCGGGCAACCGACATCGAAGTAGAGCCGCAGGAACGTGTCGCAGCGCGGCCATAACAAAAGGAACCTGAGACATGTCAACCACCGGTCCTGAAAAGCTGCCTGGAATCAGACACATTATCGCAGTGGGCAGCGGCAAGGGCGGGGTTGGAAAGTCCACCGTCAGCGTGAATCTCGCGTTCGCGCTGCAACAGATGGGGTACCGGATCGGGCTTCTGGACGCGGACGTCCTGGGGCCGAGCATCCCAGGGATGCTGGGGCTTCCCACCGGCCAGCCACCCGCGTTCGACGCGGACGAGATGATTACCCCGGCGGAGCGCTACGGCCTGAAGATCATCTCGATGGGCATGTTATCCGGCGACGACAAGCCGGCCATCTTGCGTGGACCGATGGTCAGCAAGTTCCTGAAAATGTTCGTCGGCTCGGTGCACTGGGGACAGCTGGACTACTTGATACTCGATCTCCCGCCGGGGACCGGCGACACCCAGCTTACTTTGGCCCAAAGCGTTCCTCTGTCTGGCGCGATCATCGTCACAACGCCGCAGGACGTGAGCCTCAAGATCGCGCGGCGCGGATTGCGGATGTTCCAGACCGTCCACACCCCGATCCTCGGCATCGTCGAGAACATGAGCACCTTCACCTGTCCCCACTGCGGAAAAGACACGGACATCTTCCACGGCGGCGGCGGCAAGCGCATGAGCCGGGAGCTCGGCGTCCCGTTCCTGGGTACGATACCTCTCGACCCCGACATCGTCACTTGCGGGGACCAGGGGTCTCCCTTGGTGCTCGAGAAGCCGAACTCGTTCGCGACCCAGGTGTACCTCGCGATTGCCACCGAACTGGATGGCCGACTCCAGGGACTATCAACTTCGGCGCTGCAGCCGTTCGTGTGGACGTGGGAAACCAATGCGGGCGCGCCGGCGTGGGTGGAGAGCGCCGTTCGCCCGGCGGGCTCGCGCACGACCGCGACTGGCTTGCGCCGGCATGATGCGCGGACACTGTCCGTGCTCTGGGAGGACGGCCAGCGGAACGATTTCGACGTCCGCGACCTTCGGCTGAACTGCCGTTGTGCCCTGTGCAAGGATGAGATGAGCGGGCGCCCCCTGCTGGATCCGAAGAGCATACGAGCCGACATTACCCCACGCACGATCGCCAGCGTCGGCAATTACGCCATCTCGATCGCCTGGAACGACGGCCACAGCACCGGAATCGACACCTTCACGCACTTGCGGACGCTTGGTGAGAGCGTGGCGGCCGGGGCCGCCGAAGATGTCTGAGGTCCTGCCGACCGACCCGGCGATCACGATCCGCGCCGAGACTTTGCTCGCCGACCCCGACACGTGCAAATTCACGGTGAGCCAGACCGTGTATCCCGTCGGCCCGTTCTTCTTCGACAACAAGGAACGGGCTGCTGGCTCGCCACTGGTCGAACGCCTGTTCGCGCTTGCTGGCGTTGCCAATGTGCTGGTGACCGACAACGTGGTGACAATCGGAAAGGAGCCGGGCGCCTCATGGTCGGACCTGAAATCGGCAATCGGAACGGCCATCCGGACGCAACTGCTGACAGGCGTGCCGACCATTCTCGATACGCCTGCCAACCGCTCGTTCACAGGGGTACTGACCAGCACCCGCAACCGAAGCTCGGGCAAGCATGAGGTTCACGTCGCGCTCAAGCGGGACTGTAAGGTAACGATGATCCCGAGCGGAGAGACGCTGACGCTTGCGCAAGGTGACACCGTCGTAGTGACGCAGGCGCTGGGCGGCAGCTTCACCGTCAGGACCGGGCTGGGATACCTGGTGCGGGTCGGCGATCTCGATGCCGACGCGCTGGGGCTTGAGGGCGCGCCGGAGCAAGCAGCGCCGGGGGAAGCGGGGCCGTTCAGTCTGGAGAAAGTGATGGAGCAGCTCAGGACCGTGTTCGATCCGGAGATTCCGGTCAACGTGGTGGACCTCGGGCTGATCTATGCCTGCGAAGCGCACCCGCTTGCGGACGGTGGCCACCTGGTCGAAATCAGGATGTCGATGACGGCGCCCGGCTGTGGGATGGGAGATGTGCTCAAGGCAGACGCGTACCGCAAGGTGCGGGGGGTGGCCGGCGTCACCGACGTCGACATCGAGATCGTCTGGGAGCCGCCCTGGGATCAGAGCCGCATGTCCGAGGGTGTCCAACTGCAGCTCGGGCTGTTGTGAGGAGGAGAGATGATGTCGATCAAGATCGCCGCCGCGCCCGACAGGCCAAAAATTCGCGCGTCAGGCGAATTGTGACGTATCCCGCGCCGCGAGAACACCATCGCGCCGGGCAACAGCGGCGCCGGCAAAACCCATGTCGCGCTCGCGCTCGGTCCGGCCGCCTGCCAGATGGGCGTCGCCTCGCCAAACTCACCAAATTTCATCATGCACGACCAATCCCCGCTTCCTCCGATTGTATCACGCAAAGAATGGCAAGCCGCACACGACGGTCTGCTATTAAAAGAGAAGGCGGCTGGCGCAGGATGCCGACACGCTCATTACGGCTGCACGTTTCGGAAATGGACGGCGCGCTCGACAAGGTCGGTCATGTGTTTGGCTGCCAGGATCGTGAGAGGATGATGGGTGAAGCCGGGCCTGGGGGAGATGTAATCCCTCATGTCGCGCGCGATTTGAAGCTGTCGATCCGAGCTGTCCGCCAAAACAGCGATCATCAAATTCTCGAGCGCGATGACCCGGACGCGGAGCTGCACCAGTTCGTCGTTCGTCAGGTCGGGAACGTCGGTGAGCGTGCTGTCCGCAGCGGATGCGATCGCGCCACCTTCGTTTTACCAGCGTGTCAAAACGCGCCGGTGAAGCGCGGACGGGTGCAGGATCGGATCGGGATCAGGCATCGGGATTTCCTCGTGAGTGCGGCTTGATCGACTTCGCGCTCGATGAGTACCCGATCATTGCTTCGGGTCGCACCAGTCGATCAAATGTCGCTTCATCGACCAAACCAGATGCGAGAGCTGCTGCCCGCAGCGTAATCCCGTCTGTGTATGCGCGCTTGGCGATCACAGCGGCATTGTCATAACCAATCGCTGGCGACAGCGCCGTGACCAGCATCAGCGACTGCTCAACCAGCGCGCCGATCCGGTTCCGGTCCGGCTCAAGCCGGTCAACGCAACGCTCGGCAAAGCTGGCCATTCCGGTGGCGAGCAGGTCGATCGAGCGGAGAATATTGGCGCCGATCATCGGCTTGAAGACGTTGAGTTCAAGGTGCCCCTGCATGCCGCCAACAATGATCGCCTGGTGGTTGCCGATCACTTGTGCGGCCACCATGGTGAGCATCTCGCATTGCGTCGGGTTGATCTTGCCGGGCATGATCGAACTACCGGGCTCATTGGCAGGGAGAATCAGCTCGCCCAATCCCGCACGCGGGCCGGAGCCGAGCAGGCGTATATCATTGGCGATCTTGGTCAGCGCCACGGCCAGCGTCGCCAGTGTTCCGGAAAGGTGCACCAGCGGATCGTTCGAGGCCAACGCTTCGAACTTGTTTTCCGCCGTGGTAAATTCGAACCCGGTCAGCCTTGCCATTTCAGCGGCAAATGCCTTGCCAAAATCGGCTGGCGCGTTGAGGCCGGTGCCGACTGCCGTACCACCTTGTGCAAGTTGACATATGCCTTCGCGCACCGCCGCTTCGAGCCGGCTCCGGCACCGCGTAAGTTGATGGGCATAGCCTGAGAATTCCTGGCCCAAACTCAACGGTGTCGCGTCCTGAAGATGCGTTCGCCCAATCTTGATGATGTCCCGCCAGCTTTCGGCCTTGGTGCTGAGTGCCTCAAACAGGCGATTGAGCGCGGGCAGCAAATCATGTTCGGCCGCCAGCGTTGCCGCAACGTGCAGAGCAGTCGGGAAGCTGTCGTTAGACGATTGGCTGAGGTTGACATGATCATTGGGATGCACCGGTGTCTTGCCGCCGCGCGCGCCGGTCAGCAATTCGTTGGCCCGCCCGGCGATCACCTCGTTGACGTTCATATTGGTTTGGGTGCCCGATCCGGTCTGCCAGATGGCGAGCGGGAACTGGTCGTCAAGCCGGCCTTCGGCAACCTCGGCGGCCGCCGTCTCGATGGCATCGGCGATTGCTGCTTCAAGCCCGTTTGTCCGGTTGACCCGCGCCGCCGCGCGCTTGCCCAACGACAGCGCACGGATAATCCCGATCGGCATCCGCTCTTGATGGCCAAATGGGAAGTTTTCGATCGATCTCTGTGTCTGGGCACCCCAATAGCAGTCGCCCGGCACCTCGACGGCCCCCAAACTGTCAATTTCCGTGCGCGTACCCGCCATCAGTCGCGTGTCCCTATCCTGCGGCTTTGGTCAGGATAATTACCAGCGTCCTGGAAAGCGCGACCGAACCATAATCGATTGACGCGCAAGTTGCACATTCGCTGATAGCCCATTGTAGGACTGAGCTTGCCCCTGCCTGACGTCTCCCTTGGTTGATAGGACAGATCAGCGAAGGGGTATCAGGGATGAAGGACGGAGTAAGGGCGCGCTATACGCTTGAGTTCAAGCAGGAAGCCGTGAGGCTGGTGCGCGGCGGTGAGAGGCTATCGACAGCGGCCCGGACGTTGGGCGTGTCGGCGCAATCGCTGGATAATTGGGTGAAGGCGGAATGTGCCGGTCGCTTTCGCGGTGTCCGGGGCAAGGCGCTGACCGCTGAACAGATGGAGATTGCACGGCTGAAGGCCGAGCTGTCGCGGGTGCGCATGGAGCGCGTACGCAGGATGATGAAGGCCTTCGGCCTGCGTGCTCGTGGCAAGCGCCGGTTCAAGGCAACCACGAACAGCGCGCATGATCTCCCGGTGGTGCCGAACCTGCTGGCACGCAACTTCACCGTGTTGCGACGACCGGTTGAGTCCGCCCAATATGCCAGCAATGATTATCGCAAGCTCCTGCGGGACTTCAAAATGGAAAGCTCGATGAGCCGCAAGGGCGATTGCTGGGACAACGCTGTGACCGAGACGCTGTTCGGCTCGCTGAAGGTTGAACGGCTCCACGGCATGCGCTTCGACACGCGGCGCCTGGCCAAGGACGAGGTCGTGGACTGGATCACCTTCTACAACCATCGAAGGCTGCATTCGACGCTCGGCTATACCCAGCCCAATGGCCTTCGAACAGAAATGGCTTGCCAGCCAAATCAGCCTGGCAGCATAATCACTGCTTCAAGGGAGACGCTGGACAAGGGCAAGGTCAGGAATGGGGGCCATGCTCTTGAGGGCTGCTAAAGCCTTGAAAAAGCATGGTGGGCGCGGCAGGGATTGAACCTGCGACCCCACCCGTGTGAAGGGTGCTGCGACCTCAAAAACGGCGGTAAAACCTCACGCGCGCGCGAAGCAAGCCATGAATTTGCCGTGGGGCCGGGTCCCGCCGCTGACCATTTGCTGACCACGCCCATTGCCGCGGGTCGATCGGTCTCATTCTTCCACCAAACGGCCCAGGGCCCTTGATCTCGGATCGAAGGGCTCAGGCGAACGCGTCCGACCCTTTCACCTCGTCTAATCTAGCGTCAGCTTCGCGTCCAATTCCCGCCACCACCACTCCAGGTCGCGGGCGACGCCCAAACCGGCCGTTCAAGTCAGGATCCCACTCTTTCATTAAGGCTCCGCACGCAGAATGGGCAGTCTGAAGCGAAGTGGCCGGGCGATACCTCGACCAGCAGCGGCTCGACCGTCTTCATCCGCTCGTCATGTTCGACCGGGCTGCGGGGCCAGAAGGCGCAGCCGCTCGGCGGGTTCAATGGGGAGGGAGGATCGCCTTCGAGGACGATGCGCTCACGGTTGCGTTCGATTATGGGGTCAGGGATCGGGATCGCGCTCATCAGCGCCTTGGTGTAGAGGTGGCGCGGGTGGTCGATGATCTCGTCGGCGCTCCCCAGTTCCAGGATCTTGCCCAGGTACATCACCGCGATCCGGTCGGCGATGTAGTGCACCACCGACAGGTCGTGGCTGATGAAGATCATCGTCAGTCCCATCTCGCGGGTTAGCCGCTTGAGCAGGTTGAGAATCTGCGACTGGATCGACACGTCGAGCGCGGACACCGGTTCGTCGGCGATTATCAGCTTGGGCTCGGGGGCGAGCGCGCGGGCGATCGCCACGCGCTGGCGCTGACCCCCGGAAAACTCGTGCGGATAGCGGCGCATCTGTGCGGGGTTGAGACCGACGGTACGTAGCAGTTCGGCCACGCGACCGCGCAGCACGTCGCCCTTGGCATCGGGGTGGCGGGTGCGGATCGCTTCGGCCAGCATATCCAGCACGGTCATCCGCGGATTGAGCGAAGCGTAAGGATCCTGGAAGATCATCTGGAAATCGATCCGCGCGTCGCGCAGGTCTTTTTCCGACAGCGCGCTCAACTCGCGGCCCTGCAGGTAGATCCGCCCCGCGGTAGGGCGGATGAGCTGCATGATCGTGCGGCTGAGCGTGGACTTGCCGCAGCCCGATTCGCCGACAAGGCCGAGGATTTCCCCTTGGCGCAGGGTCAGCGATACGCCATCAACCGCTTTGACAACGCCCTTGCTCGTGCGGCTGAACAGGCTGGTGCCAAGGTCGAAGTGGGTCTTCACGTCGTCGAGGACAAGAAAGCCGTCGTCCGCCTGCGGATGCTCGCGGATCATGCCCCCTCCGTCACAGGCACCCCCGCTGCGGGCAACTCGTCGTCGTTGACCATCGCGGGCAACACACTCTCGATCGGCGCACTGGAATCGCACAGCCCGCAGGCGGCGGTGCAGTGGCCTTCGCCAATATCGATCAGTTCGGGGCGCAGGCCTTCGGGCGGACCGAGTTTGGGATAGGGGCAGCGCGGATAGAACGCGCACCCCCCAATCGGCTTGGACAAATCCGGCGGCAGGCCTGCAATGGTATAGAGTTGCTGGCCCTTGGCCTGGAGCGACGGAATCGTCTTCTGCAACGAGCGGGTATAGGGGTGGCGCGGGTTGTAGAACACCTGTTCCGCGGTCCCGCTTTCCATCACGCGCCCGGCGTACATCACGTTGACCTTGTCGCAGGTGCCCGCAATCACGCCCAGATCGTGCGAGACGAGGATCACCGCAGTGCCCAGATCGTTCTGGCGCTGGCGGATCAGTTCGAGGATCTGCGCCTGCACCGTCACGTCGAGCGCGGTGGTCGGCTCGTCCGCGATCAGGAGGTCGGGCTCGGTGATCAGCGCCATTGCGATCATAACACGCTGACGCATCCCGCCGGAAAATTCGTGCGGATAGGATTTCACTCGTTTCGAGGCATCGGGAATGCCGACTTCCTCAAGCGCCTGGATCGCCTTGGCAAGCGCCGCCTTGCCGTCGATGTCGCGATGCATCTGCAACGCCTCGGTCAGCTGGGTGGAGATACGCAGATACGGGTTGAGCGAGGTCATCGGATCCTGGAAGATCATGCTGATCCTGTCGCCGCGCACTTTCCGCAGCGCCCGCTTGTCCATTTTCAGCAGATCCTGCCCGTCGAACATTGCGGTGCCGCTTTCGATGCGGCCTGGCGGTTCGGGGATCAGCCGCATCAGCGAATAGCAGGTGACCGACTTGCCCGACCCGGATTCGCCGACGATGCCCAGCGTCTCGCCCCGGTCGACCGAAAAGCTCACCCCGTCGACTGCGCGGACCACGCCGTCGCGGGTGTGGAAGTGGGTGGTCAGGTCCTTGACCTCGAGCAGCGCCATCGTCGATCAGTCCTTCGCGCTCTTGGGATCGAGCGCATCGCGCAGCCCGTCGCCAAGAAAATTGAGGCAGAACAGCGTCAGCGCGAAGAAGAACGCCGGGAAGATCAGCAGCCAGGGCAGGATTTCCATGTTCTGCTGGCCTTCGTTGATCAGCACCCCCCACGATGCGTTGGGGGGCTGCACGCCGAGGCCGAGGAAGCTCAGAAACGCCTCGAGCAGCATGACCGCCGGGACGGTCAACGTGGCGACCACGATCACCGGGCCCATCACGTTGGGGATGAGGTGACGCAGGATGATCCGGCGGTGCGAGTAGCCCAGGGACACCGCCGCTTCGATGAATTCCTGCTTCTTGAGGCCGATGACGCCCGAACGCACGATCCGTGCCATCGACAGCCATTCGACGCAGCCGATCGCGACGAAGATCAACCACAGTGAGCGCCCGAACGCGACCATCAGCAGGATCACGAAAATGGTGAAGGGCAGCGCATAGAGCAGGTCAACGAAGCGCATCATCGCGGCATCGACCTTACCGCCCAGATACCCGGCGGTGGCCCCGTAGACCACGCCGATCATGAGCGAGACGAGCGTCGCGATCAGCCCGACCAGCAGTGAGATGCGCCCGCCTTCCATCACCCGGACCATGAGGTCGCGGCCCAGCGGGTCGGTGCCAAACGGATGCGCGGCGGATGGCGCGGTCGCGCCTGCAAGCAGATCCTGCGATTCCGCGTTATAAGGCGACAGGAACGGGCCGATCACGCAGAACAGGCAGACCGCCACGAAGATCACCAGGCTGATGATCGCCAACCGGTTCTTGCGCAGCCGCTGCCACGCGTCGCTCCACAGTGACGATCCGGCTTCCAATTCCTCGACCGTGATGTCCGCAGCGGAAAACGCCTGCGGGGCGGGCTCGTTGCCGAGAACTGCGGCGGGCGAATGGTCACTCATATTTGAGCCGTGGGTTGAGCATGACCTGGAGGATATCGACGATGAGGTTCATGATGACGATCAGCGCGGCAAACAGGATGGTGAGGCCCAAAATCAGGAAATCGTCGCGGTTGAGCGCGCCGCGCACGAACCACTGGCCAAGGCCCGGGACCTGGAAGATCGTCTCGACCACGAATGAGCCCGAGATGATCCCCGCCAGCGCCGGGCCGAGGAACGTGATCGCGGGGATAAGCCCACCCTTGAGGCAGTGCTTCCACACGATCGTGGCTTCCGGCACGCCCTTGGCGCGCGCGGTGCGGACGAAATCCTGGTTGAGCATCTCGAGCATCCCGCCGCGGGTCAGTCGTGCGAAGTAGGCGGCATAGTAGAGCCCCAGTGTGGCCGCAGGCAGGATCACGAATTCCGGCCCGAACCACCCCGCCACTGGCAGCAGTTGCAGGATCAGCCCGAATACCAGCGCCAGCAGCGGCCCCATGACGAAGGTCGGCAGGCAGATTCCGGCCATCGCGGTGGACATCGGCAAATAGTCGAGCCAGGTGTTCTTTTTGACTGCGGCCAGGATCCCCGCTGGAACCCCGAGCAACAAAGCGACCAGCAGCGAGATCGAGCCGAGTTTCAAGGAAACCGGAAATGATTCCGCTATTATCTCGGTCACCGTGCGATTGGCGTAGACCGCCGACGGGCCGAATTCGCCGCGCAGGACGTTGTTCAGCGAAGTGAGGAAGCGTTCCCCGACGGGCTTGTCGTAGCCATAGAACGCCTCGATCTGGGCCAGGATTTCGGGCCGGATCGCGCGTTCGGAACTGAACGGACTGCCCGGCGTCGCGGCAACCAGGAAAAACGTGACCGCATAGATCGCCAGCAACACGAAGATGCCCTGGATC
>Ga0209702_10007335_pt1 | contig 13541 bp, 18 predicted proteins | sample FRY01_FD_187210 | JGI IMG/M metagenome (GOLD analysis project Ga0209702, IMG submission 187210) | Freshwater microbial communities from Lake Fryxell liftoff mats and glacier meltwater in Antarctica - FRY-01 (SPAdes) (version 2) | ecosystem: Environmental > Aquatic > Freshwater > Ice > Glacier... | reverse complement strand
GGCGGTAGCCGCTGGCGTCGTCGGTGGTGATCTCGAGGGGCCGCCAGTAGCTGACCCAGCGCACGACATCGCGCCCATCCTCGTGAGGGATGCGGCCAGAGCGAAGGCGAGGGAGGGGCAAGCGCATTCTCAAGTGGCTGCATAATACCCGATCCCCTCATCATCTTCCAGCAGCTGGAGATTGTGATGCGTGACCTGGCCGATGCGCTCGATCGTGATGCGGTCGGGGGACCAGTAGAGGACAGCGAGGGGGTGGTAGGCGGCGCCACTGTTGGCGCGGGCGAGGTTGCGGGCGGTGGGGCTGAGGTCGCGGTGGTGCTCGAGACGCAGGGTCTCGGCGCTGAGCCCGGGGCTGGCGAGGGCGCTGTCGCGCATTCGCTGGAGATGGGCGGCGATGACGAGGTAGCTGCGGCCATCGCTGTCCATGGCAGGCGCATCGTCGGCGGTGAGACGGAAGGCGACCTGGGAGACGGGCGCGGGGTCGAGATCGGGACCGCGGTCGCCGTCGAGGCGCACATTGCCGCGCAGGCCGCTGCGGTCGAGGGCGATCCAGGGCACCTCGCCGTCTACGGTGCCGACGGAGATGCGGAGATCGAGCCCGCTTCGCGAGACGCGGAAGGGCGTGCGGACGGGGTTGGAGGTGCGCACCATGACTTTCATCCCGAGCGGGGTCCGGGTGACGCGCACATTCGGCCCGACGATGACGGGGAGGGTCTCGGCCCACCGCACGAAACGTCGCCACCAGGGCAGCACCGGGGTGCCGAGCTTCGGCTCGAGGGCGCGAGGGTTTTCGTAGTGGGTGGGCATGGCACAGGGAGATCAGAGATCGATGAAGTCGTAGACGGCGGCGGGGCCGCCGACGTAGCTGTCGCGGAAGATCTGCGCCTCCCATTGATCGCGTTCACCTGCCCAGCGTAGGGAGATCTGCCAGGGGTGGCGGTAGCCGCTGGCGTCGTCGGTGGTGATCTCGAGGGGCCGCCAGTAGCTGACCCAGGGCACGACATCGCGCCCATCCTCGTGAGGGATGCGGCCGGAGCGAAGGCGGGGGAGGGGCAAGCGCATTCTCAAGTGGCTGCATAATACCCGATCCCCTCATCATCTTCCAGCAGCTGGAGATTGTGATGCGTGACCTGCCCGATGCGCTCGATCGTGGTGCGGTCGGGGGACCAGTAGAGGACAGCGAGGGTGTGGTAGGCGGCGCCACTGTTGGCGCGGGCGAGGTTGAGGGCGGTGGGGCTGAGGTCGAGGAGGTGCTCGAGGAGCAGGGTTGCGGAGCTGAGCCCGGGGCTGCTGAGGTCGCGATCGCGCATGCGCTGGAGATGGGCGCCGATGACGAGGTAGCTGCGGCCGTCGCTGTCCAGGGCGGGCGCATCTTTTGCGGAGAGAAGGAAGGCGACCTGGGAGACAGGCACGGGGTCGGGATTGAGGTGGGCGCGGTCGCCGTCGAGGCGGACATGCCCACCCGCGGCGCTGCGGTCGTACTCGATCCAGGGCACCTCGCCGTCTACGGTGCCGACGGAGATGCGGAGATCGAGCCCGCGACGCGAGACGCGGAAGGGCGTGCGCACGGGGCTGGAGGTGCGCACCATGACCTTCATCCCGAGCGGGGTGAGGGTGACGCGCACATTCGGCCCGACGATGACGGGGAGGGTCTCGGCCCACCGCACGAAACGTCGCCACCAGGGCAGCAACGGGGTGCCGCGCTTCGGCTCGAGGGCGCGAGGGTTTTCGTAGTGGGTGGGCATGGCACCGGGCAGGGATCAGAGATCGATGAAGTCGTAGACGGCGGCGGGCCAGCCCCCACGCTCGGAGAGCAGGTAGGTCTCTTCGACGGCGTAGCTGTCTTCGCCATCGGTCTTGCCGAGCTCGTCGATCGTGGGCGGGGCCTTGAGCCAGTTGCGCCCATCGATCTCGAAGGCCCCGGGGGCATTGTAGGGGAGGCTCTCGTAGATCTCGCCGAGCCGCTCGAGGGCGCTGGAGAGGCCGTTGGTGGTGTAGCGCACCGTGGCGATGCCGGTGAGGGCGAGGTAGCCGCTCTCGGAGAGTCCGTAGAGGGGATTTTCCTGCAGGGTGGAGGAGCCGCTGGTGTTGCCGGCCTGCCAGTGGTTCGACCGGCCCGGGGCTTCGCCGCTGTCGCTGCGGTAGAATGTCTCGGGGAAGCTGACGCGCTTGGTCTCGGGATCGATCTCGCCGTCGTAGAACTCGATCAGCCGCTGGATCGCGGGGTGTTTTTCCATCGGCTCTTTCTCAAAGCTGGGCCGGAACGACCAGCGCCCGCGCTCGGGCACGTTGGGCGCGTATTGGGTGGTGTCGGTGCCTTCGTAATTGATCTCGACGCGGAACCCTGACTCGATCGTATCGGGATCCCAGTTGCTGGCGCGGTCAGTGATGGCGGAGAGGCCGGCGTAAAAGCGATGATCCGAGACGACGCCGTCGATCTCGCTCTCGAGGTCGCAGTGCCAGGCGCGGGTGACGCGGCGGCGTCCGTCCTCTGAGGTGTCGCGGTTGAAGGTGGCTAGTCGGATGGACATGAGACGGGGGAGGATCAGGAAAAATAGGCCATCTCGCGGCGGAGGGCGGCGACTTCGGTGCCGACTTTCTCGGTCGCGGTGACGTTTTTTTGAGTGGCGGTCAGGGTGCTCTGCATCGTCTCGAGCTGCCGGGACATCAGCAGGGTGGACGCGCCGCCACTGATGCGGCTGAGGGCATTGGCGAGCCCCCCGGCGAGGATGCCGCCCGGCGGCGTGACGGGGGCCGCGGCTGCGGTCTGGCGGGTGCCCGCAGCGGCTGGGGCGGCGAGGGCGGCGTCGCGCTCGGCGGCGGCTTGCTTGTCGGCTTCGCGCTGGCGTTTGATCTTTGCCTCGAGATCGGCCATAGACGCCTGCTGATCCGGCGTGAAGGTGGAGAGGATCCGGGCGTCGGCCTTCGCTTTTTTGAAGATCTCGAGGAGCTTCTCTCCGGAAGGGGCGGCGACGTGATCGAGGTCGGCCATGGCGATGTTCGACCGGATCATGAACTGATTTTTCGCGCCGCCGATTGCAAGTTTGGCCTGGCGGCCCTTGATAGTGTCGGGCATGACCTCTTCGAGGGCGTTGGCGACCTCGTACATGACGGCGAGCATGATGGCCTTGAACGTCAACGCGGCCCGCTCTAGACCTCTGCCGAACTCGTCACTTTTCATCATCTCGAGGAGGCCGATGACGTTGCGCTGGATGGCGACGAATGCGTCGTCCATGGCCTTGCGATAGGTGAGCGCGGCGAGCTGGAACATCTCGAGGAGGGAAAGCCCCTTGATGGCGGCGCGGATGGTGCCGAAGACTTCACCGATCGTTTTGCCGAAAAGGATGGCGCCCGCTTTGAGCCTTTCCATCGCCCCTATTGCATCGAGAAAGGTCAACTTCAGCTCGGGAAGAAGGCCCTCGGCGAACTTCATCTTGAGGTCTTCGGCGTGGCGCAGCATGCGCTGGAAGAGACCGCCGGTGGTATTGGCGGCCCGGTCGGCCCCCCCGCGATACTTCTCAAACGCTCCCTCCATATTCATGAAGGCGTCGACGACGACGTCGGCTCCGAGCTTACCGGCGCTGACCATGGAGATGACGGCGGCCTCGGTGATGCCGAGCTTCTCCGCTAGCACGGCCATGACAGGGATACCTTTCTCGGCGATCTGCTGGCGCAGCTCCTCCATGGAGGCGACTCCCTTGGCCTTGACCTGGGCGAGGGCTCCGCCGAGGCCGGCGGCTTCGGCGTTGGACAGACCAAGGCCGCCGGCGATGTCGAGGAGGGCGTCGTTGAGCTTCAGCGCCTCTTCCTCGGCGAAGCCGAGACCGAGGAATCGCTGGAGACTGCCGGCCATGCTCTCGATATCCTGCCCGGTGCGCAGGGCATCGGCGCGCAGGCTCTCGAAGATGCGCGATCCGCCGGCTCCGTCGAGGGAGAGGGCGTTGAAGCTGATCGTGAGGCGCTCGGCCTCGAAGGCTTTGCTGAGCCCGGCGCGCAGCTGGGAGGCGATCGCGGCGGAGAGGACACCGGCCCCGATGAGCGCCATGCCGCCGAGGTTGAGCTTCATCCCCGAGGCGGCGGGATTGCTCGAGAGGGTGTCGATCTCTTTTTTCGCCGATTTTTTGAAGCCGCGCCCGTAGGATCGTCCCGACTTTTCGCCACTGGAGAAAAGCTTGCTGGCAAGGTCCGCGCCGAGGGCGGAAGCTGCTCCCTTGGCCATCTCTTTGACGCCGGTGAGGGCGGCGGTCTTGAACTTCTGCCCGAAGGTGCGGCCGCTCTGCGCGCCCGAGGTGCCGAGGCGACCGAGGTCTGCATTGAGGCGCGCCAGCTCGCGGCGGGTCTCCCTAATCTCCGTCAACATGCCTGCACTCGCCATACAGGGGGAGTGGGGTGTCAAGGTGGGGAGGGGAGAAGCTGTTAGCGGGTTTGCTTTTTAGCGGTTTAGCAGGAGGAGAAGGGGTTGAGGGATTAAAACTCGACCGCGTCGCCGTGGCCGGGGTCTGGGGCGATGTGGTCGCCGTAGGGATCGGGCTGCAGGGCGCGGGGGGCGACGGTCCAGAGGTAGGGGTTGGTCCACTGGATGGCGTGCGAGTATTTCAGGATGCGGGGGAACGGGATCCACTCGAGGAGGTGCTCTTCACCGCAGCCGAGGCGGCTGCAAAGGGTGACGACGAGGTGGGCGTCCATCCCGGGGCTCTTGAGATCGTCGGGCGGTGCCGGCGGTGGGGTGGTGTCGCCGGGGGTCTCGCGCTCGATCGCGTCGAAGAGGGCCTCGCGGCAGAGGCTGAGGATCCAGCCGATGTGCGCGGCGAAACCGGCAGCGGTCCCGGCAGGCAGCGGGTGGCTATCGATCGCGGACCAGGCGACCGGCGCGCCCCCGGCGAGGAAGGCACCGCGCACCTCGTCGAGCGGGGCGGCGAGCAGCCAGTGCAGGGCGTCGAGCTCGCGATAGAGGGCCATCGGGGAGAGGTAGTCGCGGGCGGCCTCGAGCCCGGCGGCGACGGTGACCAGCTCCATCATCCCGGCGCGGCGATGCGTCGCCATGGAGTAGGGCCGCAGGCGCAGCGCGCCCAGGCTATACTCGGCAGAGGGCAGATCGTAGGCGCGGGAGAGCATGGGTGGGAAGCGGTTAGCGGGTTTGCTTTTTAGCGGTTTAGCAGGAGGAGAAGGTCCCTCAACCCCTGAATCCCTCCCGAAAAAGGTGAGCGGGCTGCGGGGCACGGGCCGGGAGTTGATGAAAACCCCGAATTAACGGCTTACCCGGATTTGGTCCGGATCTCCCGCAGCACGCTCGTTTATATCAGGCATCGGCAGGGGCTGCCCCGCCGACTCCATAAAGTTTGGTCATCTCGACGCGATGCTCGAACCAGCGAGCGACGAAGGCACGCATGGCGCCGGCCTCGGCCTCGAGGCAGGTGAAATGCTTGAGCTTCCAGCGGAGGAGGGCGGCGTTGGCGGGGAGCAGGCCGGCGGCGGCGACTTCTACGAGGATCTCTTCTTTCTCGGCGAGCACCCAGACGGCGCGGGTGAGGGCGTCGTAAAACTCGTTGTCGCCTTTGCTCTCGGGGTTCTCGGTGGTCTCTTCGCCGACGGCATCGATATCGACGCCGAACATGTCGCCGAGGCGGAGCATGAGCCCGGTGATGGGGCGGAGGACGATGCCATGTTTGAGCGCTTGCTCGTAGTATGGATGGAGTTTCTCGAGGGCCTCGGTGAGGTCGCCGACTGGCGCGGGGTCAGTAGTGGTATGGGTAGTCATCTCCCCTGGCGCGTCGTCAAAAGCGGGCGGATCACCGCAGGCCGAGGGTGCGCAGCTCGGCCATGCGCTCGTCGAGACAGAGGCGGGCGCGGATGTCGCCGCGGCGTTTGCCGTTGACGTATCGCAGGTGCCGCTCGAGGGGATAGCCGTAATCAGGATGAGGGGGATGCCCGGCGGGGGTGGCGAGTTTCCAGCAGTAGCCGCGGTAAAGGTCGATGATGTCGGCGATCCAGCGGCGGGCCTCGCGGTCACTGGTCTGGTGGGCGGCGGCGAGGAGGAGACGCCCGCGCTCGTTAAATGGCATCTCACCGGTGAGGGGCAGCACGCGGCGCAGCTCGGCGACGACGGCGGCGGCACCGGGGCCTGGCATGGGATCGGGATGGCGACCACGCGAGGGCGGGGCGTAGCCGAGGGCGGAGCAGAGGGCGTGGAGACCGACGGGGACGCCGGCGATATCGACGGGCTCGTCGCCGCAGAGGGTCCAGACGACGCGGCGGGTACGGGTGCCGTCACCGTGGTGGCAGAGCGTATCGATGAAGGCGGTGGTGAGACGCTGCCCATTGGCGGCGAGCTTCTCACCGCCATACCAGGCAAAGCCGGCGGACTTGGCGGCCATCACGAGCAGGGTGATGGGCGACTCGAGCGGGGGCCGGTGGTCTACGATGGCGACGCGGGCGCGGCCCTTGATGGCGTCGAGGGGGCCCCCGGGAGAGAGCAGATTGATCATGGAGTGAGCGCCGCATCGGGGGCATGCTCGCCACTGGCGCTCCAGTCATTGGGATTGCCGGTGCGCTGGCGCTCGCTGACGCTATCGACGATGCTGATGCCGCCGGTCAGACCGGCGATGGTGGGGCCGGCGCTGGCGAGGGCGAAGTCGTTGGGCAGGTCGCCGGATCCCTCGGCTTCGAACATGGTCTCCTCGTTGTAGGCGCAGGCGTGGTGGAACGCGCCGACGGTGGTCAGGACGACGTCGCCGGTCTGGAGGGTGCGGCGGATGCGGATCTGTCGCACAAGTGCGGTCGTCACGCTCTGGATGCCAAATGCGTCGATGGTAGGCATGGGTTAGGTCGTGGTGGAGTAAGTGATGCCCGAAATGGCGAAATCGATGTATTCGCCGTCGTTATATTCGGTGGTCTCGGCGGAGGTAGCCTTGAAGGCGCCGGCGGTGAAGTCGCCGGCGGCGACGACGGCGAAGTCGGCCGATCCCTTCCCGCTGATCTGGACGTTGCCGGTGATGAGCTTTTTCCCGCGCAGCTTCACTTTAACGCCGTCCTCGTCGAGAACGAAGGCTTTGTCGATGCTGCTCTCGCGGCTCGATTCGTTGGTATATCCGCCGGTGGGGGAGGTGGCTCCAAAGGTGGAGGCGATGTTACATGCTACGGGCATAATGGAGGGAGGGTGTCAACTGTGAACGATGGCGAGGCGGATGGGGCGCTCGGTGACGATGGAGGACTCGTAGCGGACGATGCCGCCGGCGATGCCGACAAACCAGTCGTGGAGGGTGCCGATGGCCTGGAGCGCGGTCTCGAGGGCGGTGTAGGCGGCGGCGTCGTCGTAGACGGTGGCGAGCCAGGCCTCAACGCTGGCGTGCTGAGTGCTGGTAAGGGCGCTCGCGGCGGGGGTGCGGATCTCGAGGGTGATGTCGTAAAGGTGCAGGGGCGGCGCGACGGGATCGACGGATTCGCTGACGACGATGGTGATGCGATCGGGCTCGCTCTCGTCGCCGTCGGTGATCGCGGCGCAGAGGGTGGGGATGGGGGCGTCGGCCTCGGCGATGAGGTCAGCGAGCCAGTCGGCGACGATACGGGAGACACGCATGGGGTCAGCGGGAGAGGTGGCGGACCGCCCGGACGCGCCAGGCCTGGTGCATGTCGCCGCGGCCGGCGATGTCGTCGAGGTAGTAAGTGGTGGCCTCGTAGGTGACGGCGCTGCGCAGGGCGGGCTCGAGGGGGTAGAGGCTCTTCGGCAGCCAGTAGGTGATACTCTCGGGGGAGAGGCGTACGCCGAGATCCTGCTCGTGGCTGCTGGCTCCGGTCACGAGAGCGACGTCGTAGGTGACGCCGGCGATGGTGATGGTGCCGGGGACGGTGTCGCGCAGCACGCCAAAGGCCCGATCCTGCTGACGGGCGATCTGGTCGGCGCGGCTCATCGATCAGCGGGCGCGTTTGCCTTTGCCCTGGCCGGGGTTGCTCTCGATCGCCTCGGCGGCATCGGCTGCGGCGAGGGCTGCCTGACGACGGGTGGCGGTCTCGGGATCTTCCTCGACGATGTCGGCGGGGGCCTCGGCGGGCTCCTCACCGGTCGCCGCGTCAGGGAGGACGTCGGCGACCGGCTCGGAGGAGGAGGAACCGATGGGAGAGTGGAGATCGAGTTCGCCAACGGGGCCGAGATCGGGGACGTGGCTTGTGACCTCGGTGAAGGTCGCGGCCTCGGTGAGCTGACGCTGGAGGCGGCGATTGAGGGCCTCGGCGGCGGCGAGGCGGGCCTCGACGGTGGGCTCGTCTGCGGGCATGGCGGCAGCGAGGATCTCGGCCTCGGCGGCGCGGGTCTCGACGTCGCGGGCGGCGGCGAGGTCGGCGTTTATCTTGCCGAGGCCGCGCGGGTTGCGCAGCCAGAGGGTGCGGGCCCCCGCGTAGGTGTCGCGAGCGCGGGCGGCGAGGTCTGAATCGCGCCCGACGTAGAGGGGCTCGGCGTCAGAGGTGGGTCCGGTGGTGGTGTAGCCGATAACGACGTGGAGTGCCATGGTGAGGAGGGGGATGGGAGAGAGGGAGAGAGGGAGAGAGGGAGAGTATCCGTTGGGTGGGCTCGAAACACTGCCCGGCACAGGGCCAGGCAGTGACTATGAACCAACAACAACAGAGGTCAGAGGCTGATGAGGCGATGGGCGGCGTAGTCAGTCAGGGAGCCGTCGGGCGCGGTGCTGAGCTGACGACCGACGGAGACGCCGTAGACGAAGGTGAGGTGGAGGAACCCTTTGAGGGTGCCCTGCTGGCTCTCGCTGATGGCAGCCATGGTGAGGCCGGTGTCTGCATCGGTGAGGGTGGTGATGCCGTAGGTCGGCGGGGCGCCGAAGAGCTGGGCGGCACCGTCGAGGTCGTCGGGGATACCGGCGACGAGGGCGATGGCACGGGGCTCCCAGAACATGCCGGTGAGGTGCTCGACGCGCTGGATGGTCCCGGCGGTGGCATCGGTGGTGATGGCGACGGAACTGCCGCCGGCGGTAGCCGAGACGGTCAGGGTCGTGGCCGACGGCACACTGATGACAAAGTAGATCACGCTGGCGGCAGTGAGCCCGGCCCCGCCGGTGAGGGTCGGGAAGGTGATGCGATCGCCGACGAGCAGGCCGTGGGCAGAGGCGACGGTGACGACGTCGTCATCGGCCTCGATCGTGACGGCCAGCGCGGTGCCATTGTTAGTCGGCAGTTCGGGCCACTCGCTGACGCTCTCGAACCCGGCGAGGTTTTGGAAAACGCGGTAGGCATTGCCGCCGTCCATCTGGCCACGGTAGTCGGCAGAGAGGACGCGGTCGTCGAGGTGCAGGGCGCTGGCCACGGCGGTGTTCACGACGCCGACGCGGCCGATGGGCGACGCCTTTTTCGTGTTCATCGCGGAGCGGATGGCCTCGATGGCGTCGTAATCGCTGTTGCCGGTCGTGTAGGTGCTGGACTGGCTGACCTGACGGGCGGAGAACTTCCCTGCGATGTGGGTGACCATGTTTTTCGCGAGTGCGAATCCCATGTTGGCCACGACTTTATCGTAGGCGCGCTTGTCGTCGGCGATCTGGTTGAGATGCGACGCGCTGAGCGAGACCTTGGGGTGCTGATCGACGGTGACATCGACGTCGGTGAGCAGGGTGCGGATGTCGGTGGCCCCGTTCTGGTAGCCACCGGCAGCGGCGTCGTAGCTGGTGACCTCGGGCACAGAGGCGATGTGGCCGGTGTAGGTCTTGTTGAGCTTCAGCGAATTACCGCGGAAGTCGGTGGACATGCGATTGAGACCGGGGACGCGCACTTTGAAAGCGTCCATGGTGTCTTGCAGGATTTCGTCAACAGTGAGGGTAGGCATGGCGTGGCGGGGGAGGGGGAGGAATTAGGGTAGTGTGGGGATGGGGGCGGATCAGTTGAGGGATGCTGCGGGGGTGCGGAGTGCCCTGGCCTTTTTGGCGAGGCGGCTGCGTTCCCGGGGATCGGTCTCGGTGGAAAGTTTTTCACGGACGCTCTCGAGGGTCTCGATCTCGTCTTCGGAAGTCTCGGGGAGGTCGTCGGCGGCGACGTGGCTGCTGGCGGCAATGCGGGCGGCTGCCTGGGAGACGGTGGAGCGCTCGCTCTCGAGCTCGGCGACGCGGATGGCGAAGGCCTCGCCAGCCTGGGCGCGGGTCTCGAGGGCGGCGGATGCGGCGGCGAGGGTGTCGCGCTCGGCGGTCATGGCGACGAGGTCGTCGCGCACGGTGGCGAGGTCGGCGAGTAGGGCGCTGCGGCCCTGGACGGCGGACATGGCACGGTCAAAGATGCCGGGCTTTTTCGCGGCGGCGGTTTCGGTCGTGGCGGGATCGGGCGCGTCGGCGGTGTCGGTCGGCTCGGTGGGGTCAGTGTCGGCCTCGGTGGCCTCGTCGGTCTCGGAACCGGTGGCCAGATTTTGCAGAAAGGCGAGCTCGGAAAGCTCGGCGGCGGTGAGGTCGGTGCGCGCGGTGAGGTGGTCGAGGCGGGCTTGCTGTTCAGCGGTGAGTTTCATACGGGATGCGAAATTTTTTTGAAATGGGAGCGTTAAGCCTCTTCGGGGTGTCAAAGGGGGGAAGTGAGTCTATGAACTCACTCAGCGGTCAATCTCGATGGCAAGGAGGTCGTAGAGGTCGTCGACGTGGCCGTCGAGGAGGCGGGCGTCGATGGCGGCGTCGCCGTCGAAGACCTGGCCCTGCATCGTGGCGTCACTGATGCCGGGGCGGCGGGCGCGCACGAAGCTCTTGAACTCGGCGCTGACTTTGTCGACGCCTGCCTGGATGTGGGCGGATTCGTCAGCGGTGAGGCTTTTACCAAAGAGACCCATTCCCTTGAGCGATCCGTCGCGGAAGAGCTGAAGGGTGACGCCAAGTTTCCCGAGCAATCCGCTGAACTCGTAGAGGGCGCTGAAGACGCCGATGCTGCCGGGCATGCTGCTGGTGGCTCCATAGATCTCGTCGGCACTGGCGGCGGTCCAGTAGGCGGCGCTGGCGGCCATGGCCCCGGGGCCGACGTGCGCGACGGTGCGGGTGCCGGCCTCGGAGACGGCTCGGATGGTCTGCCCCAGCTCGCGGATGTGGGTGGCGTGGCCGCCGGGGGAGTCGATGTCGAGGATGATGGTGCGGATGCCAGGGTCGGCCCCGAGCTGGCGAACGGTGGCGGCGATGCCTCGGGGATCGGCGGCCCCGGCGTAGTAGGGGGACATGACTCCCTCGAGGGTGAGGACGGCGATGCCATGGTCGCCGCTGATGAGCATGTCGCCGGAGTCCATTGCACTGCGGCGGGCCTCGGCCCGGGTGCGGGCTTTTTCGCGGGCGGCGTCAGGGGTTTCGCGGGCGGCTGCGGGCGCACTGCCGATCCCAGCCATGGCGAGCAACTCGGGGATGCCATGCTCGGTGAGGGCGCGCTCGACCCATTCGTTGAGAGCGCTCGGGAGGATGGCCATGATGGCCATTTCATGGTTGGCGAGGAGGGAGGACAAGAGGGGCTTCATGGATGGGGGGATCTGAGAGGGTGTCGTGGATCACTCAACAGGGTCTGCTGCGGGATCGGGCGCGGGGGAGCTGCTGCCGGGATCGGGCGCGCCGCTGTCGGGGACGCTGGCACCGGCGGGCGGGGCGAGTAGATTTTTGATCATGGCGTCGATCTGCCATTGCGGCATCTTGCGCTCGGTGGCCATGCGCTCGATCTCGACGATCTCGTCGAGCCACTGGCTGATCTCGCTGCTCCAATCGGCCTGGTATTCGCCGAAATGCTCGTCGAGGGTGCGCAGCATGGCGCGGCGTTCATCGAGGGCGAGCTTGCCCTCGCGGCCGCGGTCGATCGTCTTTTTCGCAGGGTGGATCCAGTTGCAGGTCCACCAGCCGATGTAGCCTTCCTGCCCGGGGGGGATCTCGGGCTCGCGCAGGCGGCCGCTGGCGATCTCGCCGCCGATGAAATGATACCACCACCACTGACAGAATGGGATGAGGGTCTCCATGCGGCGGGTCTCGAGGGTCTCCTGCGCATCGGCGGCGAGCCAGCGCTGGGTGTTGCCGTTGAGGCTGCCAATGTCCCAGAGTAGCTCGGGGGCGATATCGAACCCGAGGCTGGCGCGGCGGATCCGCCAGTTGAGAAATGCCATCTCGTTCTCGTGGGGCTGGGCGCTCTCGAGGACTTTGGGCTCGTAGGCGTCCATCTGGGGGATGTTGCCGCCGCGAAAGACTTCCTCGTAGCTGAGCAGCTCTTCGTCGTCGCCGGCGACATCGTCGTCGCCGTGCTCGACCTCGCGGCGGTATTGTTTCAGCCCGCTCTGGAGGCCGGCGGCACCTTTGAGCTGGGGCCCGGGGGTCTCGCCGGCGCGGGGGGCCATGTAGAAGCCGATGAGGTTGCGGGTCTTCACGCCGAGGGTGATGTCGTTCTCGATCTCACGGATATCGAGCATGCTGTTTACAATGGCGTGGAAGGCGGACATGCCGCGATTTTGCCCGGCGCGCTCGTAGCGTACGCTGAGGTGGGACTGCCGACCGGCCTGGTAGACTTTGCTCTTTTTCGGATCGCGGGGATGGGCGACGCTGTAGGAGATGTGGCGGCCTTGGGCGTCGGTGCGCACGCCGTCGAAGAAGGTCGGCTCGGTGGCGCGGCTGTCGGTGTGGCTGGCGATCTGGTGGGCCTCGACGCAGAGCACCTGGGTGCTGCCATCGCGGCCGGTCGTGGCGAGGCTGAGGGCGTCGCAATCGCGCAGGACGAGGCGCGAGAGCATGAGCTGATACGTGAAAAAGTTGAACTTCCCGCTGCGGTCGAATCGCTGGGGGGACATCGCGGCATCCATCGCGACGCGCTTGGCGAGGGTGTTCCACTCGCGGTCAGGGGTGGCGGGCTGGAACATCATCCAGCCGAGCATGCGGGAGAAGCCGTCGGCGAAGCGTTTGCAGAGCGGGTCGTTGTTATAGAGCCACCGCGATTTTTTTAGGACTTCGGTGCGGTTGGTGACGTTGATTTCCTTCGACGTGTCGAGGGTCGGGAAGACGATGTGGCCGCGACTGGTCGAGGTGCGGTCGCCGCCGGTGAAGCCGCCTCCGGCTCCGAACCCGCCACCGAAGCTGCTGAGGGGCTGGACGTGACCGCCGGGGCCGATGATGCGGGGCTCGGTCGGCGGGCGACTGCTGTGGGGGGCCGCATGGACCGCCGCCAGCCGGGAGAGGGCGGCATGGCGGCGGTCGGTGGTGCGGCGAGGCGGCTGGGGAGAGTGGGACATGGGTGGGAAATGGGGGACGGCGCTCACTCAATGCGGCGGGTCGAGAAGTCGATGAAGTGCCCCGTGGCAGAGCTGGGGGTGTAGGTGCCGGCAAGGATGCCGATGGCGGCCTCGATGATGGCGATGGACCGGTCGCGGTCGGGCTGGCTGCGGATCTGGAAAGTGAAACCCACCTCGCTGAGCTGCTGGCTGCGGATGTGGTCGCTGGCGAGCGTCTCGTCGAGGAGGATGTCGAGCGCAGCCTCAAGCTCGAGGGCGGTCTTGCGCCGCGCCAGGGCGCGGGCGATGATGTCAGCATTGGCCATGCTGCGGGCGGGGCGTCAAATCAGGG
>Ga0209702_10007334_pt1 | contig 13541 bp, 9 predicted proteins | sample FRY01_FD_187210 | JGI IMG/M metagenome (GOLD analysis project Ga0209702, IMG submission 187210) | Freshwater microbial communities from Lake Fryxell liftoff mats and glacier meltwater in Antarctica - FRY-01 (SPAdes) (version 2) | ecosystem: Environmental > Aquatic > Freshwater > Ice > Glacier... | reverse complement strand
GCGAGGCCTGGAACAAGCTCATCGATCAGCCATGGCACATCATGACCATAGGACGCCGCAAATGGGCCCGTGGGTCATGATCAATGCAGGTTGGTATAACCCCTTAACTCCAACCCCATTCCCTCGCTTCACCCACCCTCGCTGGCCAGCGGGGACACGCAATAGCATGTCTCCGGTCCGCTCTGAACCGGCCCGTTCAATCGTCGATCACGAAAAAGGGCGGCGCGACCTTGCGTCGCGCCGCCCCTGTCCGGGTAGAATGACTGGCGCTCGAATCAGGCGGCCTCGGCCTGTTCCTTTTCCTCGGGATCGCGCAGGACGTAGCCGCGGCCCCAGACGGTTTCGATGTAGTTCTCACCCTCGCAGGCCATCGCCAGCTTCTTGCGAAGCTTGCAGATGAACACGTCGATGATTTTCAGTTCAGGCTCGTCCATCCCGCCATAGAGGTGGTTGAGGAACATTTCCTTGGTCAGGGTGGTGCCCTTGCGCAGCGAAAGCAGCTCGAGCATCGCATATTCCTTGCCGGTCAGGTGGACCCGCGCCTGATCGACCTCGACCGTCTTGGCATCGAGGTTCACCGCCAGCTTGCCGGTGCGGATAACCGATTGCGAATGGCCCTTCGAGCGGCGCACGACCGCGTGGATCCGCGCGACCAGTTCCTCGCGGTGAAACGGCTTGGTGACATAGTCGTCGGCCCCGAAGCCGAAGCTGCGGACCTTGGAATCCATCTCCGAAATGCCCGAGAGGATCAGCACCGGGGTCTGCACCTTGGCGACGCGCAGCTTCTTGAGCACGTCATACCCGTGCATGTCGGGCAGGTTGAGGTCGAGCAGAATGATGTCGTAATCATACAGCTTGCCCAGATCGAGGCCCTCTTCGCCCAGGTCCGTCCCATAGACGTTGAAGCCTTCGGTGGTGAGCATCAGCTCGATCGCCTTGGCGGTGGTCGGCTCGTCCTCGATCAACAGCACCCGCATTGCACAAACCCCCTGTTGGACCCAATTTCGTATCTGGCCCCGCGACCGCCAGCTTAACCGGTTGGCAAGCGATCTTGCCGGGCATTAACCACACGAGTTCTGAAGAGAAAAGGTTAATAACTCGTAAACCGGCAGGAAAGCACGAGTCGCGGCGGGAATGTCACAGGCCCAAGGCGAAGTGTCCGCGGTCCACCAGATTGCTGGACCCGGCGCAGACCTACACCCCCGGCACCCCCAGGCTCGCCCCGGCCTCGCGCAATTTCCGCGCCGACTCGCCGTCGTTCTTGAAGGCGGCCAGCCCGCCTTGCAGCGCCGCCGAAGCCTTGGCCGTCTCGCCCAGCTGCATCCGGCTGCGCATCAGCATGATCCAGCCCTGGGCGTTATTGGGGTTGGCCTTGAGCTTGGCCTCCAGCCCGTCGACCATGCCCTGGACCATCGCGTCCTGCGCGCCCTTGGGCAGGGCGGTGGCGGCCTGCATCTGCTCGCGGGTCGGGCCGGGGATGCCAGCTGCGGCAACGTCCGCGCCATCGGTGGCAAAGCCTTTGGCGGGGGGCGCGGGGCTGGTGGCGGCGAGGCGTTTTTCGACCTCGATCCCACGTTCCTTGCCGACGTTGCGGATCACGTCGCGCACGTCGTTCGCATAGGGAGCGTCGGCCGGGGTATCGGCGAGCAGCGCGAACCAGCCGTCGAGGGCTTGTGTGTGCTTGCCGTCGAGGTCCAGCGCCACCGCGCGGAAATAGCGCGCGCGGGCGTCCTTTGGGTCGAGCGTCAGCGCGGTATCGAACGCCGCCTTGGCGTCGGGCGGCATTCCGCCGCCGTCCTTGCTGGCCATCACCAGCGCCTCGCCCAGCATAGAGAAGTATTCCGGGTTCTTCGGATCGAGCGCGGTCGCGCGCTTCATCGCGGTGGCGGCCTCGGCGAACCGCTCGGTCTGGAAATAGGACCAGCCGAGCATCCGCCAGCCCTCGGCATCCTGCGGATTGGCCTTGAGCCGGGCCTCAAGCTTGACGATCACTTCATCGACCGTGGGTTGCGGCGCGTCGGCGGCGAGCTGCCCGGCGGCGGGCGCATCGCCCTGTTGGGAACGGTACACCGCAACCCCGCCAGCGCCCAGCGCGAGCAGCAGCGCCACGCCCAACGCGATCCGCCCAGCCTTCAACGGGGCGGCAGGCGGCGGCGCGGGCGACGCCAGGGCGGGCTCAGGCGGGGTGTCCTGTGGGGGTGGCGAAGCGTCGGTCATGGGCAGTTCTCCGGGCGCTGGAAAGGTTATAGCGTCTATCGCGACACAGGCATTGCCAGGCAAGCCATGCAAGCGCGCGACACAAAAGCAAAATTGCGGGTGGAAATCGCTGATTGTTGCGCTAATGTCGAGTCAATCGGGGGTCGCAACAAGCATTGGCTGGCGGAGGCGCATCGCGCGTCGCCGCATTGTCGCGACGGGGGAAGCACGCCGGTGAGCGAAATTTTCAAGGTGGCGATCGTCGGATCGGGTCCGGCCGGGATGAGTGCGGCAAGCCATGCCGCGCAGCTCGGGCTGAACCACGTCCTCCTCGAAAAGACCGATCACCTTTCCGACACGATCTACAAATACCAGAAGGGCAAGCACGTGATGGCCACGCCATCGCAGCTGATCCTGCGCTCCGACCAGGAGTTCGATGCCGGCAAGCGCGAGGATATCCTCGGCAAGTGGAACGACCGCACCGCCGAGCTGAAAGTGAACGTCAAGTTCAACGCCGAGGTCAAGTCGATCCGGGGCACCGGCGCCCCGATTCCCGGCTCTATCCAGAAGATGGTCGCGCGTGCGCGCGACGGCACCACCACCACCACCGAACTGCAGCGCCACGCCCCCCCGTACGAGATCGTCCTGACCAACGGTGAAACGCTGATGGCCGAGAACGTGGTGCTGGCGATCGGCACCCAGGGCAACCCCAACCTGATGCGCTGCCCCGGCGGCAACCTGCCGCATGTCACGTATCAGCTCGACGATCCGTTTGTCGTGGTCGATCAGCACATAACGGTGATCGGCACCGGCGATGCCGGGATCGAAAATGCGCGCGGGCTGGTCGAGGACGAGGTCCAGGGCAACGTCGTGAGCGTGCTCAACCGCGCGCTGAAATCGACCAACGTGCGCGAAAGTTTCGCCGCCGCCAAGGAACCCAACGCGAAGGCGCTGGTCGACGATGACGCGGCCGGTCGCCTGACCATCTGGTACGAGACCGAGACCAAGGAGGTCGAGCCCGGCTGGATCACCCTGACCACCCGCGACGGCGAGGAGCGCATCCGCTGCGACCGGATCATCGCGCGAATCGGTTCGGCCCCGCCACGCGGGTTCGTAGAGGGTTGCGGGATCGAGTTCGCCAGCCAGGACCGGCTGGCCTTCCCGACATTGTCGCCGGTGTTCGAAGCGACCGCGCCCGGGATTTTCGTGATCGGTGCGCTGGCCGGCTATCCGCTGATCAAGCACTGCATGAACCAGGGCTATGATGCGATCGAGTTCATCAACGGCAACACCTCGCTCAAGCCTGCCGACCAGCCGCTGCTCGACGCCAAGTTCTCGTCGATGCCGGGCGGGCGTTCGGTCGAAGGCTGGCTGGAATTTCTCCAGGCCAACGTCAGCATCCTGGGCGGGATGACCACGCTGCAGCTGCGTGAGTTCATGCTCGATTCGGATATGCGGGCCTACAAAAAGGGCCAGGTCATCTTCGAGCGCAACGATCCCGGATCGTCGCTGTTTGCGATCGCCGACGGCGCGGTCAACGTGCGGATCGATCCGACCGACCAGAACAAGGTGGTCCCGATCCACAAGGGCTCGATCTTCGGCGAAGTCGGGCTGATCTCGGGCCGTCGCCGCGGTGCGACAATTGTGGCCGCCGAAGACACGGTCTGCGTCGAAATCAGCCGCAATGCCGCGCTCAAGCTGCAGAGCCAGGTGCCAACCGCCAAAAAGGCGATCGAGCGCATCTCGACCGAGCGCCAGCTGCTCCAGATGTTTGGCGCGGGGCTGACCCCGGGCGATATTGCCGAAGTGGTCGACGACGCCAAGATCATGCAGATAAAGGCCGGCGACACGATCCTGCGCGAGGGCGATGACGGCAAGGAAATCTTCGTCATCCGGGTTGGCTCGATGATCGTCGAGAAGCAGGTTGGCGGCAAGCCGGTGTTCCTGTCCTATCTCCCCGCCGGTTCCTACGTCGGCGAAATGGCGCTGATCGCGGGTGGACAGCGCACCGCATCGGTCCGCGCGGCGGTCAAGTCCGAGGTTATCAAGATCGACGGCGAGAAGTTCGAGCAGATCCTGAAGTCCAAGCCCGCGCTGCTCGAACGCGCGCGCAAGGAGATGGACCTGCGCCGCCAGACCAACGCGGTGATCGAATCTAAGAAGGATTCGATCTCGAGCGTGGTCGACCTGTGGTCCGAACAGGCCGCGTTCCTCGTCGCGCAGGGACTGGGCGAAGCGACCGACGTGTTGCTGATCGACGAGACGCTGTGCGTGGGTTGCGACAACTGCGAAAAGGCCTGCGCCGACAGCCACGATGGCCTGTCTCGGCTCGACCGCGAGGCCGGCAAGACCTTCGCCAACCTCCATGTCCCCACATCATGCCGCCACTGCGAAACCCCGCACTGCATGGCCGACTGCCCGCCCAACGCGATCCATCGCGGCCCCGACGGCGAGGTGTTCATCAACGACACCTGCATCGGCTGCGGCAACTGCCAGCGCAACTGCCCCTACGGCGTGATCCGGATGGACAAGGTGCCGCCCAAGAAGCCGAGCCTGCTCAACTGGCTGTTCTTCGGGAGTGGCCCCGGGCCGGGCGAGCCGCCCTACAAGTGGTCGAAGAAGAACACCAAGTACACCGGCGTTCCCGAGATCGACGAGGCGCTCGACCGCAAGAAGGCGGTCAAATGCGACATGTGCGCGGGCATCGACGGCGGCCCGGCCTGCGTCCGCGCCTGCCCGACCGGCGCCGCAATCCGCATTGCCCCCGAGGAGTTCCTGACCGTCGCCCGCCTCGAGTCGGAGAGCGCCTGATGGCCACGCTGCCCCACAATCCCGACCAGGGGGATTTCGAAACCGCCGCGACGAGCAAGAACTCGACCTCGACCAGCAGCCCCAAGAAGGCTTCACGGGTCCGGCGCGACAAGGTTTCAAGCCACGAAAGCTTCCTGACCTATGGCAGCGGGCGCTGGGCCAAGATCGCGATCGGGATCTTCGTGGTCAGCCTGGCTACTTACCTGTTCATCGACGTCGAGCCGCGCCACAACGGCGGCTCGTGGTATGGCTACACGCTCGGCACGATCGGGCTGCTGTTGATCTTGTGGCTGACCCTGCTGGGGGTGCGAAAGCGCGCGATCACGCCGGGGCGCTGGTCGCTGAAAGCCTGGACCAGCGCGCATGTCTATCTCGGGCTCAGCCTGATCGCGATCGGCACGCTGCACGCCGGGTTCCAGCTCGGCTGGAACGTCCACACGCTCGCCTGGGCGCTGATGATGCTGGTCATCGTCTCGGGCCTGTTCGGGATCTGGGTCTATGCCCGCCTGCCCACCGCGATGTCGGCCAACCGCTTCGACGCCGAGGGGGCAATCACCGAAAAACAGATGATCGAGGGGCTCAAGCAGCTCGACCGCCAGATCCACGACGCCGCGCAGCCGCTCGATCCCGAAGCGGCAGCGGTCATCGACAAGAGCCTGGAAGAAAACGTCTTTGCCGGGTCGGCCTATGCGCGGGTCATGAACCGCTATCCCAATTGCCGGACCCGCGCAGCGATCGCCGATATCCGCAAGCTGAGGAATTTCCGGCCGAGACTTGAAGACGATCCGTTCGCAAAGGTCGATACGCTGCTCAGCCGCAAGGAAGCCCTGCTGGCCAAGCTGCGTCGTCACCTCCAGCTCAAGAGCTGGCTCCAGTCGTGGCTGTTCATCCACGTTCCCGCAACCTTCGCCTTGATCGCTGCGCTCTCCGCGCATGTGATCAGCGTCTTCTTTTACTGGTGAGCGCATGAGCTTTCTTGTCCGCCAGATCGCGCTGAAGGCCAGCGGAGGCGAGATCGTCCGCGCCAAGCGGGTCGACGGCGATGAAATGAAAATCGGCCGCGATGGCAACTGCGGGATCCATCTGCCCGATCTCGGGGTCGATCCCGAAGCCGCGCTGGTCACCCAGCTCGACGAGACCCATATCGAGATCGAATCGCTGACCAACCTGCCGTTCGAGTGCGACGGGCTGAAGGTAACCCGCAAGGAGCTCGACGTCACCAATGGCTCCGAACTGGTGTTCGGCAGCCACCGGATCAAGCTGGGCCAGGACCCGCGCAGCCGCTTCCCCACCTTCACCGTGCGCCGCGAAACGCCGATGGCGCATTCGAGCGCCGACAACGACCTGACCGACGTCTACACGCTCAAGGGCAAGGTCCCAGGCAAGCGCATGTCGGCCTGGGCCTTCGCAGCGATGGTGGCGATCGCGTTCCTGGCGTGGCCGATCTACAGCTACGCCACTTACAACGACCTCGCACTGAAGAAGGACGGCGTCCGTCCGGCCGGGTTCCACGCCGATAAGATGTGGGAATCGGGCAAGCTGAGCGTGGCGCACAAGGGGCTCGAGAACGATTGTCAGTCGTGCCACGTCGAGCCGTTCGTCGCGGTGCGCGACAATGCTTGCCTGACTTGCCACAAACAGGACGCGCACGATCACATCAAGGTCGCCAATGCCACCGACCGGCTGGTCCAGGCGCGCGGCGAGCCGACCGGCTTCGCCGGTTTCCAGCGCGCGGTCGGGTCCACGTTCAACAAGCCCGCCGGGCGCTGCGTCGAGTGCCATACCGAGCACGAGGGTGAAGGCGCGATGGCTGCGACCGACCAGAAATTCTGCACCGAATGCCACGACGGCATGAAAGCGCGGCTGCCCGACACCAAGCTTCCCGATGCCGCCGATTTCGGCACTTCGCATCCGCAGTTCATGCCCGCCGTGATCACGAACGCCGCGCCCGAAAAGCCGGTGGTCAAGCGGATCGCCTGGACCCCCAATGCAAAGGAGTTCGGCGGGCTGAAGTTCACGCACGCACAGCATCTGTCGACCACCAACGGGGTCGCGCAGATGGTCCGCCGCCGGCCGAGCGAATTCCCCGAACAGAGCGGGCTCGATTGCGAGAATTGCCATCAGGCCGATCCCAGCGGCACCTGGTTCAAGCCGGTGGTCATGGAGGAATCCTGCCAGACCTGCCATTCGCTGACTTTCGACCAGGTCGGCGGCACCTTCCGCACGCTGCGCCACGGCGAGCCCGAGATGGTGGTGGCCGATCTGCGCTCGTTCTTTGCGGGCGGTGCGCCGGTGCGTCCCGCCAATCTGGGCGGGATGGCGCGGCGACAGCCGGGCGACAGCTCTGCGGCGGGCGTTGCAAAGGATTACGCCCGCGCGGTGCGGTTCTATCCGACCCAGGCGAACCAGGCGATCACGATGCTGTTCAACAAGGGCGGCGCCTGCTTCGATTGCCACACGATCATTCCAGGTGGCGCCGCGACCGGCGGCTATAACATCCAGAATGTCGCGCAAACCCAGCGCTACCTGCAAAAGGGCTGGTTCACGCACGACCGCCACACCAAGTTTGAATGCGTTGACTGCCACCTGAAGGCAGAGACCAGCAACGACGCTACTGACTTGCTGATCCCCGGGCTGGGCGGTAAAGGCGGCTGCCGCGATTGCCATGTCGGGCAGGGCGGGGCGAGCCTGGCTTCGGTCAAGCAGCCGGTCGAATCGGGTTGCGCAATGTGTCATGACTATCATGCCGACGACGGCGCCCCCTGGATGTCGCGTCAGCCGGCATCGCGGCGGGCCTCGGTCGATCGCAAGCGCAACGCGGGTTCGGCCGGAACAACGTCGCGGTAGCGGCTATGCTGATTGCCCAGCTGACGGACATCCATCTCGGGTTCGAGCCGGATAGTCCGGGAGAGTTTAACCGTGTGCGGCTCGATGCCGTACTGGCGGAACTCTCCGAAATGGAACCGCGCCCCGACCTGCTGCTGGCAACCGGCGATCTGGTCGATCGCGGCGATGTCGACAGCTATCGCCGCCTGCGTGAGGCTTTTGCGCCGCTGCCGTTCCCGGTCCATTGGCTGGTCGGCAATCACGACGTCCGCGCCCATTTCGCCGAGGTGTTTCCCGAAACCCCGGCGGAGGACGGGTTCATCCACTATGTCATCGAGACGCCGACGCTGCGGCTGGTGGTGCTCGATACCCTGGAAGAAGGCCGCCATGGCGGTGCCTTCTGCGCAGCGCGCGCCGCCTGGTTGACTGCGCGGCTCGATGAGGCACCCGGCCGGCCCACCCTGATCGTCCAGCACCATCCGCCGATCGAGGTCGGGATCGCGTGGATGAACACCAATCCCACCGAACCGTGGGTCGCCCGGCTGGCGGCTTGCGTCGAAGGCCGTGCCAACGTCATCGGCCTGGTGTGCGGCCACATCCACCGCGCGATCACGACCCGGTGGCATGGGCTGACGGTGGCCACCTGCCCCTCGACCGCGCCGCAAGTCGCGCTCGACCTGCGCCCGATCGACCCCGACTGCGCCGACGACCGCGCGCTGATCGTCGCTGATCCGCCCGCCTTTGCGCTGCACTGGTGGAACGGCCGCGAACTCATCACGCACTATCAGACCGCCGAACCGCACGAAGTGCTGGCGCGGTTCGACGAAAAGCTGAAGCCGATGATTCGGCACATGATGGCGGAACGCCCGGTTTAGGGTGCGGCCCGGTACCCCTCCAACAAAAGTTATAAGGTGGGTTGGTCTCAGGCAGGCAACGGCTCCCCTCCGGCCCCGTCCTCGCCGCGCCCCTCCCCCGCCAGCCGTTGATCCTCTGCTGCATGGAACCGGCGCATGATCGGCCTGGCGACCAGCGCAATCAGCACTGCGGCGCTCGCGGGCAGCAGCGCCAGCAAGCTGAAGTACAGCGCCGGGCCGAGCGGCTCGTAGAACCGGCCAAGCCAGCCGAGCAGAAAGAACCCCAGCGCCCCGGCCAGGTTGCTGACCGCCATCATCATCCCCGTCACCTTGGGCGGGGCATAGCGCGAGATCAGGGCACGCAGCGGCGGGTCAAACCACGCATAGCAGCTCGCCAGCAGCACATAGAAGCCGATCCAGGCGAGCAGCGGCACCGTCTCGAACCCGGCCAGAAACCCGACATAGACGAACGAGACGGCGGCGATGGTGCAGCCGATTGCCAGCTTGAACAGGTTGTTCGGCTCGCGGCCCTTCGCGGCCCAGCGCTTCCACAGCATCGCGGCGAGATAGACCCCGCCGATCGTCGCCAGCCCGTCGATCGTGCCCATCCAGGTCACCGGCATGGTGAACCCGCCGAGCGAGCGGTCGACCGCCGTATCAGCCCAGACGAACATCAGCCCATAAGCCTGCTGGAACGCCGCATTGCCCAGGATGCGCGGGATCAGGATGATCAGCAGCAGGCCGATGATCTTCCAGTCGGCGCGCGACAGCGGTGATTGGCGAACCCGCCCGGAGAGCTGGGCGGATAGCTCGAGCGGCCCCACAGGTACGTGGCAAGCCCGAACAGCATGCCGATCCCCGCCGCGCCGAAGCCCCAGTGCCAGCCGATTTCCTCGCCCAGCGTTCCCGCCACCAGCGGTGCCACCAGCGCTCCAACGTTGAGCGCGATCAGGTAGATGCCGAACCCGCGCACCCGGCGCTCGTCCTGCGGCGCATAAAGCGAGCCGATCTGCGCCTGGAGGTTGCCGATCAGGCAGCCTGCCCCCAATACCAGCAGCAGCAGCGCAAGCAGAAATGCGCGTTCGGACGCCATCGTAAGATGACCCGCCGCCATCAGCACTGTGCCCAGCGTGATCGTCCGCGTCCGACCCAGCACCCGGTCGCCCAGCCACGCGCCGATCATCGGGGTCGCCAGGGTCAGCCCCGAATAAAGCCCGAAAGTTTGTGCGGCGAGCGCCAGATCGGTCATCGGCCCGAAGGTGGCTTCCAGCGCGCTGCGATATCCGGCCAGACCCCAGACCTTCTCCGCATTGCCCGGAGTGAGCAGATGCTTGGTCATGTACAGCATCAGCAGCGCCTGCATTCCGTAGAACGAAAAGCGCTCCCAGAACTCGGTCCCGGCAAGGAAGCCGAGCGCTTTGGGGTGTCCGAAAAAGGCGGTGTCGGTGCGGGTGTGGTGCGTGGATTCCATCGCGGCGACGCTAGGGAGAGATGCCGCGAAGGGAAGCGCTAAGGTCTCTTACCGCGAACCCCGCCCTGCCGAACGCAGGGTCGCCAGCTGGGTACGGTCGCGGTTGTAGGTGTCTTCGCGGAACACGATTGCCCCGTTCTCGGGCGCGGCGGTGAGGTAAGTGATGTAGACTGGCACCGTCTGCTCGAGCGGCACCACTTGTTCGACCGCGCCTTTCTTCGGCAGCAAGGTCTTGCCAAACAGCCAGCGACCAAGGCGACCTGCATCTTCCAGTCTCACGCAACCCGAACTGGCCTGGCGCGCGTCCTCCTTGAGCAACGCCTTGTCGGGCGTGTCGTGCAGATAGATGCCAAGGTTGTTAGGGAAGGTGAATTTGACCTTGCCCATGAAATTGCTCCGGCCCGGTAACTGGCGCACGCGTTGTTCCTGCGTGCCTGCGGCGACAGCCGCCCAATCGACCTTCGCCGGATTGAGCACCTTGGCCTCGTCGGTCCAGTCGCTGAGAACCTGATAGCCTCCGGTCTTGAGATAGCCGAGACCCTTGGTCTTCACGTTGTATGCGATCCGGTCGCGGACCAGATCGGGCGGCACGTTCCAGTAAGGGTTGAGGATTGCGCTCGACAGTTCCCCGGCGATCATCGGGGTCGCCTGGCTCGGCTTGCCGACGACCACCCGCATCGTATCGACCACCCGCCCGTTTTCGTACATCGAGAGCGAGGCTCCCGCCGCGTCGATCAGGACATAGCGAGGGGCGGGATTCGCGGGCAGCGCGCGGGCGCGTTCGAGATTCAGCTGGACCAACTGGGTTGCCACCGGATCGAGCGCACGCGCAGCGAGCGCAGCGCGGAGCTGGGCGTAGATCGGGTGCATCCAGCGCAGTTCGCCGATGTAATCGTCGAGCACCGGTGCCGCCGCAGCGGCGTTCAGGGCCGACCCAATGGTCGGCACTACCGGCGCGAGCAGGCTGTTCTGATAGCTCATCCCCGAATCGCGCGCGATCCGGGTGCCTTGGACATAAGCCGCCAGGGTCCGCGACAGCGCCAGCTCGGCGCGCGCGAGATCCCTCGCCGAACCGCTGCGCGTGCGGCGCAGCGCGGACAGGAGATCGTCGGCCCTCAGCGCCTTGCGGCTCAGCCCGTCGAACCGGGCCGTGTCGGCAAGCCGCAGGATCGTGTCCGCGGCTTCGCTTGGAACGCCGTCCTCGATCCACAACGGACGATATTGGCGCGCAGCGTAAAAGGCCCGCAGCTCGCTCTCGCGTTTTCCACCATCGGCCAATTCGGCTTCAAGTTTCGGTTCAAGCCCGCTTCCGGGGGCGGATTGCGCTTGCGCGAGCGGCGACGACAGCACGAATGCTACCGCCGCCAGCCCGATCTTTGCCGACAGATGCTTGACCATCAGCGCTTGGATCATCCACGCTCACCCGCGTAAGTGGTCGAGCCCGAAACCGGCTGTACCACCGGTCCGCCATCGTAATACTGGCCTTCGCGCATGTAGCCATCGACGCAGCCGTCGTTATTGCGATCGGCCCAGACCGCGCCGCCGATGCCGCCGACCGCCGCACCGATCAGCGCGCCTTCGAGCGGATTGATCCCGCCGATCAGTGCTCCGGCTCCGGCTCCGGCAATCGCGCCGATGCCCGCACCGGTCGCGGCGCCGCCCAGCGTCGTGGGGCAGCGGCGCGCGTCGGCAGCAGCGTACTGGGGCTGGCCCTGGTAATACTGGCCGTCGCGGACATAGCCGTCGGCATAGCCGTCATTGTCGCGATCCGACCATACGGCACCGGCCACGCCGCCGACTGCGGCACCGATCAGCGCGCCTTCGATGGGCGAAAGTCCGCCAATCACCGCGCCGGCGCCAGCGCCTGCAAGGCCACCGATTGCAGCGCCAGTACCGGCATCGGCCAGCGTGTCGTCATTCATGGTGGTGCAGGCCCCGAGTGAAAGCGAAGCGGCTCCGAAAAGCAGGAGGCCAAGTGATTTGAGGGGGGACTTGTTCATGCGAAATTCCTTTTGCGAACCAAACCAGATGCGGTGGTCCCGCGCCGTTCGTGGGTGGCGGTCCATCGCAAGAGGTAACGCCAGCGCTGCCGATTCCGTTCCGGAGCCCCGCCCCGGCAGGTTCCCTCGTTGATCGTGGAAATCACGCGGTTGGTCGAAACATATCGACGTTTGGTCAACTAAGATACTGATTCTGCTGGGCTGATTTGGTTAACGCACCCCGGCCAGCGCCTTTGCCCGACGCCGCTGGACCGAACTGCCCAGCCCGATCGCTTCGCGATATTTGGCAACCGTGCGCCGGGCGAGATCGAAGCCCTTTTCGCGCAGCAGATTAACCAGCGTATCGTCCGAGAGGATTGCGCCTGCTTCTTCGGCGTCGATCAGCGCACGGATCTGGGCCTTGACCGTCTCGGCCGAAACCGCCCCGCCGCCATCGGACCCCTCGCCGGAGGCGCCGATCCGGGCCACCCCCGAGGTGAAAAAGTACTTCAGCTCAAAGGTGCCGCGCTCGCACAGCAGGTACTTGTTCGATGTCACCCGGCTGACGGTCGATTCGTGCATTGCGATGGCTTCGGCAACGGTCCGCAGGGTCAGCGGCTTGAGCGCCGACACCCCGCGCCGGAAAAACCCCTCCTGATGGCGGACGATTTCGGCGGCGACTTTCAGGATCGTACGCTGACGCTGATCGAGCGCCTTCATCAGCCAGTTCGCATCGGCCAGCTTGTCGCCCAGCCAGCCGCGCGCGGCCTTGTCGCCGCAACTGGTGCGAAGTTCGGTGTAATAGCTGCGGTTGACCACCAGCCGCGGCAGCGTGGCCGGATTGAGCGCGATGTCCCAGCCGGATTCTTCACTATTGGGCCTATCCTTGCCGGGCGGGACGGCGCGGATCAGGATGTCGGGCGTGACCGCCTGGCCGATGCCGCCGCCAAAGCGCAGTCCGGGCTTGGGATCGTATCCGCGCAACTCGCCCAGCATATCGGCGAAGTCCTCGTCGTCGACCCCGCACATTCGCTTGAGCTGCGCGAAAGCGCCCTTGGCGACAAGATCGAGATTGTCGATCAGCCGGACCATGCACGGATCGTAACGGTCGGCCTCGATCGCCTGCAACGCGAGGCATTCGGCCAGGCTGCGCGCACCGACTCCGGTCGGATCGAGCGTCTGGACCAGCTTGAGCGCCTCTTCGAGCTCGTCCGCCGCGATACCCAGTTCGCTGGCGGCTTCGGCCAGCGACAAAGGCAGGTACCCCGCCTCGTCGAGCTGGTCGATCAGCCAGCGGCCCAGCGCGACCTGGGCCCGGTCGGACGAGGCCGCGCCGATCTGGCCGTGGAGATGCTCGGCCAGCGTCGCTTCCGCTCCCCCGCGCTCGTCGAGCGAGGGTGCTTC
>Ga0209702_10007330_pt1 | contig 13546 bp, 18 predicted proteins | sample FRY01_FD_187210 | JGI IMG/M metagenome (GOLD analysis project Ga0209702, IMG submission 187210) | Freshwater microbial communities from Lake Fryxell liftoff mats and glacier meltwater in Antarctica - FRY-01 (SPAdes) (version 2) | ecosystem: Environmental > Aquatic > Freshwater > Ice > Glacier... | reverse complement strand
GGTCCAGGACCCCTTGGCTATATCTATTCCATTACGACCTTTTATAGTACTACATGTACACCAGTGCCGTGCAATGTATGCGTTTGCCCATCATCTGGCACAACTGGATGCGACTACTTTGCAAATACTGGTACATGTTTCGGTTAATCTATATAAAAATATAACGAAGGAGAAATATGAAAAATGCAATGGAAGACCCAATAGCGAATGCGGACACATATTCGTTTTTTGCTTTTGTAATAGATGGAGAAGTTGTTTTAATAAATGCAATAGAAAAGAGACTTGAGATGGTTGATGCTATATATTCATCTAGTCCAGTAATAGTTAGGTTGACTGTTGAGCAATCTGGCTTTGTTACTCAAGGGCATCTCTATGATGGAGAAACCTTTTTTGCACCGTTGGAGGTCTAATGTCAGCCTGGACTGAATACAAGAAAAATTTAGGTACGACAAAACCCTGGGATTATTTGAATCCCGACATAGAAAGGGCGAGTAGTGAATTAGCAGAAGAAAGAATGTCAATATGTCTGGGTTGTCCAGAGCTTATCCAGTTGACTAAGCAATGCAAAAAGTGCGCTTGTTTTATGAATTTAAAGACAAAAATAAAAGATGCAAAATGCCCAATTTCTAAGTGGTAAAATATGATAGCGACACACGATAATTTCCTTGACTTAGATACCTGTAACTATTTAACTGATTTAATTAAAAATAATAATGAATGGGGAAAGATAAATCACCCGTTTTGGGTTAACCGAGTAATGTCGTTTTCTTCTTTAAAACAGTGTGATAAAGAATTAATATCGGATATAAAGAATAGAATTACTAATTTTATTAAAGAAGCATATGAATTAAACGCTATATATTGTAATACTATTGATATAGTTAAATGGGAAATTGGCTGGGAGCAACCTCCTCATATGGATGCTTGTGAAGGTTTAGAGTTTAGAGACTTAGGCTCAGTTATCTATTTAAATAATACCTTTACTGGAGGTCAAACTTATTATGTTAATAAAAAGATTGATGTTAAACCAAGTATTGGCAAATTAGTTGTACATCCAGGTGCTAAGGAATATACACATGGGGTAACTAAGATCACAGATGGGACTAGATATACCGTAGCTTCATTTTGGTCTAGACAAGAAGATAAAGAAATGTCGTTTAGCGGTGTCAAGTGAGTGATTACATTAATTCTAAAGACAATGAGATTCCAGATAACACTATTTTAGTTGTTCCTCATGTGCTGGATAGTGATGGGGATTATTTAGAAATCATTGAATCATTGGTTGGGAATAAAAAGAGGGATTGGTTTACAGACCATTTCTATTATTGTCTCCCTCTGGTGACAGGTAATCAATACGGGTTTATAGTTAAAGCAGCTTTTAGTTTTACAGCAGTCTGGGCAGGTGGGGAAAATCCAGTTGTTATATGTTATGGAGAAGATTACAATGACAAACAGATTATCAATGATCATTTTAAGAACGGGATTATAACAGTGCAGAACCGATTTGCTCTTAAAACCCCGCCAAACATCAATTTAATGACCGTACAGCCTTCTAATTACTATATTAGCAATTTGGTAGCCATGAACGCAGTTGTAGAAACTGACAATCTTAGAAGAGACTTTACTTTTAATTTAAGGGTAATGTCGCCAGATACGCCCGTTGTAGTTAAAGCTGGCGATCCACTGGCTGGGTTTATCCCAATTCCAAGGGGAACAGTAGAAAAGTATCAACTTAGGTTGATAACAGATATCTTTACTAGGGATCAGCACGCTTTGGAAGTAAATGAATCTAACACTTTGGGTGTAGAAAGAGAGACAAAAGATAAGATTAAGCCCCATGCGGCGGGTCGTAGATATTTTAAAGGTACCCATACGAACAATAGTGTATACCAAAACCATCAAAAGACCCTAAAAGGTAACGAAATTACAGATATAATAGGAAGTAAATAATTATGGCATTTGAACCATCAATCTTTGAGCAACAGAGAAGAAACATCTTTGCGCAGTATACGCAGCAGGCTGCGCTGAATGCATACCAAAAATACCTTGCCGAGACAAGGGCTCAGCAACCCATTACTCAACTGTCCGAGGCTGCATTCGGGTTTACACCTACAGGCGGTCTTGGTGAAGTCCCCAGACTTACATCTTCTTATGCGAGAAGGGGTTTGACTGGTCAAAATATGCGCTCTGGTGTTTATCAAAATGCTTTAGACGCTTATACTAAGAATAGAGCAAGAGAAATGGGTAGCGCCCAGCGAGGGTTAACAGATATCACAAGGGGTTATAATATGACGGCTGACAATCTTTTGTCAAATCAACAAAATCAATTATTGGATTTAGAAGGTGTAAAATCTAGACAAATAGCAGAAGACGCACAAGCGCTGCTCAGGTTGCGATAATCTATATGTTAAAGACTAAAGACAATATAATTATAAATATAAAATTCTGCACTAAATGTGGTGAAACTAAGCCAATTGACCAGTTCTATAATAATTGTACTCAGGAAGATGGTTTGCAAAGTCAATGTAAGAAATGTACTGCTGCTAATAATATTAAATGGCAGAGGGCAAATCTAGCGAAAGCAGTCGGCTATTCCGCTAAATGGGCGGCAAAAAACCGCGAACATGTGAACGCCTACACCCGCACACAGTATTTGCTTAATCCAGAAATGTTCCGAACAAATAGGCAGCGTCGTATTAAGCATGGAGTAGAAAATGAAGTTTTTATTGTAACCGCCAAAGAGAAAAAAGCAATGAAAGATAAATTGTGCTATCTGTGTGGGATTACCCCATCAAAACACATAGACCATATAATCCCTATTTCAAAAGGGGGCCGCTGGTCTGTTGGTAATTTAGCTGGTGCTTGTAAAAGTTGTAATTCAAGCAAGAACAATAAATATCTTATAGAATTTAAATACAGAGCCAAAATGGCTAAGACGAAAGAACCAAGGTTAAGGTAAGATATGGCACTAGGAATACAATATTATGGGAAGCCAGCTAAGAAGCCAGCGATCCTTACGACTGTTGAGGGTGGTGAATTTGATGCAACAGGTGGCGGTAGTGGTTTGATAACTACTCCTAAGCCAGCAACCGCAGCAAGCGCGTCTTCGGGTCAAAATGCTCAAACAGCAGCAGATCGTCTTGCTTGGGATATTTGGAATGCTCAGCAAAAAGCAGCAGCAGACGCAAAGAAACTTAGCGACCAAGCAGCAGTTGATGCCGCCGCTTTAGGTGCTTCAAAGGCTGGGGCTACTTCAGCTTATGATTATATTAAAAGTTTAATGGGACAAGGTGTTCCAAGTGCTATTACTGGCAATATTGATGAACAAAGCAGGGCGGGAAAGGAATATATTGATACTACAGCAGCCAACTTGCTCACGAGATTGACTGGTGCAAGAGATACGGGTCAAGGTATCCAAGATACTGGCTTTGCTAATTACCTTTCTTATCTACAAAACAATGCTCCAACAGCATATGCAGGCGCTCAAAATGCCTCCCCAGCGGTTGCTCAAAATACTTTAGCCGCCTACATGCAAGCAAGAGGCCTTGATCAAAGTGCAGCCAATCGAGAATTAGGCAATGTAGACGCAGCCGCAGTTGGCGGGGCAAGTAATTATAATCAATTGTTAAATGTTCTAAGAGGGGCAGAAGCTTCTGGACAAGAATCACGATTGAGTGAACAGCAAATGGCAAAGACTTTGGCTGACGCTCAGTTGCAATCAATTTATGGAGCAGGCAGAGCAGGTGTTGAGCAACAGCAATTAGGCTCTCTGGCTGAGCTTGCTAGCAGAATTCAAAATGCTCGACTTACCGCTCAAAGTGACGCTAGTGGTCGTGATCAATCGTTGCAAGATGCATTGGCTAAATTACTTGGCACGGGTTATATTCCCCCAGCCCCAGCCCCAGCCCCTGTAACTGGTGGCGATGTCACAGGTGGAGACACAGGTGGAGACACAGGTGGAGACACAGGTGGAGACACAGTTGTTCCCCTACCTGGCCCTGTACCAAACACTGCTGGATATAGTTTGAAAAATGGCGTTCTAGTTGCAAACCTCGGTAAGGCTGCTCCAGGATATGATAAGCCTACGGTTGCAGAGCTTGCTAAGAAGCCAGCTACTGGTACTGCTCCCGCTGGTACACATTGGGAATGGAATGGCAATAAGTGGGTTGCCGTTCTCAACAGGAAGTAATTCATGGCAAATAAAATTGTCCAACGCTTAATTAGTGCTGGTGCATCACCAGCTCGCGCACAAGCCTTTGCTCTTCAGTTTGCGAAGTCTCTCCCAGGAGCAAAGCCAAAAGATATTCAAGATGCATTTGACAAGCAATTAGCAGACTTCTCTGACGCTTATTTTCTAAATACTTTTAAGCCGAATAAACTTGTCGGTGAAGAATTAGATAATTATATTGATATTTCTTATCCCGACAAATTAAGTCAATTTGAAGCAATTTCTTGGAAGAAGGCTCCCAGCCTATTAAAGATTTTAACAAAATATCCTAATTTAGCGAGTATTCCTGACGATAAAATAGATACTTTGGATGCACTAATTGTAAAGAAAGTTTGGGTTGACCAACTTCCTATTGGTGGTGTTTTATCAGTAGTCCAAGCGCACCCTCTCGCTGGGCAATTTAAAGATCTTGGGGCCGCTTTGGTAACAAAGTATTTCGGTGAAGAGACTGGTCAATTGGCAGAATATAATAAACTTAAAGACAGTTTTGTAAAATCTGATAAATATTTGAAAGTTAACTTACCTCACCCAACCTTAAAGTATGGGAATAAAACAGATTATACATTAGGAACAGTTGACTACAAAACACATCCCTCTGTTCCAGGCATACTAAAAAAGGAACCAAATTATGCTGATCTTTCAGGGATAACAAATACCTACGGGGCTAGATATCAAGCACAAGCAAATTCTCCTATTGAACAAGGAATTCTTAATCGATTGGTTAAATCTGGTGCAACTCCTTTCCTTGATGAAGTGAAGCGCAGGGAGTTCCTAAAAGGAAAGAGCATCAAATAATGGCAAAGCTTACAAAGCCGCCAATACCGCCGATTACTGTCCCTTTTACTTATCCCAAAAGAGGAAGTGGAATTTCAACGGCTCCAATACCAGTTGACCCAGCCCCCGCTGCTATTGCGACTATCACCCCGACTACTTTCCCTAAAAGAGGAAGTGTCGCCCCATCTAATACACCCGCGCTAGTCGGCCCACAGGTTTCAGACTGGACTAAAATTCCTGGTGCAAATATAGAGCCTTATAAAAATGCTCTTAATGATCCAGGCATAATGAAAGCAGAGATTGCCTTAAATCAACAGAGATACGCTGCTGCTAGAGCAGGAGTTCCAAAAGATGTTGTTGATACGATTGCTGCTGGTGGTAAGCCAGCTCTCGGGTGGAGAATTCTAGGCAAAGTAATTGGGTTTGATATTATGCCAGACACCTTACCGCTTACTAGATTTATACCTGGTCGTGGAGATACTAATATTGGATTGCCAAGTCAAATACAAACAGCTAAGCCAATTGAACAAACAGTTTTACCAACAATAACAACTTTGGATAGCGGTCGCCGCATGATCTTATCAACATTAAAAGAAGTAGCAGATGAAGTTGCTGTTTGGCGTGGTACCCGCCCTCGTGGTGTTGACAATAATTATAGGTCAGGTGCTGGTGGATTTAGTTTGGATGATCTTTTTGCGCAACAAAAACCAGAGGCTGGAATTGGCTATGGGATGTTGGTTGGAGATATTACAGGGAATAAATGGGCTAACAGGGCGATTGGTCTTCTTGGTGATGCCTTCTTTGATCCAGTTAGCTGGGTAACAGGCCCAGGTGGATTGGCTTCATCGACTGCTTCAAAGGCCGCAATGAAAGGCGGAACTGCAGCAGGAATAAAAGCAGTCGCATACGAAGCAGAGAGAACTGTTGCTCTTGTTGCAAAAAAGGTTGCACAAGAAGAAGCTATCCGTATAGCAGCAGATATAACAGCAACTGCGGCACAAAAAGCAGCGGCAAAGGCAGCGGCAAAGGCGGCTGCATCCAAGTTTGAAACTATTACTAGAGATGTCGCTCAAGAGTCTGCTAGAAGAATTTATGGTGCTAATGCAAGAGAGGCTTTGGCTGAAAAGGTTCGTTTAATAAGAGCTGAGGCTCAACAAGAAATTGCTGACGGTGCAAAAGGTGCAGCAAGAGAGTCGGCAGAAAATGCTGTTGCAACTTTAACTGATGATGTTATTGCCAAAATTGCTGAAGAGGGATACGCATCAATTTTGCCATCGATTCCTAAACTGTTAACTGGTAAAACAACCGATGTTGCAGATCTTTTGGGATTGCGAGGTAATTTAAGAATTGTTAACCCATTGAGTCCCTTTGGTATTGGGCCAAAGAAAGCGCTTATCCCTGGCACAGCAGGCTTTACTGGATTGATTGGTAAAGGTGTAGTAAATGTTCCTAAGCCATTATTTATTTTGAGCAGGATTGTTCCTCGCGGTGAGGGCGGTCTGTTTGGGTCAGAAGATATTTATAATATGAGGCTTCAGCTTCGCTCTAAGGGGAGAACAGGTGGTGTTGAAGGGGTATCTCCTGCTCAAGCCGCTGAACTGCTTGCAATGGATAAGACATTCCGTTCTCGTTTACAATTTGTAAGAAAAGCTGTTGGCACAGAACTTGCGGATGCTATAAAAGAGGAAAGTCCTGATCTGTTAAATGGCATAGGCAAGCATCTTCAGACGCTAGAAGCACAATGGGCTGCGAAGGGCTTACGAGATTTAACCCCAGCAGAAAGAACTGCTTATGAAAAAATAAGAACTGTAATGGATAATTTTTATACTCAGATGCAAGATACTGTAACCGATCCATTTGTAGGCATAGGTACAACTTATGGGAAAGTAGCTGATTATTTTCCTCGTGTTCAATCAGAAAAAGCAGTCAGATGGGTTGCCAATAATGCTCGACAGGTAGAAAAGCTTGCTGCTGATTTAGGCATTGACTCTACTAAATTTGCTGCTGAAATTAAAGATTTAACTGTTGGAGATAAATGGTTTAAACATGTTCTTACCGCTGATGACTTAGATGGTGGGATTGAAAGGCTTAACCAAATCGCTATAGACTCTAACATAATTAAGTTTGATTTCTTTACAACAGATGTTAAAGAAGCGTTGGCTGGATACGCAAATACTCATGCAAGAAATCTTAGTTGGGCATCCGTTGTTGGTGGTGCACCAACTACTACGGGGGACTCTGGAATTCCAGGTATTAGCAGAACGAATATAGGAACTAACCCAGATCTAGCTGTGCGCCCAACAGAAGGATTTATTGGTGCTATGAAACCAATTGTTAGCCGTCTTGAGAGCACAATAAAGCGATTGACATCAGATGCCATTGCTCCATGGGACAAGAGCACACTAGATAATCTTGTTAATAGCCTAGATGGATTGAAGGCTAGACTGTCTGCCCCTGCAATTGTAAGGGCGGAATTTGATGACGCTGTAAGGAATGTGCAAGAAGGTATTACCAGAATTGAAAGAGGTCTTGCTGATGGTTCAATAAGCCCACCGATAGCTGCATTAGCACAAGATGAACTGCAATTCTATGCAGATAATATTGCACAGCAAATGAGTGATATTAAACTTGATATTGTTGCTGGCTCAGCATCGAGATGGAAAACTGTTTTTAAAAAAGTAGAAGATGGATTTACAATTATTAATAATTTTGCAGATCAAGCAGACAATGTTGCAGTTAGAGATGGTATTCTAGAAATATTTACAAATGTTAGAAGATTGGATGACCCTGCATTTGCTAAGCTGGCGGATAGAGCGTTAAAGGATTTGAACCAATTCTTTAAATCGTATGTTGTTGCAACCCCTGGATTTCATGGTCGTAATGCACTAAGCAATGTGATTGGAATGATAGCGGCTGGCGGTAATCCGCTTGACTCTGCCCAAGGCATCAGAATGTACTGGACAATTAATGAGTTTGCGAAGAAGGGTGCAACCTTTGAAGATATTGTACAAATTTTAGTTGATAAAAAGATTATTCCAAACACTCCAATTTATAGGACGGCTGTAGAACAATCATTCTCTGTTTCTGGGGCAACAGGATTTGGGCAATTTGGTGAAGTTGCTCAGGCTACGGGGCTTGGTAAAGTTGGCATTACAGGTGGAACAAGAACAACCAAGCCAGTCTTGTCCCAACTTTCTGCAATCCCTGGGTCCGTGCTTGGGGCCTCTCGCAAACTTGGTTCTAGTATTGAAGAAGGCATGCGTTTTGGTTTAGTTTGGGATGGTATTAAAAATGGTATGGACCCACAAACTTCAGCGGCTCGTGCTTCTAAATTCATGATTGACTACAATGATTTGTCTACACTTGACCGCAACATTAAACAAATAATTCCATTTTGGATGTGGATAAGTCGCAACATACCTTTGCACATGGAAAATATGTGGACAAACCCAAGAACATATCAAGGCTATGCAAACTTCCGTCGTAACCTTGAGGACGAAGAGGGCACCTCCCCGTATGTACCAGACTTTTTGAAAGAGACTGGCGTATTTAAATTACCTAAATTACCAATAATAGGTGATGCATATTTCAAACCCGACTTGGGAATTCCTGGTGCTGGTTCTGTATCACCAATACAAGATTTGATGGATGATCCACTTAAATTACTAGGAAGAGTTACCCCAATCATTAAAACACCACTAGAACTATTAGCCGATAAAAAATTCTTCAGCGGTGCACCTATCTACTCTAAAGTCCCACAAAATAAACAAGCTGAAATTTTTGCCTATATGATTCGTCAAATGGGTTCTCCAATATCACCAATACAAAGATTAATTGCTGCAACTCCAGCAAGACGCAATAAGCTATTCCAAATTATCACTGGTAACAAAGAAAATCTTACTGACCCAGGTGATGAAGAAATGAACTCTTTGTGGTCATATATGGGTCTCCCCGCATTTAAACTTAGGCCAAAGCAAGAACAAAATGAAGTCTGGAGAAGGTTCTATGAGTTGCTTGGTTTAACAGATAAGGCTGAGGCCAAAAAGAAGACGGATAAGACTAAGGCGCTAGAAGAATATCTAGCTAATTTGGAAAAAGGTAATAAGATCCCTTAAGGGTAGGAGATTAAATGATTATGAAACTAAGTAAAGAACATAATGCAATGCTTGCGTCATATGCGAGAAGCACACTAGCTGCTGTTCTAGCGGTTACTGCTACTGGTAATTATGCAACAGATGACTTGGTTAAAGCAGCAGTTGCTGCGCTCCTGCCAGTTGCAATACGCTGGGTCAATACAAAAGACCCTGTATTTGGAAGAAAAGCTTCTTAAATATAGTACAATTGATAGTGTAAGATTAATATATCAGTGTAGTTGAAGCAACCAATCGGATTCCAAACCCGACAAAGTAGGGGCGGTACCTACCGCTGGTGCGAGGACAATGCCCGTGGACCAAGTTGGGACTTGGACTTCATTTGTAACGAAGACATAGCAAGTTCGAATCTTGTCGTGGGCTCGGCGGGTGATGGCTGGAAATTAGGCCGTGGTGTTCATGGACCCCAGCTATTACCCCAACCCAATAATATCTGCACATAGCTCAGTCGGAAGAGCACCTGTTCGAAAAGCAGGGTGTCGGTGGTTCGATTCCATCTGTGTAGGCCAACCAACCAAACAGGAGGTACCCTTTGCGTACTCATATATTTTTAGCAATTTTATTTATTATTTCTATATTTCCAAGCCAGCCAGCACATGCTCATTCTTTATATTGCCCGCAATGGGAAAAGAAGATTGTGGAAGCGGGCTTACCATTAGTTGAGTTTGACAAAATAGCTCATCGTGAATCAAGATGCAGGATAAAGGCCATCAATATTATCTGGGATAAACAGGGTAATATTATTTGGGCATTAAACAAAAATAGAAGTTATGATTCGGGATTATTCCAGATTAACTCTATTCATCATCAATTGGTAAAGAAAGTGTGTAAGGGTGATCTATCACAACTATTAATCTTAGATTGCAACTTATCTGTTGCTAAATCTTTGTATGATGATTACGGGTTGAAGCCGTGGAGATTGCTTTCACCACCATCATTGCCTTCATCTTCATTCTCTAAATAGTCACTAACCATTTCTACAATTGCATCCACGAACCCGCTCATAAACGCCTCAGACTTCTTGTATCTTCTGTCTAGTGATCGAGCAGTGTGGGCGTGATAAACAAACTCACGACATTGAATCTTATTAAAGGTAAAGAACAAATTAATCCCTTCATCTGAATCTCTAATAATCCCCGAAAAGGATTCTTGCATTTCAGTAAGTTCAGCATCATTAAATATGCTCATTTCCCATTGGTCTGACATATTATCCTTGTCCCTTAAATTCTGCTACCGCTACGGGGAGAATGTCTCCACACACATAGCGGATATGCCATGGCTCAGAGGGAACAACTTCCCAACTCCACCCAAACTTTTTAACATTGGCAATTAACCAATTTAATATCTTTGGGCTTGAAGCGTGTGCAACATCTACTGCAATACCAAGATTGTGCATACTCTTGCCTGGGGTAGCCAACATCGCCATGCCTTTCTTCAAGTACCAAGTTTTCCCCTCGAATGTTTTAGTACTTGTGCCTACAATCTGCTTCAATTGGTAGCGTCGTAGAAACCCTCGCTTTTGTGTTGAATAACTACGGTAGCAATCTCCTGCACTCGTCGGAGCAAGAACTACTCCGTCTGCCTTTGCTGCTGTAACCATTGCTGCCCAAGCTAACGCGGCGGTGTGATGGAGTCTGCCTCCCCCCATTGCATTAACCAAAAGATGATTTGGCAACTTGCCAGGGGTTATTCCCTTTAAATCTGCGGGTAAATTTACGCGGACTATATAATTCCAAGGTACTTTCATATTGTTAGTCTCCGTATTGCTCCTTAATACAATCTACTCCTAAAAGTAGTTGTTTAAAATTCTCATAGGCAATATTTTTTAATCTCCAAGCATGAACATTAGAAATGCCCATTCTCTTACCCAGCTCAACAAATGTAATTCTTTCATAACCTATTGCCTCAATTATAAATTTGTCCTGTTCAGACAGCTTTTCAAAGATATCTAACACTACTTCTTCTATTTCATCTACAATTTCTCTACTTTGGGCTGGCTCATTGTGTGGAACTGCTTCCATCAATGCTTGCATTTGGCTGTCTGGTTGTCTAGATGGTAAAAGATTAGAAAGAATGTCCATATCCATGGGAATCTCTCTACTATTAGTGAAACTCATAACATTCGGGCAACGCTACTTACAACAATAATGATCCATATTTGTGCTGATAGTAAAATTACAAAACCAACTGCTAATTCTAGTGCTATTTTAATTATTTTAAACATATTGCGCCCCTCCTTCGTGGGTTTAGATTGCCCGCAGATGCCCCTCAGATCACTTCTAAGCGATTTAAAAGCCGTTTATGTGTCTTTGGTGCTCTTTGGTATCTTTATTTCTTTGGTTCTTTGGTGTAGTCCCATTTAGAGTGCAGGGCACACTTGCTGTCTTCATTATAAATTGACAATATGGTTGTACAATCTTTTGTTTCACAAACTCTTGGTTTTTTAATTAACTGCAACAATTTGGTCTTCTTTCTATATAGTTCTGCCTTATCTTTGTGACATATTTTACAAGTAATCTGTGTTCTATTATTTTTTACCCAAACATATAGATTATCTTCCGTTAATAAATGATCACGCTTACATTTCTTTATTATATCTTCCATCTTACTACCTCTTGTACACCTTAAGATTATTTACTTGACGGTCATCATCATAAGCGACTGTATTTAAGGCATCCAACACTGCTTTAGCTAGATTATCTGCATCCCCTTTCAATTTTGACTCGTTTTTAATTTCCATAATGCTAATAGTAATACTATTCTTCTTAAATGTCAACTCGACTTCTATCAGCCCATCAAACTTAGGTCCCTGGGCATCAATATAGAATTGTTTAACTGCGTCTTCGTACTCTCTTGTTTTTTTGTCAGTGTAGAAATGACCACCCCTACCTGCTCTCGGTCTACCTTTAGACTTGGGCGGGATAGGAATAGTTAAAGAGTATTTATCGGTCACGCTGCTGTTGAAGATCTTTAAAAGAAATCATATTGGTAGTGACATTCCCACTAGATTGCATTTTAGGAGTAGACGCAACTGCTGTTTTTGATGTGCCTGTTACCAAACCCATCATAATCTCTTCTTGACTTTTTACAATAGGGATACTTCTACCCCCAGAAGTGTTGTATTTACCCCTTGGTGCTTGTGTATCAGAGGTAAGTGATTTAAGAACAACTGGAAAGGCTGTGTTATAAAACTGCAGGGCTTCCTCAATACTATTTGCTAGGTTTATAGATTTTACTAATTCACAAGCAATTTTGCCTGCCGTTTGTCTTACTATCGATTCATTTATTTCTGACATAATTTCTCCTTGTTATTTAATTGCGGCTATTTAACCGCGAAACAGCGTAGATCTGTCCATAGTGTTTCTGTTACTACTGCATTAAACCCGCACTTGGTAAGTGCTTGGGTTAATTCAAATTCTCCAATATTATGATAATGTTCCCAATCTCTGATCGGGCCAGTATCAATAGCGCTGTGTGGGGCTCGCCCTTCGCCTGCCATAGTCGCTATGAATATTCCATCAATTTTTAAATTAATATAACTGTGATGAATTACTTGCTTCCAATGTTCACAATGCTCAAAGGTTTCTGCCGTAACGATTACATCGTATGCTTCGGGGTTAGAGTATGTAGCAGCATCAGCTACTAGGTCAACACCATTCCCTGGTTGGACATCTAATCCAACATAACTTTTGGCAAAAGGGGTGAAGTAACTCTTGATAGAACCATTAATGTTAAAGCTGCCTAGCTCTAGAACATCTAATTTCTTTCTATCCTCTTCATTTCTCCACGAATGGAAAGTTTTGAATATGTAGTCGCTGGCTGCTAAATGCATTATTTACTCTCCGTTAAATGTTTCCAGGTCTTATCGGAAATAATTCTTTGTATAATTCCCTGTGAAACTTTAAATTCTATTGCTAGAGCGCTTTGGCTCTTCTTAAGTGTACTCCACTTATAGCGAATAAGTTTTACTTGTTCTTCATTTAATTTAGATAAATGGTGATGAGAACCTCTCCTTATGCCATTTAATTTAGAAAGACTCATCTCTGGGTTTGCAATATAAAGATGCTCTCGTTTGCAACAAAGTCTATTGTTACAAGTTTGTTTAATAATTGTAGCTTTATTAATTGGTGCGACCCATATATTATATGCAGACCATTGAGCTCGTTTTTTAACTCTAGAATTAATAGTTATTAATCCAAAGCCCTCTGGACTTTGTGCACCCATCCATATCAAACATCCATCCATTTCTTTCAAATAATTATTCATTCTCTCTTCGATAGTCCCCCTCATTATTTACTCAGCCTATTTTTACGCTTTCGATCACAAGCACGGCAATGTCTACTACCCTTGTATATGCGTGTATTTTCTTTGCTATCTAATTCTTTAATATTAT
>Ga0209702_10007327_pt1 | contig 13551 bp, 12 predicted proteins | sample FRY01_FD_187210 | JGI IMG/M metagenome (GOLD analysis project Ga0209702, IMG submission 187210) | Freshwater microbial communities from Lake Fryxell liftoff mats and glacier meltwater in Antarctica - FRY-01 (SPAdes) (version 2) | ecosystem: Environmental > Aquatic > Freshwater > Ice > Glacier... | reverse complement strand
ACACTCATCCTGACCAAGCCCAAGGTAAGCATGCGGCAACATCGTTCTGGAAGACTAACGGCTTCGGTGAAACGCCATGATCGAGGACGAGTTCGAGCAGGAGGACGAGGACGAATCCAGAATCCAGAACCCAGACCGCCTGAAGGCGGAACTACGAACCCAGCACCCGGACCGCCTGAAGGCGGAACTACGAACCCAGCACCCGGACCGCCTGAAGGCGGAACTACGAACCCAGAACCCGGACCGCCTGAAGGCGGAACTACGAACCCAGAACCCGGACCGCCTGAAGGCGGAACTACGAACCCGGAACCCAGATCACCCCCTCTCAAAGTCTATGTTCGACCCCAATCTTCCCATCGAGAACACCGAGATCGACGCCGTGCAGATGCGCGGCCAGCTCACCGGCCTCAAAGACCTCATCGACGCAGTGCAGTCCGTCACCTCCGTGCAGGTGGACGGGGTGGACACACTGAACCCTGGCGATGCCGCCAACGTGAGCCTCAGCGTGATCGGTAGCGTACTGCACTTCAGCTTTGGCATCCCACGCGGGAACGATGGCGCGAGTGCGACGCCGGTGACGAGCTACCTCGTGGATGCGACGAATACGCTGGACCCCGGCATGGCGGCAGCGGCGCAGGTCAGCTTTGATGGCAACAACGTGCGCTTCATCTTCGACATCCCCCGCGGTTTTGACGGTGGCGAAGGCGGGCAGGGACCGCCGTTTGCGCAGGCGGTGGTGGACGGGGTGACGACACTGAACCCCGGCGACAACGCGACGGTGGACGTGAGCTTTGATGGCAGCAACGTGCGTTTCCAGTTCGGCATCCCACGCGGGAATGACGGCGGGACCGGCAGCGACGGCCAGCCCGGCGAGGTGACGAACGCGGACCTGAGCAGCGCCATCGACGGCACGAGCGCGAACACGAATGCAGTGGACACGCTGGACTCCGCGCCGAGTGATCCGCCGACCTTTGCCGACTACGAAGCGCTGCGCGCGAAGGTGAATGAGCTGATCCTGAATGGGCGGCGGTGACAACTTTCGGCGTGCGAGCGGTGTGTGAATGAGCCTCTTGAGAAACCCGCTAGCCCAGGCTAGCACCGCAACGCCTGCGCGATGGCCGCATCGTCCAATCCGACGGCCCAGGCCGCGCCGACTGCGGCAAGAATGTTTTCGACGTGAAACGCGAAGTGACCGCTCGTCGGCAGCGACACCTCGCTCAATGCGCACAGGCGGCGCTCCGCTTCGCCTTCGGCGAAATGCAGCGCTTCGTCCCGCACGAAGACCGCGCGCCCGCCACTGGCTCGATGTGCGGTGAGCGTGGCGTTTGCCGCGTCGCGGGAGAAGAACAGCACGCTGCCCTTGCAGTACTCCGCCATGCCCGCGACGAGCGGATCGTCCGCATTCAGCACGGCGGTGCCGCCGGGCAGCACGATGTCCACGACGCAGCGCTTCACCTTGGTCATCTGCTCCAGCGTGTCGATGTAGCCGAGTCCGAGATGCTCCGTGCCGACATTCAGCACGACGCCGATCTGGCAGCGGTCATAGCCGACGCCTTCGAGGATGATGGATTCCGCGCTCGTCTCGCAGATCGCGATCTCCGTCCACGGATGCAGCAGCACGCCCTGGATGCCGAAAATGCGGTCGCCCTGCTTCGACTCGGCATGACGTTCGCCGAATTGCAGTCCCTCGCTGTGAGCGACGCCAAGGAATTTGCCGGTCGCCTTCAGCAAATGCGCCAGCAGCTTCGTCGTGGCCGTCTTACCATGTGAACCGGCGATGCCGATGACCGGGATGCGGCCATCATCCCCTTCGGCAAAGAGCATGTTGATGATCGCCTCGCCGACCGGTCGTCCTTTGCCCACAGCAGGATTCAAATGGATGTTCAAACCGGGGCTGGCATTGATTTCGACGATGGCCCCGCCCTGCTCCTCCAGCGGACGGCTGATGTCGCGGCAGACCACGTCGATCCCACAGATATCGAGGCCCGCGGTCTGCGCGGCCACGACGACGTGCTCACAGATGCTCGGATGCACCTCGTCGGTCACATCGACGGAGGGATTGGCAAATCGCCACACGAGCACGCGCTCGCCCTCGCGTGGAACGGTCGTCAGGTCGTGGCCCTGCTTTTGCAGATCGACCAGCATGGTCGGGTCCGGCTCGTGGGTAGTGTCGATGGTGGACCATGCATTCGTGTCATGCGTGCCTCTCCGCGGATCGCTGTTGAGCTGCGACTCGATCAACTCCCGCACCGTCTGCAAGCCGTCGCCAACAATGCACGCTGGCTCGCCGCGGTTCGCCGCGATCATCTTGGCACCGACGACCAGCAGGCGATGATCCACGCCTGGAATGTAGCTCTCCACCATCACTCCGCTGCCCTGTTTTAGCGCCCCCTCGTAGGCTTGGGTGACCTGCTCACGCGTGCTGAGATCAATAAAGACACCGCGTCCGTGATTGCCATCGGTCGGCTTCACCACTACGGGCAAACCCACGTCTTCCGCAGCCTCCCATGCATCAGCAGCATCCGTCACTACACGGCCCTGGGGCACCGGAACACCGGCCTGGCGCAAAATCGTGCGTGTGAGGTCCTTGTCCTGCGCGATGTATTCCGCGATGGCCCCGGTGCGGTCTGTTTCCGCCGTCCAGATGCGTCGCTGGTTCGCGCCATAGCCGAGCTGAATAAGGCTGCGCCCCTCTTGCAATCTGCGCCAAGGGATGCCGCGCTCCCGCGCCGCGTCCACGATCGACTTCGTGCTGGGTCCGAGCGCGTTGCTGTCCACAACGTCCGTCAGCCGCAGCACCTCCGCCGCCACATCGAACGTTCCGCCGCTATAGGCCGCCAGCAGCAGTTCACGGGCGCTGCGCAGGCACGCCTGCACGACCACTTCATCGAGATAACGCACGATCACCTTGTACAAGCCTTCGATGCAGGTCTCACGCGCCTTGCCAAAACCGAGCGGATGCCCGGCCAGCGTCTGCAACTCCAGCGTCACATGCTCCAAAATGTGCGCGGGATAGGTGCCGCGCTCCAGCCGCTGAAAAAAGCCGCCGCGCTCGCCCACACTGCAACGGTGCTCGATCATCCCCGGCAGCCACCCTTTGAGCCGCTCGTTGAATCCCGGGATCTCCTCCGAGGAGGCGTCCTTCAGGCTGCCCAGATCCACCCAAGCCTCCAGCACCGGATAATTGGCCCAAATATTGGGGCCACGCAGGAGATGGATTTCACGAATGTCGAGATCGGGCATGCTGGCGTGATGTTACTGGCACGACCGACTCAGGCAAGCATGGCGATGACGGCGACCGCAAATCAGCCAGCAGCCCTGCTGCCCCGTGCCAGTAGTGTCACGACCAAAATGAAGAAGCACATGACAATGGAAAACAGGGGGAACTGTAAGGCGGCAGGAAGACTGTAAACGAGGGCCAAGGCGGGAATCCAGACGAGCCAGTTGGTGATGAGCACCAGCGGGCAGGTGCGCGTCCAAAACTCACGGTCCAGCGAGGCCAGGAGCTGCCGCCACGAACCGCCCAGCTCGACCCAGCGCAGAGCGATGACATAGGTGGGTACGAACCAGAGCGGACTCATCACGAACTGATCGAAGACGACTTTGGTGAGCAGAGTGCGGGCATCGTTGCCGCTGCCGAACAGCCAGCCTTGAAAGCGATAGAACAGGTCGATCTCCATGCCACGATAGCCCCAGAACAGCATGAGCAGCGCCAGACGCCGCCAACGCCCCTCTGTCGGCAGCACACCCATCATCCGCTGGATCAAACTGGGCAGCACCGCCGCCGCGAGCATGGTAGAAACGCAGGAAAAGGCGAAGGACCAGCGCGTCTTGAACGCCGCGACCGACTCCCACACGCCTGCCAGGGCCGGAACCTGGTAGTAGCTGGCGACGAGGGCCACGGCCAGCAGGTTGAGCAGCAGGCAGGGCACCCGGTTCTGCCGAAACACCGCCGCAATCGTGGCAAGAATGCTGGGAGGGGATGAAGCGGCGGCAGACATGCGTGAGGTGGCGCTTCATCTTCGCGGAAGACACACAAGGCAAGCGCCATGATAGCGGCGATGGCTTTGCCGCCTTGTCAGCACGATTTCGCGGGCCATTCATGCCGCATGACTCCTGAACTTTTTCAAACCGTCACCCAGCACGGTGCCGCCGTGAATCTCTCCGCCCGCGCCAAGCTACGCCTCACCGGCGGCGACCGGACGCGCTACCTGAACGGCCAGGTGACGAATGACGTGCGCCGGGTGAATCCAAATGAAACGCTCTACGCCTGCGTGACGGATGTGAAAGGCCGCATCGCGGGCGATGTCTTCATTCATGCGGTGGCCGATGCGCTGCTGCTGGATGCGGAGGCCGGTTTGCGTGAGACCCTGAGCATGCGCCTGGAGCGCTACATCGTGGCGGATGATGTGGAGCTGACGGATGTGACGGAGGAATGGCAGCTCTGGCATGTCTGGGGTGGCGTGGGCACTCCTACCCGCGCAGAGAGCGTTCATTGCGGGCAGGAGTGCCCGCATCACTTGTTGCGTTCGACCCGTTTCGGTGTGGCGGGCATTGATGTGTGGCTGCCTGCCGCCGCCGCTGCACCGAGTTTTGCTGCGCTGTCCATTTTGACTGAAGCCGATCTCGAAACCTGGCGCATCCTCCAGAAAATGCCGCACTGGCCGAACGAACTGAACGCAGAGACGTTTCCACCGGAAGCGGGACTCATGGAACGCGCGATGGATTTCGCCAAAGGCTGCTACATCGGCCAGGAGATCCTCTCACGCATCAAAACGACCGGGAAGATGCCACGGGAGCTGATCGCGTTCGAATCGGCAACTGCGGTGCATGCAGGGGATGATCTCTGGCATGAAAAAGCCGTGGGGAAGATCACCAGCGTCACGCGGCATCCCGTCAGTGGGAAGGCCGTCGGACTCGCGCTGGTGCGGCAGGGCAGCGTGAAAGCGGGTTTGCGTGTCGGCAGCAGTGACGGGCCGCTGCTGGTCGGAGAATAGGCCTCTGGCCTGTTGGTGGACCGAGGCGTCCCGCCTTCGTTGAAGCCAGCCCAAGGCGGGACACCTCAGGCCGTTGTCAGGCAGGATGCCTGACCTCCGTTATTTTTCCGGGCGCAAGTCGAAGCACACGAGCTTGTCCTTCTGCCGCACCAAAAACTTGCCATTCGCGATGGCGGGCGAGGAGCAGCCCATGGCCTCGGTTTTGGCACGGCCCAGCGTCTCGTAAGCCGTGTTGCTGGCCTTCAGCATGCGCACATGGGTGCCGTTGTTTTCATAGACGAGCAGTTTGCCATCGACCAGCAGCGGGGAGGTAATGGTGCTGTTGATCTGGTTCTCCACCCACTTCACCGCACCGGTGGCGAGATCGACGCACTGATGCTTCTCACCACAGCAGAGATAGACATTGCCCTCATGAATGATCGGGCTGCCGGTGTAACGACGCGTGACCCAAAAATGCGACCACGCCGCCTTCGGCGTGTCATCGGCCTGCATCTGGTAGGCGCGCAGGCCCACACCCTCGGTGCCGCTGTAGAGCACGAGCCAGTCGCCACTGGCCACTGGCGTGCTCTGGCTGCCGCCTTCGGCCTGCCACTTCACCGCCCCAGTCGCGGGATCGAGGCCGTAGAGGGCGGCGTTGCCATTGATGACGAGTACTGGCTTGCCGCTGGCTGGCGACCACCAAGTAGGGCTGGCTGTGGTGCCTTTGGCTGCTTTCTGCTCCCACACGAGTTTGCCATCTGCCTTGGAGAAGGCGCAGGCCACTCCGGCAGCCATGTAAACACGATCACCGATCACAAGCGGCGAAGCAGCAGGCCCTTTGGTGGACAGCGACGCAGTCCACGCATGTGTGCCGTCGTTCTCGTTCACACAAATCAGTTCCGTGCTACAGGCAGCGTACACCTTGCCATCCACCACGGCGCAGGTGCTGGAGGATTGGCGACCGCTGGGCTTGCCGGGCTTGGTGTATTTCCACACCTGCTTCCCGCTGTTGAGGTCCAGGCACAGGATCACGTCCTGCGCGACTTTCACCGTGTTCGGCACAGCAGCGATCATTTTTTCCTTCACCTCGGGTGGGAAGCCCTCGTCATTGAGCCATTGGTCAAACGCCTCGGCGGTGGGAAACGGCTTGCCCTGCTTGTCGGACATTTTTTGCAGCCATTCGAGGGCGATAGCGTTCTTGCCAGCCTTGAAGCGACCAGCGACCCAGGAGCCGATGTTGATTTCCTCTTTTTCGGTGAGGTTGTCCTTCCGCCATTGGGTGACCCATTCGTCAAACTTCTCGCCACGCAGTTTGGGCAGGTCCAGACGGGTTTCTTCGAGCTTTTTCGCGAGTTCAGGCGAGGTGCCGCGGTAGTTGAGCACCTGCATGACCTCCGTGTCGATCTCGCGCGTTTCGGATGGCACACGTTCATGCCAGACGACGCTGAGGAAGACGCGCTCACCGCTGACCACCGGGCTGCCGTGGCCGCCGTATTCGTTGCTGGGGATGAACTCGCTCTCCCAGAGCTTTTTCAGCCCCTCCGTCGGGAACGTGTCGGCAATCGGCGTGGTATCCTGCGAGACGCCATTGCGCTCCGGCCCACGCCATTGATTCCAGTCGCCAGCGATGGCGGCAGTGGTGAGCAGAGAGGAAACGGCGAGAATGAAACGATGGTGCATGCGCTACGATTAACGCAGCCGCCACAAGTGAAGTTTCAGCCCATCATTTCAGTTCAAATCGTCGCGGTGAAATGAAATGGTACGCAGGGAGGGGATCGAACCTTCGATTCGATACACCACGGTGTAATTAGCCATTTCGTTCCCACCACAGTAGGTGAGTGTATTTTGTGGGAACACGCTGGACAGGCTCGGATGTTCCCATAATGTTCCCACATGGCTAGCGTCCTCACCCGCCCGAACTCCCAGTACTACTACGCGGCCTTTCGCATTCCCGTCACTGACGCCGCTGGAAACAAGGGATGGAAACAGTTGAAGCAGGTGACGAAGATACTCGTTCCAAAAAGCCTCCGCGAGCAGGAGAAGAGCAAGCAGGAGGCGCTCAAGGTGGCGATGGAGTTTGAACAGAACGCCTTTCGTCAGGCTGGCGCAGGCGATGAAGGATCGACGCGCATCCTTGCCATTCTGCGTGAGGCTGCCGACAAAGCCGCACAGAAGCGCCTCACGGCCAATTTGGGGCGCGATTTCATCCGCAGGCTAGTGGAAGCCAGCACGGGAGAGGTGATGCCCGCAGAGAAGACCATTGCGGGCTGGCTCCAGGAATGGCTCAAGCAAAAGGCTGCCACCACCAAGCCCGCCACACAGGCACGCTACAAGGCCAGCGTGAAGGCGGTTCTAACCCACTTGGGAGAAGAACAGTCCGCCCTGCCCCTCGACTCCCTCACCATTGGCAAACTGCGCGAGTTCCGCGACAAGCTCAAAGCCGAGGGCCGCACATCCAAAACCACCAATCATTACCTCAAGGACGTGAATAGTGCCCTGCTCGCAGCAGCGAAAGAGGGCCACATCCAACGCTCTCCCGCAGATAATCTGGAACCCCTCCCCGAAGAAGACTCCACCACCCGCGAGCCGCTCACTTTTGACCAAGTCGCCAAGATCCTTCAAGCCGCGCCATCCGAAGACTGGCGCGGCGTCATCCTGCTAGGTGCCTTTGGCGGGCTGCGCTTGGGAGATGCGGCACAAATCACCCGTGGCTGCATCGACCTGCAAGAAAAGGTCATCCGCTTCAAGCCGCAGAAAACCGCACGAAAGAAAGAGGCCAAGAAAGCCCCCATCCTCCTGCCCATGCATGCCGAGCTAGTGCGTTACTTTGAAAGCCTCGACCTTCCCGCTGATCTTGCCGCCCCGGTCTTTCCTTCCCTCGCCCGTGTCAGCATCGCCGGAAACAATGGCCTCTCAGCCCGGTTCGTCCGCATCATGCAGACCGCTGGAATTTCACGCGGCCAGACTCGCGCGCATGTCGATGGAATGGCGGGCCGCTCCGCGCACTCACGCTCCTTCCACAGCCTACGCCACACCTTCAACAGCAGCATGTTCAACGGCGGCGTGTCTCAGGAAACCCGCATGAAGCTCGTCGGCCACGCGGACGCCAAAACGAACACCGATTACACGCACGCCAAACTGACGGCTTTACGCCGCGCCGTGTATGCAGTCCCCGGACTCAAGAGCAAAAGGGCGTGATTTCCACCAATGCCCGCAGATTTGCAAAACTGTCCGTTAACTTTTTCAAAAGTCACCCGACCCCTCTTCAGCGCTGAGGCCCGTGCATAACGCCCTAGCGGTCAGGCCAAGTTTTCGAGGTTGCGACGTGAATAACGCGCGCCGCGAGGATGAGGAGCCATAGATTCCGCCTCTCTCCAATCAAACGGTGAGACTTCCCGGATCAAATGACGGGACTCCCGATGCCTGGTTCATCCAAGGCATCCCTTAGCCCCGCACACGCGAGCACCAGCAGCGGTCAAGGGGCCATTGCGCCTGCTCGGGAAACGCTCCGCACCCGCTCCTGAGCCGCATCACGCGATCAGGTCAATCCACACCCAATTCACATCATTGCTATGTCCTCATCTATTCAGATCGTCCAATCCGCCGAAGTCATTTCCAAGCCTGAATTCGGCGATCACCGCACCTGCCGCGCTCTTTTCAATATCAGCCGCGGCGGCCTCTACGAACTCGTCGCCGAAGGCTCTATCCGCTCAGTCAGTGTCCGTAAACGAGGCAACACGCGAGGCCGCCTCCTCTTCGACCTCGACAGCATCCGCACTTACCTAAACTCACTGGCTCAGGCCGAATAAACGAAACAGGCCGCCAGCTTTCGCCAACGACCTGCGCTTCGTGATTGATGGGTAGAAAGTAAGGCAGAGAGCGCGGGGCCGCAACCTTCCATTGCACCCATGAACTCAATTTTAGAGCGTGCCAGCGCTTATCTGGCAAGGATGCCCGTGTCTGTGTCTGGCCAAAGTGGTCATGCCACCGCCTTCGCCGCCGCAACGGCACTCATAAGAGGCTTCAATCTCAGCGAGGATGAGGCATTGCTGCTGCTCGTCGCTTGGAACAAGGACTGCCTCCCGCCGTGGACGGAATCAGACCTTCGCCACAAGCTCCGCAGTGCTGCCGCATCATCCGGCAAGCCGGTCGGTTATCTGCTTGGCGAAACCCCGCCGCGAGAACGAACCGCGCCAGACTTTGAAAGCGATGCCGAGAAGAAAGCACGCCAGCGCAACGCATGGCCGCAGTTTCACCCCCTGAACCCGGCTGGCATTCGCGCCATCGGTGAACTCCGCCACATGCTGCCTGATGCCGTTGACCTAGCACACCGGCACGGATTCTTGAAAGGCGCTGAGATCGAGGGCCACCGCTGCTTCATCCTCCATGAAGGCACCTTTGCCCAGGCTCGCCGCCTGGATGGCAAGCCTTTCACGCGCAACGATGGCACGACGATCAAGGCCAAGAACTTGCCGGGAAGCGAAGGCGCATTCATCGGCCTGCGTTGGCTAGGAGATACCAGCCACGTTCTGCTTGTGGAAGGCGTCGTAGGATTGATCGAAGCCCTCGCCGCCTTTACCGCAGTGAACATGGCCGGGAGTTGGAGTATTCTTGCCGCGACCAGCGCCACCTCCCGCTTCGTCCGTGATCCTGTCTTGCTGGCACGGTTCAAAGGCAGACACGTCCGCATCGTGCCGGATGCCGATGAGGCGGGTCTAAACGCTGCCGCCTCATGGCTCGCAGACCTGGAGGCCGCTGGCGCAACGGTGGATGCCGTACCGCTGCCAGTTGGCTGCAAAGACTTGGGCGCACTCATCGCCGCCCCTGAAGCCCATCAAGAAACCCTCAACGTCCTTTTCCAATGAACACCACCGCCGATTTTACCGCGCTACTCAAACAGCGTCCCGCATGTAAGCCGAGCGTTATCGGTGCTCCGGTGAACGAAAAGCACGAAAACAACGAAAACTCCCCCGACACGGCAGCAGACATTTCGTGCATTTCGTCCTTTTCGTATGGTAGCGCCAAGCCGCCAATGCTTCCTGATTCCGCGCTTCACGGGCCGGTTGGCTAGATCGTCCGCCGCATCCTGCCACACACGGAAGCCGATCCCGCCGCGCTTTATGCTCAGATGCTCGCTGGTTTGGGCAATCTCATTGGCCCCTCGCCCTACTTCGTGGCCGATGGATCAAAGCATCGTGCCAATCTGTTTGCCATCATCTGTGGACGCACTGCCAAGGCTCGTAAAGGCACCTCTTGGGCGCAGGCCAAGAGGATATTGGAAGATGTGGACTCCGCGTGGTTCTCGAACCGCGTCAAAGCAGGCACCGTTTCAGGCGAGGGTATCACCCAGGTTTTCGTTGACGATGGGGATAAGCGCCTCTTGCTGGTAGAAGGCGAGTTTGCCCAAGTTCTGCAAGTGATGAAGCGCGAAGGAAACACCGTCTCCGTCTTGCTGCGTCAGGCGTGGGACGGTCAAAGAATCGCCGTGCTTCGTCGCAAAGACCCTATCGAGGTGGATGGGGCTCACATCAGCCTGATCGGCCACGTCACCTTGCCGGAACTCCGCCGACTACTCGCCAGTGTGGAAATGAGCAATGGCCTTGCCAATCGTTGCCTGTGGATTCATGCCGACCGCTCCAAGCTGTTGCCGGATGGAAGCGGTTCAGCAGACACCAACCAATTGTGTGAGTCGCTGCGTGCCGCCGTAAGGACCGCACGCGTACGCGGGGAAGTTCAGCGTGATGAAGCCGCACGCCTCTTGTGGTATCAGATTTATGCAGAACTCAGCGAACCGCCACCCGGTAGGATGGGCGAGATACTTTCCCGCGCTGAAGCCCAGGTCATGCGCATTGCCCTCTTGCTGGCCTTGCTGGATCAAAGCGACTTCATCGGCAGGACACACCTTGAAGCCGCCGTGGCTTTCTGGCGCTACTGCGAAGCCAGCGCCGCGCACATCTTTGCCGGAACCTTCGCCGACCCAAAAGCTGCGAAGATATGGGAAGCGCTCGGCAACGCCCCGCTCACCATGCCCCAGCTTCACGCGCTGTTCAGCAGAAACGCCAGCAAGCCAGAAATCGACGCCGCACTTGCTGAAATCGCCCCTATGATCGTGACCGAAGCCGGAGGCACGGGCGGAGAAAAAATCATCCGCCGCAAATCATGACCACCAAAGCGAAAGCCGCTAACGGTGCAAGCATTCCAAATGAGCATTTTTCTTGCGCCACGAATAGACTTGCGGGAACGCAACCAGAGCCAAGAATAGCGCCATGTTTCATCAGCCTCGCCAGCTAGCCCGCCGCGCACGCATTCAGCGTGTGCAGGGCATTGAGATTGAGAACCAGGCGTGGAAGCTCTCCGTGAAAGGCATGAAGCAGGTGGAGATCGCCAATCAGCTTGGCATCTCGCCCACCCGCGTTTCCCGCTACCTATCTCGCCGCATGAACCGGATCGAGGAGAGCGCCCCGCAGGCACCCGCAGAACTCGCCGTCATGCGTGCCATCGTGAATGCGCGGCTGGAGTGCATCTATGCGGAGGCGGCACAGCAGCCCGTCACACCGCAATCCTTGAGCACTTAGCTCAAACGCCTCGCCCAAATCGCGAAGCTGTTTGGACTGAATCTCGAAGTCTCCAGCCGCTCCCGCTCCGCCATGCCGCCAGCAGCACCCTGCGCCACTCCGCAGGAAATCGCGGAAGCCGTGAGAGCACGATTTCCAGGAATACACCCAAAGCCGCATGAACGACGGCGAAACCAACTCGGCGGCTGAACTCAAAAGTCTGGCTCTCACCACTCATCCTGGAAGTGGTCTTGCTGTGACCAACGCGTCGAGCGAGCGAATTGTCGCGTAGATGCTGAGCGGGGCGCTGGCCCTGTCACGGGCAGATGCGGTACTCGTCCCAGGCCATATCATCGGCGACATCGCATTCTGTGAACCTGACTACCGGCAGATGCTTCTTTGGGCCAAGGCTCTGCGAATGGAGCCGGAAGCCGTATTGGAGAGACTTCTGGACGATGGCACGCTGTTCGGGTTGAAAGGACCGTGGTACGACCGAGAGCTGTCTTTAACGGTCATCAGGAATGCAAGGATCATTCAGCTTCAGTGGGATATAGGACGCCTTCCACTCACTGATTTTGAATGGGTGGACGGCATCGTCATCGAATCAGTAATCTTTTCAGTGCCTGAGTATCGTGATCAGGTGGAGCGTCGAATGTCCCTGCCTTTGCCCAAGCTGCGGCGGTTAGAGTGCGGACGGCTTGGGATTCGTCATTTGGACTTGTCTCGTGTTCCGCATCTTGTGGAATTGGATTGCACTGGGAACAATCTTGGCCGCCTCGATTTGTCCGAAATCCCCGAACTGAGGATCCTCAAATGCGCAGACATTCAGATTGATGAATTAGACCTGTCCACGGTCGCCGACTTGACGGAGTTGGATTGCAGCTACAACCACCTGTCCACCATCGACTTGCCTGCCGTGGATCAACTCACCCGGCTAAACTGCTTTCACAACCGTCTGACCGAACTTGACCTATCGACGGTTCCCGAACTCACTGAATTAACCTGTGATGAGAACCAAATTGTCGAACTTGACCTCTCCGGCGTTCCTCATCTCACATGGCTGATGTGCGCGAATAACCAAATTGCGACGTTAAACCTCTCTCCCGTCCCTCTCGTCGCTCAGGTCTATTGCCGTGGGAATCCACTCATGGAGTTGGACATCTGTCCCTTGGAAAATCTCGAAGTTCTCGACTTCGACGATGAAAACACCAAGCTGATCAAACGTCTCGACCAGAATTTCTAATTATGCCTGAAGACAAGCTGCCCATCATCCCTCATTCAGGTAGCGGTCTCGTTCAAACCGGGTCGCAGGGTGGGCGCATTGTGGCAGAGATGGTCAGTGGAGCGCTGGCTTTGTCGCGCAACAATGCCGCGCTGGCTCCCCGCTTCACCATCGGTGAACATGTCTTTTGTGAGCCGGATTATCAGCAGATTTTGCTGTGGGAGAAAGCGCTGGAGCTACGGCCTGAAGAGGTGGTTGAGCGGTTGCTTACGGAACCTGAAAACGAGAGCAAGCATTATAATAAAACTCAATTTGCGAACGGAAGAATCATTCAGATTTATTGGCACATAGGCGCGTTTCCACTGGTGTCTTTTGAATGGGTAGATGGGCTTGTCATCAAAGAAATCGCCTTCTTCGTGCCCGAAGATCAGAGATGGGTGGGTGGATCTTTGTCTTTGATTCGTAGCTTCAACGCGCCAGCCCCCCAGCCTGTAGAACGATCCCTATCACTTCCGTTGCTTCAACTCAGGCGTTTGGACTGTAGCCGCATGGGTTTGGTCAGCCTAGACCTCATTTCTGTTTCTAAACTTACAAGGCTATCATGCACCGGCAACAGAATAACGGCGCTTCGCTATACCGGATGGGTAAAAGCGGAAGGGATTTTGAGGTTGCGATCTCCAGCCATCCAATAACAGATAGCTTTGAGGTTGTTGAAGTTGCGGAAGCCACGAGCACGACGGCGAGCAGTTTGGATGATACCGTTGATAGACTCGATGGCTGCTGAGGTGATGCGATGCGG
>Ga0209702_10007323_pt1 | contig 13561 bp, 8 predicted proteins | sample FRY01_FD_187210 | JGI IMG/M metagenome (GOLD analysis project Ga0209702, IMG submission 187210) | Freshwater microbial communities from Lake Fryxell liftoff mats and glacier meltwater in Antarctica - FRY-01 (SPAdes) (version 2) | ecosystem: Environmental > Aquatic > Freshwater > Ice > Glacier... | reverse complement strand
ATCCGCTGCCGAAGAATGTTCAGTCATTGTTACCGCATCAGCGGGGGAGAACTGGCATCATTTCGTCAGTTACTGCCTGCAGCATGGTTATTACGGGCTTGAAAATCTGGCACTTATTCCCGGCAGTGCAGGTGCCGCTCCGGTGCAGAATATCGGCGCTTATGGCGTCGAATTAAAAGATTTCTTTGTCGAGTTGACGGCGCTGATGATTGAAAGCGGAGAGATAGTCAGCATGAATTTACAACAGTGCCGCTTCGGCTATCGCGACAGTATCTTTAAGCAGGAATTGAAAAATCGTGCGGTGATTTTATCGGTCAGTTGTCGACTTGCGACTGAGCCCAGCACCAGCACGGCCTACGGCAGCCTGCAAATTGCACTGGCGCACCATACCCAGCCAATAACGCCCGCCGATGTGTTTGCGGCGGTATGCGCAATACGGCGCAGCAAATTGCCGGACCCCGCGGTACTCGGAAATGCAGGCAGCTTTTTCAAGAACCCTGTCATTTCTGTCGAGCATTACAGGGTGTTACTCGAAAGATATCCCGACATGCCCTCGTATGCGTTGAATGCTGAGAACAGCTCTGAACATAGCCTCGGAAATCGAGAGTTCATCAAGATTCCTGCGGCATGGCTGATTGAAAAATCGGGTTGGAAGGGTAAGCGGCTTGGTGCGGTTGGAGTGCATGCCGAGCAAGCGCTGGTGCTGGTAAACCACGGTGGCGGCAGCGGTCAACAGGTGCTGGATCTGGCGATGAGCATCAGTGAATCGATAGCGACAACATTTGGGATACAACTGCAAGCAGAAGTGCGCGTGCTTTAGTGCCATTGCTTTATAGTGCGAGCGCTCTGAAATGGCGCGGATGTCGATAATTTAATCGAATACTGTGACACAGTTCGCAAATTTGAAATTGCCCTGCAGTTCTTACCGCAACAGTGGCACCGGATTGATAAATTCACTAGAGTTTTATGGTTGCATCAGTAGAATACCGATGAAAACGGATGAGCCAATTTGTCGTCCTGAATGCAGAGGTGCTAAGCCCAGTGATTAGAGTGATGGTGGTTGATGACCATGAGCTAGTCCGATGTGGTATCGCCAGAATTATCCGTGATGAGCCTGATATGGATGTAATCGCTCAGGCAGCCTCCGGTGAAGAAGCACTGCGTTTACTGCGCGATTTCTCCGCTACCGCAGCCCCCAACGTAGTCCTGATGGACGTCACCATGCCGGGTATGAGCGGCATGGAGATCACTCAACGCGTAGTCCGTCTTTATCCCAATGTTCGCATCATTGCAATGTCGGCGATAGAAGCCGGTCTAATACCTACCCGTATGCTGCGCGCAGGTGCAGTCGCCTTTCTCAGTAAAAATGTTTCCATCATCGAGCTGATGCGCGCTATCAGATCGGTCTATATCGGTCAGCGCTATATCACGCATCGGCTGGCAACCCGCATGGTGATGGATACTGTCGATAATGAGAGAACACCGTTCGATGCTTTGTCTGAGCGCGAACTACAGGTGGCGCTGATGTTAATTGACTGCAACTCAATTAACACTATTTCTGATAATCTGAGCCTCAGTCCAAAGACAATTTACAGCTACCGCTACCGGATATTCGAGAAGCTTGCGATCAAAAATGATTCCTCCTTGGTAGTGCTTGCTGTAAAACATGGCCTTTGCAGAGCCGATCCGGTTGATATGATCTCGATGTTATGAGCCTTACTGAAATTGTTACTCCCGCTACAGATTTGAAGCTGTTGGTGGAAAGTCTGAGCAGCCGCCCGGGCGTCTACCGCATGCTCGATGACCAGGGCGGTATCCTCTACGTTGGCAAAGCGAAGAACCTGAAGAAGCGCGTAGCCAGCTATTTCCGTGCGTCCGGTCTCGATACCAAAACCATGGCACTGGTTGCCAAAATCGTTAATATCGAAATTACTATCACCCGGACCGAGACCGAAGCGCTGCTGCTTGAGCAGAGTCTGATCAAGAAATATCGTCCGGCATACAACATCATGCTACGCGATGATAAGTCCTATCCCTATATTCTGCTGACCAGTCGTGATGAATACCCACGGCTGGCATTTTACCGTGGCAGTCGCAAGCGCGATGCCACCTTCTTCGGGCCTTATCCCAGCGCCAGTGCAGTAAGGGAGAGTCTTGGCATCCTGCAGAAAGTATTCAAATTGAGGCAGTGTGAAGACAGCTATTTCCGCAACCGCTCGCGCCCCTGTCTGCAGCATCAGATAGGCCGCTGCACAGCACCCTGTGTGGGCAAAATTTCTCCGGATGAGTATGCTCAGGACGTGCACTACTCAACATTGTTTCTTAATGGCAAGAGCGATGCGTTGATCCAGGAGTTGACGCGCAAGATGGAAGTTAAAGCCGCAGAGCATGCCTTCGAGCAGGCTGCTCAGGTGCGTGACCAGATCATTGATCTGCGCCGTATCCACGAGCAGCAATATGTAGCTGATCAGGGCAGCGATGCCGATGTGCTGGCAGTCGTTGCTTCTGCCGCCTACGTCTGCGTGCACATTATATTTATCCGTGGCGGCCGCCTGATTGGCAGCAAGAACTTTTTCCCGAGCTGGAAACTGGCGGAATCTCCGGCGGATTTGTTGGCCGCCTTTATCGCTCAGTACTATGTACGCGAAGACAATGGCGCCAATATCCCTAAAGAGCTGATAGTGAATACGCCAGTGCCGGAAACCCGGCAACTGACGCAGGCGTTGCAGTACTGCGCCGGGCATGTGGTTAAGCTCAGCGCATCGGTACGCGGACATCGCGCCAAATGGCTGTCGATGGCGCTGACCAACGCGGAGCAAAGCCTGCAAGGTTTCATCAGCAACAAGCAGAACACCGCCAGGCGCTTCGAAGAGCTGCAACTGGCACTGAATCTGGAATCTCTGCCGCAGCGCATTGAATGCTTTGACATCAGCCATACCAGCGGTGAAAGCACGGTAGCCTCCTGTGTGGTGTTCGATGGCAATGGCGCAGTGAAATCCGAATATCGTCGCTTTAATATCAATGGCATCACGCCAGGCGATGATTATGCGGCGATGGACCAGGTGTTGACGCGGCGCTACTCTAAGATTGCTGAAGCAGGCGCTGATGCAAAAGTTCCCGACATTCTGCTGATTGATGGTGGCAAGGGTCAGCTTAGTCAGGCCGAAGAAGTGCTGGCTCGCTGTCAGTTGGGCGGTGTGCAGCTGCTGGGCATTGCCAAAGGCATCAGCCGCAGAGCAGGGCAGGAGACACTGTTTCTGGCAACGCCCGGAGGTGTGCGAGAGATTGCGTTGCCAACCGAGTCTGTGGCCCTGCACCTGTTACAGCAGATACGCGACGAAGCACACCGTTTTGCGATAGCCGGTCATCGCGCCGCCCGCGCTAAAACCCGCAGAACTTCAGTGCTGGAACAAATTCCAGGGCTGGGCCCCAAACGCCGCCGGGAGCTGATCCGCCACTTCGGTGGTCAGCAGGAGATTCTGCGCGCCAGCGAAGATCAACTGACTGAGGTCACCGGGATCAGCAGAAAGTTGGCAGAAGATATTTATGCCTGGCTGCATAGCGAGTAGACTTAGCTCTGTTCAAAAGGAGTCAGAACTAATGAATACAGCCAATCTGGTCAGTGTGTCCCGAGTACTTATGGTGCCGTTAATCCTGATTGTCTACTATTCGTCCTGGCGCTGGGGGCATCTAATGGCTGCAGCGCTATTCGCAATCGCCAGTCTCACTGACTGGCTGGATGGATACCTGGCCCGCAGGCTCAATCAAACCTCAGCATTTGGCGCCTTTCTCGACCCGGTAGCGGATAAATTGCTGGTGGTGATGACCCTCGTTCTGTTAGCCGCAAATTTCACCAGTCCCTGGTTCGTGCTGCCCGTTGCTCTCATTATTGCCAGAGAAGTATTTGTCTCAGCATTGCGTGAATGGATGGCAAGTTGTAATCAACGCGATCTGGTTAAAGTGGGCTACCTGGGTAAAGTTAAAACCACGGTGCAGATGATCGCGATCATAATTCTGCTGGCCGTCGACCTGCGCACTCCTCCGATAATTATTTATATCGGTTATGGTTTGATCTATCTTTCAGCCATTTTCAGTCTGTGGTCAATGGCCGGATACCTCAAAAGTGCATTGCCAATCCTGCGCAGCAATTAGGGCCTGCAAATACAGAAAAACGCTGATTGATCGCTTGACATACTTTTCAATCGCATTAGAATAGGCGCCTCTTTGAAGCCACAGATATTGGGCCTCACAGAGATTTAAGCGGGAATAGCTCAGTTGGTAGAGCACGACCTTGCCAAGGTCGGGGTCGCGAGTTCGAGTCTCGTTTCCCGCTCCATTTTTTAAGCACCGTCAGGTGCAAATGCACTTCAATGAAGGCAAGCTTCATAGTGCCATTGGCGACAGCCAAACTGGCCATCAATAAAGTTTTTGATTTGGCTGGGTGGCAGAGTGGTCATGCAGCGGACTGCAACTCCGCGTACGCCGGTTCGATTCCGACCCCAGCCTCCACAAATTTGATCATCGCGCCAGAGACTCGCGATCGCTGCCTCAGTTTGTCCCGTGCGCAGCGTCCAGTTTTACGTGATGCAGACTCAAAAGCCCACCTCCTCCTGCCCGGGTGGCGAAATTGGTAGACGCAAGGGACTTAAAATCCCTCGATCGAAAGATCATACCGGTTCAATTCCGGTCCCGGGCACCAATAAATAGTTTTAAGCCATCCAAAGAAGTCCATAACCCCATGTAAATAAAAGAATTATGTGGATTTTCCGTCCAGTGCAATGCAACAACATCTATTGCAATCCGGCAATTTGCGCAGTAACTTATGCAGTAACATCCCCTGTTACTGGTTTTGTTCTGAAAAGTTACTGGATTATTGGGAGTTACTGCAATGGCGCGACACCTGATCAAGACGGATGTGACTATCCGCAACACCAAACCCACGGACGCGACACAACGCTTGAACGATGGCGATGGGCTTTATCTGCTGGTAAAGCCGAACGGAGCGCGCTGGTGGCGCTTGGATTACAGCATCGGCGGCAAGCGCAAAACTCTTTCCATTGGCGTATATCCTGACACCGGACTAAAGGCTGCGCGCAACAAGGCGGATGAAGCGCGGGAGCTGGTGGCGGCGGGCACTGATCCCAGCGATGTACGCAAGGCAAACAAAGCGCAACAAGCCAAGGCGCTGGAGGCCGATAGGCGTATTGATGAAGGGCTGCCTGCCTCCGGTTCTTTTGAGGATGTCGCGCGTGAATGGGCGACTGTCCCAACGAGCAAGCGATCTGAAAAGCAAACGCAAAGAATTATCGGGTGGATGGAAAAGGATATTTTTCCTTGGCTGGGAAGACGTCCGATAAATGAAATCACCACGCCAGAAATTGACGTAACTGTCCAACGCATTGTGGACAGGGGTGCATTGGATATTGCCCGGCGCGTCCTGTGGAATTGTGGCAGGATATTTGGATACGCCGCCAAGAAGGGTTACTCGCAAGGCGATCCTACCGCGCGTTTGTGCGAATACATGCCAAGCAAAAAGGTGGAACACCATGCCGCCATTATCGAACCCAAGGCCGTAGGCGGACTGCTGCGCGCCATAGACGGCTATCAAGGTTACTTCGTGACCAAGAGTGCCCTGCGCATCGCCCCACTGGTATTCGTGCGCCCCGGCGAACTGCGCAAAGCGGAATGGGTGGAAATTGACCTCGACAAGGCGGAATGGAACATACCCGCCGAACGGATGAAAATGCGCGAACCGCATCTTGTCCCCTTATCTACTCAAGCGGTAGAAGTTCTGCGTGAACTTCACGCACTCACTGGCGACGGGCGCTATGTGTTTCCGGGCGCGCGCACCAATGGCAGGCCGATGAGTGATAACGCCATACTGGCAGCATTGCGGCGCATGGGATTCGCTAAGGATGAAATGAGCGGCCACGGCTTCCGGGCAACGGCGCGCACTATTCTGGATGAAGTGTTACAGGTGCGCCCTGACTACATAGAACATCAACTTGCCCATGCCGTGCGTGACCCGAACGGGCGCGCCTACAACCGCACCGCACATCTCGGCGAGCGCCGGAAGATGATGCAGCAGTGGGCTGACTATCTGGACAAGCTCAAGGCTGGGGCGGACGTGATACCGCTGCATAAGAAAGCGTGACGGCTGCTACTGGTAAAAATAACCTGAACCTGGGCCTTTAATCTCTGACACTTCATGGCACATTACCAGCACACACCGCTACTCCACGATGCTCGACTCCATGATGCGGTTTAATTCGTTGATTCTTTCGACGAGAAACGTCTGGAGCAGTGTATTCCCAGCAATAGTCCCGGATGCTGAAAACAGGCACGGTCCGGGCCACGCTGTGCCCCTTGTTCATCACCAGCTCGGCTTCCGGAATGCCGGGTGCGTAGCGAGCCGAGGCAATGTCATTGTAGACAGACTCAAGAAACGTGGTTTTGTCTGCTGGGGTTTTTTGGAATTTCAATTGGGAAGGTATTGCGGGTGAACGCTTTCCAGAAACTGTGGTTGAACCACCGCAAAAAATCGGGTTTGTTCATACAGATGCTACCAGCGCATCGTGCCGCACAGCTTCGAGAAGGCGGTGGCTGTCGGCATTGTAAGGCGCGCAATGGGCCCGTAGCGCAAAGCTCACCACGCGATCACTCCTTCCACACGTCCGCAGTCAGCGGTAGTTCGTTGAGTTCAGCGCGAGCTTCACGCCAAGTCGGGTAATGCTTCTCAAGGATTGAGATGAAGCGGTCGCTGTGTGTCGGCTCCAGAAGATGCGTCATTTCATGCACGATCACGTACTCAAGCAGATCCGTTGGTTTCTTCACGAGTTCAGTATTCAGACGGATATGCCCCGCCCGGTGATTACAGCTTCCCCACTTGGTTTTCATCCGTTGCAGAAAATACCCGGTGACTTTCACCTTCAGTTTCCGCTCCCACTTCTTGATTAGTGGTGGCACCGCATTGTGAAGCAGCAATTTATGCCACTCGTGGATTACCGTTGCGCGTTTTCCGGCATCACTACCCGGACGCACGGTCAGGGTAATGCGCTTGTGATCGAGAGAGACAAAGGGTTTGGTTTCCTGATACGCGACCGTCATCAGGTGCCGCCGTCCCCAGAGATAGTGACTCTCTCGCTCGATGAACTGCCGGGGCGTTTCCCTTGGTTGGCTCTCCAGTTTTTTCTGCTGATCGCGTATCCAAGTCAATTTCGAGATCGCGTAAGCGCGAGCCACCTCAAGGCGCGTTCCACTTGGAGCCACCAAGGTGACGCGGCCATTCGGCGGATGAACGGAGAGATGGACATTCTTGATTGCTTTCCGCGTTACCAGAATCGAAATCTCGCCGAGTTGGATCGTCTCGTTCATTAGTAGCCTGGCTGATTCTTGATGATCTCGAAAATGGCCGTGGTCGCATCGCGGTCGCGGTCCATGATGGGGAACAACGCGTTGAGCACCTGCGCCTCGCGTGCTTGATCACCGCGCCACCCCGCCGGCGCGCTTTCGCGCACCACCCAGTTGATCCTCATCGCCAGCGCGGCTTTATCCTCATCGCTGGTGGGGTACCGGAAGTTCGTCGCCGGAATGCTGTCGAGATTATTGAAGAGAACGACGGCTTCCCGGTGGCCGTTGAGTACCGGTGGATGGTTGCCGGTGCTCTTCTGCGCCATTTGCTTCACCAGCGCTTCCGCCTTTTCGAGGAATTCCTCGTAGGCTGCCGCATCGTCACGGCTTTGCTTGATGAGGTCTTCAAGCAGCTTCGACATACCCTCATAAAACTTCGGGTCAGTGAGCTGGTCGCGGATGATGGTTTTGCGCACGTTGTTGATGATGCCCTCGGCGATGGCGTTCTTCGACAGCTTGCCTTTCTCGTTGAGCTTTTTCGCGATGGCGTCGTGAATGCCAGTCTGGATGATCAACTCAACCAGGGAATAGTTATCGATGGTTCCCAATGGATCGGCGGGGTCGGCCTGGATGTAGGTGTTGAGCAAGTGGCGCATGTCCGCCTCGAAGGGCTTGATGTCCAGTTCCTCGCCCGAATGCTTTTTGATCGCAGCGCGGGTGTCGCCGTAAAACTCCACCTGCTTTTGCAAGACGGCGGCCTCGGCATCCGAGTAGCCCGCCTCGGTAAGATTCTGGGCAAGGTCTGCAAAGGAGCGCACGAAAATGGCCACGGTCTTGTAGAAGGAAATCCGCAGCGGCTCGGTCTCGTTCAGCGCGTTGGGGTTGCTGGCGTCGCCACAGAAGTAGTGGAGAAATTGCTCCACCTCATGCGGCAGCGGCACCGGTTCGCACAGATAGCGCAGCGCCTCGCAGGCGGCATCGAGTTGCTTTTTTCCCTCCACCAGCCAGTTCTTGAGTTGGACGTTGTTGTCCCCGCCGCCGCCTTCGTCAATCTCCAGTTCGTCGGAGGTATAAACAGAGATGGCTTCCTGCACATCCCCGAACAGCTCCTTGAAATCGACGATGTGGCCGTAGTCCTTGTCGTCACCATCAAGCCGGTTGGTGCGGCAGATGGCCTGGAACAGGTTGTGGTCGCGCAGCTCGTTGTCGAGGTAGATGTAAGAGCAGCTCGGGGCATCGAACCCCGTCAGCAACTTGCTCACCACGATGAGCAATTTCAGGTTGGCCGGTTCCTCGATGAAGCGCCGCTTGGCTTCGTCTTCGTAGGCTTTCGTGGTCTGGCCGTTCGTCAGGACGTGCTGCGTGTAGGTGTCGAACTTGTATCGTTCATCGCTATCTTTTGGCTCGCGGGAGATGGCGTTGTGGTTCGGCTCATAGGACGTGATGACGCCACAGTATTTGCCGAAGGACGTGTTCTGGAACAGGCGGAAGTAGTGGCAGGCGTCGTAGATGCTGGCGGCCACGAGGATCGCCGTGCCACGGTCGTTGTTCAGGCGCGGCTTCAGGCTGAAGTCCTCGATGATGCTGGCGATGATGCGCTGCTTGCGCTCACCCGCGCTCATCAACTCCTTCATCGTCGCCCAGCGTTGACGCAGGACAGACTTCTGAAAATTGTTCAGCCCTTTGGTCTTTTGCTCAAACCACGCATCAATAGCATTCTGTGGGGTTAGACGCTGTGGCACATCGCGCGCCTCGTATTTCAGATCGAGCACCACCTTGTCCGCCACCGCCTCGTGGAACTTGTAAGTGTGAATGTAGGTGCCGAAGACATCCCGCGTGGTCTGTTTATCTTTGCGTAGCAGCGGCGTGCCGGTGAAGCCGATGAAGATCGCATTCTCCAGCCACTTCTTCATCTGCTTGTTCATGCCGCCACCCTGAGTGCGGTGGCATTCATCTACGAACACATAGAAGCGCCCGTGAATTGGCGGCGCTGGAATGGTCAGGTCTGGCTCGAATTTATGCAACAGCGCACACAACAGCCGGGGCGTGCTGGCTGCGAGTTTCTGCACAAACTCCGCCCGCGAGGTGATGCGCGGCGAGGGGGAATTTTCACCGATGACTCCGGCGTTGCGCATCACGCCCTCGATCTGTTTGTCCAGTTCGTCGCGGTCGGTAATGACGAGGATGCGCGCCTCGGGGTCGTGCTCCAGCAGCCACTTGGCGATCAGCACCATGAGGATGCTTTTGCCGCTGCCCTGGGTGTTCCAGATCACGCCACCTTCATTCTGGCGGATGCGTTCCTGCGCCGCCTTCACGCCAGCGAACTGATGCGGGCGCGGCACTTTCTTTCGACCGGCGTCGAAGATGATGAAGTTGCGCACGAGGTCGAGCAAGCGCGACTTCTCGCACATCTCGGCGAGCGGTCGGTCCAGCAATGCGCCAGTAGTCGGCGCGCCGCTGTCTGATTCATGCGCAGCTTTCCATTCCACAAAAAATTCGGCAGCCGTGGTAACCGTGCCGTAGCGCAGCCCCTGCGAATCACTGCCTGCGAAGACGAGCTGCACCGTGCTGAAGAAGCCCAGGTTGAAAATCTCCTCCTGATTGGTGATGAGCTGGCGCACCCCATCGGCCACTTCCACCGAGCTGCGCTTGAGTTCAATCACCCCGATGGCAATGCCGTTCAGGTAAATAACCAAATCGGGTCGGCGCTCGTAGCCACCGCGCAAGGTCACTTCCTCGGCGATAGCGAAGTCATTGTTCCCCGGGTGTTCCCAATCCACCAGATGCACCGTTTCGTGCGCCTGACCGGCGGCAATCTGCACCGGCACGCCGTAGCGCAGCAATTGGTAGGTGCGCAGATTGGCCTGATACAGGGTGATGCCAGTGGCGTCCGCTGCGGCCATCAGCTTCTGCAAGGCGGCGGAAATGTGCGCTGCGGAATAACCACGTTGATTCAAGTTGTCCCGCAGCAGCCCCGTTTCGGTGTTGCGGTTGATGTCTCGTTTATTCCATTCGCCGAGGTAACGGTAGCCGAGGCAGTTGGGGCGCGCCTTGTCGGTGAACAGAGCGATGACGCGGTTTTGGGTCTTGCGCTCGGAGCGGGTTGCATGGTTCGTGTTCACAGAATCACCTCCCAACGTCCGCCTTTAGCCGGACCGATGCGACGGATGCAACCGGTTTCGCGCATCGCCTTTAAATGTTTTTCGATTCCGCTGGTGGATGCCATGCCGAGTTCGGTGGCCAGCGCCACGATGGTGATCTGCGGGTTCTGCTGCATGGCCTGCGCGATACGCAAGCGTGTTGCCGTGGATTTTTCACCCCACTTTTCACCCCACTTTCCACCCCACTTTTCACCCCACTCCAGTAACGGCTCCACACCACCGCTGACGAGTTCCAGGTAGTCCGGCGAAAACGGAAACTCCAGCCACAAATCGTTCGGCTCGTAACGAAACAGTGGCTCCGGCGTGCCCTCGTCGCGGCACGCCTGAAAGATACGGTGGATGCCCCGTCCCCAAGCCTCGATCTCACCGGCACGGAAGAAGGCGTTGGCCAGCAGCGGATTGAATGGCAGTGATGCGTGTTCGCCCATCAGCGTCTGCAGCGACCAGCCTTCCGGCAGCACCGCCGGGTTCCAGATCTTGAGCTTGTCCTCGTAGACCCGAATCTGGACCGGCGCCGCCACGGCGTAGTCGCGATGCACCAAGGCATTCAGCACCGCCTCGCGCAAGGCGGCACGAGGGACCGGAAAGCGCTCGACGCGCTGGATGCCCTCGTAGCTGATCGCCGCCTTGAGGTATTTGGTATGCAGCAGATCCAGCGTCTGGCGAACCTGCGAAAACAGGTCGCCAGCCACTTCGTCGTGGTAGACCAGATCCGACTCAGAGCGAAAAAATCCGATCTTGGCAAATGCTCCGGAGACGAAGGTTAGCGGGTCTGGGTGAAAGAGCAGAACGGCGGCGCGCTTCAGATAGGCGCCTTCGGTTAACTTGAGCTTCTCGATCAAGCCAGCGTCCGGCTCCTGCAGCGCGGCGGGGTCCATGCGCCCGCTTCTGGACGAGAGCTGCCGAAACGTCTGAATTGCCTGCTTCGAAAGATCGGTCACCGCCACGCCAGGCACCGGCACGCCGTCCCAGGTGCGCCCCTGCTTGCGCAGCAAAAAGCGGTCGAGCGCAGCACCCTTCAATTCCTGCAAAGTGCTGCCACTGCGCTGGTAGTAATGCCCCCGGTAGCTGATGGGCGACGCGTAGGCCGGCGTCACCATCTCCAGGTATTCGCGGCCGTTCTCTTGCCGCAAGTTGACCTCGATCAAAATGCCAAGCAGGTCCCGCGTCTTGTTCGGCAGGTCTTCCAGCAGCCTTTTTGCGTCAGCAATGCCGACCACCACGCCCTTGTCGTTGCGCCCGATGTGCAGCACCCCGCCCTCGGCATTGGCGAAGCCGCAGACCCAGCGCAGAAATTCATCCCGCCACGATTCCTTCCATTCGATGTGCTGGGTTTCCTTCATACGAGGCGCGTCCGTCCGGTGAGCAGTTCCTGCATCATGCCTTGCTTGAGGGCGCGGGTCTTGGCCAGCCGTTGCGTAAGCGCTGCCAGCTCTGCGTCCATGTCCGCCAGCACGGCGGCGATGGCGGTTTGTTCGGGGACGGTTGGCGACAACTGAATGGGAATCGCGTCAGCGATTTTCTGATTGATGTTCGTCAGAGCAGAAGCCTGCGAGTTGTCGATGACCCAACGTCGCGTCTTTTCGGTTCTGAGGGCATAGAAAATGAAAATCGGATCGGCGATTCCTTGGCGTGCCCGAGCGCGATAGGTAAAGCCGGAGAATACGACAGGCTCTCGGCAGCCAAGAAATTGGCTGGGGTAACCAATACCGTCCCGCTTTACGGACGATTTACCGAATACGATGTCACCTACCGCCAGAGCCCTCGTCTCAATTTCCACTGGTGAAACTTTGATGCGGCTCAATCTGTTCGTCCGAATTGATGTTCCGTCGTAGAGGTCTTGAACGGTGACGTAGAGCGCGCCACTTCCCATTTCGCTGAGTGGCTTGTTGATTCCGGTGCTAATCTCTGCGGCCTGCTTCAGCGTCTTCACCTCCCACTCGCCGTGGAAGCCGGGGAGGCGGGTTTGGCCGGTGAGGAGTTGCTGCATGGCGGCCTGTTTGAGGTCGCGCTTCTTGGCGATGAGCCGGTCCAGCCCGCCCAACAGCGCATCCACATCGCTCAACGCCGTCGCGATCGCGCGTTGTTCGGGGAGGGGTGGAACAGCTAGCGGCAGTGCCTTGAGCTGCGACCCTGTGATCAATGGCTGACCAGAACCGAACACCAGACTGTTGAGGCGTTTGGTTTCCAACTGTCGCCAGAAGAACGGCAAGCAGCAATTGCCGCTCAAGCGCAGCATGATCGTGTTGTCAGTAACGCCGTATTTCCCGGAAACAAAATTCAGCTTGCCCGCATTTGCTCCGACACGAGCAGCCAAGATTGCGTCGCCTTCATATTCTGGTTTCGCGGTGTAACCAATAATCCCCGTTGAGCCGTGAACCGGATAGTTTCCTGTTGTTCCTCCGGCCGATGATCGACCAGAGGCGACCATCGTTGCAAAAGCATCAAGCGAGCGCACTTCCCACTCCTCCGGGATGACGCCCACCTCTGTCAGCTTGTAGCCGGGCTTCACTTCCATACCGCGCCCATCTTTGTGAGGTGTACCTCCACGCGGCTGGCGAGCCTGGCGACTTCGTCGGTGAGCTGCGGCAGCGGGGTGGCGTAGCGTTCGGCGAGCTGGCGGATGCGGCCGGTGAGGGTCTGCGAGACGCGGTCGAGTTCACCCTGCACGGCGGCGGCGAGAGTGGCCAGCCATTTGTCGTCCACCACGAGCGTCTTGATGTCGTCCTCGGTGAGCTGGGCGTATTGCTGGAAGACTTTTCCCATCAGGCTTTCCTGCGCACCCTTGAGGGCGCTGTTCGCGGTCGCCTCGTCTTTGCTTAAGGCGAGATAGTCGGACAGCAGCTTGCGCTCGTTGGCGGCGTCACCGTCTCCTCTGATGTCCTTCAGCCGTGCCGCGACGGAGGCTTTGGTGAGTTTGTCCTTGTCGTTCTTGGCGTCTTCCAGCAAACCGCCTTCGCCGCCGTGTTCCTCGGCCAGCTCTTCCATTTGCTGCTGGAACGTGGCGATGTCGGTCTCCAGTTTCTCGATGGCGGCCTGCTCCTTGGCGA